>FZPS01000163.1_pt160 | contig 184867 bp, 176 predicted proteins | sample 1817821 | NCBI WGS metagenome assembly FZPS01 (sample SAMEA104158645, study PRJEB21678) | metagenome | place: Germany | collected 2015-04-21 | reverse complement strand
ACTATCCGTAGCATAGCAAGCTACGCTACTTCCCGTTCGACTTGCATGTGTTAAGCACGCCGCCAGCGTTCGTCCTGAGCCAGGATCAAACTCTCCAGTTCAATCCTTGAAATTTTACTCGAAATACGATTCTCTAATCAAAGAACCAAAAACACAAAACATTGACTCGCCCTGTTCAGTTTTCAAAGAACGTTCATTTATTGCCTTTTTGGCATTGCCTATATTAGCACAGAAAAGCAGCAATGTCAAGCCACGCTGGGCATGTTCGCCCTTGCAAAACGACAGCAAAATGGGAAGCAAGCACCTATCCATCTGCAAGGCAGAAAATATAGAATACTTCAACATCGATCAAATGAATTCCATAACTGATTTGAATTCAATATTGTAGCCCAGGCTCACTGCAAAAATTTATTCATGTTGTTCCAGTTTTTTTCAAAACAAAGAATAAAAATGCATCTTGATTTTCTAGAAAGGAAATTCAATGTTGACCACGGTCTCTGGAACCTCGCCGGGGTAGATAGCGTCAGCTATCGGCACCTGAACGTCAATATGGATGGGCGAGGAAATGAAAGGGATGACGATACGCATCTCGGTGCCAATTTGCAAATATATCTTGTGCCTTACCTGGTTTATTCCGGCTTCCTCGAATGAATCATGCAATTTGCCATTTACTTTCCCGGGTGAAATCAAGCGTACCGGTATGCGGGGGCCATATGTGGCCAACAGATAACTGCCCATCACTTCACCCAAAGGAATATCAAAAGCAATCTTTTCGACATTTTTCAACGTATCCAAAGTAATCAGGACAGTTTCGGAAATGATCCTGTTTGCTTCCGCCGTGTTGAGCTGGGCAAGAACTATTTTACCATTGTCATCTTTCTCGATCAGGATCAGTTCCCGGTAAAAAACATCTCCGGCGATCTTTTCCATGATTGCTTGGTTTACCGTTTCGGTAGCTATATTCTCGGCCCTGACTTCTGCAATAGAAATGATATTGGGGCGCAATCTGCTTTCAACAAAAATAAACCCCTCTATGATCAAAAACAGGATGAGGGTGATGAAAACAAATGAAATCAATGCTCGCATCTTGCCTTCCGGCAAAAAACGTCGGTGTCGAAACATAATATATAATCCCCCTATCTATTGATACTATGGCCGGAAGATTATAATTATGTCTGCTGTTTCGATTTTAGATTTACTTGATGAGCACCTTGATGAATTTTCGCTTGCCAATCTGCAGTAAAGTTTCCTCACTTATATCGATGTTTGTTTTCATTTCCTTGATTTTCTTGCCGTTGACACGTACCCCCCCCTGCTGTATGAGCCTGCGTGCCTCACTGTTGCTGCTCACCATTCCCGTATGAGCCAGCAGGCGGATCAGATCTGCAGGTGTCTCCCAGTTGGAGGAATCAAGGTGTATCAAGGGTATTTCATCAGGCAGTCCCTGTCTCTGAAAAACGCGACGGAACTCCTCCTCGGCTCTGGAAGCCTCTTCCTTCCCATGATATAGAGCGACTATCTCGTGCCCCAATCTCATCTTGGCATCGCGGGGATGAAGTCTGCCTCGATCCAAATCCCTTCTTATCCCTTCAATTTCCCCGGGTGAGAGGCGTGTGGCCAGGGAAAAATACTCCAACATCGATTCATCGTTGATGGACATTATCTTTCCGTACATCTCCCCCGGAGGATCTGTTATACCGATATAATTGCCCAGGCTTTTGCTCATTTTCTGCAGCCCATCGGTTCCAATCAGAATGGGGGTTGTCAATGTGATCTGGGGTTCCTGACCGTATTCTTTCTGCAGGAACCTGCCCATGAGCAGATTGAATTTCTGCTCGGTGGCACCCAATTCCACATCCGCGCGAATGGCGACGGAATCATAACCTTGCATCAGCGGATAGAAAAATTCATGCAGACTGATGGGTACGCCTTCACGGTACCTGCGGCTGAAATCTTCCCTTTCAAGCATTCTGGCCACCGTGATCTTTGAAGACAGCTCTATGATCCTGGCAAATTTCAATTCTGCAAGCCAGCTGCTGTTGAAAATCAATTCTGTTTTTGCGGGGTCGAGGATTTTATATACCTGCTCGCGGTAAGTCCGGGCATTGGCCAGCACTTCTTCCTCGGACATCTGTTTTCTGGCCTCCGCGCGGCCGGTGGGGTCACCGATGCGCCCTGTAAAATCCCCCAGTATGATGACCGCTTCGTGGCCAAGATCCTGAAATTCACGTATCTTGTGAAGGACAACCGCATGCCCAAGATGCAAATCCGGGGCCGATGGATCAAAGCCCAGTTTGCATTTCAGAGGTATTCCTGTTTCATAGGAATCTTTCAGTTTCCTGTACAGGTCCCCTTCGGGGATAATTTCAACCGTATTTCTTTTTATGATTTCCAATTGTTCCGCGGGTGTAATTTTTTTCATAACCGCCAAATGATTTTCCTCCTTGCTTGAATCAATAACCAATAGCAACAATCTTCGTTTATTTTAACACATACAGAAATAAATGTAGCTTTTTCCTCTCTTTTTGGCTCATTTTACAGGGGAAGAAGCGATTTTTGGCGCCGAAAAAAGCATTCTGCACACCGTAACAATTGCCTGCCTGAGAAATCATCCTCTGGATAAATATACTCCATGAAAGTGGGTGAATGATCCGGAAAAACATCAAGACTGCAGATAATGTCGTGGATTGATGCAAATACCATCGCTGGCGGCAATCACTTTTACTCCGATTTCCTCGGTCAAATTTTCTGCCAACCTGTCGGGGTTATTTGCCAGCATCGTCGTTCCAAAGTGGGTCAATACGGCTACAGCCGGTCTGATGTTTCTGATCAATTCCCTGACCCTTACCAGGTCGAGATGCTGAATATGTCGGGCCTGCACCGGTTCGTAAAGAACGACATTGATGATCAGCATATCGGCACGGTAATGATCGATCAGTTCGGGAAAATATGCCGTATCGGTGATAAAAGAAATTTTCCCGTATGGAAGTTCAAATTTGAACCCGTAATTCTCCACCGGATGCAGGTGGGTTACCGGAGTGGAGAACTTGATGTTACAGAACTCGTACCGGCCACCCTCTTCCAGGATAACCATCCTTTCCACTGCCGCCTGAAGGTAGCTGAACAATACAGGTTCAAAGTCTACAGCCGATGCAGGCAGGAAAACTGCCCCCCGGCGGTTGTAGGTGCCATTGGTCATGGCTTCCACCATGATATTAAGGTCGGTTGAATGATCCAGGTGCCTGTGGGAAAGCAAGATCCCGTCCAGGAGATCAGGATCAAGTTTGGGCGTGCTGGCAAAGCAATTGACCAGGGTACCCGGCCCGGGATCGATCAGAAAATTGGTCCCTCCGAAACGGCACCAGGTACCGGCCGAAGATCGCAGTTGTTGCTTTACCACGAAGCGTGCACCCGCGGTACCCATTATTTTTATGAAATCATCCAAATTGATTATTTCTCCTTGTCCAGCTCTCTATCCGCCTTGAATACAAAAGCCAGAATTGTGGCCAGAGCCTCGTACAATTCCACGGGAATCTCCTCCCCGAGATCGAGAACCCTGAGACTTTCCACCAGATTTTCATCCTGGAATATCTTGATGCCATGGCCGGCAGCGATCTCCATGATCCTCTCCGCAAACCACCCCTGCCCGCTAGCCACGACAACGGGAGCATTGTCTTCGCCCTGGCGATAACGAAGTGCCACCGCTTTTCTTATATCGAAATGATCATCTGACCTGGTCATGGTTTTTCCCCTTGGATGGTTGTTTTTCGCTCCGGAAACCGATCATACCCGTACATTAAGATGAATATTTCCCCCGGCAAATTCCCTGGCTATCTCTTCTCTAACCGGATAAACCGCCCATGACAACAACTCTTTGCCGGGAGCAATTTCCCGCCCCTCCGCTTCGATCAATTTCTTGACTTCTTCCTCCAACCTTCTGCCGGCCTCCCTGGTTTCTACAAGGAAAACACAGCTGAAACCGTCTTTCTTGATTCCTACACGAACCATTACCAGGCCCAGATTTCTGGTTTCCACAACCAGTTCCACCATCGGGTTCTCCCTCAGAATCGTGCCACTTTTCTTTTCTCGTTGGGGGTAATATCGGATGAAGACCGGGTAGTTCTGATGCGCAAAAGGTACCAGGAGACTCCACAAGAGGGAATCGGCCAGCGGAAGGCTCAGAGGCGTACCCCTGGTTGGCGTTTCGGTACGTGCCAATATGCGATACAGCAATTTTTCCCCCCTCTGGGCATAGTACTCCAGAAGGAGAAATTCCCCCTTGTAAACCGGCGTTTCAACCTTGGCCGGGAAACTGCCTCCTGCCCAGCGCAATATCGCCTGCTCCCCCTTCATGTCGATAACCTTTGCCAGCATACGGGCAATGGTGGTACTGTCTGACCTTGCTTTGGAGGCCCCTTCAGCAGGATCGATCGCCTTGATCAGGACGTCGTTCAAAGTATTGATAATCCCATCTACCATGGACATCATCCAACCCGCAATATGATATAATTATTTTACCATATATTGATGGGGGATGCATGTTTTTCCGCATGAAGCAAAATGAATCTGCCGTCAAAAATAACCGAGCTTGCCTGGCTTGTTGCCATTTTTACTACATTGAAATTGGGAGGGGTTTATTTTGATTCTTGTCACTGGAGGTGCCGGCTATATCGGCAGCCATGTGGTAAATGAACTTATCGGTAAAAATTTCAGGGTCACGGTGATGGATAATTTAAGCACCGGCCACAGGGCGGCAGTTCCCCCCGCGGCAGAATTTATCGAAGCTGACCTGTTGGATGAAATGATGACGCGGGAAATTCTTTTGAAAGTCAGGCCGCAGGCAGTGATTCATTTTGCGGCCAAAAGTATCGTTTCCGATTCTGTCGCCAACCCGCTGGCCACTTTCAATACCAACGTGGTCGGTACGTTGAACCTTCTCAAAGCGATGCAACTGACCGGAACCAGGTTGCTTGTTTTCTCATCCACCGCTGCAGTTTACGGTGAACCGCATGAAACACCAATTGAAGAAGGCCATCCCCTGAATCCAACCAATCCATACGGGGAATCAAAATATTTCATTGAAAAGATACTGGCCCGTGTAGCCGAAACGGGATCACTTGGCTATATTTCCTTGCGGTATTTCAATGCTGCTGGTGCGGATCCCGAGGAAAATATCGGGGAGGATCACTCACCGGAAACACACCTTGTCCCCCTTGTCCTGGCAGTGGCTCTGGGGAAAAAAGATAAAGTAGTCATTTTCGGCGATGATTATCCGACCAGGGACGGAACTCCCATCCGTGATTATATCCATATCAAGGATCTCTCTTCCGCCCATATACTTTCTCTGAGGGCGCTGCTTGAGAACAGAATTACACGGGCAGTATACAATCTTGGCAACGAACGTGGGTACTCGGTCAAAGAAGTTATCGACATGGCGAAAAAAATCACCGGCAAAAACATCAGTTACCAGGTTGGCTCCAGAAGAAAAGGGGACCCCTCGGTGCTGGTAGCCAGTTCGCGGAAAATCAAAAAAGATCTGGGCTGGACCCCGCTGTTTTCCGATCTGTCCACCATCATCGATACTGCATGGCGTTGGCACAAAAACAATCCGGAGGGTTTCCGCGACTGACCATCCGCCAATACCATTTTGCACTCACTTTTCTTCCATCAACCTTGTTGATGAACCGTCGGCCGCCGGAGTTACGTAAAACAGGGGCTTCCCGGGCAAAACCCTTTTCGTCCCATCCAGGATTTGCCGTTGAAGTCCGGTGACCCGATCTTTTTCAACCAGAGCCACGGCGCAGCCGCCGAACCCGGCACCTGTCATTCTGGCCCCCATTACCCCATCATAATTTTGCGCGGCATCGACAATGGCATCCAGCTCCCTGCAGCTAACTTCAAATAGATCGCGCAGGCCGCGGTGGGAGGAGTTCATGAGTCTTCCGAAGGAGAACATATCCTTGTCGATCAGAGCCCTCACCGCATCCTTGACCCTCCCGTTTTCTTCAAGAACATACAGGCTTCTCCGGAACAGGGTATCCGGCATCATGGGGCGGGCTTCATTCAATTCATCAAGGGTAACATCCCGCAAGGATTCTTTGGGTCTGGCCGTGATGGCTGCAATCATGGATAAAGCTTCCTCACACTCCTTGCGGCGGCGATTGTATTCAGAATGGGCAAGACTTCTCCTGACACGACTGTCGATGATCATGAAAGTATATTTGCTCTGATCAACCGGTACCGTTTCAAAATCCCGGCTGCGGCAATCAATAAAAAGAGCGTGACCCGGCGCTGACAGGGCTGAAGCAAATTGATCCATGATGCCGCACATCACTCCTACATATTCATTTTCCGCTTTCTGACAGATCAAAGCCAATTCTCGCCTGTCAATTTCAATATCGCTCAGAGATGTAAATGCCGATGCCGCGGCCACCTCCAGCGCTGCCGAGGAACTCAAACCAGCACCTATGGGAATATTTCCCCCGAAGGAAAGGTCGGCTCCACGGATCTCATACCCCTTTTTCATCAACGCCCAGCAAACCCCTTCAATGTAGCTCCACCACCTTATCTTTTGGCGCGGCTTCAGTTCGGCAAGAGAAAAAGTATATTTTTCACCTTTATCCAGAGCGTGGGCGTGCACCTCACCATCCTCGCGCCCGGTTGCTACCACCGTGATGCCCATGTTTACAGCCATTGGCAGAACAAAGCCCAGGTTGTAATCGGTATGTTCCCCGATGAGGTTTACCCTTCCAGGAGCCCTTGCCACGATTTTCAATCCAGACACCTCCATCGTTAATTTTGGGGTATTTTTCGTCGAAGCTGCATTGCTTTTTCCTCGGGAATGGAATCGTTGATGAAAGTGCCGGCTCCCTGTTCACATCCGGCCAGGAATTTCAATTTTCCCATGTCTCTAACAGGTGGAAGAAACTCAAAATGAAGATGATTCAGGCCCCGCTTGCCTTTGACCGGATCCTGGTGCAAGATCATGAGATAGGGAAAGGAAGTCTCGAATAGCGCATCATATCCGCGCACAACTTTCTGCAGAATGGAAGCAAGATTTTGATCTTCCTCCGCGGTCAGGTCGCTCAAGGAAGAGCGATGATGACGGCTATAAATATGCACTTCAAAGGGATATCGGGCGTAAAAAGGAAGAAATGCGGTGAAATCCTTGTTGGAGGCAACAACACGCGAACCTTCAGATTCTTCAATCCTCAAAACATCACAAAAGAGACATTTTCCATCATTTTTTTTACGATAATCCCTTGCAGAGGATAGCTCCCGTTCAGGTATCGGAGGGAGGTAAGGAAAAGCGTAAATCTGACCATGAGGATGATGCAACGTCACCCCGACTTCCTCTCCCTTGTTTTCAAAGATGAGAACATATTCAATTTCCTTTTTACGCCCCAGCTCCTCGTAGCGATCTCTCCAGACCCGAATAAGATTTACAATTTGTTCATGCGACAGAGTAGCCATACTTCCATGGTGCTCCGGGGAGTAAACGACGACTTCACAGACCCCCCTGGATTCCTTTACCGGGTGAAGATCGATACTCTCCGCCTCTATCTTTGGCGGCGGTATTTTGAAACTGGGAAAACGATTTTCAAATACCACTATTTCAAAATTCTCACGTGGTATTTCGGTCGTGAAGCCCCCCTTTTTCGTGGGGCATAGTGGACAATATTCCCGGGGAGGCAACAGGGTACGGTCCATCCTGTGGGTGGCTGTAACGGTCCACTCACGACAGATGGGGTTCCACCTCAGCTCCGACATCTATGCTTCTCCTCCCCGCCATTTTTCTCGTCGTTTCTTTCAGGGGTAAAGGAATAAAATATGAGATAGCGCCCATCGTCCTTGATTATCTTTTCCTTGTTCATCACCCGATGCTTTTCATGCATTTCTGATTGCCCCCCGTCCATTTTTTGCTTCTTTCTGTCAAACATTATATCATAACAATACCCGCCACTTCTGCAAGCAATATTCGTTCCACGAACACCCCTTGAACAATGTTCAAGTTGAATTTGGCCCTGTTTCACCTTGCCGATTTCAGCAACTTTCATCTATCCTCTATTTCCCCCGGTCATCTATCCGGAGTTACCAGGAATATCTGTCGTGAAATCGTGTCATTCCTGCCCGTATATATATCAGGGCACACCATACAAATGATGTGCCCTGATTTATTGAGCAAACCTGTAAGCCGAGTTCTGTTCCTCGCATAATTCGAGGCGGTAGTCATCTATCTGTGGATGCCAGTCGCCTGACACCTCTTGCGACCATACCCGAGGAATCTGCGCGCAACGTCATCTCCCTCCTATTTGGTCTTGCTCCGGGTGGGGTTTACCTAGCCGACTGGTCTCCCAGCCGCTGGTGCGCTCTTACCGCACCGTTGCACCCTTACCCCATTCAAGTTTGAAGTGGGGCGGTTTATTTCTGTGGCACTATCCTTGGGGTCACCCCCACTGGGCGTTACCCAGCACCCTGCTCTCTGGAGCTCGGACTTTCCTCAGGAGAATCTCAAGGTTCCCCTGCGACTACCCGGTTTACTCAATCTGTTAGCTATTTTCTTCTTGACACCCGCTAACAATATTATAGCGGTAGCAGGCTCCATTTTCAAGTCAACAACTTTTATTCTGGAATCCCGATACTCATACAATGCTGTCTTTCGTCTGCCGGAAATCGCCAGCCCACACCCGGCCCGATTTACATTGCCGAACAAAAGTGCCGTCATCCCACCGTGACCAAGATCAATCTTTTGAACCGCCATATTTCCCCTGTTCCCGTCCGGTTTGCTTGCAAGAATCAAGAATGCGGGAATGGTTTCCTTGATGGGCTCCGGGCAATTCTGTTGATGATGAAATAAGACAGGATTCCGCCTCCAAGCAGAAGGAGACCGGTCAAGGTATAAAGAGCAGTCCTGCCCTTTCTTCTGGCTATCACATTGTCCCAGGCCCAGAGTGCCAGGCCGCCTATGAACGGAACTATTTCCTTTCCACCCGGTTCATTCTTTTCCATGTATTGCCTCCAGAATATCGATCATCATAATATCGATCATCATATTTTATAACTTAGATTGCCCAGTTCTGAAGGCTATATCCGGAATAGTACCCTGAAACCTGGATGTTTTCCAGAATGGTCGGGATATCAGCGGAAGAAAACCTGGTTTTGTAGGAGGAAGACATATTTATTTCGGCAAGAAAGGCCATCACATCTTGTAAATTTTTAACCGGTACCAGTTCCATCTTTTTGTTAACCTTCATGGCTTCACCGTAATTTTCTTCCGGCAAAATAAAAAATTCAGCTCCTGCCCTCTCTGCAGCTACCACCTTCTGCCTGACCCCGCCGATTTCCCCGATATCCTCGTAATAGCTGATCGTCCCCGTCCCCGCGATATCATGCCCTCCCGTCAGGTCCCCGCTCAACAATTGGTTGATGATCTCCAGCACAAACATCATCCCTGCAGATGGCCCTGAAATATTTCCCGTCTTGATATCTATTTCCATGGGCATGTCAAGTTTCCAATCCCCAAGTGCGGTGATAATTATGCCCAGGGCAGGTTTGCGGGGGTCATCAACATGTGGAACGGTGGGTATCTCGGCATTGAATTCTTCCCCATTCCTTTGCAGCGTGAGTTTGACAGATTCCCCGATTTTTCTGTTCTGAACGATGGCCAGGACCTGGTCAGCAAAATGAACATCTTCACCATCTATCTTGACAATGACATCATCAGCTTGCAATATGCCTTCTGCGGGACTATTGTTTGCAAATGCACGTATGGCAATGCCCTTGCCTTCGATATCCACAGGTTTTCCGGCTCTCCTCAACGCAATAAATTTCGCCAATAACTGGCTCTCTTCCATCCACTTTTCCAGAATGTTTATATACTCCTGCTGGCTTATCCCCGAAGGGATCACCTTGTTTTGATGCAGAACATCGATATAGGGATGAAAAAAACCGTAAATCAACCAGAAGAGGGTTGCCCTCTGTTGCCCCACTGTAACCAGATAGAAATTCCCGTCGTTCCGGTGATACCCTCCTTCGACGTCAACAAATTGGCTTAAATTTTCAGCAGTGCCGGGTTTCAAAATCAGGTATGGCGTGGGAACAAACGATGCCAGTATCAACAACAGAAAAACAACCAGTGCAACCTTGGTATTTCTTTTCAAGTGTCTCCCCTCTTTTCGGTTCAATATATTGTTCCTGGCATGAGCGGGTTCGGAAGACGTCGTCCTGGCAAGAAGGAAATGGTTTTCATTGCACGCATCCTGCAATCCGCAAATTTGCACTTGATAATTAGTATTATACAGCAAAGGGAACCAATTATTAACCGGTCAAAAAATAAAAACCGGATCCATTTTTTATCAGGTGTTCAATGAAGGCAAAAACAACATTTTTTCGCCCGGAACCGTTGTCAGCATTATCAAAAGAAGTTCTATATCCAATTTTCGATCCATATATAATAAGCGATGTCCCTTGACAGGATTATGAATAACAGGAGTTATCATGCCATATTACATCCTTCTGGCTATCGTGCCAGCAGCATATTTCTTCCATAGCTACAGAAAAAATAGAAAAAAGTCGTTCGCCAATCGTGATTTCATGACCCTTGTGCTGGCCCTCCTTGTCGTTGGCCTGACTGTCTCCGTGATTCTTTTTCCGGAAGACGCCTTCGATGCCTCCGTGAACGGATTGGAGATATGGTGGAAAATTGTCTTTCCCGCGCTTCTGCCCTTCTTTATCATCTCACATATATTGATCGGCCTGGGCGTGGTACATATGCTGGGTGTCATCCTGGAGCCGATCATGCGTCCACTCTTCAATGTTCCGGGGGCGGGTTCTTTCGTGCTGGCCATGGGGTTGGCTTCCGGTTTTCCCATCGGGGCTCTTCTGACCACCAGGCTCAGGGAACAGAATCTCTGCACGGGGGTCGAGGCCGAAAGGCTTTTAAGTTTTACCAATACCGCCGACCCTCTCTTCATGTTTGGAGCTGTCGCCGTGGGAATGATCGGACATCCGGAAACAGGTGTCATCATTGCCGTGGCCCATTACCTATCCAGCGTAACCATCGGCCTTCTAATGCGTTTTTACAAACGCGGAGATGGTTCTTCCCCTCCCGGGAAAACTGGAAACGGCAATCTATTTTCACGTTCGATAAAAGCTTTGCTGGAAGCACGGGAAAAGGACAGTCGCCCGCTGGGACAGCTGCTCAGCGATGCCATCATGAGTTCAATCAACACTTTGTTGCTCGTCGGAGGATTCATCATTCTTTTTTCGGTTATCATCAGGATCCTTGAAAGAATCGGGGGAATAGCATTGATGGTTGCCATGCTGGCAAATCTGCTGGAATTTCTGGGTATCTCCGTGCAACTGGCCCCTGCTTTGATCAGCGGACTGTTTGAAATCGATCTGGGCTGTAAACTGGCCGGATCGGCATCCGCGCCATTGAAAGATATCGTCATCATCTGCGGTTTCATCATTGCCTGGAGCGGCCTATCTGTTCATGCACAGGTAGCCAGCATCATCAGCAAGACTGATATAAAAATAAATTCCTACATCATTTGCCGGGCCCTGCATGCAATTCTGGCTGGCCTTTACTCGGCAATTCTGGCTGGCCCCGTATTTCCCCTTTTCGCCAAAGTTGCCCTTCCCGCTTTCTACCAGATGACCCCTGCGGGCACTTTTTCCTTCTGGTGGGAGCGAAGCCGATTCATGCTTTACCATCTGTTGATTTTTTTGGGAACACTGATGGCCATGGTTCTGATCGGAACATTGATCAAAAAAATAAGAATTGTTTTCCTGAAGATCAAAACGTAGAGGTGTTGATCTTCTTTATGATGAAGTCGTGGACTTCTTCCGGCACCATGGCACTGATATCGCCACCGAAACAAGCAACCTCTTTAACGATACTGGAGCTCAGGTAAGCATACTTGCTGCTGGTCATCATGAACATGGTCTCCAGACGAGGATCCAATTTGTTGTTGATCAAAGCCATCTGGAACTCAAATTCAAAATCAGAAATGGCTCTCAACCCCTTGATGATTATACAGGCTTCCTTCTGGCGAGCGTAATCAACCAGCAACCCCCTGAAACTATCAATTTCGATGTTGCGGTAATTCCTGGTTACCGATTTGAGCATTTTCATTCTTTCTTCAAAGGTAAAAAGTCCTTTTTTACGGGGATTGTCCAGCACAGCCACGGTCAGATGATCAACCACCTTGCTGGCCCTTCTGATAATATCAATGTGCCCGTTGGTAACGGGATCAAAACTTCCGGGACAGATTGCCCTTCTCATTTTGGTCTTAATACCCCCTCTCCGAATCTTTCATCTTCAAGAAACTCAGGGCCGTGTCTCCGTAATATTTCCTGTCGATCATGACCCAGTTTTCCGCATAAATATTTTTCCGCTTATGATGCTCTACAATAACCATCCCCCCCGGCGGGAGTGGATTGCTGCTTGAAATGGCATTCAGAACCTTGGGTATCAGGTTGCTGTTGTAAGGAGGATCCAGGTATACAAATGGCATATCCCCTTTTTTCTTGGATATTACTTTTATTGCGGCCAGAACATCGGTTCTCAGAATAGAGGCCCGGGAATCCAGACCAGCATTTTTTAAATTTTCAATAATTATTTTAACACACATGAAATTATTTTCAATGAACGTACAGGATTTGGCTCCTCTACTCAGAGCTTCGATACCCACAGCTCCGCTTCCAGCAAAGATATCGACGAAATTTTGCCCCCGGACCCGTTCCCCCAGGATATCGAACAGAGCCTCCCTGACCATGTCGGGCGTGGGCCTGACCTCCTTGCGACGCGGGGCTTTTATTCTGATTCCACGGCAAGAACCCCCGATAATTCTCATGTTGGTGCACCCCTGTACAGGAATTATTTTGCAACAAGAATTTTCAAGCTTATTTTATCATGCTTCCTCTCCGATTATAAAATAATTTCTTTCGGGGCAGCAGAATGATCCATATCGTTGAAAAACAGGAGCCTGCCGGCTCATGGTGAACTTCCTGATCAGGCCCATGATAAGGCGTGCTATTTCGGGTGACATCCTGGACAGTTGCGGATCCATCCTCCCGTGATGAGAAACGGATTATAAATATTTTAAAAAGAAGGGAAAAATATTTTATATGAAGGTATAAAACAGGATTCCATGTTAAATAATATCAATGAAGCAACAATGTTCCCCATAAGCTCTTCCTCCGGTTTCTCCTCTCCCGGTCACCGATCGATATCGGTGGCTTTGCCGCAGGTTTCACCTGCGGCCATTTTTTTATAGGGCCTTTCTATATCACGACAATACACGTTGGCAAAATTTCTTTTCAGCATAATTGGCGAAATTATGAATCACATCCCTGCAAATGCTGAATATAATATAAACCGATCGCAAGTTGTTGTTTCTATGGAGGTTCAAAAAATGAATTCAAGGAGAAGAAAGTCCTTGATCTTGAGAAAAGGCGGAGGGGTTTTCCTGGCTCTGGGGGGATTGGTCCTCGTTGTCAAGACGGTGCCTTTCTTTGTGTTGCCACTCTTGCTAGGTTCTTTGCTTGTACTGGCTGGATGGCACATATATTCTTATAATCCGCATTGCTGGTAGCAATCCCCATGCCCCCGACCCCCTGTGAAAGGAGGATTATCATGATGAAATTTTACGCTGTCAAAGCCCCCGGCCTTGTTGCCGCAATATTGAAGGGAATCATTTCCCTGTTCAATAAAAATAGGGGTTGACAATTCTCCGGCCTGTTGAGAGAGCAGCATGATCAGCAGGCTTTTTTGTCAAAAGCAGACCCCGGCAAGATGTTGTTCCGGAAAATCTGGAGATGATACAGGAAAGGCAGAAGGTGGTTTGTTTCCGGAGGGTGAAACATGGATCTGGGGCAGTTCAAAATTCGGCCAACTTGCTTTGCTTTACCTGAAGATGAAAAATGAAGGGTTCAAGATTGAATGGATGGCGGATGCCGTTCCAGTTCAAACCTGCTGGCCCCACCGCTAAAATTGAGGGTCATTCTGGAAGATGATACATCTTCCGTAACATAATGATTTCCCTTCCTTGTCAAACCCTGATCCTCGAGATTGGAACTGACCAGGCCACCATCCAGTTCAATGTCCAGTTCCATTGAATCCGGCACGATTACTTTTACCCTCGAGGCCCCGGCATCGATACTCAACCTCGTCTCCATTCCCCTCTCCCCCAGGCGGATGGTGATATTCCCGGCACCGATTTCCAGATCCAGGGATTTCAAATCGATTTCTCTGAAATCCAGATCCGCACCGGTTGCGCCCAGTTCCAGATCGAGATCCCATGCAACGCTACGCGGCAATCTGACGTTCCATTCCCCGTTCAATATTTCCGATGAAAAACGGGGGAAAGAGCCGGATGTTTGTTTGACCAGATATTCAGCCTTGTTTTCCCTGAAATTGGATTTGATTTCAGGCCCGGAGATATCACCGCTGTACATGATCTCCAGTCGCCTTTCATTGTTTCCCCCCATTCTCAAACTGCCCGCCCCGAAAGCCAGTTCGAGATTGGCGACATCGATGCCAGTCGGAAGGGCAAGCATTTCTTCACCGCTGATGAAATGTTTCCCCCTTTTTTTGCAATCATGATTGTCCCAGAGCCAGATGCCCGCAACAACGGTTCCGGCGATGATCAGCAGAACCAACCCCAGGGAGAAACGATTTCTGCCGGAAATGATGAAGATGCCCAGAGCTATCAACAGCACCGGCCAGAATCGGGGCAGAAAGAAACACCAGAAACCCCATTCTATCACACCAAAACTGCTCAAACCGAGCGTGATACCGGCAATGATCAAAAATAAACCCCAGAATATCTTTCTTTCATTCATCTTTTTTACCCGCAAGTCCGCTCAAAACGATGGCGATGCCCACCAGAATAATGATAATGGGCCAGGCATTGTGCCAGGGAAGAAAGGGCATGAATTGCTTCATCAGGAGAAACAGGCCGATAAAAATGGCTATCAGGCCTACAATCAGATACCCCTTCCTGTTGCTTGATTCAGCATCTTGAGGCAAACTTTCCACCGTTTGCAGTTCCTCTTCCCCGACAGTTGCGTCAGGAATATGCTCATGCAGGTTTTTTTTCTCCGGAATGATGATCCAGGCAGCGATGTAAACCAGCAACCCCATTCCTCCTGCAAAAAAAGCCAGAACCCACAACAACCTGATCAACACGGGATCGACATCAAAATAGTCTGCCAGGCCGCCGCATACCCCGGCGATCATTTTATCCGTAGCGGAACGGTAGATTTTTTTTGCCATTTTGGAAATACTCCTGTTTTCCAGTCGTGCGATGCTATTTTTAAACCCATGCAGGATCGATTCAAAATATCATCCTGTCCATAACAACTTGCTTGCAACTTCCTTGAAGATGCCTTATTTACCGGGGGGCCGAGTCCTGCAAAACAATCTATGCCTGTTTCTACAACCAAAAAATGGCCCGTCCAAGCCATGTTTTTGACCGCGGCCGCGGCAATATTCAAGCCAGCCGTTATTGTGAAACGGTTTTCCGGATTGCTCTTGTCACCCGGCCCGATTTGATACAGGTGGTGCAAACATTCATTTTACGGTTGCAATCCTTCTTCAGGGATACACGTATTCTTTGGATGTTTGGTTTCCAGGCCCTCTTGGTCTTCACATGGGAGTGGCTGATAGTGAAACCACTACTCTGTTTTTTGCCGCATATCTCACATACTTTGCCCATTTTTTTCGAACCCTTTCATTGTTTATAGAAGATGCCTCTACAGGGAAAGTGGTGCCGAAGGTGGGAATCGAACCCACATGAGCCAAGCCCACGCGATTTTGAGTCGCGCGCGTCTGCCAGTTCCGCCACTTCGGCCCGCAAATGATATATTAGCATATTTGCATCTCACCTGCAACGATCAACTTCGCGTAACCTGCAATCGTAACCTGACATCGAGATTCGAAAACCGCCGCCTCCTTTTACCCTTTCAAATCCTCATGGCTGACGAAGATGCGGCGGTTCAAAGCACTCATCCATTAGAAAAACCGAACAACTTGTCCACTAGGGGAAAATCATCGATCAGGTCCACGATATAGCGCAGGATCAGAATTGCATCCTGGACATTGACACCATCTTGCAGATTGACGTCGCCAAACACTTCCTGTTCCGCTGTGAATGATATCAATCCCACGATACCCCTCAATACAACAATGGCATCCTGCACATCGATTTCATCATTGCCATCAAGATCTCCATAGGGCATGTAGATAACGATTACCCCTTGATCTTCCAGGGAGGAAATAACCCACCTTGCCTTTTCGCCCGGGGCAAGATTTAGATCTTTGTTGTATCTCAGGTCAACTCCTCTCAGGGCAACAAGACCCCCGAGGCCCGAGATGTCCGTGATTTTATTTTCTTTCAGGAAAAGATAATATAAATACTTCAATCCCGAAAGCCCTTCGATCCTGGTGATCTGATTCCGACCCAGGTTCAGTTCTTCAAGGTTGGCCAGCTTGTCAAGCCCCTCGATCTTGGTGATCTGATTCCGACCCAGGTTCAGCTCTTCAAGGTTGGCCAGCTTGTCAAGCCCCTCGATCTTGCTGATCTGATTCCTGGCCAGGTCCAGATCTTTGAGGTTGGCCAGCTTGTCAAGCCCTTCGATCCTGGTGATCCGATTCTGACCCAGGTTCAGCTCTTCAAGGTTGGCCAGCTTGTCAAGCCCTTCGATCCTGGTGATCCTGTTACCGGTCAGGTAGAGTGAATAAAGACAACCCAGCTTATCAAGCCCCTCGATCTTGCTGATCTGATTCCTGGCCAGGTCCAGATCTTTGAGGTTGGCCAGCTTGTCAAGCCCCTCGATCTTGCCGATCTGATTCCAATCCAGGCTCAGGTATCCAAGGTTGGCCAGCTTGTCAAGCCCCTCGATCCTGGTGATCCTGTTACCGGTCATGTAGAGTGAATAAAGATAACCCAGCTTGTCAAGCCCCTCGATCTTGCCGATCTGATTCCAATCCAGGCTCAGGTATCCAAGGTTGGCCAGCTTGTCAAGCCCCTCGATCCTGGTGATCCGATTCCTGGCCAGGTCCAGATCTTTGAGGTTGACCAGTGTGTCAAGCCCCTCGATCCTGCCGATCTGATTCCAATCCAGGCTCAGGCCTTTGAGGTTGACCAGTTTGTCAAGCCCCTCGATCCTGGTGATCCGATTCCTGCCCAGGTCCAGACCTTCAAGGTTGACCAGTTTGTCAAGCCCTTCGATTTTGCTGATCCCGTTACTGCCCAGGACAAGCCATTCCAGCTCGGTCATGCCCGAAAGTCCCTCGATCTTGAGAATCTTGTTGTTGTTAATGGATAGGAACAACATTTTGGTCATCTTTTTCAGAGGTGCCATATCGCCGATCATGTTGTTTTCAAGGTGTAACTTTTCCATTTTGACCATGTTTTGCAGAGGCGCTATATCTTCGATCAGGTTATTTCCAAGGCGAAGGTATTTCATATCGGTCAGTTTGGCAAGAGCCGAAATGTCTGTAACCATATTTCCCGACAGAAGCAGTTCGTGTAATTTGCTCATATTGCGGAGTGAAGTGATGACACTGATCCTGTTTTCAGAAAGTACGAGCCGTTCCAGGTTGACAAGCTTGTTGAGTGGTGAAATGTCACTGATACGGTTATAACCCAGGAAAAGCCACTCCAGGTTGGTAAGGTTGGCAAGGGGAGAGAGATCGCTGATAAGGTTGTGAGACAGATTGAGCGACTTCAACCCGGTCGCATGTTGGAGGCCGGTCAAATCAGCTATCTCCCCATTCGCTAAATTCAAATTGGTCAATGACTCCATATCCCCAACAGTTATGGGGTCGTTCTGCTTGTTTATCTTAACCCGGATCAACGCTTCCAGTTGCGGGTCCGGTATGTGAACCTCAGTTGCAAGGGCCACATTGCCGCTCCCGGAAAGCATGGTAAATAGAAATACAGCCAGGCAACAAGACAGAACCTTCAAACTTGTTTTGACCATCCATCCCGACTCCTTTCTTCCTCCCGATTCTTCGTGTGTATTGTTTAAATTACCTATTGTATTCTATTTGATTATCATTTTACCTTCCAGGAAAAGATATTTCTGCCTTGACTCATTTTGAACACTGTATCATCATTGCCCTCGCCCCGGAAATAGATACGGGGCAGGGCTGCGGAAAGCGTGACAGCCATGCATTATCCCGCAAGTAGTATTCCGTACGTCTTTCTGAAAATCCCCGCCCGGATTTCCGAAAATAAAAAGGGCGTTTACCGCCCTTCTGCAGCTACTCCTCTATTTCAATGGCATCACTGGGACATTGCTCTGCCGCCTCGATACAGCACTTTTCATCTTCTTCATCGATAACTTTTTTCTTTACGAAGGCGAACTCATCCCCGAGGGCGAACACTTCCGGGCAGAGGTCTTCACAGACCCCACAGAGAATACAATCCTCGTTAACCGCCACTTTCATACGGTCACACCCCGTTCAGCAAATAGATATTGGTCTAAAACAATCCGGCCATACTAGGTGTGCTCAGGATTCACCGTTTTATGCAGGAAGCGGTCAAATTTCTGTATTCAAACCAAACAATCAGTAAATCATCATTTCTTCCATGATTTTCTCCACGGCCTGCCGCGGATCGGGGCTCCCGTAAATTGGCCTGCCGATCACCAGGTAATCGGCTCCTGAAGAGATGGCCTCCCCCGGGGTCACCGCACGTTTGTGTTCATGCAGATCCGTGCCGGAAGGCCTTATGCCCGGAGTAACGGTGATGATCCCGGATCCGAAGGTTTTTTTGATCAAGCCTGCTTCCCTGCCAGACGTGATGATGCCATCACAGCCGAAGTCGACCGCTTTCTTGACACGGTACATGACCATCTCCTGAAGCGGACATGAAAACCCCAGTTCCTCCAAATCATCGGCATCCATGCTGGTCAGCACGGTGATGGCCATGAGTTTCAAAGGAGTATTCCCCCGCGCCTTGACTGCCTGTTCGATGATTTTGCTGTTTCCGTGAATTGTTAGAAAATCCACTCCCGTCCGTGCCACCTGCTCGACCACGCTGGCCACTGTTTCAGGGATATCATAGTATTTCATGTCCAGAAAAACTTTTTTTCCTTTGTCAAGGAGCCAGGCAATCATTTCCCGCCCCCCAAGAAACTGCATCAACATGCCGACCTTGTAGAAATTAACCGTTTCCCCCAGTTCCTCCACCAGTCCTCGTGCCCTCGCGGGATCATCAAAATCAAGGGCGCAGATGATCCGATCTTTCAAATCGATCAAATTCTCCCCACTCCTTTCCAAACAATTATTGTTGACCTTGTTCCGTTACAAAGCAATAATCAAACGGTCTATTCCGGCAACATCCTGTCCGCTCTTTCCTTCCATTCTTTCAGTGACGTATCTCCCCACCCCACTTTTTTATCAACGATCCGGCCCTCGGTGTCGATGAAAAAACCGGTGGGAAACCCCTGGATTCCAAAAGATGTGGCGATGCTGTAATTCGCATCCGATAAAACTGTTATATCCAGGCCGTTTTTCTCCCAGAACTTCCTGACCTGTTGATCCCTGTCGCCGGCTACGGTTATCACAACAAGACCACGTGATTCATATTCTTCAATCAAAGGCTGCAACTGCAGCATCTTCTGACGGCAGGGTGTTCATGTGGTCATGAAGAAATTGAGATAAATATTTTTCCCGCTCCATTCGCCGGGGAAATTGACCGTCTCTCCCGTCATGACATTCCTGGTACTGAAGATGTTTCCTTCCGCAGTCATGCTGACAGGATCGTCCCCGGTAGAAGATGTTGTACAGGATGCCATGTTAAACATTGCCAGGATCATGATGGACACCAGCAGAATGATCCATCTGTTTCTCGACATCGTTATTCCTTCCTTTCAACATTGTTTTATTGCTTTGAGGGGCTGCTCCAAAAGTGATCGCTCCCGTAGGGCAGATTTGCATGCAGGATAGGCAGCGGATACACTCGGTTGAATTCAACTGTCCGGGAAGATCAAGTTCCATCGGGCATACCCGGCGACAACGGTCACAGGAAATACATTTTTCCGTATGATGATGGATTCTGAACAATGCCAGGCGATTGAAGAGGCCGTAAAAAGCACCAAGCGGACACATTGTTCGGCAAAATGGCCTGTCGATCACTGTCGAGGCACCCAGGATAAAAACCAGCATCCCTGCTTTCAAATAGAAGATTGTCCCGACCATGTTCCACAGCTCGGGGGCTGCCAGCAGAAGTGGTATCCCGGCCGCAAGAGTACCCTCGGGACAGATATATTTGCAGAAGTAAGGTGCGCCGAAACCGTCACTGTCAACCCAAAGTATCGGCAGCAGCAGCAACAGGATCAGTAGCAGATACTTGAAAAGGGTAAGCGGATACGGAACGTGCAACTTCCTCCTTCCGATCTTCCCTATCAGTTCCTGAATCAGGCCGAATGGGCAGAGCCAACCGCAGAACCAGCGGCCTGCCAGCCCCCCGGCTGCCAGCAGAAAGCCAAAGATGTACATCGGAAATTTGTGATGAGGGGCTGCAACCATACCCTGCAACGCTCCCAGGGGGCACGAACCGGCCGCTGCCGGGCATGAATAGCAATTCAGAACAGGAACACAGGCTCCTTTAAGCTGTCCCTGATAAATACGCCCCCGGTAAAAGTTGCCCGGAAAGGGATTGGCAACAAAAAAAGCAATGATTTGTGCTATTTTTCTTCTGAAGTTCATTGGTTACATCCCAACTATCCCAGGCCTATACACTCCAGGCAGATCGCAATCCCCTTCTGCAGGACTGGAAAAAGTTCTCCGCGCCATAACCCCGCGGCCATCAGTAAAAGGCCCGCAAAAATGATCAATATAGAATTTCTGTTTCCATACATCCAGATCTTGCCTTTCTTTATTTATTCCCGGGAAACCGCCTGACAAGGGTTTTTTATGGCGAAAAGAGAATTCTTGCAGGAATTCGTCTCATCCCTTGTTGTCGGCAATATGCATGTCCATACTTCCCGATCTGAATCCCTCCAGATCCAGTGTAACATAATCAAAACCGAGATCCTTCAATTTACTGACCAATTCTTTCCGTTTCTCCAGCAGCCCGGGAATCTCCGTCTGCCCGATCTCGATACGGGCCAGTTTCCCGTGCGACCGTACTCTCAAGGTGCCTGCAATGCCCATTTTTCGCAAAACCTGCTCCGCTGCGGCCACACGCATGAGCTTTTCGCGATCCAGTTTCTCACCGTAGGGGAAACGGGTTGCCAAACAGGTAGTCGTCGGCTTATTCCAGGTAACAAGGCCATATTTCCGTGAAAGATAACGTATCTCTTCCTTGGTCAACCGTGCTTCCTTCAGTGGACTTTCCACTCCGGTTTCCGCTGTTGCTTTCAAACCGGGGCGATATTCTTCCTCATCCTCCGTTATGGTACCGTCCATGACTGTTTTGCTTCCATATTTTCTTGCCAGAGCAACCATTTTCTCATACAATTCTTTCTTGCAATAGTAACATCTTTGTGGTGGATTTGCATGAATTTTTTCCAGTCCCAGTTCATCGGTTTCAACTATGATATGCCTTACCTTCAGATTTCCCGCTATCAGACGGGACTGTTCCATCTCTTCTGATGGGCGGAGAATCGAGGCAGCGGTTACGGCAATCACGTTCTCATTTCCGAGCAGACGCACCGCCTTGAAGAGGAGAAAACTGCTATCTACACCGCCGGAAAAAGCTATCAGTGCACTACCGGTAGAAAGCAAAATCTGGTTCAATCGGGCTTCCTTGCGTGCTGCCAGTTGTACATCTATTACCGTATCATCCGTCCTCATCTGGTGACCGATCGCCTTCCCTGTTAAAACTTTGCTGATTCAATTCTGCAAATCGGGGATAAAACCTTTATTTTATATAATTAAAGGATTTTGCTGGAATATTGTCAAAATAGAGCTTTAAAAACTGGCAAATCATTACATTTGCAGGAGGATATGGTTATGATCGCAAAGATTATCTCTTGTGCCGTTCTGGGTATCGACGGTTTTCCGGTCGAGGTAGAGGTAGATATTTCCGGTGTTGGCCTCCCCATCTTCGACCTCATCGGGCTTCCGGACCCTTCGGTACGGGAAGCCCGTGAGCGTGTCCGCTCTGCCATCCGGAATAGCGGCTTCGAATTTCCTCTCTCACGCATCACCGTCAATCTTGCTCCTGCTGATCTAAAAAAAGAGGGCCCTGCCTTTGATCTTGCCATTGCTGTCGGGCTTCTGCTGGCCACCGAACAGATACCCCATGGGGAGATGATCGGCAGATCCATGATGGTTGGTGAACTTTCTCTTGATGGTACCTTGCGAGGTGTCCCCGGCACCCTGGCCATTGCCTCTTCTCTTGCCAACCTGAATTCCGGGCAGACCGAACTTTTTGTGCCTTCCGTAAATGCTGCCGAAGCTTCCTTGATCGAAGGTATCAATGTGCGGGGCGTTGATAACCTTGCCGAGCTGGTTTCATTTTTATCAGGGAAAAAGGATATTCCCGTAATGGTTCCCGACCTTGAAAATCTGGCTACCACACCGCTGCCCGGGCTGGGAATGGAAGAGGTAAAAGGGCAAGAAAATGCCAAAAGAGCACTGGAGGTTGCTGCAGCGGGTTCGCACAATGTAATCTTTTACGGTCCGCCGGGGACGGGAAAAACGATGCTGGCACGCCGCCTGCCTGCCATCCTTCCGGAACCATCCCTGGAAGAGATGCTCGAGATCACCAGGATCCACAGTGTAGCCGGCAAGCTGTCCCCGGATACCCCCCTGATGACATCGAGGCCTTTTCGCAGCCCGCATCATAGTTCGTCTGCCGCCGGTATCATCGGCGGAGGCAAGATACCGAGACCCGGTGAAGTGAGCCTGGCGCACCGGGGCGTTCTTTTTCTCGATGAGTTGCCGGAATTTACCCGGGAGGTACTTGAGTCATTGCGGCAACCTCTTGAAGACAGGGAAGTCACCATTACAAGAACCGCCGCCACTTTGAAATTTCCGGCAGATTTTATCTTTACCAGCAGCATGAATCCTTGCCCATGCGGCAATTACGGCGATCCCCGTCATGCTTGCCGCTGTAGCTATCATCAGATCCAACGCTACCGTTCCCGCCTTTCGGGGCCACTGCTGGACCGTATCGATATACAGATCGAGGTGCCGCGGCTTGATTATACCGTGATCGAAGCCACCGCTGCTCCCGAAAGCACAGCATCGATCAGAGCAAGGGTCAACAGGGCACGCCAGGCCCAGATCGAAAGGTTCAGAAATCTTGGCATATTGACCAATTCAGAGATGGGTCCCCGACAGGTAAAAAAATTCTGCACATTGGGGAAAGATGGGCGGGCACTGGCCAAGCAGGCCTTCAACCGCCTCGGACTCTCCATGCGCGCCTATGATCGTATCCTCAAGGTTTCGCGCACCATAGCGGATCTGGAAGGGTGCGAGAATATCGAAGTGCAGCATCTGGCGGAGGCAATCCAGTACCGCAATCTTGACCGCGAACTGTTCAGGGAATAACCTTCATTTGCGACTCCGTACTTTTGTATTTTCATTTTTTGCGAGCCACCACCCTGTAAATCAAACTTTCCATCGTTTCTGGAATAAAATAGGGGCGGTTCCCCGGAAACAACGGCGAATCGCCCCCAAAAACAGCAGACCATAACAGCAGCTACCCGATCGGCCACATTCTATTTGCGCGGCGGTATGTTGGATCGCAAATCCAATTCCTCCTGAGAATAGACGGGCGGGCGGGTTTCGTGATCCAGCTCCCGTTTGTCCTCGGGTTTGAGCATCTCCTCTGCCAGATCCCGGATCACAGTCTGGAAAGCCCCCAGGGACCACTGCCCGAATACCGTGTGGCCACCTTCATAGGCCTGAACCTGGAATTCTTCATTGGTGGTAACGTAGCCCATGTAATCGTTCGCATAGGAATTGAATATAACCTGTTCAACCCCCCGTTTCTCCAGGATGGGCGCGGCGGTTTCCACCACCCTCTTCTTGGATGTATTGGTAAACTCGCCGGGGCAAGCGATGATGGCCACGTTACCAAGGATCAAGATCTGCACGGGGAGGACATAGGCTACCAATCCGTGCTCCTTCATGGCCCCCATCTTGTATTGACGTTGAAGTTCCTTGACCATCGGATCGGCAAATCCGGGTACAAGCGGGTGGTCCAATGGTAATCCCAGTACCGCACGCTGTGTTTTGCCACTTTCAAGGGCAATTTTTTTATTGCCCTGGGCTGCATAGAGGCGTTCATAATATTTTCTTTCTGCAGGTGGGTAATTGTCCAGATTGCGCAAGCGTTTATTTTTTACACTATCCGCCAGCAATGTAGCTATCTTCCCCAGAAAAACCGGCATGCCCGGGCCATCCACGGGGGTACCGGTAAGAAAGCTCAATCCCTGGCAAGGTTCAGAGGTGTAAGCATCAGTTTTTCCATTGGCAAACTCCGGATCGACATGAATATCCGAAAAATCAACATAGATCATCTCGCAGTCAAAGTTGCCGTTGACCTTGACCCGGCCATCGTCAGCGGCAATCTTCAGGGCATGTTCGCTCTGGTATCGGCCGCTCTGCCGGGCGTATTCATATTCAGCCTCCCCCTTGATTTTTTTGCGGCGGCTTACCTGCCCTGGCCCATGGTAGTGGGGCGAAACATCACCGCACGCTGCCTGTGCAAATATGGCCACCCCTTTTTCGGGGAGGGCCTCTTCGGTGAAACGGGAAGCATATCCCTTGTTGTCGCCATCCAGACAACAAAGGCGATTCCCCAGACATGTGGCATGTACACCGAACCAGGTGATCATTGCAACCAGGGTATCATCACGTTCGACAGTGAGTGCTTGCATCTTGCGATCGACGGCCAGATGACATTCATCCTCGGCACGTTTTACAACATCCGGATTCTGGTTGTACGAATTCAAAGTGCGATTCCAGGCCACCGGTATATCCTCGGGAATATCGCCGGCAGTAAAAGATATTTCGCTCGGTTGAGCAGTTTCGATAGCTTCTCCAAGAGCTTCCATCGTATTCTCTACAATGTTTTCAACCAATCTGGGATGAAAACCAGGGGTAACAACATTGTAGAGCGGCTCATGTGCACATCCGCCATAGCCGGAATGAGTATGGGTGCAGGCCATGAGGAGGCAGCGCGGATCGATATGGGGATAACGTTTGGCCAATTCTTTCTCAACACCTTCACGTATGGCATGGGTTACATACCCCAGATCCAAGCAGACATATACTATTTCCTTCCCGGCTTCATCCCTGAAATAGAACACACGGGTGTAAAGCCGATTGCGAGCGCTCTTCTGGCGGTGGAACCACATGCCATAGCCATGCATGGCATACCCTTCGGAAACAACTGTGATGTCTCGTTTTGCAAATCCTACCTGGTACATATCCTCTCCCCCATTCACAGAGTAGTTTGGTAATGTGATATATTTTGATCAATCCCCGTAACCTGTCCGTGGATTGCAACAGATGCTTTCCCGCCATGCGCGGGTACCACATTGAAGAAGACCATGGACATAAAAACGGCTGCTGTACAATCATGCTTCTTGTACGGAACAACCGGTAAATCATTTCATGATGTGACCTCCTCCGGAAATAATTGATATTCATACATAATCATAATTCAAGTTTTAATTTTATTTTTCCTGCATGAATCATGTTTGCAATCAATGTTTGAAAGGCAACTGCAGATTGCCCCGGGGTTACAGTTTCTTTTTTTCGCCGATTTTTATTTAACCTCTTTGTAATACCAGGGTTTGTTCACGGTCAGATGCGAACCTTCCTCCGGATCGACGCTGATTTCAAAGTAAGTTCCACCCCGCTTCCCCCTGTCCCACTCGTAAGAAATGTAGATATCCGTTGTTTTCACCACGGATACATAGGTGATTCCATCATGTTTCACCGCATAACCGTGGGAATGAATGTGACCCGACGTGAACGTTTTGGTACTGCCAAGCTCCTTGACCGTATTGAAAAACTTGTAATTCGCGGCGTAATCCTCGTAAGCAGCCTGCAATTCTTCCCGGGTATTGGCATTTTTGAATCGCCCGGGTGTTTCATAGTAATCACTGCCATCCGGATCTGTATGGTCAGGATTGTACAGGTAATCGGAATCGGATGAAAGTGCCACGGCATAATTGTTGGCCTTGAAAGGTATATGTGAAGCAACCATGGTTTCCACGGTTACACCGTTATTATGGGCCTTCAGGCCCTCCACAACCCACCTGTACCAGTCCGCCTGCTCATCGGTATACCCGACATCGATGGTAGAAAACTCTCGTTCGCTTTTGTCCAGATGCATGTCCTTGAAGTGTATTTTGTAGTCATCAATTTTTTGCCAGTCGCCGGTATCCATGGTGATCAGGCTGTAAAAAATTTTTCCGTCTTCATCCCTGAAGTTGATCAAACTGTTGCCCAGCCCCTGCAAATTGGTAGGGCCAACACGGAACAAGGTGTTGTCTGATGCCTGAATTATATTGCAAAGCGCGGCTTTGTCAGCACGCCATTCGGCATCATGGTTGCCAAAAGTGATGGACCAGGGGATGTCATAGCTGTCCATGAAATTTCTGAAATCCTCCATGACGATGTCGCTTAAAGGATCTGTAAGGATGTCCCCGGTAACCAGGATAAGATCGGGGTCCGCAGTTTTGATCAGTGTGTCGATATGCTTGTAAGCTTTCCTGACCATGACATTTTTGTACCAGAAACTATGCGCATAGAGACCGGTTACTTCAAGGTGCGTATCGCTCAACGCCAGAATCTTGATCTTGCCATCCCTGGCCGTTATGCTGGGGTAATCATCGGCATTGAATGTATCGTCCGCGGACCATTCGTAATTTTCAACACTGCCAATAACTACCTCTTCACCCATCTTGCATTTTTCATTGAAAACCACCGAGAATGCAGCAAAATAGAGGCCAGTTCCGATGATAATAACCAGGGCAACAACTACCAGAATCAGGGATATTTTTTTATTTTTTCTGATAGAAGTCTTCGGTTGCATGACAACATTCCTCTTCCATCTTCTTGCGGTTTTGCTGATTTTTTGTCTCAAAGGGGCCTACCAGCATATTACCATAACAGCTGTTTTTGTCCATCGGCCGATCATTGTTTCAACTCTACCGGAAATCTATCTATCAATTTTACTATGTGGCGCAGGATCAATATCGCATCAGCCACATTTATATTGTCGTCTCCATTTACATCGGCGGCGCTTTTTTGATCTTCTGTCAGCTCGATCAGCTTGACGACACTTTTCAACAACAATATAGCATCCTGAACATCAATTTCTCCATTGCCCGAAAGATCCCCGTACCGTAGAGGACGAACCAGGATTCTACTGTCTATCAACTCTGCGGGGATATCCTCAAGTTTCTCGTCAACCAATTCCAGCACTTTCAATTCAAGAGCAAACTCACCCGCTTTTTTCAGCAAAAAATCTATTTCAACAATTACCCCTTCATCGATGTCCAGAGGGTTTTTTCCTGCCCAGGCAAACTTCAGGCGTCCCGGGCCGTGTTCCAGGTTTGAATCAAACACCGATTCCTCTTCTTTTCCCAACAGATCGGTCGCCCTGATTTCCTCCGGTGCAAGCGCATCGGGGTCGAAAGTGATGGTAAAAACGATGCCCGCAACCCCATGCAGATTACGCACAATCACCGGGGCAGTAACCGCGGCACCCACGAATCCCTCGGTTCTTCCCATCTCGATGCTGGGTCTTGCCAACGCGCGAATGGTAAAATCGTGGAGAACAAAAAAAAGCATCAGAGCCATGAGCGCAAGCATTATCCCGATAATCGTGGCTATTTTCTTTTTCCGACCGGTCATTTTTTTCTCTCCCTATTACTTTCCTTCGGAATGAAGTGACGATAACTGTCACAAAGACTGTTTATTGTCAACATATGCCAGAGGTTTTGCTATATTATTATGTTTATTCCCGAGCGTTGCAATGTGCAATTGTAATCTTTATCTTTATTGTAACTTAAAAATGAAAATCAAGGTAGCCGGTTCCTGTATAAATAATCCTGTATTCATTTCAAACTATTAAAATTTTAACAGCAATATGTTGTACCGGATGAAGTTATCTTGACCGGGATTGCCGCCAGAGAATACATTCCCGAAAAATGCCATGATTTTATTTTCCCGTTCCGGCTTTCACGGCAGGAAATCTGTCGGCAATCTATAATTAAGAACGGAAATGAATGGAAAAAGTATATTTCTGTTCAACTGGAAAAATATCGATTTATTTCCGATATGGAGGTTATACAGTGACGAAACAAAATAACAGTTACATGAAGCCCGAAGGTAATTGCCTGACCACGGCGATGGGTATACTTCCCCATCGTGATGTGGAAAGAGCGCTGGAACTCTCGCTCTCTCTTGACATACCTTTCTGGCCCCAACTTCCCCGGCTAAGCTTTTACGAGGATATGTATGTACAGGTGTCGGAACATTTCCCCGGTATAGTGCTGGATCTGGAAAAGCGGGAAATCAGCTTCTCGCGGGAGAAGTTCAACCGGGAAATTGAAGAGTACCTGGCCCGATGGGATGATGAATCTTATTTCAGCCTCTCTTCACTTTACAGTGCCGTTTACCGCAGTTTTCTGAAAAATGATCTTTCTGCCTACCCGTATATCCGTGGTCAAAGCATCGGTCCGGTAAGTTTCGGACTGAAGATTCAGGACGAAGAAAAGCGCCCCATGATTTACCATGACGATGTACGTGAAATCATCTTTGACTTCGTGGCTCGCAAACTGTGGGCCCAGTACAACGACTTGTCCAGAATTCACCCCCGGCCCTTCGTCTGGGTTGATGAGCCCGGCCTGGAGATGCTCTTCATGTCCATGACCGGTTACACCAGCAATAGAGCATCGGCAGATTATCGCCTATTTCTTGAAAATTTCCCAGGCCCCAGGGGGGTTCATCTTTGTGGCAATCCCGATTGGTCTTTTCTGCTCAACCTGAACCTGGACATTCTCTCCGTGGATGTGCTCTCCCGCGGCTATATATTTACAAGATACCGGGACGAAATCAAATCTTTTCTTGACAGCGGTGCAATAATTTCGTGGGGAATTACCCCTACCCTTACCGAGGAATTTATCATTGAAAACACCCGTTCCATGATCGAAACCATAAACAAATTGTGGTCACACCTGGAACAGGGAGGAATTCCGCGCGAACAACTGTTGAAGCAGGCATGGTTCGCTCCGGCCCGTTGCTGTCTGATCAACACGGACGGGGAGATAACCGTTGAACATTCCTTTGACATGTTGAAAAAGGTGGCAGAACATTTTAAAGAAGAATGTGGTTGAAATATTATTCCACACTTGTGAACCTGTCTACCGGGCCAGGTCGGGAATTGCCTGCATCATCCATCAACGATGCACGGTTTTTACCGAAATTGCGCCTTCCTGTCGATATTTGAAGGAATAGGCCGATATAAAAACGAATTGATGAATGGCGAAGCCCGCTATTGTTCAGCAAGGAAAGGGGCCAATTATGGAATTGTACATGATATTTTTTACGGCCATGGGTGTGGGCCTTTCTGGAGCCGTGGTGCCAGGGCCGGTAACAGCGGTGGTGGCTGAACAGACCATCAAAAGGGGTTTTGTAGCCGCCCCTCTGGTAGTTCTGGGGCACGGTATACTGGAAGTTTCCGTCGTCATCCTGCTTTCAACCGGATGGGGACACCTTGTTACCGGCGAAACCGCGACAGGAGTCATCGGAATCATCGGTGGGGGAGTTCTGGCCTGGATGGGAGGGGGAATGATGCGCAACGCCCGCAATGTTTCCCTGAATATACAGAACGCCGGCACTGCTGTTTCCAAAACCGGGCCGGTCGTTGCCGGAATGATCACCACCCTGGCAAACCCTTACTGGTTCCTATGGTGGGCTACCATAGGAGCAAGCTACGTTGCTTTCTCCCTGGAATATGGAGCAAAGGGAGTGCTCCTCTTTTTCAGCGGACATATCCTTTCCGATCTGATCTGGCTGTCTTTGCTTGCGTTTGCCCTGGTTTCCGGAAAAAAATTTATCGGTGATCGTGTTTATCGGGGTATTATCTTCTTGCTGGGCCTTTTCCTGGTCGGGCTGGCCGCTTACTTCATCTGGACCGGGGCCAAATTCCTGATCTAACACCGTTTCAAAAAAAAGTGCCGACAGAGCGGCACCGTTCATCATGGCAATTCCGCCTTGCAAAAAAGTCCACAGTGGCAACATTTTTCCCTGGTCAACAAGTTCTCACGTGTCTCCTTGCATGGACATACATTGTCAGCATTGTTTTCCAGGCGGCAGGGGCAGTAAAAATCACCGAAATTCTCGAATTTTTTGATCAGGCCTGCTATGATTCTTTCCTTCCGATCACTGACCTCCAGACCCTTCAATCGAGCAAACGTGTCTATACGCCCCCTGATTTCTTCCTCCGGAGGTTGTGGCCAGCGTTTTGCTTCAAGTTGTGAACCGCGGTCCTTCAATTCCAGTTGGCTGCCGCATGCAGTACAGACAACCCTGTCGGCCGCAAGGGCCCCTTCTTTCAATTCTAGGGTTTCCCTGCAAACGGGGCATTTTATTTTGCCTCTCATCTGAATTTTTCGATCCCCTTCAGAAGCTTCTGTTCGTCATACCCCAGGATGGTCTGTTCACCGATAACAGTTATGGGGAAAGCCCTTTGACCGGTCAGGCGATCGATCTCTTCAAGTGCCTTTGCCTGTTCATCCCCGGAAAGAGAATCTACCTCGATCAATGAATACTCGACCCCTTGCTCATCAAAAAGACTTTTTACCTTGTCACACCAGAAACAGGTTGTGAGAGAATATAGTTTAATCAAGCGCACCTACCCCTTTCGTCATTTTTCTTTCTGCAATAATAGCAGATAAATTATGCAAGATCAAGAGTTGCAAATCAGAAGAATTACAGACTGTTTTGCTTTATTCCATCATTTTTCAAAAGCCTGCCACCTTTCTTGACAACCCGGATACAAAACAGCCAATGATATTTATATTGCAGCCTGGTGTGACTGGTATAATTTGGTGGGCAATTAAACTTGCAACTTGCAAAAATAACGGGTAACATCATTGAAGCTTTAAAAAAATAGCAAACAAAAGTTATGTATTGTGGGGAATCGGAGATTATAATTATTAAATTTTACATTTATTATTCATTTTTGGTTGTATTTCTATTATACTGAATTAGCTATCCAATTAAGTCTTGAAAATGACTGTAAAGGAGGTGGATGTTTTGGACCAATATAATTCCGGTAACGGACTGGTGCCAGACCCTGAAGACGTCCAGAAAAATAAGGCCATGGCTATCCTTGCTTATATCTTGTTTTTTTTACCCATAATAGCCGCAAGGGAATCCAAGTTCGCCATCTATCATGCCAATCAGGGCCTGATTCTCTTCATCGCCAGTGTAGCTCTCGGGATTGCAATCAGGATCATATCCTCCATTCTATTTTCCCTGTCCCCCTTTGGTTTCTGGGGCCTGGTCACAACCCTCACATCACTTCTGTCTTTATGTATCCTGGTTCTGGCGATCATCGGCATTGCCAATGCGGCAAATGGCAAAATGCAACCGTTGCCCATTATTGGAGGTTTCCAGATCTTGCGTTGAATGGGGTGATCCCTGGGTTGGTTCGACCCGCTTTCCTTTCTATATCGTCATCGTAAAAGGAGTGGTGAAAATGAAAAATGTATTTTTGGTTTTACTCATGATGGGACTGCTGATCGTTTCGGGTTGCAATTCCCCGGTCTCCCTGGACAAGGGCGGGAACGTCGTGATAAAAGGTGAGCAAGGCGAAGAAATCAAGATCGGGGAAAAGGGCATGGAAATCAAGGGAGAGGATGGTTCAAAATCCGTTTTTTCCACGGGCGATGATGTCAAGTTGCCGGAAGGATACCCCTCCAATGTTGTTCCCTTGATGAAAGGCGGCAAGATCGACTGGGCGAACAAAACAGTAGAGGATGGCAAGCTATCTTTCTGGATCGGGGTCAAATACAATCGTAAAAGCGAAGAGGTTTACAAGTTTTATGAGGAACTATTTTCCGGTGTTGCCGGTTTTTCCTTTTCACAATCACAGGGGTACTATTCGTTGATTGGCGTAAAGGATGGGTACGATATCATGATCACCATCACTGATGAAGAAGAAAATATCACTTCATTGGGCATAGTGCTCGGTCAACAGGGTGAATAATAACAGAAATTCTTTTTCATGTATTACAAAAGCGAGGTTGGTACATACCAACCCCGCCTTTTTATTTTGTGGCAAAATCCTTTCCGGACGACACAGGGTGCCTAATCAGCCCCTCCCCATTGCCTTAAAACAAAATCCCTGATGTATTTGTTAATCTTCCTGGGCTGTTCGAGCATAATCATATGGCCAGCATCTTCGAAAACTTGCAACTCTGCATCAGGCAAGTTATCTTTCAAGAATTTACTGTATTTAACAGGAGTGAGCAGATCTTCACGACCAACGAGGATCAATGCAGGTACCTCTATCGAATGGAGCCTGTCCATCAGGTCAAAACCGTCACAGGCGCTGAAATCGGCATAGAAAATTTCGGGAGAGGTTTCCCTCATCTCTCTGCGAGCTTCTTCGAGAAGTGAAGGAGCGGCATTTTCGCTATAAATATAAGACAGCATCTCCGGAAACACTTCTTTCTTGCGGAAACGTTCCAGTATGGCTGGCATCACACGCAAGCGCGCACCCGTGGCGATAAGAATGATCCCCCGGAGATCCCCGGGGTAGAGGCGTGCATAGTCAAGGGCTATCGCTCCGCCCAGGGAATGGCCGGCCAGAAACAAGGGCTCCAGGTTCTTCCTTGCAACTAGCGTTTTGAGTACCTCGCGATAAGCAGATACATTGTCCTCGGCTGTTCCCCCCGACCGGCCGTGACCCGGCAGATCGACTGCTATGGTTCTCATCTTCTCCGATAATCGTTTCTGGAATCTCCAATGTGATGATCTACCGCCGGAACCATGACAGAAAAGAATGGGTATTTCTCCACCGGCGTTGTTCTCGCTGAAATATATGTCTACATCTTTTCCCATATCGATAAAAGCCATCAGGGATCCCCCCAAAAAAATTATACCTGCACCTATCCAGTATTCATTCTTTTATTTGCTTTTACCTTCAATTCAAAGATAATATTCACATTATTTTCAAGATATTAAACAAAAGCAGTTGATTAGATATAAATAATCGTATACAATTTAATGCGGCTAGTTCATCGCAAACAATCTTTTTTCGAGGTCCAAAGGGGTTGTTCACAGTTGGAATTGATTGAAGGGGAAAAGGAACTCATCCTTGAAAGCATTGACGAGATATTCAAAACTAACGACAGGACCAGGGAGAATCTCATACCCATCCTGCAGCAGGCCCAGGAAAAAATAGGTTATTTGCCCACGCTGGCCATGGAACGTATTTCCGAATTGCTCGGTGTCCCCGCCGTTGATGTTTACAGTCTGGCCACATTTTACAATCAGTTCCGCCTTACTCCCCCCGGGAAATTTCAGATCAAGGTCTGCATGGGAACTGCTTGTTACATGGTTGGCGGGCAAATTGCTCTCGACTCATTTGAACGCCGCCTGGAAATTCATGAAGGAGAAACAACCCCTGATCGGGAATACAGCCTGGAGCATGTGGCCTGCGTAGGTTGCTGTACGATGGCCCCGGTTGTGGTCATCAATGAAAAAGTTGAGGGGAAGGTTACTCCCACAAAGGTGGACGGCATTCTCCTTGCGCTTGAAGAAGAAAGTAAAAAAAATGCTGATGACAATAAAGCAGACGAGGAAGACAAGAAAATAAAAAATCCTGAAGATAGCTAGGCGCCGGAAAGGAGACACATCTTTCATGTGCACCGTTTCTGCCATGGAAAAATACAACGACCTGCATGAAAAAGCAGTTGAAAAAGAAAAATATCTTGAAGAAAAAACCGTGATACGTATTGGAACCGCTACCTGCGGAATATCAGCCGGCGCACTTGATGTCAAGGCCGCTTTCGAAAAAGAACTATCGGCAAACAGCATCGATGCCGTGGTGGATGAAGTCGGATGTATAGGGCACTGCTATGCCGAACCCCTGGTCATGATTTCACGCCCTGGATTCCCCTCCCTTTGTTACGGCAATGTCGATGAAGGGTTGGTTGAACGACTGGTTAAAGACTATCTCCTTGACGATGACCCTTGCTATGAATATGCTCTGGCAGCGGTCGATCCCAATGACATCTTCCCCACTTTCGATGATTTCCCCCGGGGCGTGATCGAACACAAGATCATCCTCGAACAATGCGGTTTTATTGCCCCCGACAATATAGATCAGTATATATCCAAGAATGGATACTCTGCTCTGGCCAAAGCACTGGATATGAGCCCGGAACAGGTTCTGGAAGAGGTGAAGGAATCCAACCTGCGCGGGCGAGGCGGTGCCGGTTTCCCGGCCGGTACAAAATGGGAGGCCGCAACAAGAAACAAGGAAAATATCCGCTATGTTATATGCAATGGTGACGAGGGCGACCCGGGAGCATTCATGGACCGCAGTATACTGGAATCGGATCCACATCAGGTGATAGAAGGACTGATCATCTGCGCTTATGCTGTAAGCGCCACCAAAGGTTATTTCTATATTCGAGCCGAATACCCTCTTGCAATCCGCCGCGTCAGGCATGCCCTTGAACAGGCCCGGGAAAAAGGGTTGTTGGGTGAAAACATCCTGGGAAGCAAATTCAGCTTTGACATCGAAGTTTTCCAGGGGTCAGGCGCTTTCGTCTGCGGGGAATCATCGGCACTGGTCGAGTCGATGGAAGGCAAAACGGGGATACCGCAGGCAAGGCCTCCCCGCCTGGCTGAATCGGGTTTTCACGGTAAACCAACCGTTTTGAACAATGTAAAAACTTTGGCCTACGTTCCCCACATCATCTCCAAAGGTGCCGAATGGTTCAAAAACACGGGCACACCCGGCAGCCCGGGAACGGCTATCTTCTCACTGGTCGGCAAGGTAGAGAATTCGGGTCTCGTGGAAGTTCCGATGGGAACCACCTTGCGCGAACTTATTTTTGAAGTCGGTGGCGGGGTCCCCAATGAAAAATCTTTCAAAGCAGTACAGATAGGCGGCCCTTCAGGAGGTTGCCTGCCGGAAAGCAAACTTGACATACCCATTGATTTTGATTCTCTTTCTGAAGCCGGGGCAATCATGGGTTCCGGTGGTCTGGTAGTCCTTGATGAAGATGACTGCATGGTTTCCATTGCGCGTTACTTCCTGCAATTTACACAGGAAGAATCTTGCGGCAAGTGCACCTTCTGCCGCCTGGGCACGAAGCATATGCTTGACATACTCACTGACATCTGCGAAGGAAGAGGAGATAAAGAATCCCTGCAGGTTCTGCAAGATCTCAGTGAAGATGTGAAGGCAGGTTCGCTTTGCAATCTGGGAGCAACGGCTCCCAACCCGGTTTTGACCACTTTGCGATATTTCAGACATGAATACGACATCCATATCGAGGAAAAAAGGTGTCCTTCCCTGTTCTGCCCGGAGCTGATCGTCTACTATATTGAACCAAAAAAGTGCAGCAAGCTGTGCAATGTCTGTGTGGGTAGTTGCCCCACCGAAGCGATCTACACCCGGGACGACGGGCTTAAAGCCATTGAACAGGAAAAATGTGTGAAATGTGACAATTGCCTTAAAACCTGTCCGCCGGATTATCACGCAGTGATCAAGCTATCGCCGCCGGAAGAACTGAGCAAGAAGGAAGCAGGATAAAGATGAAAAACGTGAATTTAACCATCGATGACCGCCCCATAACCGCCAGGGAAGGCGACATATTGTTATGGGTGGCGCTGGAAAACAACATTTACATTCCCAACCTCTGCGCGATCAAGGAAAAGGAACGTCCATCGGCAAGCTGCCGGCTCTGTTTCGTGGAAATCGAGGGATATGACCGGCCGGTAACATCCTGTACCCAGCGCGTCAAGGAGGGAATGGTCGTCAGAACCAGAACCCCGGCCGTGGATCGACTGGTAAAAACTGCTTTTGAACTCCTGCTGTCAGATCATGACCTCAACTGTGCCAAATGCCCGGCAAGGAAAAATTGCGCATTGATGACCATTGCACGAGAAAGAAAACTCAAAATGAAGCTAACTCGTTTCAAACCGTTGAATCGGAAGAGGGCCATCGATGATAGCACTTCCCTTTTTACATTCGACCGCAACCGATGTGTACTGTGCGGTCGATGTGTCTGGGCTGATCGCGAAGAAGCAAAGGTCGGCGCCATTGGATTTTCCAACCGGGGCCTCGAGCGCATGGTGACCACCTTTCGAAACATACCACTTGCCGATTCACCCTGTACCGAATGCGGGCTTTGCGTGGAAGCTTGCCCGGTCGGGGCGATGACCTTCAAATAAGCTTGCCAATCATTTCTCTCAAGAGGTGCTCAACTTCATGAAGATGACGGAAATAGGAAAAAATATATTTCACATCGAGGGGAACAAGGCCGGAAGGTATCCATATGCCAACTCGCTGCTGATCAAGGATCACAGGAACGTCCTTATCGATTCCGGAATCGGGCGTGAACACGTCGAGGTTCTGGCCAGGGAATACAGGATCGACCATATTTTGGTTTCCCACGGCCATGAGGACCACACTGCTGGCAACGATCTTTTTGGCGCTGACACAAAGATTGCCGTTCATATCCTGGATGCCCCTGCAGTTAAATCGGTAGACAGGCTTGTAGAACTTTACAACATGCCCGATGAGCATCAGCGCACCATGATGGCCCGTTTTTTGAGAGAAGTTTTCTTTTTAAAGGATTCAACCGTGGACACTGAATTCACTGATGGTTACACCCTCGATCTTGGAACAATCAAGGTCGAAGCAATTCATACTCCCGGCCACTCGGCCGGGCATACCTGTTTTTTCATCCCTTGTGCCAAAATAATATTTCTGGGCGATATCGACCTTTCTTCATTCGGCCCCTGGTACGGTTCACTGGATGCGGATATCGACGCTTTTCTTGATTCGATTGAAAAAGTGAAATCGATAGATTTTGATACAGCTGTCAGTAGCCACAAGGAGATAGTTTACGGGAAAAAGAATATCGATAGAAAACTGGACCGCTACGGAGAAATTTTTCAGGAAAGGGAAGAAAAACTGCTTGCTTTCCTCGCCAGGGATAAAACAGTGGAAGAGATCATAGATGAAGCAATCATCTACGGCCGTTACCCGGAACCGACGGAACTTTACAGAAGCATGGAAGGAACAATGATCTGCAAACACCTGCGCCGCCTTGTTGACCGGGGACGGATCTATCAGAAGGAAGAAGGACTTTTCCGCGCCGTATAGAACGAATTTATTTTTTGCCGCGTTGCTCAGCTCGAGCACGGATGATGGCAGGAATAGCAATCAATCCTGGCGAAATGATTTACCGCTAAACTATTTCTGGCAGGAGGGGCTCATGAATAAAAAAAGATGGATCGCTCTGATAGTATTTTTGATCATGCTGATCTCCGTTCTGATCAACCCCCCTTCCCTCTTTACCGGTATCTTTCCCGAAGATAAAAAATGGGAAGAAACGATATACAAAGACGGCGGAACCGATCACCTGGCCATGATCGATATCAAAGGGGTCATCCTCGCGCAGGAAGAACAGGACATCTTCTCCTCATCTCAACTGGAATATGATCATGAGATCCTCCTGGATCAACTGGACAGCGCTTTTGAAGATGAAGCTGTCAAAGGGGTGATCGTCCGTATCAACTCACCCGGCGGGGGGGTGGCTGACTGCGACGAAATCTTTCAGAAGATAAGACAGCTCAAGAATGAATATACAAAACCCGTGATCGCCTACCTGGAGGATGTGGCAACATCGGGAGCTTACCTGATCTCTGCTGCATCCGATAAAATATATGCCAACCGCCATACCCTGACTGGTTCCATAGGAGTAATCATGAGCACATACAATGTTCATGAACTGGCTGAAAAATGGGGTGTCAGGGATGAAACTTTCAAAAGTGGCCCCTACAAGGACATCTTGAACCCCCTGCGTGAAGTAAGCGAAAGCGAACGCCGTATCATGCAGGAACTGATCGATGAAAGTTATTTATTCCTTATCGACAGTATCCTTGAAGAAAGAAACATGAAACGGGAAACCCTGCTCACATTATCCGACGGGCGGCTCTACTCCAGTCAGCAGGCCCGGGACAACGGGCTCATAGACACGATCGGCCTCCTCGACGATGCAATCAATGAGGTGGAAATACTGTCTGGAATAGAAAATGCAACTGTGATTCGTTACAAAAAAATTGAACCGTCGCCGATCCGCCTCCTGTTCGAAGGGTTGGGACATTCAATTTCTAGATTCAAAAACCTTTCTCCGGGAATGGACTTCTTCGATTCTCGTTACCCATCCCTGATGTACATCTGGAGTTGGTGATTCTGTTGACAGATAATGAAACCGGGTTCCGGGATAGTGGCAAAATGACCGGCGAAACCGTATACCGCCCCGCCGGTGTGTCAACAAGGTTGGGGGCATATTTGATCGACCTCATCGTTGTTTTTGCCCTCACCAATCTGTTTATTCCCGGCGCCCTGGGAAATGGAAAAACATCCGGCAACCTTGCCTTTTGGGGAGTGGGAGCAAGCGCTTTCGGTGTGTTGGCCTCACTGTATTTTCTGCTGATGACCGGATTGTCTGGACAGACAATCGGCAAGATGATCCTGGGAATCAAGGTAATCGGAATCGATGGCTCTCCCCCCGGCTGGTCAAGCTTGTTTTTTCGGGAAGTAATAGGACGTTTCATCTCCCAGGCGGCCGGCATCCAGCTGGGTTATATCTGGGCGGTCTTCAATATACACAAACAGGGTTGGCATGATTTTCTGGGCGACACCTACGTGATCATCGAACCGGAAATACAGGAAAAACGCGACATTGTCATCAGGAAAGAATATTTCCCGGGCAACCGCAGATCCTGACACTTATTTTCGATTTTCAACCTTGATCTTCCATTTTTTAATAAATAATTGTCGCCTGTCAAATATTATAATCGTCCCGGGTTTTATGAGGAACCCCTTTCTCGAAATAAACATTGCGGATGGGCAAAGCGGTGGAAACACCTTCCCGTTCAAGTATCTCCATGATTCTCAGGTTGACATCTTCTTTGATGGATAGATACTTCCCCCTGCCGGTTTCCAGTGTAAAGTAAGAAATGCCAATATCAAGGCTGCCCTTGCAAAAATTTTCGAAAGTCACATATATTGATTCCTCGTGGATTTCGGGATGCTCCTCCAACATCTTTCTTATCTCGCCCACACATTTCTTCAATCTGTCTCCCGGCGTCGTATGAGCAACCTTGAGTTTAAACTTGACTCTTCTCTTCCCCATACGGGTCCAATTGACTATAGCTTCGTTTGCCAGAATCTGATTGGGAACCGTTACCAGAGCCTGGTCAAAAGTTCTTACTTTTGTGCTGCGAAAGGAAATTTCTTCAACGGTACCCTCGGTCTGGGAGGTGGAAACCCAATCCCCCACCGAAAATGGTTTGTCAAGCAGGATCACAATTCCCCCCAATATGTTGGCGATAGCATCCTTTGCAGCCAGTGCCACGGCCAGGCCACCAAGACCCAACCCTGCTATAAAACCATTTACATCGTAGCCCCATTCCCCCGCTACCATGACTATGGCCATGACGATGATGATGAAACGGAGTACCCTTGAAAGCAGTGGACTGAGAATCTCGTCAAAATCACTATTCAATTTCCGGATAAATATTTTCAAGAAAGAAGAATAGGCAGCCGTCAGGTTGTAAAAACCCCAGGCCGCAATGATGATCAAGGAGGTGCGGAACAAACGGGCAACGGTTGTCCCCTGTTCAAGGTTCAGCGGGAAATATGTAATAGCTCCATACCCCCCCAGAAAAAGCAAGAGGGCTGCCAGAGGCTTTTCAAAAGCGGGAAAATAAATATCAGTGATTTCCTCGCGAGCATTGGGGAAAAGCCTTACCGCCAACCTGCAAAACGCCCGGGTTAAAAACCCCTTGGAAACCATCACGGCAATTACTATCAGTAAAAATATCGCTACATAGTGCCATATCCCCTCGTGTAAACAAAATGAAGCAATCCCCTGTTTGAAATAATTGATTATTTCCGCCATCCTGTCCACCATTTTTCCTTTTCCCTTGCCACCTTTCCGATTCCCCGCCCTGTGCTTTATGAAACAACAAACGATATTCAAGCTCAGTTTCGACGTTCTCTCGATTTTTCCCTGCACCATTATTTTCCATCGGCTTCCACACCAAAGAAGGATTAATCAATTATTTATGGAATCAATAAAAAAAAGTGTTGATTTTCTGGAACACCTATTGCCTGGAGGTTGATTCATGTCGTGTCAAGGATAGTAATGTTGTTTCCGGTATTCCAGGTATTGCTTTTTCTGGCAGGATTGCATATTTCCCGCCGCCGGGAACCGGGGCAGACAGATATACGCTTGCCCCTGCCAATCAGGATCATTCTCAGTCTGTCCCTTTTGCTCGTCGCCTATCTCATCAACCTGGAACACGAATCTCCCTACACAGCCTGGGTTTTCGGGGGAATGGTCCTGTCCTTTCTGGGGGATCTGACCATGGCAGAGATCATCAAGGTACCCAACAGACTTATCGGCGGAATGTCAGTTTTCGCCTGTGCCCATGTTCTTTACCTGGTTGCTTTTATCAAAACACTCAATGCGGAGGGCCACTTCCCATTTGGCATCCTTGCAATGGCATTGGTCATCTATTCGTTGATGATATCGCTCAGCTGGCGTAAGCTGATACCCGATCCGGGTCAGAAAAAAGCCCTGTATTATGGCGGGCTGTCTTACGGTTTGTGGATCGGGGTCATGGCCTCATTCGCCCTTGCCCTGGCCGTAACCCTCGGCGGAACATGGTGGATGGTTGCCGCCGGCGCCCTGTTATTTGCGATCTCCGATTCAATTATCGGCGTGACCAAAATAGGCAACATCACCCTGAAATATTCGGAAATATGGGTCTGGTTAACCTATGTAGCCGGTCAGGCAGGGATTATTTACGCCGGATGGTTTTATTAGAATGTACAATTTTCATGTCCACAAAATCACCTGTTTCCTTTTCTTGCGCAAAGCCAAAGAAGACAATAACAGGATTCTTTGATTTACTTCACCTGCTCATCCTTTCAAAAACAAGGCCAATCACGATGTCTTTACGTGTGCCATGTTGCCCATGGCTCCGATTCATACATCATTCCCGTCAGCCAAGTCCCTCCAATTTCCCCTTCAATTGATTAAATTTGCCGTTTTGAGAAATACTAAACTTAAATAATTGTTTGAACAGGGGTGAAAAAATGAACCGTAGTGTAAATCTCTTGATCAAGTATATCTATACTGCCGTGATAACTTCCGTTTTGCTTACCTATCTGCTTGTACCCTCCATCAGCCTGGTAGCGTCATTGATTGTGGCCGCGTTTGTAACCCTTGCCTCGTATTTCATCGGTGATCTGTACGTGCTGCCGAGGATGGGCAACCTCGGGGCCGTAGTTGTAAAATTTGCTTTGGCTGCCGTGATATTCGGACTCTCCAATCTGTTCATGGCCGAGGTGGTTACCTTCTCCATGGCCGTGGTAACAGCAGTCGTTATTGCCGTAGCAGAATGGTTTTCCCACCGCTATCTGACCATGGACGTCGATACTGCCGCTGAAGATGAAGGTAGCCTGTCGCTGTCAGCTTGCAAATACTGCGGTGACATAAATTGCCGTGACGAGAACTGCAGGGGCCGTGACGATAATAAAGAATGATATTCCCATCAAATCGGAGCAGGGAACCCTTGTCTTGAAGGGTTTCCTGTTCAGTTGATTGCGGCAAGGAAATCTGCATGTCACATTCATCACCGGCACATTGTTGTTGCATTTTCCTTTTCAGACTTTGAGAGGCGGCACTTTCATGCTTGAAACTGCAAAAAATAATACTTCTTTACCAACTGGTGAAATTGTATTCTTTTTGACCGCGGTGATTCCCAAAGTATTCAAAGAGCTTCGTCGCTGGAACAGAAAAATTGAAGAATGTCCCGACAGCGATCTTTATTTTCTGGCAAAAAACAGTTTGCGTCTGAAAAGGTTCCACTCCCAGGGAGGAAGTTATTTCACCCTGAGTGCTCGTAACCATTCCCCGGAATTGATCCGGGCCATCGTTGCTCTGCAGACGATCAGCGATTATCTTGACAATCTGTGTGATCGCAACAATTGCCACAACGAGGCTGCCTTCCGTTACCTGCACCTGGCCATGAGTGATGCACTTTCGCCTGGCCCGGCACGCAAAGAAAGCTATTATCGTTATTATCCCCTGAAAGATGACGGGGGTTATCTCGAAGAGTTGGTAAGTGTTTGCAGACAGCAAGTGGCACATTTTTCTTCTTATGAAACGGTAAAAAATGATATTTTGAGGCTGGTTTCATTGTACAACGATCTGCAAACTTACAAACACATGTGTCCGTCCTTGCGCGGATCTCTTCTTAAACGGTGGTGCCGGACAAAGAACGCTCTTCTCGACTGCAACCCCAACCTTTTCTGGTGGGAATATGCCGCTGCATGTGGCTCCACCCTGGCAATCTTCGCCTTGCTGGCTCTTTCCACCCGGATAGAAATATCCGCCAACACGGTGAAAGCTATTACCCGCGCCTACTTCCCCTGGGTATGTGGTTTGCATATCTTGCTCGATTATCTGATCGACCAGGAAGAAGATCTTCTGGCCAATGATTTCAACTTCATCGCTTGCTATCCATCTTCCGTCTCCATCCCCCATCGGCTGCAGTTGTTTTTCCGCGAGTCCATGAAGAGGGTTTCCATACTACCCCGTGCTCATTTTCATCAGACGATAGTCAAGGGACTGCTCGCCGTTTATCTTTCTGATCCCAAGGCTCAGAAGCCCGATCTCAAAAAAACCGCCGCCTTGTTGATAGAGAGCGCCGGCCCGGATACCCGGAACATGTTCAACTATTGTATATGGCTGCGTCGCCTGGGAATCCTGTAATCTTTCGGTGGACGATGTTTATTATTTCTTGCCCGTACCAGGGATTCAAAAACTGGATTACCATCAAATATTCTTGTGGGCCAGGTTGAACGCCCGGGATTACCATGCAGAAAATGCCTTTATATTACCAACTCGAGGTTTTTGGATAGTTTCTGCGAGGTTGTATGGAGCTTTCTGGCCAGTTCGTTCAATTCCATCACCGAAGCGGATTGTTCCTGGGTAATCGCCGCAAGGTTTTCACTGTTTGCTTTCAATGTTTCCACTTTACCGGCAATCGTTTCCAGCCGTTCCGTAACCTCACCCACTTCATCGATGATCGCTTTGAAGTTGGCTCCGGTGTTTTCAATGATTCCGGAACTCATCCTGATTTTTTCCGCTCCACGCGAAATTTCTTCCCGCGTGATCTCCGATTCTTTTTCGTTCTCCTTTATGATCAAGGTAATTTCCTGCGCCGCAAGCACTGTCTGTTCCGACAGTTTTCGCACCTCGTCAGCTACAACAGCAAAACCCCTTCCATAGCTGCCTGCCCGGGCTGCCTCGATTGCTGCATTCAGAGCAAGAAGGTTGGTTTGGTCGGAAATTTCATTGATACTGGCCACCATCTTCCCGATTTTCTTGGTCTTGCCAACAAGATTCTCCACCGATTCCTGAACCTTGGATATAACTTCCCAGATAATGTCGATCTGGTTCAAAGTATCTTCAACATCTCCGCCCCCCTTCAGGGCATGGTCAGCGGCCTGCCGCCCCATCTCCGCCATCTCCTGCGAGGCCTGTGAAAGATACATGACATTCATGGCAAATTCATTGGTAGTTGTGGCAATTTCCTCAACGGAAGCACTGATGCTTTCCGTTGACTCCGAAAGAGCCTCGCTAGCAGAAGAAGCATCCCCGGCAGCCTCCTGGGAATTATCAAGTATGGTGGCAATATCATTCTTCATTTTTTTGGCATCCTTTTCGGATTGCAATACAAGATTCAACATTTTCTTTCCTTCCATGACAGTGAAAACAATACATGCAAAAGCAATTATCAACGTGGCCGGCTGGCCCATTACAAACCCTGCTGGCAGTTCCTCCAACCCGGGCCCGGGCATGAGAATGATTAAAATCAGATTGGCCGCATATGACATTACAGTGGCAAATATAATCAATGGAATATGGAAGTACATCGAGGCCAGCACCACAACACTGAACCACAGCGGGGAAAGGGAAAATGCCTCGTGGCTCAAGACAATGATCACAGATACAAGCAGGATCGCTGCCAGTACAAGAACGTATTTGGTGTGGGCCTGTTCACGAAAATAATGCCATAGAACAGTAACAAGAAGCATCAAAACCAGCCCGGCAACAAAACCAAAAAATCGTGCGCCTTCCCTTGTATCGGCTATACCGAACAGGTTCTTGGCATACGAGACCGAAAAGCCCAAAATAAAAGCTGTCCATAAAAGCTTGATAACCAATAAATTGATCTTTTTTTCGTTCTGTTCAAGAAACTCCATGATTGTATTCCCCCCCATGCGTTATTTTAACACAATTTTTTTACTGAATAAAATGATAAAATTATATGGAAGGTCAAATCTGCTCTCCCTGCTTGCTTTTCCTCCATTGATTTTTGCCAGCAATGGCTAACATTTTCCGCCACGATTTGCATTTTCTTCGCTCTTCGGGCAGGGATTTCCATCACCGCTGTTGAAAAAAATAATGGATATGGTCATCGGAAGGAGATAGAAAACTGCAGGGTAAAAACGACCTGGGCAATGTCCTTGCAACCTATTCAAGCTCATTATCTTGTTTTGTACAGGTTGTTCTCAACCAAGCCATTAAAATAAAATGCATCAATACCACATATAGATATTAAACCAAACCCTGATTGCACAAAATTGCCTGCCAGAAAATAAAACTACACATTTTAAGGAGGATTACCATGGAAAATCTTGTGTCGACCGGTATCAGAACAGCCATCGTAACCAGCTATTTACCGCGACAGTGCGGTATTGCCACATTTTCCTCGGATCTGCTCACCAGCTTGAAACCAAACTACAATATCAATCACTTCAACACCAGCTACCTTCAGGTTGTTGCCATAGAAAATTTGACTCCTGCTCACGAATACCCCAATGAGGTAACTTTCATCATCAGGGAGCAGATTCTTGACGATTATATTCAAGCAGCCGGTTTCATCAATACCAGGTCCATCGATGTTGTCTCCCTTCAACATGAATTCAACCTCTTCGGCGGTGAGGATGGGAATTATATAACTCAATTCCTGAACAGACTTAAAAAACCGGTGGTTACCACCTTGCACACCATTCCCATCGAAGCCAGCCCCACCCAGAAAAAAAGTCTTGAAGATGTCTGCAATCTTTCCACCTTCATCGTGGTGATTTCAGAAAAATCAAAGTGGATTCTTCGTGAGCATTACCATATCCCCGATGATCGGGTGATCGTCATCCACCATGGTGTGCACGATGTTCCTTTTGCCAACCCCGCAGAGTACAAAAAAAAGATAAACATGGAAGACAGGGATATTATTCTAACCTTTGGCCTTCTTGATCAGTTCAAAGGAATGGAATATGTCATCGAGGCCATGAAAAAAGTGGTCATCCGTCATCCACAAGCCACTTTCATCATCCTTGGAAAGACCCACCCCGCCATTCTGAAGCTCCATGGTGAGGAATACCGTGAATCACTGAAAAAGATGATCAAAGAAAACAAATTGGATAACAATATTTTCTTCCGCAATGAATTCGTCACCCTGGAAGAACTGATCGATTACCTGATGGCAGCCGATATCTATATAACACCCTATCTGAATAAAGAACGCGTATCCTCGGGGACGCTGGCCTATGCACTGGCCTGTGGCAAGGCGATCATATCAACACCCTATTACTATGCCCAGGAACTGTTGAACGACCAGCGAGGGCGGATCGTTCCTTTCGAGGACAGCGAGGCCATCGCCCGTGAACTGTTGCTGCTTCTGGGAGATGACGATCTACGCAACGAGATACGCAGGAAAGCATACCGTTTCGGACGCAAGATGCTCTGGACCGAGGCCGGAAAATCCTATTACAGAACATTTGCAGAAGCTATCAAGAAAGAAAAATCCTCCAATTGAACCACATTGGTCGGAGACAGGCAGATCTTTTAAATTTTCTGTGGGGTGGTGAGGCGGAATTTCTCGCCCCCTCTTTTCTTTTTCACTGGCTGGCGGAATAGATCGACGCCATCCTCGGTCAGGACAAAGCAGCTTGATTGTAGCAGGCCCCGGGAAAGATTCCTGCTTCCCCGGGGCTTTTTTTACCGGGTTTACAGATTGATGTCATTCTGTAGTGTGTCAAATGTTTGTCAAATGTCTTATTTTTGCCCCGCTCAAAAACCTACAAACCCTTATAGATCAATGGTCGGAGCGACAGGATTTGAACCTGCGACCTCTTGACCCCCAGTCAAGCGCGCTACCAAACTGCGCCACGCCCCGCTGACATCGACATTATATATTATATATTTCTGAAATGCAATTCGCATCTACCAACATGTTTGGGATGATTTTTCTTTGATTTGTTTCTCTGTGTCAGGTTCACCCATTTGCAAGGTTTTCGAGCAGTTCTCTTTCTGTTTTTTTTCAATTGATGATAATATATAATCAATTCATGTTTTCATAACTTTACAGGTAAGGCGGAAAATGGCCAACAGACTTTATTTGCTTACCGGGGCAACGGGGCTTCTGGGCGGAAATATACTGCGACAATTGATTGCGAACGGAGAACGTGTCCGTGCACTGGCATTGCCGGGTGATCCCGCAATCCGGAATTTGCCGGCGAGCACGGAAATCGTGGAAGGCGACCTTCTTGACGATACCGCACTGGAACAGTTTTTTACCACCACGGGAAACACCGACTTGATCGTGATACATGCTGCAAGCATCGTGACGGTTGACCCCCGTCCCAACGGGAAAGTGCATGCAGTAAACGTGGATGGCACTGGAAATATCGTGGATAAATGCTTGCGGCACAAAGTCAAAAAACTTGTCTATATAAGTTCGATAGGCGCAATCCCCGAACTTCCCCATGGACAGGTTATACGCGAGGTTGAAAAACATGATCCCGAGCAGGTGATCGGCTATTACGCAAAAACCAAGGCCATGGCAACCGATCTTGTTCTGGATGCAGCGCGCGAACATGATCTTGATGCATCGGTCGTCTATCCAAGTGGAATTTTTGGTCCCAACGATTACGGCTTCGGAATGATTACAAGTTGCCTGAAAATGGTAGCGGAAGGCAAGCTGCGTATCTCCATAGGCGGTACCTTCAATTCGGTAGATGCCAGGGACCTGGCCTCCGGGATCATTGCCTGTGCGGAAAAAGGGGGCAGAGGTGAATCCTATATCATGGCCAGCCGCTGTTATACATTCGCCCAACTGATAGAAACTGTATGCAAGGAATCCGGAGCAAAAGGGCACCTGTTCACAGTTCCGCTGTGGCTGGTTCGTCCATTTGCCGGCATTGGCACGCTGTATGGCAGATTGACCAATCGGCCCGCGTGGTTCAGTAGCTATACAGTCTACAATCTCATGAGGAATAACGATTATTCTACCGAGAAAGCAGAAAGGGAGCTGGGGTTTCATTCCCGCTCACTTGACGAGACCATAGTGGACACGATCGATTGGTTAAGACAGATCGGAAAAATCGGTCCTATCAAAAAGGGCTGACTGGAAGATGAAATGACGCTTGAAAATGTCATAAAAGCATACAACCGCCATGGACTTGTGGAAATTGGTTTGTTATCCACCCCTGGGTCAGATGTTTTGCCAGGGATTTGGTTGCCTGCCCCCTGTCAGGTAGGGTTGTCCCGTGGCCCGGTTGTTTGGTGCAGAAACCTTCCATCATGGTGCAAACTGCCTTCAGTTTTCCCGGGAACAATCATTCAAGTTATTTTATCTTGTCCAGAACCAGTTTGAGGGTCTCATCTGCAATGCGGGAGCCGTCTTCAAGCAAATGGTTCATCTCCTCGTTGACTTTCTTGACATAGTCACTATCTTTGATTGCCCCCAGGTTGATGATCACATTGAGGGATCCGCTGATCAGCGCTGCCTTGAGGAAAGCCACGCCGCACCCCACATCGGAGATCGCAATCCTGGTTCCTATCTGCCCCATACGTTCGTGGACCTTGATCCCCTCGTATGATTTTCTCATTATTTCTATCGGCACTGAACATGCCACCTTTGAACACCTTTCCAGTTCTTCTTCCTTGAATCTGGCTTCTTCCGGCGTATCCTTCGGTAACCCGTACGCTTTCGACAGCGGCTCGAAAACTTCTGCATCTTTATCGACAAGCGCCTTCAGTTCGTCAATGATCCGATATCCTTTTTCCAGAAGTTCTTTTACTTCATCTTCAACGTCGGCATATCTTTTTTTACCCACGGTCAGGTTCCCGACCATATTTGAAAGAGCCATCCCTATTGCCCCGCCCAATGCCGCTGCCCCCCCTCCCCCCGGCACCGGGGCCTTTGAAGCCAGCGCTGCAAGGAATTCACCCGAAGTTTTTTCTACCATGGACATTATCAATTACCTCCTGTTTATCGCCAAGTAATCGCAAAGATCTGGCAGTAAATTTTGTATATTAGATATATTTCTCCATCTGTTCAACAATACCTGCAAAATGAATGCTCGATGGGGCGCTATTCTCATAGATTCAAGAGGATAAATAACCGGAAAGACCAATCAAAAAGGTGAACAGGGGGTCACTTTCTCATTATTGCATACGCCGGGTCTGATTTCCGGGAGCTGTCCCTTGCCGTGCAAGAGCCATGTGCTTTTATCCCGTAATGTTCTTGTATGATCGTACCCGGCAAGAGGGTAATTCCTCGAAGATGTCATCCATCAACTCCTCGTAACGCTCCTTCAACAGATTCCACAAGACAGAACTTTCTTCGACAAGGGATTTGAATTTCTTCGATTGAAAATAAAAACTGTAAGCCTGCTCGTTGGCATCCCACCACGACCGATAAAAGAATGCAAAGTCAGTTACTGCTCTATCCTCGCGGATTTGAGATGGCATTTCTCTTATCAAGTTTTCCATGGTCTCATGGGCAACCCCATAAATGAAAGCAATGGCCCTGTTCATGTGGGCAACAAATTTGATATAGGCATTGATACTGTCAAACAATTTTTCAAATCTCTGCCGATCTGGCTCTATCGGGGAATAAACACTTTTTCCGGGGCCGTTACCGTTCATGTACCGGGCCCGGTACCATAGCTGCAAAAAGGACTTGTATGCCTCGCGGTCTCCACACAGCGCACGGGAATATTTCTTTTTCATCTCCCCCGATAATTGGTACCACGGGCTGAAATATTTTGAGAGTGTCCATTCATAAACCGCAGCCATCTTCACAGGCGCAGCAATCCACTCCTGAACATGAAGAGGCAGCCTTGCCTGCAGGTATTTTTCGATCACTTCGCCGTAGTTTTGCATGCAATTGAAGGGATATTGTTTTGCCTTCTCCATGTTGCTACAGATCGGGGACAGGAAAAAGATGGTCTCCTGCCAGCAAGCAAGTAACGCCGTATAAAGTTCGGAATTGGCATTTGCCCGTATCTGCCATTTTTGCACCGGAAAGAGAGGCGTCTCCTCCCGTAGACGGTTGATATTCCTGGTACATGCTTCTAGGAGTTGACGGTAGCCTACCCCGTTTTTTATCGGAAAGCTATATTTGCCATCAAATATTGCAAAGCCAGGTGCAATGCTTTGTTCCGCCTGAAGAGTTTCGTTATCCCAGGCACCAAACAAATCGGATGTTTCCCGGTAAGGGTCAAAACTGATACCCGCTTCTTTGGTCATACCGCCCAAAAGGATCCCGTCCTTGGATTTTATGTTCTTTGCCAGATTGTTATTGTTTTATATAGGGTCGGTCTTTGAAATGATTGCCACGGTGTTTTTTCCGTTTTAACCGCACTATATATTCTATGATCGGAAAAATAAATTTAGACCACCAGAATGAATTATTCATCATCAGACATATTTTGAATGACAGGAGGCGGGGTTTCCCCCGCCTCCTGTCTGCACACAATCAATTTCAAATTAGCAACCGATATCAACTTCGGCTTTCTTCCAATTCTACTGTTTCTTCCTCTTCCTTCTCCTCCTTCTCTTTTCTTTCCCGGGATTCATTCAGTGCATGTTGATGCGCCAGTTGATGCATCCGATGCAATGATAGCAGGAATGACACTACCGACTCTCCCCCCTGGTTTTCATTGATACCCGCTGGCTGCAGCCCATCGAAACATCCGCCGGTAGAAAAATCATACAGTGGCTGGCGCACATCGTTGTTGCCAAAATACCAGTTGAAAGCCCACTCCATCCGCTCGCGCCAAACGGAATCGCCGGTCGTCAGATAGGCCTGATGGCAGGCGCCGATTATTGCTGAAGCCTCAAGCGGCCTCTGGTCAAAACGCGATTTTTCCTTTCCATTCATGTACCATTCCTGATCTCCGATAAATGAAGGATGACCGCCCACTTTATCTGTCTGTATTTCGATCAGCCATTCCAGAGTTTCCAATCCGCGATCGATCATCTCCTGTTTGTCAAGATATTGGCCGGCAGCGATCAAAGCTTCGGGCAGGCGGGGATTGTCATAGGTTACGGTATTTTCGCACCAGGGCCATTCCTCACTGGCTTTCTTGGAGAATTGATTGAAAAGCCGGCGGCTGAACCTGGTAACTGCCTTGTGCATCTGGGTCTCCCCTCCAAAACGTTCCAGATATCTCAAAGCGCCGATTATGATGTAGGACCATGCGCGGGGCGATTTGAATTTATGCGTTGATTCGATTAGCTGTTTGAATAGCCGTACGCTGAAACCTAACACCGCCTCCGTCGGCGGATAGGCAACTGCGTGACCCAGAGCCCATATCGCTCTGCCATGGGTCTCTTCAGACGTTCTTTCTTCAGACCATTCCCGGTTAAAAGATAGATGGCTTCTGATATTCCCCGTTTCAGGATCGAAAGCATTGTTGAGAAAACTTAAGTAGTTATTTAGCAAAGGCAGGATCGCCTCATCCCGGAATAGATTCCAGTTCATAACGGCAACTGCCAGAGCGCGGGCATTGTCATCCGTGCTATAACCATGCGAACGATCCGGGATGGTATAAACAGCATGATGGAAGAGTCCGGTATCGTCGGTAAGCATCTGCAACTGCCTCAGGTTAACCTCCGGTAGCACTATAGGCTCGGATAGAAAATTTGCTTCGGCAGGGTCTACAACCATCAAATCCCCGTAATCGTACAAAGCCTGCTCGAAAGCATTCATGTAAGCATTGGCCACCTCGCCCCAGACCATCTGTCGCCCGTATTCATACGCGTTTTTCCGAAGCCTGTTTCGCAAATTATCGTCTTCTATCAGCAATATCAATTTTTCCGCGATGGCCTTGCTGTCCTCGAAGGGGACCAGAATCCCCCGTTCATCACCGAGCAGATCATTTGCATAATGGTAGGGTGTGGAGATTATTGCCTTCCCCGCCGAGAGGGCAAAAGCCAGGGTACCGGAAGAAATCTGCTCTTTCCCCAGGTAAGGTGTTATATAGATATCGGCAGCTACCAGAAACTGTTTCAATTGTTCCAGGGAAACAAAGTGATTATGAAAAACAACATTGCGAGAAATTTTGTAGTCGCTGACCATCTTCTGCAGTGAATGACGGTACTTCTCCCCATATTTCTTTTTTATTTCAGGATGGGTAGCTCCCAGAATAATGAATATCACGTCGGGAAATTTCTCCACTACTCCCGGCAGGGCTTCTATGACATATTCAAGCCCCTTGTTGGCATGAAGGAGGCCGAAAGTCAAGATAACGGGCCGCCCCTCGGCATTGAACTGCCCCTTGTAATAAAACGGATCAAGAAATGGTACATCATGTACCCCATGATGGATCATCTCGATCTTCTGTTCAGGTACACCATAGACATCCTGCAGGATCTGCACTGCCTTGTCTGCCAGTACGATCAGCTTGGTCGAATAGGAACACACTTTTTGCAAGGTTTTCTTGTAAGAAGGAAGGGGATTCTCTGTAATGGTATGCAATGTTGTCACTACCGGTTTCTTGAGTTTCCCGAGTAAGTACAGAATGTAGCTTCCTTCCTCGCCTCCGCCGAATATACCATATTCATGCTGAAGATTCACTACATCTATCGGTGATAGATTTATGTAGTCGGCAGCACGACGATAATCTTCACGGTACCGCTCCCTGATGGCAAACGAAACCTCCTTGCTGTAGGGATACCCCTCAGGCACATTGTTCAAAGCTATCACTTGAAGCTCATTGTCCGGCTGATTCAAATCCTCGTTGCCGTTTATATTTTTGATGCTTTTATAAAGATCGGAGGTGAAAGTTGCTATGCCACATTTACGAGGGGGAAAAGTAGAAACGAAAGCTACCTTCAACGGTTTGTTCATTTCATTCATGGTCATCACAACATTTCTCCTTTCATTTAATATTTGGATACACCTGTACCGATGCTTGTCCCGCAAGACAATTTTCCCGTGGCCCGTCTGTTGTCTGATATATTATTGGATTACAATGTGGATTCAAAAATAAAATTTTTGATGTGGTCTTCATATAGATTAACATAGACAGGCTCCTTTTTCAACACCTCGCAGCAAAGATAAAATGTGATCAAAATATAGTCCATTTCACGTAACATCGGTCATGAATAGATATTCATGGCCATATTATCCCACTTTGTAACTCTCCTGGTGATCAGTATATATCCATATTTTAAGATACCCTTCAAAAGATATTTAATGCCTGATGGCACGGTTTTGCTGACCCGGTTTCTGTGCAAATTGCAAAATGGAATATAAAAAGGGGCCTTGTCAAAAGGCCCCCTCCATGCGGAAGAGTCATTCATTCAATTTATTTGAATCGAAGTTTATCGACCACTTTATATCGAATCAATCTTCACTTCAGGATTTGCTGGTAAGCAGAACATCGACCAGATCGTTTATATTTGCCGTGGCTACGCAGACAGTTGTATCGGCCGCACCGTAATACATCTTCAGATCCCCGGTCTGTTTGTCTACAATAACCCCGGTGGGAAATGTCACGCCGGGTACATCCCCCACGCGTTCGTAAGGCTCACGCGGTCCGAACACCCATTCATCAAGCCGACGGATGATTCTCCACGGTTCATCCAGATCCAGTAGCGCCAATCCGACACGGTAGAGATTGCCCGATGCGGTCGCACGAACACCATGATAGATGATAAGCCATCCCTCGGGCGTTTCGATTGGAGGCGGCCCCAACCCGACCTTGGAACAATCCCACCATCCCGGACGGACATCGAGCAAGATTTTATGATGGCCCCAACTTATCAGGTCAGGAGAGAATGCTATCCAGGCATGCGCTTCTCCCCTGATAATGGGACGGTGTATCAATACATAGTGGCCATTGATCAGGCGGGGAAAGAGCGAAGCATCTTTGTCTTCGGGGGGTAGCATGGTCCCCATGCGCCTGAAGTCCTTGAAATCCTTGGTCATGGCCAGAGAAACAACAGGGCCATCGGGTGAAAAAGAAACGTAGGTGATGGCAAATTCTTCACGTTCTTTTATCCAGACAATACGGGGATCCTCAACCCCCCATTGTTCCTCGTTGTGTTTTGGCTCCGGTTTGAGTGCAGGTAGATCATCAATGACCCAATTCGTAAGACCGTCCTTGCTGCGAGCTATGGTCAGATGCGAGAAGCCACGCATATCCTCAACTCTGACCAGTAGTAATGTTTCTCCATTGTACTGTATCGCTCCCGGATTGAATGTGGAATTGGCACAGTAGGGCCATTTTTCCGGGGTGAGGATGGGATTTTTGTCTGATCTTACGAAATAGTACTCGGGTTTTTGATGGACATAAGGGTTCATTTTTATCCTCCCGTTATATTACTAATAGCATTTATATAATTACAGGTATTATTCGTTTTCCCCTTCCAAAACACAAATATAATTTTCTTCACAATTGTTTTGAAACATTACCATATGCCATTGTTTTTCCAATATATGATTTCTTTCTGAAATGGTGTCCTTGAGTAAAACAGCAAGTACGCGCAAGACAGAATGAATGGCTCTACAATACCAAAAAGGGGGATCTTCACAGATCCCCCCGCTCCATCTACATTTGTGAGAACAGTTTAGAGAATTATGGCGATCAATCCGCCGCTACCTTCATTGACGATCTTCTCCAGGGTTTGTTGCAATTTTTCCTGGGCATTGGGTGGCATATTGCCCAATTTGGAAGTTATGCCGTCCTTTACCAGGTCGTGTAGCGATTTTCCGAATATCTCCGATTCCCACAATTTTTCCGGGTTCTCCTCGAACTCCGAAACGAGGTAGTTGACCAGATCTTCACTCTGCCTTTCGGAGCCCACCACCGGTGCTACTTCTGATTTGACGTCTACCCTGATCATATGCACGGAAGGAGCACTGGCTTTCAATCTAACCCCAAATCTTCCGCCATGCCTTATGATTTCTGGTTGATCAAGGGTCATTTCCTCGGCTACCGGAGGAACTACCCCGTAACCGATCTGCCTGACCTGGTCGAGAGCATCCTTCATCTTGTCATACTCTCTTTTGGCAAAGGAATAATCCCTGACGACATGCAGGATATCGGCATCGCCAACGATTTCTTCATCTGCATATTCGGACAAGATCTTCTGGAAAAGGCCCGGAACAATTTCTACATTGATCGTCGCCTCGCCCATTCCCAGATCCAGATCGGAAAGCGACGATTTTTCAATATAAACAAATTCCTCCAGGTTCCTGGCGATGTTCTCCACCTCTCTGACCTTGGTTACCGCTTCAAGGCTTTCCTGGATACAATCATCAAGGTTCTTCTTCAGCCAATGATCCACTTCCAGCACCTCAACCCAATCCGGCAATTGTACAAATACGTCCCTGACCGGGAATTCATAGAGTACCTCTTCGAGGATAACATTGATATCATTTTCCTTGAGGTACAACAGATTCAGTGCAATGACCGGTACCTCATATCTTTCAGCCAGTTCGTCCCTGAGCAGTTGTGCTTCCTCGCTCTGTGGCAGGGTGCAGTTCAGCAATATCACGAACGGTTTTCCGATTTCTTTGAGTTCGTTGATTACCCGCTCTTCCGCCTCCAGATAATTTTCACGCGGTATCTCGGCAATGCTTCCATCGGTGGTCACTACTATACCGATCGTGGAATGCTCGGTAACAACTTTTCGGGTTCCCAGTTCCGAAGCTTCCTCGAAAGGAATATCGTAATCAAACCACGGAGTGGAAACCATGCGCGGCCCCTCTTCATCTTCGTAACCCACCGCTCCCGGTACGGCATAACCTACACAATCGACAAAGCGAAATCTCATGAACAGATTCTCTTTGATTTCGATTTCCACCGCTTCATCCGGTACAAATTTTGGCTCTGTAGTCATGATCGTTTTTCCTGCACTTCCCTGGGGAAGTTCATCTCTAACGCGCTCAAGCTCATTGATATCTTCAATGTTTGGAAGGACAAATAACTCCATCGACTTGCGGATAAATGTAGATTTGCCGGTGCGCACCGGTCCCACTACCCCCAAATAAATGTCGCCTCCGGTTCGCCCAATAATGTCTCTGTAAAGATCATACTCCAAGATTTTATCCCTCCTTTTTACTGTTTTTGTAACCCAGGCATGGCCTAACAATACATTATATGAATATCTGTAAATTATATTTCTACTTTTACCAAATACGTATTGTTCTCCCCTTCCCGGGGACAGGCTACTTTTTAAAATAGATATGCAGGGAGTAGTACCATTTATGATAACTTTTTGGTATTTCAGGAAGCAATTATGTTAAATATTTTTTCGGGGCTTTCTCCTTCGAAGAGAATATGGAAGAGAATGTCTGTCACGGGGCTCTCAAGTTTCGCCTGGCGAAACAAGGCAAAAAGCGATCTGAGCGTTGAAACCCCTTCAAAGATAGTCTTTCTTCCGGATCTTATATCGGCAAGGGTTCTCCCTTTTCCCAATTCCTTGCCCAGAAAGCGATGGCGGCTGTAGGGGCTGCAACAATTGGCAAAAATATCCCCCAGGCAGGATCGGCCCGCAAAAGTCGCTGCCCGGGCCCCCATCGATCTGCCCAAAGAAACCGTCTCCCTGTACAGGGCGGCAAGAACATTCCCCCGGAGACTGTCTCCCAGATCCACTCCTTCGATGACCCCACTTGCCAGAGCTGCCACACTGGATACAGCCCCACCCAGTTCCATACCTATCATGTCCGGTTCGTGTTTGAGCCTGAAATCTTCGGTAACAAGAGATTCCTGGACCGCTTTCACCACCGGGGTATGGGTGGAGGAGATATTGAGAACCATGGGAACAAAATTTGCCAATTCCTCGGCATGCCCCGGGCCGGTGATGATAGCTGTTCCTTTTTTTGAATATGTTGGCAGCTCATCTTCAAGGACCACCGACAGTCGAAGGTGGGTCTCCGGTTCGAGGCTTTTTGAAGTGGAGACCACAAAAGTCCCGGGATCGAGATGGGGACGGATTTCGCGGATTATTCCCCTTGTGAATGCAGAGGGCACGGCGAGAATGATCATTTCTTTGCCTTTCACAGCTTCCTTCAGGCTCATGGTCGGCAATACCGATGAAGGTATCCTGACTTCCGGCAGATAGACCTCATTGCAGCGTTTCAAAACAATCGCCTCATAGGTTGCATCGGATCTCACCCAGAGAGCGATGGGGAAATTTTTTTTGGCGGAAAGAGCTACTGCAAGGGCCGTGCCCCAGCTTCCTGCTCCGATAATGCCAACACTCATCTTTTCAAAACATCCCCTTACGGGGACTTCTGTTTATCCCCGATCCTTGATTCGGTGCCGCTCACCAGCCGTTGGATGTTTTCCCGATGTTTGAAGACGACAATGGCAGCGATCCCTGTACCGAAAATGATATGCGCCATGAAAAAATTTGATGAATCGGTAAGATAGAGGATGAGAAAGGAAAGCGGAACCAGCAATGCACTGGCAATTGAACCCAACGAAACATAACGGGTGACCCCCACGATGATCACAAAAAATGCAAGGACAGCCAACGTGGGCAGAAAAAAACCGGGTACAGCCAGCAACACCCCCAGAGAGGTGGCCACCCCCTTTCCCCCTTTGAAACCTAGAAATACAGGGAAACAATGACCCACGATGACCAGGAAACCGGCCAGCAACATGACCGTTGTGCCCACCTTCAGGTGCTGCGCGGCCAGTACTGCCAGTGCCCCTTTACCGGTGTCCAGAAGCAGAACCAGAACGGCATAACGAGCACCCATCTTCCGGAGCACATTTGTGGCCCCGATATTGCCGCTGCCGAATCTCCGTATATCGATATTTTTGAACATCTTGCTGACGACCAGGCCAAAAGGAATGGAACCCAGTACATATGCCGATATCAATAGTAAAGCTTCGACCATTTTCCTTCACTCCATTCTAATTTACACCCACCACCGGGTGTGTCCCGCGCAAACTCACGCTTATTCGCTTGACCGCATCTGCTCGTTGCTCACCGTGTTATCTACCGGCCGCCATCTATTGCCTTTTTTGCTTTTACCATGAGCCGCAGGGGAACCCCCTCGAAACCAAAGGCTTCCCTCAGGCGATTTTCAATATAACGCAAGTATGAGTAATGCAGCAACCTGGCCTCGTTGACAAAGATTATGAATGTGGGAGGTTTTGTTTCCGGCTGGGTCATGTAAAGTATCCTGGCTTTCCGCCCTTTCCGGGTCGGCGGAGGGTTTACAAGCAGAACATCCTGAAGAAAATCATTGAGAATTGCGGTGGAAATTCTTTTCCTGCTCTCATCGTCAACCTTCACGATCATCTCGAAAAGTTTGCCGATACCACGTCCGGTTAGAACCGAAGTAAATTGGATCGGTGCATAATGGGCAAATGCAAACTCCCGATGAACTGTATCAATATATCGGCGCGCCATGCCCTTTTCGGCAGTCTTGACAAGATCCCATTTATTGAGGAGAAAGATGATCCCCTTTCCTGCCTCGTGTGCCATTCCAGCAATCCTCTGATCCTGTTCGGCAAACCCCTCGGATGCATCGAGCATTACGAGCACCACATCAGCCCGCCTTATCGCCTTTATCGAACGCAATACACTGTAATATTCCACATCTTCCTTGACCTTTGAGGGCCGTCGCAATCCGGCGGTGTCCACCAGCAAGAACTTCTTGCCCCCATGATCAACAAAAACGTCGATGGCATCGCGCGTCGTTCCCGGCTGCGGGGTAACGATCACCCTTTCCTCACCCAGGAGGGTGTTGATGAGGGAAGATTTCCCCACGTTGGGCCTTCCCACCACCGCCACCTTGATCAGGTTCTCCACTTCATCAATCTCCGCAAAATCTTCCGGTGGCAATTCTTCAAATATATGTTCCAGAAGATCCCCCGTCCCCAGGCCGTGAATCGCTGACACGGGAAACGGGTCGCCCAATCCCAGCTCGTAAAGCGGATAGCAACCCCATTCCCTATCCCCATGATCAACCTTGTTTGCCACCAGCAGTATTTTTTTCTTCGTTTTTCTCAGATAGGCAGCAATCTCGTGATCCAGTGAAGTCAGACCCTCGACAACATCGACAACAAAAACAATCAGGGATGCTTCTTCGATGGCTAGCTCGACCTGTCGGTGTACCTCTGTCTCGATGGAAGAACCATCAGCAAAAGTAACCCCGCCCGTATCGATGATGGTAATATTCCTTCCCAGCCAGTTTACCGTTCCATAAAGCCGATCTCTCGTCACCCCGGGCATCTGATCCTCGATGGCCGTACGCCGCCCGGTAAAACGATTGAACAATGTTGATTTACCGACGTTGGGCCTTCCCACGATAGCAACAACCGGTTCAAGCATGATCGGCCTTCCCCCTCCCGGCAAGCGCATTGATCACTTCCGACAGATTCTTCAACCCTGAAACAGGGATCAATTCCATGTCCAGTACAGCAGCCACATCCCGGAGGGAGCGATTGTCCAGAAAAACATCCTCATCATCTTTCAACATCACTCCGGGAAAGATAACCACCCTGTCCCGGTCCTGGCCCCGCAAGGTTTCGATCAGATCAAAGCCGGTCAGCAAGCCGGTAACGGTTACCATGGGACCAAAAAAACGGTTTTTGATTACCTCCAACCTTGTATCGAGGTTTGGTATCGTTTTCAAAATAGAAACCGGTAAAAGTATGGCATCCCTGGCTGCCACGCCGGTTAATAACGTAATTTTTAATTCATGGGAGAGGCGCAAATCCGGTCCCGAAGCAGACCATTCCTCGTATTCTTCCAGAAAGAGGCGCATCAACCCCACCCCGTTGTCGAGCTGTGGATAATCCTCGTATTCCGCATCGGAAGGAACAGGCATCCCGGCCAGCAGGTAAAATTCGTCAGCAAGAAAGACAAACCTTCTCCCCCTCTTCTTCAGGAAACGATCCTGCATGCCATGCACGAGCGACACAATTTCACGGGCCGCAGCCGCGGACATTGGCACCAGCGGAGTCAGCCTTTCCCGATATGCAGTCAAGCCCACGGGAACGACGGCCACGCTCTCCATGGCCGGCCCCAGCGAGGCCAGGTCATCGATTGTCTTCTTCAGTTCCGGCCCATCATTCCATGCCGGACAGACCACGATCTGCCCATGCAGATGGATTCCCGCCTCCGTGAGAATGCGCATCGTCTTCAGGCCTTCTCTTGCCTGCCGACTGCGCATCATCCTCTCTCTTAGATCGGGGGTGGTGGCATGAACGGAAACAAAGAGAGGTGAAATACGGTCACGAATGATCCTGCTGATATCCGTTGCAGCAAGGTTGTTCAGGGTGGTATAGTTGCCTTCAAGAAATGAAAGCCGGTAATCGTCGTCCTTGAAATTTACCGTCTTTCTCATTCCGGGAGGATTCTGATCGATGAAGCAGAAAATGCATTTGTTGTTGCATCTTCTGACCGCATCGATGGTCGGGGATGAAAACCCCAATCCCAGAGGCTCTCCGATATCCTTCTCGATCTTCAGTGACCATACCTGGCCATTCTCCTTCAAAATTTCAAGATCCAGTTCTTCGTGGGAGGCGGCAATCCGGTAATCGATGATATCATGCGGTGGACGGCCGTTGATGGCGATAAGGCGATCGCCAGGTACAACCCCCATTTCATCGGCCACGGACCCGGGTTGGACATGATTGATCAGAATTTCCTTTTCTTTTCCCTCACAAGAAACAACCATCCTGTTCTTCCCCATTCATTATGCCCTCTGCAATTGTTGGTTTTTCCAGAGCCTCTTTTTCCCTTCTCTTGATTATAGTTATTTTCTATATGCGCTGCAAATTCAGGAAGGGCCTAGATTTTCTATCGTTCCAGGGAAATGGCAGCCAACGCTATCACTCCCATGAAAGTTTCCATACGAAAAGGCGGGGCCAGAACCCCGCCCAGACAACCCGTTGAGCGTATATACAATACCCGGGGCCATTTCCTCCGCCCTGGGCTGAACATCTTTCCCCTATCCCCGCTGCCCCTTCGTTTCCTGACGGTAATGCCTGATATAATTCATGGCGTAATGATCCCGGCCACCGATGAGGTCAGCGCTCTTGACCGTGGCCATGGCTCCCTTCTGCCGCGGGTTGATGATGGGCAGATTCACTCCGGCAAAAACCGCCAACGCCAGAAAACTGTTGTTGAGCACCTCACGCATGGGTAGTCCGAAGGAAACATTGCTGGCACCCAGGGTCAAGTTGGAACCCCATTCCCGGCAAATCATCTCTATCGTGTCCAGGGTTACCAGTGCCGCCCCGGATTCTGCCCCCAGCGTGGTGACCAGGGGATCGAAGATGATGTCGTCCGGGTTCACACCTGCTTCCTGTCCGGCCTGAAGAATTTGCTCGGCCACCGAGAACCTTTCCTCGGCAATCATGGATATACCCTGTGAACCGAAACACAGAGCAATCACCGGTACATCATATTTGGCCGCCAAAGGTAGGATCGAGGACAGAGATTCTTCCTCTGCTGTCACACTGTTGATCAAGGGCCTGCCGGGGCAGGCATCGAGCGCCGCCTCGATAGCCCTGGCATTGGATGAGTCGATGACCACGGGGAGTCCTGAACTCTCGGCTACCGCTTGCACAGCCCGGGGTAGCAGTTCTTCCTCGTTGACTCCCGGCAGACCGACATTGACATCGATCAGTGTCGCCCCTTCTTCCTTCTGTTTCAGGGCCTCTTCTTTTACCGGATCCAGGTCGCCCTGCTTCAAAGATTCCGCCAGCACAGGTCTGCCAGTGGGATTGATCCTTTCTCCAATAACATGGGTAGCCCCCCCTGCCTGAAGAAAAATTTCTTTTTCCGTACCTTTCAGAATCGTTTTTGCCATCCACATGAGCTCCTTTCAGGAAAATTTTCTGCCAGGCTTGTTCCGAACATGTCAAGAAGGGAAGTTTACATGACCGGCAAATATTTTATAGAAACCGGGATAGGATGCCAGCTCCACGTGGCCCACCGATCCGGCTACCTGGTCAGCACGGTCAATTTCCCGTCTGGATATCAGTGCCCGGGCAGCACCAACACCGGCCGCATTGCCCACATGTGTTATTTTGCCCTTCAATTCCGGTGGTAGCAACCCGATCCGGACTGCACTATCCTGATTCATGTAATTGCCGAAAGCACCGGCCAGAAATACAGCATCGATATCATCGGTGCCAATGCCATATTCTTTGCAAATAACGGTAATCCCGGTCGCTATGGCCGCTTTGGCCAGTTGCAATTCTCTTATATCACCCTGCGTGATCAGGATAGGGTCACGTCCGGAGGCAGGTGGGCTTTCAGCGAGCACGAAAGCGTTGGCTCCTTCATGTTCAATGATCCGTCCGGCCAGTTGCGAATCGTTTTTCGCAACTGGCTCCCCTGCCGAAAGTATCTTGCCTCGATGGTTTACCAGCCCCCTGTCCAGGAGAACGGCGACAGCATCGATCAATCCGGAACCGCAAATTCCAACTGGCTCGCCGCCCCCGATCACGCTATACTTTAACCGTTGGTCAAAAAAAACCCTGTCAATGGCCCCCTCCGCAGCCCTCATTCCCCTGCTGATCTGTGCACCCTCAAAGGCAGGCCCGGCAGCTGCAGAACAGGCCAGCAACTTTTCTTTTCCCCCCACTACCACCTCGCCGTTGGTACCGATATCCACGGCCAGGTTGATCTTCCCGGAACGATCCATCCCCGTGCCAAGTATCATTGATACTGCATCTGAACCCACAAATCCAGCTATATTGGGAAGCACAAATATTCTTCCGGCCCTGTTCAGGAGAAGGCCCACTTCCCCGGGATCCACCGATACCCCTTCTTGTATAGCGGCAACATAAGGGCTGGCGGCAAGGGAAGCCGGACTGATCCCCAGGAAAATATGCTGCATGCAGGTATTGCCTACCACCGTGGCCACGTAAATATTTTCCTGCCCGAGGCCAACTTCCCTGACCAGTATCCTCAGCAACTCGTTCAGCGAACCAAGGACAAGGGCTTGCAATTCAGGCAGCGCTTTTTCATCACGGCGGATATAATCTATCCTCGAGATCAGATCGGCGCCACGGGCAGCCTGGGCATTCAGAACGGCCGCCTCGGACAACAGCTTGCCACTGGCGAGATCATAAAGATAGCCGGCAACAGTGGTGGTTCCTATATCAATGGCAACGCCAAGATTGATGGAGACCGTGTTGCCTGCCTCCACACCCCGGATTGCGCAGCCGTCTTTTATCACGGTAACACGAAAATTTTCTTCCCGCAGTACTCCAGGCAACTTCCGATACACGGAAAGGGGCAGCATTTTTGATCTCTGCCCCCGGGAACAACGTCGTAGCCTTTCACTGTCAGAGGCCTGATCTTCGAGGTCAGGAGGAGAAAGCTGAAGGTATTCCTTGCGCAATGCCGGTTCCGGAACAAGATCCGGTTCCGGGCCTTTGAACCGCCCCTTTTCCTTTGCCGCCAGGGACTGTTCAGGCAGAATCACCCGCATATCTCTATCAACAATGGTAGAGCAGGCCAGGCGGTACCCCTGCTCCAGATCCGAGGAACTCAGGTGGGAACGCTCTGCCACCGTGGGTTTGCCTGCCCCGTCGGCGATCAAAACCTTGCATTTCCCGCATTTTCCCGAACCGCCGCAGACAGTTTCCAATTCCAAACCGGCATCCCGGGCAACTTCATCAAGTCTGCTCCCCTGCCTGACCTTGATCGTCTTCTTTCCAGGTTCAAAAACAACTTTCTTGAAATCGCCCACAATATTTTTACCTCCGGGTTCTGATCAACTATTTCCCGGAACGGTCAAGCCACGTTTTTTTCCGGGGAAAAGGGTCTGATCGGGCAAGAAACTACCCCCGTATGGGATAAACGCCGTGTCGATGTACCGATTGCAACATCGCTTTCACGTTTTCCGGTTTGGAATCAACAGGGACTGTACAACCTGAGCTGAGGATAAAGCCCCCGTCGGAACCGACTTCCCGGAAAAGTTTCCGGCAGTAATCCTCTACCTCCTCGGGCTGACCCAACTTGAGCATGGTAGCCGGAACATCGCCCATGATACACATATGCCCATCGAGAACTTTTTTCGCTTCAAAGATATCGGTTACCCCATCCAGGTTGAGGACACATTTTCCCCGCGGAAATTCTTTGAAATAATGAAGGAAAGGAGTCCAGTCGCTGTCCAGATGCAATACTGGAGTAATATTCTTGCTAACATAGTATTCACACATCTCCAACCATTCCGGAAGAGCAAATTTCTCGAATTGCTTGGGGTTGATGGCAGAAGCACTGGTCCTTGTTCCCCCCATGAATACCCGGGGTATCCCGGAAAGCCTGGAGAGGATCAATCCCAGGGGTTTGAACAGTTTTATGAACTCCTTCGAGACTGCCTGAATATCTTCCGGATAACGATAAAGATCCATGATATAATCCGTAAATGAACGCAAGCCGAGGGAAATCCATTCCATCGGGGTAAAGGACAGATTGGGGCCTACCAGGAAAACAACGTCTTTTTTTCGCCAGGCACGGGTTGAACGTTTGAACTGCAGCCCGAAGGATATCAGCTTGCCCATCTGTTTTACCAACCTGGAGGGGCTGGCCATGATGGGATTGTGTTCACGCAATTTGCCCAGCATCCAGCGCATACCGCCTTTTTTCACCACATCCTTGTATTCCTCGGGTTCCATGACCGTTTCTTCCACGAATTGCCAGAGGGCATCTTCGGGATATCCATCAATGCCGGGAAGCATGGGTGGAACCAAAAAAATCAAACTCATCATCGGCCCCATACCGGCGTACGAAAGATTCATGCCATCGATTGCCCCAAGGTCTTCGATGGTTTTTTCCAGGGCCCTGTCAGCTTTCTTCAAATCAAACAGCATTTCATGCTGTGTTATACCGCCATACCGGCTGGAGAACATATCCAGGATGGGCACTACCGGTACCCGATCGGGTTTTCCAAGCTTGATCGCGGTATTGATCCTTTCTTCAGACGTCATCCGAGCCATTTTCTCGCATCTCCCTTGCTTGTATTGGGTTCATTATTGCGTCTATTGTTGGTAAGAATTGGCCAGCCGTACCGCTTCGGTAGCATCTTTGCCGTAAGCATCGGCACCACAGTAATCGACGACAGCCTCATCCACCGGTGCCCCCCCGATCATGATTTTCACCTGCTCCCGAAGTCCCGCTTCCTCCACCCTGTCAATAGTTTCTTTCATGGATTCAAAGGCAACCGTGAGAAGAGCGGAAAGCCCAAGGATCCGGGCACCGGTTTCTTCCAATTTTTGCACAAATGCTTCCGGTTTCACATCTTCACCCAGGTCATAGACATCATAACCCTCACACCTGAGCAGTGAAACCACGATATTTTTGCCAATATAGTGAATATCCCCCTGAACCGTGCCGATGACCACTTTCCCTTTCTTCTCTCCGGTACCCCCCGCTTCCAGGCGAGGAACGATCAGCTCCATGGCTTGATTGAAAACCTCCGCTGACATGATCAGTTCGGACAAAAAATATTCCTTTTTTTCAAAACGTTCGCCTATTGCAGACATGGCCTCCCGCAAAGCTTCCACCAGGTCCAGGGGTTCCGCCCCCTCCGACAACAGCCTCCTGACCTCGTCCAGGGTTGGTTCTTCCTCTACTGCGATCATGAATTCTTTCAACTTTTCCACTTCTTTTCTCCCCTTTCATTGTTGTTTCGGTGCAGGTTCAATTGCCCAAAAAGTGTTCCAGTGCCGAACTTTCACCGGGTTTTACCACAACAAATTCCCTCCCCCACTCTCCGGCAAACATCTTTTTCACAAGTCTTGCAGAACCGCTGATCTCTTCATATTTCAGCTGAAATAAACCCGCCATCTTCCGCGCATAGCAACGGTAATCATCCACCTTGTGGAGGCCTGTATCGATCAGGGCCAGGCGCCTGTAATTTGCCATCGAAGTTTTGAAAAGTTCCCGTGCTCTTTCCTCTCCCCAGAGACGCACGGCGCGTTCAAATTCATGAAAAGGTGTAGCCTCCGCTTTCGCCCACCCTCCGGTAAGATAACATGTCCCCGGCTCATGAAACAACTGCTCCCTGTGAGCTTTCCGTGAACCAAGAAAAATGCCGATGCAATCGTCCACCCGGGGGATCACAAGCGTGCAGTTTTGAGCCGCCCTGATTCCCACCAGGGCCTGAGCGCACAGGCCAAACCCAAGAAGAATGTCGAGATGGGACCCCCTGTCAGCGTACATTTCAGACAGTTCATCGATATTGTTTTGCAGGATGGTTCGCAGCCGACGGGGGGAAACATGCCCTTCAGGATCTATGGTACGCCGGATCATATCCCCCGAAATCAAAGTTGATATCTCTTCCATCACAACAGCGCAAGCAATGACGGCAATTCTTTTCTCTTCAGTGTCCAGGGAGCTCACCCCATGCCTGTTTTGCTCATTTTGGAGAAAATGGTTGACTTACAGCCCCGAAATTTCGAAATGAACGGAACGGAAATAGTTTAGTACAGAATCAACTGTTTCCAATGAAAAGTATATATTCACAACCAAATATTTTCAAGGTGGATTGACCAAAAAATAAAGGCAATGCCCCCGATGAAATTCCCTGCCATGGCTACCGGAAATTTTCCCCATTGAAAACCGCACTTGCAATCTGCAACGTTGACATCAACGATATCCATGATTTCAATCTTCATGGATAGAATTGACGGGTGCTGTACATGAATTCCCGTGCATGAACAACGGGAGTATACTGAAGCCCCTCCTCACCTTCAACTTTCAAGCCGGGAAAAGCTTGCCTGTATTTTTTTTCATGAATGGTTTCAAAATATTTATCTTGCCGAATACTTTCCACGGAATTATACTGTACCTGGTTAGAGGTATTTTTGTTGAAGGTATCGGAACCTTCTCTATTTTCCAAACCGTCCAAACAAATCTTTTGCTTTGTCTCCAATTATGTTAATATTATTGGGAAAGATGAACTAATGGAGAATAATCCATGAGACGCATTGATACCAACAAACTCAAACCTGGCATGATCGTAGCTCGGACAATATTCAGCCCCACCGGCGAACCCCTCCTGAAACCAGGTATAGAGCTAAAAAATCATTATATCAACAATTTGAAAAGGCTCGGGATCAACAATGTTTACATCCGTGATGAACGGCTCGAAGGGGTCGAATACAGTGATGTCGTCTCCGATGAGAGCAGGTTGGAAGCTAAAAGAATAATCTACGATTATTTCTCTGTCAAGGAACGTTTCAAGTTCCTGGGTGACCTTGAAAAATCCTTGATCAAAACCGCTGACAGGATAGTGAATGAGATATTGAACAGGAAGGAAATTGTTCTCAATCTTCAGGATATCAAATCTTCCGATAGCTATACGTATGACCACTGTGTCAACGTATGCATCCTCTCTGTTATTGCCGGCATGAAGTTGAATTTATCCAGGGATGAACTGGTCCAGATCGCATTGGGTTCCTCCATCCATGATATTGGCAAGCTGGATATACCCGGCGATATATTGAATAAACCGACAGTGCTTACCAGGGAAGAATTCAGCATCGTCAAGGAACATACCCGAAAAGGTTATGAACGGTTTCAGAGGGGTTCCTTCACCTCCGAAGCGGTGGGAAACATAATTCTACAACATCACGAGAGACATGCGGGGCATGGTTACCCATTTGGCTTGAAAGGCAAGGAAATTGATCGCATGGCACAGATAGTCTCCATTGCGGATGTATACGATGCCCTCACCTCTACCCGCCCTTACCGCAAAGCCTACTACCCTCACAATGCCGTTGAAATGTTTCTTTCGGTGGGCGGTGTCGACTTCAATATTGATGTGCTCAACGCTTTCCTTTCCTTCATTCCTTCTTTTCCGGTCGGGACACACGTGGTATTGAACAATCAGGAAAGCGGCCTGGTGATCAACAACACCCCCGGGTTTTCCACCCGCCCCACCGTAAGGATCCTTTATGAAGGCCCCGACCTGACCCCCCACCATTCCCCATACGAGGTCAGCCTTGTGGAGAACACGGGCCTGGTCGTCGCTGGTATGATCGATGGAGAAGGCATCTATCAGCACTTGAGATCCGTCCCCACCAACCGTGAAACTACCTCCTGAAAAATGACAATACCCGTTGGTTAGATAATGTAGTCAGTCCTGCCTTCCTTGAAGGATTGCACTTTATTTACCAAAGCAGAATACCGCAACCTGATCCCCAGGGCTACCAGTGGCCTTCCCAGAAAAACCAGCCCCAAAAATCTGGAAATGAAACCCCCGATGCGAGCCAGGACATTTACCTGGTCAAGACAATTGATGATGGCGATCTTCTTCACGTGGAGCCCAAGTAATGGCAGCAATTCTTTCATGATCTGTTTCACTTCATTTCCCCTGGAACCGCTACCAAGAGAAAAAACATGGTTCCCGTGGCCATCAATGCCTATACAGCTCAGGATGCCAATTTCCCTGCTTTCCAGGCGGTCAAAATGAGGAATCTTCAGAATCTCGCATAAATGAGGTGTCCGGGTTGTGGGCAATCTATACAAATGGATATTGGCAGCAACAACCGATGAATGCGTTCCGCCGTAACATTGGTAAATGACAAACATCATCCTTCCTCCTATTTCTATCTACCATGTTTGCAATCGCAAGAAGGATCTTTCAACAGTAGCCTTTATTTCAGCCAGGCAACCGCGATATGCCGCTTCCTCGATGCGGGGAATCCCCGAAGCCTCGGCGAATTGAAGTAGAATCTGCCACCCCGGCAGAGGGTTGACCAGCAACAAATCTGCGGGATTCCCGCCAGAGGCAGACATCAAATTGTTGATCGTCCTCCTGATAACTCCCTCTGCACAGTCTCCGTTCAGCATGTAGACCTCCTCCCCTTTTTTCCCCCGCCCGAAATATAGGATGAAGGGCCTGTCCCGCCGGAACCCTTTCAGTATTTCCCCTGTTTTTGCCATATCGATCAGGGCGTCATTCATATTTGCATGCAGGTAGGCAGCGATGAAGGATGCGGCCAGGTGCCTGGGATGATAGTAAACAACCTTCATAACGCCCTATTCAATGTTTGACCACGATGAATACACCGTTTTCAAGATCATGAACTACTCCTTCCGTTATCCGCGCCAGATATGTGGCCACCTTCTCCTGTTCCTCGGCATCGGAAACATGAAAAACAGGTGCGCCGCCACCGGCAACCAGGGAAGAGTCGGTTGTAACCACAGCCAGAATGTACTTGGTCAGCTCTGTCTCCACTATTTTTCCTTCCACGAAGCGGAATCCACATTTCGGTAAAGGCAATTTCCCCGGGGGAAAGATTCATCGTCAATCTGCTGCACCACTGCCTGCCGGGGATTGAAGAGGTTTGGAGAGCGCACTCTCCAGCACGGGAACTCTCTTTACTGCCTTGAGAAGGCACCCAAGGTCCTTCTCGATGGGCAAAATGACCAGGCCGATCCTGCCGGTATCCATATTTCGCCGTACAATCGGCATGAATTCGGCGGTATCCACATCGCGATATACGCCCAGCTGACAGGCCACCTCATGGGCAATCGCCTTTCTCTGCCCAAGATTGGCCAGCGTTTCCCTGGCATTATCATCAAGAGGTTCGATGATCACTCCCAACCCTCGATCCATGACCCGATGCCGCGCTTTCCTGGTTCCCAGGTTCATGAAATGGATGTCCTCCACATAAAGGTTCACACCCTCAAAGCGGATTTCTCCGGGCCGTACCCTGGCAATCTGCCCCACCTGTTTGCCGCGCATCAACCTGTTGCATATCAATATCGCCGGTATGCTTGCTACCAGCGCCATCTCGATACCCCCGTAGTAGGTAAACCCGCTGCATATTATCGCAATCAAGATTACAAGATAATTGCGGGACTCGAACACACGGGCAATCCCCTCCACATAATCCGGGCCGCGGGCCACGAGTTCCGAACGGTCTATATTGGCCAATGTTTTTCGCTCGATTTCTCTTATATCGCGAAACTGTGTCGCTGCAAGGGCCAGGAAAGTGACCGCCGTGAACTCCCTCTCCGCCAGTGCGGGTATGGCAACTGCCCCCAGAAGCGCCGCTATCAACCCCAATGACATGTGGGTTACTACACCATGAGGATAGGAGGGATACTGACGATAATCGGAACGGAGCATGTAGTAACGCCCGATCGTTCCACCCACTACCCCCGCTATCGAGGCCAGCAAATATTTTTCCATTGGATTTCAAACTCCCTGTACAATCCCTGTGACAACAACTATTCTTTTTCTCTGCCCCGCAGATCGGCAAATTCCCGGCTCAAAAAACGTCTCAACCTGTTCATGGCTTCGTCCCAGCTTCCCGCTGAAATCAACAGAAATACAAAGGCACCCAGGAGAACAATGACCAGAAAACGGAGGGCGGAAACAGCGGAGATCCCGCCTTCGCCAAGCACTGTGTTTCTCTGGCCGGCTACTTCCCCTTCCCCGCCCCTTGCCGATTCGAAGTAGTCGGCCACCACTCCTGCAAACAAACGGGCCGTCTCCTCCGCTCCCTCCCGCTGGTTTTCATGGCCGCCTATCTCCAGAAGGATGGAGCGGGGCGAAAGGTCCTGGTTGTAGTTACCCTGCGCTTTGAGGATGCCTTTTACCAGGCCGGGATATTTCCGGTCAGCTTCCCCTTTGAGCGCCTCGGCAAATCGTGCGTTATTATCGACATTCTGGTTCTGCCTGCCAAGCACGAGTAGAAGTTGAACCCTGTTCTTGCCGGCAACCTGCTCGATATACTCTTTCGCAGGAACTGCATCACGGTGAATATCGAAAAAAGCCATCGGTTGATCCTTGATCATCTCCTCCATCGTCCTCCGTGAACGATGGTAGGCCCCGGCATCATGGGGGATATGTGTTTGCGTGGAATGAATCACGTTTATGCGGCGATCCTCCAGCCCCCGGCAAAAACTTCTGCCCACATCAATTATCCCCCCGCCCCTGTCTATGGATGACTTTCCATCACTGGGTACATAGGACTCTGCACCATGGCTGTGATAGACGGCGATCTTTTTTGGATGCCGTGATTCCACGGGAGCAACGTCCTCCTCGCGGAAATTGTCTTCTTCCTCGGTCCCGTGAATCCCATGCCCCGTCAGACGGATTGGCAGTGAAAGCCCTTTCTTGACTTCTAGCTGACGAGCCCAGGCGATATCATCGGTGATTCTGACAATACGATAATTGACGTTGTCGGCATCAATATACTCATCGCCAACATGCAAGACGCGGGCGGTGACAAGAATAATACGCTCATCTTCCTCATTTTTAACCATAAAATAGCCTTCCCGGCGTTCATCCAGGTTGTGTTGTTCAAAGAAAGACTCTACCACCGGCAAGGTAGAATGGATGTAAATCGAGAAGGCCAGAAATATAATTGTCCAGACCAGCAAGAAGCCGATCAGTTTCCTGAACCTATTCATCATCATATGGCCCCCTTTGATCGTCTACATTGTGCTCGCTTTCTCCCTGTTGAGTCCGTGCGGCAAGATTTTCCCTTATCTCCCCGATCAGCTCCGCCATGGCAACGGCCACGAGACCGGAGATGACCGTGGCATCGAATATGCCTGCCCCCCCTATCACCATTGTTGCCCTTCCGCCGGTGAAAAACAATTCAATGCGGGTAAAGATATCGGTCAAGACGATCGCCCCCACCCCGGCAATGAACGCCGATCTGCGGGAGCGGCCTGCCAGGTAACCGATTATCCCGGCCATGATCGCCACCAGGTAAAGCGGATCCATGAGAATGGCAAATGTCGGTTCAGCAGGGAGGATCTTCAACATTGCATATACAGCCAGGGCAGAAACAAGAAGTGCCACCCCGGCGCGTATCTTCTCGTTGGCAGAATCGCTCCTCAGGAACAGGTAGACGATGAGGACAATTGGAATGACACCACCGCCTGTATTTATGGACAACGTGGACGTTATTGGTATATCCGGCAGGTAACTTCCCGCGATCATCGCTGCAATAAAAATCAAGGCAGCGCGGTCGCTCAACCCCATGCGGTCAAGGATCCTCTGGGCAAAACCCAGATAGATAAGAATTGAAATCACGATCAGAACAATCGTTCCTACGGGCATGGCGACACTCCTTTTTCAGTTTTCTTGTCTTAGATTTTCCTTATCTACCCTTCTTTATACAAAAAAACAACCGCCACCGAAACGGTTGTTTCTTCATTCAAAGCATACTTTTTACAGGTACAGATAGCGGGCCGTGCCGCCATACGTTGGCCAAAAATCCAATCATACGATTGCTAACAATCAAACGAAGTAGAAGGTACCGTTATGAATCCGTGCAAATTTTCTTTGATTTGTCACCGGGTCGGAAATTTCCCCTCCCATGAAGTACCCGGCAAATCGTTCCTCGCCCAATTCGAGACAAAATCAAGTGGCACGGTCCGACCGGGGATACCCGTGCTCCACAGGATCTCTGGAAATCGCGATGCCATGTTCCACGAACATGCACATCACACCCGCCACATTCAACCGCTCCGGCGTGAAACATCGGCACTGAACCGGTGCGGATTGTTTCATTGCTTGTGACCGCCAACAGGCAATGGTATGTTACCGGAACGGAGGGGCCGCTACAGAAAAAGATATTCTTCCGGTTTCCAGGCAGGGCGGGTCATGACCAGCCCGGCCAGGCGGCAAGGTATTTTCTTTCAGGCTCAAAACCATTCATTCTTTCATTTTTTATCATTGTCGAAGAGATCGCCAAAAACATCGCCAAGTGTCACACCGCTATCGTTGTCCTGGTCGTTGGAAATATCGTCGTCCGCCCTGATCACGGGATTTGCATCCTTGATACTCAAGCTAATCCTCTTATCCTCGGGCCGCAGATCGATAATCTTCACTTTGGTCGTGGCCCCCTCGCTTAGCGCTTCGGAAGGATGCTTGACATGATGGTCAGCAATCTGTGAAACATGGACCAGCCCCTCGACACCGGGCATAATTTCCACGAAGGCACCAAAATCAACCAGACGCGTGATTCTGCCCTCGATGACTTCACCGATCTTGAAGCGCCTCGTAACCTGGCCCCAGGGATCCTCCCCCGTGCGCCTGATACTCAAGCTTACTTTCTCTTCCTCGGGCTTGACCTGGAGAACCTTTACCTTCACCTTTTCACCAATCTTCAGAGCCTCCTCGGGGTGTCTGATCCTTCGCCAGGAAATCTCCGAAATATGCACCAGGCCATCGATCCCACCCAGATCCACGAAAGCACCGAACTTGGTCAGGCGGCGTACCTCTCCGGTAACCACGATGTCCGGTTTCAGGATCTTCAAGGTCTCCTCCTTTTTGGCAGCATTGGCCTCCTCGACATACTTCTTGCGAGAGAGGATAACTTTGTCTTTTTCCTGGTCAAGTTCTATAACTTTGAAAGATATTTCCTGGCCCAGATATTCGCCAAAGTCCGGGATATACCTGATATCGACCAGGGAACCCGGCACAAAACCGTTGATTCCGGCACCCAGATCGACGATCATACCCTTGGGAACGACTTCTTTTACCTTCCCGGTCAGCGTTTCTTCCTCTTTCAATGCATTTTCAAGTTTCTCCCATGATTTTCTCCGTTCCAGCCGCCGATGGGAGACCACTACCTCACCTTCCTGGTCATCGACGCTGATGACGAGAACCTCGAGCTCGTCGCCGGGAGCGTATTTGCTCTTTAACGTCTCTCCCTCGTAAAGAAAAACTTCCCCGCCGGGGAGAAACGCCTCCATTTTTTCACCCATGTCGATCATGATGCCGTCATCCTGAACACTGACGATGGTACCACTGGCAACGTCTCCGCTCTGATACACCTTGATCTCGTCCAGAAAGAAAAATTCCTGGTCATCGTCTTCCGTTTCCACCATCGCCTCGCTTTCTTCCTCCACCCCTGCCCCGGCACTCTCTTCTGCCATGCTTCCGGTCGCGGTATCTTCCACCGCCTCTTCCTCGGCAGGCTGCTCTTTCACTTCCTCATCCACAACTTCTTCTGCGGATGCCACGGGCTCCCCGGTATCGGTGTTCATCTCCTCTTCAGCGGTCTTCTCTTCCTCGGGCTGCTCCGTCTCATTGCAGTCCAGAGCAGTTTCTTCCCCATTATTTTTTTCACTGTTAATCTTCGACATTTCAGTCAGTACCTCCTTAATTATCCAGCCGGGGGTTGAAGCCCCGGCAATAACTCCCACTACCTTGACATCCTGGAACAGCTCTTCCGGCAACTCCTTCGCACTGGAAACGCGATACGAAGGTGTTTTTCTTATACACAGCCTCAGCAATTTTTCTGTATTGCTGCTGAGGGGGCTACCGATTATGATCATCAGGTCCGCCCGCAAAGCCATCTTTTCGGCCGCATCCTGCAATTTTTTTACTGTCGGACAGAGAGTGTCATACATTTTACAATCGGGATACAATTCTCTGTACCTTCTGGCGGCATTTTCGAAACCCTGGCGTTCCTGAGTGGTTTGGGAAATAAAAGCCGAAGGAGCACGGATCTTCTTCCTGCTCAGTTCCTGCATCGTGGAGACAACAATAGCCCTGTGCTGTGTCCACTTCAGGATCGCTTTCACCTCGGGATGTTCCGGTTTGCCCCATATCACAACCTGGTAACCTTGATCGGTAAGTTCCCGGGCCAGTGACTGTACTTTTTTAACGCGTGGGCAAGTAGCATCGTGAACGGTTACCCCCGGAATCCGGGACGCTTTTTCCAGTTCTTCGGGCCCTTCTCCATGCGTTCTGATAATCAGATGGCCCTCCCTGACATCATCAAGTGAAGAAACCAGATTTACCCCCTTTGAATTCAGATATTTTTCTACCTCCTCATTGTGAGCCAGGGGACCAAGGGTGTAGACATCTTTGCCCTCCTTGACCATTTCAAGAGCCATGTCCACCGCCCTCTGAACCCCTGAACAGAATCCTGAATGTTCATAACACAATATCCGCATCCGTGTTCACTCCCCCCGCAACCATCAAAATCTACACAGCATCCTCCAGTAAACCTTCTATGTTCTCCATGACCAGCTTGCTGACTTCCTTGATTTTCTCCCTCCGGGCCTTTCTGCTCTCCCGCTCATATTCAAAATCTACAAAGATCGGTTTACCGATATTTATCCTGATCGGCCTGAAAAGCCGGTAAGGACCCTTGATAGCCACTGGAAGAACCGGCGCACCGCTTTTCAAAATTATAAAAGCCGGCCCATCGAAAGCCTTCAACAGTTGGCCGCTCCTGCTCCTGGTCCCCTCGGGGAAAAGTCCCACCGCTTTACCCTGATCCAGGATGGATAATGCCGTCAAGAGTGCCCGGCGGTCAGCTTCCTCCCTTTTTACGGGAAAAGCGCCCAGCTTGCTGATCAGGTTCCCGAAATACGGTATATCAAACAGCTCCGCCTTGGCCATGAAACAAACCTGCCTTCTCTTGCCTATCGCCCTGGCCACCAGTGTCGGATCGAACCAGTTGATGTGGTTGGAACAGACGATCAGCGGGCCAGTCCAGGGCACATTTTCCCTGCCGGTGACTTTCATCCGGTAAATTAGCAAATAGAACAGGGAAAAGAGAAACAGGCCAAAATTGTAAAGGGCCCCGCCCTCTTCCCGTTTTTTACCGTGTTTCATGTTTTTTTTCACCCCGTACGTAAGCAACCATGGTGGAAACAACCTCGGGCAAAGTCATCTTCGTGGTATCGAGGACCATCGCTCCGGGAGCTGCCTTGAGTGGTGATACTTCCCTTCCACTGTCTATCTTGTCACGCCGCGTTATCTCCTGCCTGACTTCATCGGCAGTTATGCTGCACCCTTTTCCGAGATATTCCTTCCAACGCCGCTTCACCCTTTCTTCAGGGGACGCATCCAGGTAAATCTTGTATTCGGCATCGGGCAGCACGACAGTCCCTATGTCTCTCCCATCCATGACCACGTCTCCCCATCTGCGGGCAATCTCCTGCTGCTGCCTTACCAGATATTCGCGCACGATGGGAATGGCAGAAACCTGTGAGACAACAGTATTTACCCCGGGCGCCCTTATAGCCTCGGTCACCTCTTCCCCATCAAGGAATATACGCTGACGATCTTCTTCCGCTTGAATGTCAATAATCGTATTTTCCAGAAGGCCTGCCAATGCCTCCCTGTCTTCAATCTGCGTCCCGGCCTGCAATATTTTCAATGTTACAGCCCTGTACATGGCCCCCGTGTCCAGGTAGCCGATCTTCAGCTTTCCGGCCAGCATACGGGCCACAGTGCTCTTGCCTGCACCGGCAGGGCCATCAATGGCGATATACAGATGACTCCCTCCCCACAAAAACCGGTTTGTCCTTTTTCATAAAAAAACACCATGGTTGGACAAACCAGGTGTTTTATATATCTTCTCTCAGAATCTTTGCCTCACGCAGATAAATGTGCTTGATTTCACTTTGTTTCAGACTTGTATTGGTTAGAATCAATATTCTCAAGCATCTTTCCAAGGCTCCGGGTACATCTATCTCCCGGCAACAAAAAAGAGGGACGTCTTTCCAGCCGGCTCTTCTGGCCGCTTCGGGGGGAAAAACATCGTTTAAATCGGAGGTTAATGAAAACAATACTACGGCGATGTCCTCTAACTGCACTCCATTCGCACCGGTCATCTCTTCCATAAGCTCTTGCGCCGCCTGAATGATCTCCGCACTACAATTTTCCCTGACTGTGATGGCTCCTCTTATTCCCCTGACCATAAACTGTTCCACTCTCTCAAGTTCACCAACTCGATAGATCCTTTACCTCTCCTTGCGACCGTAACCGAAACAACCTGTAGCAGCAATATAATATAACATTATTCTTGCTTTGACAAGGATTTAATCTTCAATGTTTGTGAAATCTTCGGGTATGGCCCAACCGATCAACTGGTTGTCTCCCAGAACGATGATCTCGTCACCTACCCTGGGCTGCTGCAATCCCACCGCCCCTATGACCCGTATTCTTGCCGGTTTGTTGCAGTTTTCATCACTCTCCACTTCAACAAGATCCCCGGCCTCAACAGTGACCGTCAGTGGTTCATCGTACATTATAGCCCTCTCTTCCCCGTTGATCATGATCTTCAAGCGTGTTTGAGGTGCCAGTGCCTTCAGCGTTATCTCCATGGGGGGCTGAAACGTGCCACTTCCGGCTCCGGTCATTTTTTCCGTTTCATCAAGCGTATCTCCTTCACCGTGAAGATGCGTGTACGGCTCCCCTTCAAGGACATCAACCCGGCTCAGGTACTGCCTCACGTCACTGTTGATCATCAGGGCCTGTATCAACACCATCAAGATGATGAAAATAACCGTAAAATAAAAGACATAATTTTCTACCCGGCGCGAAAAACGTCCGAACCATCTGTTCATGACACGAAACCCCCTTTAACCTCTCCATTAATTTTTACGTTAAAGGGGGTTTTTTATACCTTGTTTGTATACTTCCCGCTAGCGATACTCCTCGTGCACAGCTTTTATATATTGGCTAAACTTGAAAAACAACTTCTCGATGTCTCTGGCATCAAGTTGCATTGATGTCGGTTCAAGGATTGCCACACGGCGGAACTCCTCCCGCGAAATTACATGGATGCAATCTTCCAATGAATCGGCAGTGATCGTTATTTCTATCGGTGCATAGGAAACCTCTTCATCAACCCCGTCATGGTACTCGATAAACGTGTATATATCCAGCACTTTTATATCTTCGACCTGAATGCCCTGCATGGGAATGCTCTGCCATAACATCATCTTCTGTTCCCTTATCTCCTCGGCTACCTCCTCGGTCGTTTTCTTTCCAAAGAAAAAACGCCCCCTGGCAGTTGTTCCGCGGTAATCATAACGTACTCTCAAACGAATCTTCTTCAACCCTTTCACGTCCGGCACCTTCTCCTCTACCCATGCTTGCGTGTTCGGATATAATGGCTGTTCCGGTTGTTCCTGACCCGTTCCTGTTCGGGCCTCTTCCTGATCGTCCTTCTCCCAGCTATAACGATCCCTTTGTTGTTCATTTTTAAGATCCCCGTGCAGGATCAAAAAATCTACATTTTTTTCCTTCTCGAGATTGAACAAGCTCACCACCCCTTTTCGCAGCATTGTACACCCAGACACGCATTCCTTCCAGCTCATTTTTGGTTTCTTTAAGGTTCAACAAATATCCTGCCTGAAAAGGGGCATATTGTTTAAGATTACTACAATATCCGTTAATATTCCTTAAAATCGCTGTATATATGCCCGCACCGGTCGATCATCTTCGCACGTTGAGGTGGATCCATATTCCCCCCGCCGGGATGATACCCAAAGCATAAATGTAAAAAAGAATATGGCGGATTGTCGGTAGAAGGTAGATCAGAAGTGCTGCCGGAAAGGAAAGGACACCGACAAAAATCAAGACAATCCCTGCAAACCTTGATTTTCCTGTTGCTTCCTGCTTTTTTTGGGGAGAAAGTTGCCCGCCTTCGTGATCGGAAAACATCTTGTATCTGATCAAAATACCGGTCAGCAACACCTGTACGCCGATGACTAGAATAATGATGATCTCCAAAAGTACAATTCCTCCCCTGGCCAGGAACGGGCAATTCAGGGTAGCATCTCGAGGCCCACCAGTTCGCGAAGTCTGGCAACCTCGCCAGCATCGAGGTGCCGGTAACTGCCCGGTGGCAATTTCCCCGTTCCCAGGAATGCAAAACAGGTTCTTTCCAGGCGGATGACCGGATGAGCAATGGCAAGGCACATCCTTTTCACCTGCCGTTTCCACCCCTGTACAAGTGTCAGGTCAAAAATACTGCAGTTGGAACCTCTATCCAGCCGCACTCTGCTGACCTCTGCCGGCGCAGTCCGCCCTTCCTCCAGCATTATCCCTCTGCGCAAGCTTCTCCGATCTGCACGGGACAGTATACCCCTGACCTTCACCCGGTAGGTTTTCTTTACACCATAACGAGGATGAGCCAGTCGATGGGCAAGTTCTCCGTCATTGGTGAAAAGCAGTACCCCACTTACATCCCGATCGAGCCTTCCGACAGGGTAAACCCTCACCTTCAAGCCATCCAGCAACTCATTGACCGTGGGCCTGCCCCGCGGGTCATTCATCGTCGTCAGGTAACCGGGCGGTTTGTGCAGCAAAACATAGGTGAAAGACCGGGGTAGCTTGACCTTGCGACCCCGAACAAGTACATTGTCGTCCGGGGAAACGAGGGTCTGCGGAATGACCACGGTCTGGCCATTTACCTTGACCAGCCCCTCGCGGATCATTACCTCCGCGCGGCGCCGGGATGCTACTCCGGCGGCAGCCAGATATTTTGCCAGCCTCAATGTGGACAGCCTCCTTGCCGACGATCAAAACATTATCATCATTTTATCACAATTGAATACCATCGACACAAACAGGGATACAGATCAAAAAAGGGAGGCCTCCCCGGCATGCTCTCCTGCTCAGGAAAAGAAAATTTTGCATACGATGATGGAAGCGATGAAACCGCCCAGGTCCCCCAGCAACCCTGCGGCAAGGGCATGGCGGGAACGGCTGATGCCCACGGCACCGAAATAGACGGTCAGCACAAAGAGGGTAGTGTCGGTGCTGCCCTGCATGGTGGAAGCAAGTCGCCCCAGAAACGAATCAGGCCCGTGTATCTGCAGTATCTCGGTGGTCACCGCCAGAGCCCCGCTACCGGAGACGGGGCGCATCAGCATCAGGGGGATGATATCAACCGGTATGTTCAGAATATTCAGCAATGGGGCAAGAAGGCGAGCCAGCAGATCCATCGCCCCGGAATCACGCAACAACCCGATGGCTACCAACATACCAACCAGGTAAGGTACAAGGCGGATAGCCATGGGAAAACCTTCCTTGGCCCCCTCGATGAATACTTCAAAAAGATTGATACGGCGCCCGAGGCCATAACAGAATGTTAGAATCAAAAACGCCGGTATGATCCAGGCCGAAACCAATTCAATCGTCTTGAAAAACATCACTTCCGGTCCCTTCGTCGTCTGAGAAGACGGTCAAAAAAGAGGGCCACTGTAACGGAACAGAAGGTAGCAATAATGGTAGTCCCCACGATTTCCGTGGGGTTGGCAGAACCGTTGGCTACCCTCAAAGCGATTATTGTTGAAGGCAGGATGGTAAGACTGGAGGTATTGATGGCCAGAAAAGTGCACATCTCGTCCGATGCCCTGGCGGGATGTTCGTTAAGTTTCTGCATTTCTTCCATAGCCTTGATTCCGAATGGGGTAGCAGCATTGCCCATCCCCAGCAGGTTGGCACTCATGTTCATCAAAATAGCATTCATGGCCGGGTGTTCATGCGGCAAGCGGGGGAACAGAAACAAAGCCAGTGGCCGCAGAAAAGATTTGACCGCATCGATAAGGCCGGACTTTTCAACTATTTTCATTATCCCCAACCAGAAAGTCATTACACTCACGAGCAGGATGGCCACCGCCACCGCGTTTTCAGCGGACTTGAACAGACTGGCGGTAATGATATCGATCCGCCCGTTGATACCGGCAACGATGATCGCCAGGCAGATCATCGCCACCCAGAGGTAGTTGACCATGCTGTTTCCCTCCGCAACGTCAGTGCATTACCTTTTCCCATAGTTCGAGCAAAGGCCTGTAAAAAGGAGCGCGGCTGACCCCTTCCCCGGCAACCAGGTCGACCGATCCGATAATTTTATCATGAAACATTATTTCCAACGTGCCAATCTTCTTTCCCTTTTTCAATGGGGCGCGATACGGTTCCTCAAGGCAAAATCTATATCTTACTTCCGGAAGTTCGCCAGCCGCGAGCGGGTAATAAAAGCTGGCTCCCGCGGCCACCGCAGCTTGCTCCTGCAATCCCTTATCAACCTGTACCGTCTTGATGACCTGTCCGGCAGCAATCAGGAGTTCCACCTTGTAGGCAGCAAAACCGTAATCTAGCAGGAGGCTGGCATCTTCCCACATATCAGGGGCATCAAGAACAACCACGATAAGGCGCTGTCCCTCACGGAAAGCGGAACCGACAAAACATCTTCCCGCCGGGGTAGTCCAACCTGTTTTGACCCCATCTGCACCGTCATAAAGTTGCAACAGCCGATTCTGATTGTGCAAAATACGGTCCCATTCATGTTCCGGCCAGGTTATGATGGCCCGCGGGGCAACCACTATGCGGCGGAAAATTTCATTTTTCATCGCATATGAGGATATCAGGGCCAGATCGTAAGCCGTGGAACGATGCTTTTTGTGGTGGAGTCCGTGAGGGTTTTCAAAAAAAGTCTTCTCCGCGCCTATCTCACGGGCCTTCTCGTTCATGAGTGCCACGAACTCTTCCACGCTGCCGCCAATATGTTCGGCAATAGCTATCGCCGCATCATTTCCCGAACGCAGCATCAGCCCGTACAGCAATTCCTCGAGAGTCTTTTTCTCCCCGCTTTCCAACCAGATGGAAGATCCGCCTGTCGAAGCTGCCCTTTCGCTGACGACGACGACCTCTTTCAATCTTCCTTTTTCGATGGCGATGATGGCCGTCATGATTTTTGTGGTACTGGCGATATATCTCTGCTGGTTCATTCCCTTGCTGTACAGTATGCGGCCAGTTCGGTGATCCATCACCACCGCCGATGCGGCAGACACGGCAGGTTTTTGCATTGTCTCCCCTACATCGTTTTCCTGTCCGGTAGCAACGCCAGAAAGAGAAAACATCAGGAACAGGAGAATCAAGATAACGCCGCTTCTGCCTGCCATTCTTTTCTTTGCAGGATCCCCCCGATCGATAAAGGACACGGATAAGCCCCCTTGTTTTAACCCTCTACCCGGATCAATGATAATTATTATTCGGTGAAAATATCATTTATGATTATTTTGGGGACTTCTGCTGGTTGTTATACAATCGGCGTGGTCATATCCTTTCCCCGGTGCTGCCGGGGTACCCCGGCTCTCCCGATCAATCGAAGATGGGGAAATAACCCGCATGGAAATGGGCCGGATAATAACTTCCCTGTCCGCGGACAAAAAAGAATTCTGGCATCCAGGCCCGGGTAGGCCGGGGCGGGGAAAAGATCAACCTTGATATGGCGATGGGGCCGAGTCGGGTTGTGTGGAACCTCTTGAAAATCAATGACCTTCCTTGCGCAGGGGAGGCAGTTCATCCAAATTTTTCAATCCAAAGTATTTGAGGAATTCGGGGGTTGTGGAATAAAGCATGGGTTTGCCGGGAGTGTCCTTGCGCCCGCTCACCTCGATCAGCCTTCTGCGTGCAAGGTTGTCAAGAACGCCATCGGAATTTACCCCGCGTATAGCTTCTATCTCCAGACGGGTAACCGGCTGCTTGTAGGCGATGATCGCAAGCGCTTCCAGCGCGGCAATGGTAAGGTTGCCTAGCGTCTCCTTGTAAAACATTTTTTCCAGAAAGGGAGCCACATCGGGCTTGGTACCAAGCTGATATCCCCCATCGATGTTCACTACTTGCAGACCGCGATGGGCGCTGTGAAAATCTCGATCCAGCTCCGCCATCAGTACAGAAGCTTCTTCCACCGAAACGTCCAGTATGGAAGCAATCTCTTTCAGTTTCAGTGGTTCCTCCCGGACAAAAAGCAAAGCCTCTATGACCGCTATCTTATGAACATTCTCCATTTGTTTAAGTCCTCTCCTTGCCGTTCTCCCGGTAAAGCTCGATCAGGACCGGGCCGAAATTCCTCTGCTGCCACAATCTGATTTCCCGCCGGTGGGCGAGTTCAAGAACGGCCATGAAAGTAACAATTATTTCCCTTATCCTGCCTGTATTGAAAAGGGTTTCCAGATAGACAGCTTCCCTTTTCTGTTTCAGTTCATGCATGATATTCTTGATCCTGTCCTTGATCAGGTATTCATCAACCAGGGAAATTGACGGTCTTGACTTCTCCCTCTGAAGCCTGGCCTTTTTTCTTTCCAGGGCATTGAACAACACCGCTGCCAGATCTTCATGGAAAAGAAAAGAATCCTGCCTCGTGATATAGAGTACCCTGGCCCGGCCGGTAGAGCGAAAATAGATCTTCTGCTGTTCCTCCTCCCGATCACGTAGAAAACGGACAGGATCCTTGAACTCACGGTATTCCAACACCCGCCGGATCAGTTCCTCGCTGCTGTTGATGGAAAGGACAGCGTCTTCTTCTTCCTCCGCAAGGCCATGCCTGGCGGGAAGGAGCAGCTTTGACTTCAATCTGAGCAGAGTCGCCGCCATGACCAGGAAATCGCTGGCGATCTCTAGGTTGAATTCTTCCATCAGCCTTATATAGTCCAGATATTGCGCGGTGATCTCGGCTATGGAGACGGACCAGATATCGATCTCCTGTTTTTTGATGAGATGATAGAGAAGATCAAATGGGCCTTCGAAAACGGGCAAATTGATTATGTACCCCAAATAGACCAGCTCCTGTCTTTGATGCTCTGTTGCGTCGATCCTAGATCCCCATCGCCTCACGCACCTCTTCGATGGTAGCCCCGGCCACGCGCCGGGCCGTCTGGGCTCCGTGTTCAAGCACCTTTTCCAGATAGGCAGGCCATCCTTCAAGTTCCCGCCTCTTCTCGTAGATCGGTTCCAGGAAAGAAATCAGTTTTCGGGATAGCCGTTCCTTGCATTCCACACACCCTATCCTGGCGGTACGGCAATTTTCCGCAATCCGTTCGATGTTTTCACCATCGAACGCCCGGTGAAACGTATACACGGGGCAAATTTCCGGGTTTCCGGGATCATTTCGCCGCGCCCTTCCCGGGTCAGTCAACATCATGCTCACTTTTCTGGAAATCTCCTCCGGTTCCTCTGTCAGCCGGATATAATTGTCATAGCTCTTGCTCATTTTTCGACCATCGACACCCGGTATCAGTGGGTAATGATTCAACCTGGTAGCAGGTTCGGGAAAGATAGGCTGGTAGAGGTGATTGAAACGGCGGGCCACCTCCCGGGTAAATTCCACATGGGGAGCCTGATCCTCGCCTACCGGCACGGCGTCCGCCTTGTAAATCAGAATATCGGCTGCCTGAAGCAAGGGATAACCTAGAAATCCGTGTGTATGGAGCTCCCTGCCCTCGATCTGCCGGAGTGCTTCCTTGAATGTCGGGCACCTTTCCAGCCAGGAAATGGGCGTGAACATGGAAAATAGAAGATGGAGCTCGGCATGTTCCTTTACATCCGATTGGCGGAAGATGACGGCACGGTCGGGATCCAGACCTGCACTGAGCCAATCCAGTACCATCTCCCTGATATTTTCCTTTATCCGGGATGAGTGTTCGTATTCCGTGGTCAGCGCATGCCAATCGGCAATGAAGAAATAACAACGATATTCATCCTGCAATTTGACCCAATTTTGCAGCGCGCCCAGATAATTCCCCAGATGCAAATATCCACTGGGGCGCATCCCGCTAAGCATCACTTTTTTGGAAGCCATAAACAATCACACCTCGGTCCTTATTTTATCTACATGGAAAAACCGTTCAATGCAAACCATACCAAGATTATAACATTTGTTTTCTTTCTAGAACAACAGGAACCTCACGATCTGAAAGCTGATCCGGTCAAAGAGGTTCATCGTCCATTCCGTCAGCGGCCATAATATTTTCCCCAACCCCCCGAAGAGAACCAGAGCTATGAGGATAATCCCCGCATACGGTTCTATCCTGCGGTAGAAATTGGCAACGGAACCGGAAGCGATGGAGACAACTATCTTGGAACCATCAAGGGGCGGCAAGGGCAACAGATTGAAAATGGCAAGGATGATATTCAACTGAATGAATGTTTGCATGAACAGGAGCAGAAGACTGTTGGTCACACCATGGCCAATCAGAAAGGAAAATATCAGTGTAGCGGCAAAGCCCAGCAACAGATTGGCCAGCGGACCGGCCAGGGAAACCCACAACAGGCCGCGACGTATATCCCGGAACCGCCCGGGGTTTATGGGAACCGGCCGTGCCCATCCGAAACCGACGATCAGGATCATCAGGGTACCGATGGGATCGAGGTGTGAAACAGGGTTCAGGGTCATCCTTCCCATGTCTTTTGCCGTCGTATCGCCGAAAGCATAGGCTACGCGGGCATGGGCATATTCATGAAATGTAAGAGCAATCAACAACGACGGTACAATGGCAATCAGTATTTCAGGATTGGATAATATTCGCACTGGCAAGGCTCCTTTTCTTCTGCGCCGGCATCCAGCAGCCGTTGAATTCCTCCCGCAATTTTATTTCATGGGCAAAAATATCCCTCTTCTGACAGATGAAAAACCCCAACCTCCTGGGGATACTGTCATATACCCCTTCAGGTTGGCCTGCAAGACCTTGCCAACCCGGGAAATAAAAGAATACAGGTCATCTGCCTCCCCCGTCCCGATCAAGATATGAAAAAACAAAATTCCGCTCTTCTTCCACCGAGCGGACCCGCCCATCCAGAACTGCTTCCCTGAGCCCCTTCAAGATTTCACCATAGATAGGGCCGGGCCTGATCCCCATTTCCTTGAGATCCTTGCCTTGCAGTTGTGGAATCACCTTGTGGAGATGATCCCAATAAAACTGGGGGTAATCCTTTATCCGTTGGTTGGGAGCTGCAGCTCTCAGCAACAGCAATGTCTCCGGTGGCAGTGGATCAAGTACATTGAACACTTCACCCGGGCCCGGTGACTCATGGCTCAATTTTTCAATTGCTTCCGGGACAGTGGAAGACAACACCATGGTTTCAATCTTGCTGCGAGAATAGTGCATGCGGTGCCCCATGAAACGTATCGTCTCCGGAGGGAGATCGTGGTACAATGCAGACAGATATATTATTTCGGGGTCAGGTTCCTTTTCCCACCGCCTTTTCCCTGCCCAGTTCACGGTCTCCCTGACCTCCTCCAGGAGTTCCCACTTCTGCAAATCCGGTTCCAGGTTGGGAAATATGAAAGAGAACAGGTCGAAATCTTCCAGCCGTTTCAAGATAGCCGGAGGATCATTCTCGTGGAATATCAACCTGACCTCGGCATTGAGCCGGGTCCTGCTCACTCGCATCAATATACGTTTTTCCACAGCATTTTCGATGAATTGTCGTGTCTGCTCTTCGATTTCAAAATTGAACCTTTTTTCAAAACGGATCGCGCGTAGTATTCTCAATGGATCGTCGACAAAACTCAGATGGTAGAGAACTCTTATGACACCATCTTGCAGATCTTGCAATCCGCCAAAATAATCGTATAGCTTGCCGAATGAATTCTTGTTCAGGGAACAGGCCAGCGTATTGATAGAAAAATCACGCCGGAAAAGGTCATTTTTCAGGCCCGAGGCCTCCACTTCGGGAAGTGCCGCAGGTGTGGGATAGAATTCCTTGCGAGCGGTTACCAGATCAATCCTTACCCCATCTTTCATCGTGATTGAAGCCGTGCCAAATGGATCGTGAGTTTGAAGGTGGCCCTTGAGAATATCATTTATTTTCCGGGCAAAAGGTATCGCTTCGGGGATGACCACGATATCCAGATCTCCCGGCTTGAAAGAGCCCAGCAGAATATCCCTGACGCTACCGCCCACCAGATAAACACTGCTCCCCTCCTTCTCTGCGTTCTGGCTTATCAAAAGAAGAAGCCTCTGTATCCCTGGTGAAAGTTTTCGGTTGATATACGAAGTAAGATCATTCAGCCCCTCTATATTTTTATCTGCCGTGGCTGCTTCCGGGTACTGTTCGACGTTGGCCAACCGTTTGTGAAGATCGACCCGTTCCGCATCCATCCTGTAGAGTGAACGCAGGATATCGGTGCGGGTTACCATGCCGCACAATCCGCCTTTCTCGTCCAAAATGGGAATCCGTCCGATATTGTAATCGATCATCAGGCGGCGAAGGCTTCTGATCGACTGGTCATGAGCGGCTGTGATTACCTTTTTGCTCATGAAAGCTTTGACCGGGGCATGACCGAGCTTGTGCCGGATAGCTTTCTGTAGATCCTTGCGGGAGACAACCCCGGCAAGCTTCCTTTCATTGTCCATTACAGGAAAGCCGCTATGTCCGTATTTTTCAAGCAATTGCATCACTTCCCTGACCGAGGTATCTACAGAAACTGTTTTAACGGGGGCAGAAGCGATATTCCGGGCCGTCAACGGTGGGGGCACGTTGAGCCGTAGCAATTCCATGAGTTCCCGGCGCGCGCGAAATATTGAATCATACTTCAGCGTCAACGAAGCTGCGCTGGAATGCCCTCCGGCTTTCCAGAAATTCAGGATACCCAACAGATTTATATCTTCATTGAAGGAACGCGCCACAACATGTATCTTACCCTCCATCTTGACAAGGCAGAAAGCCGCCTCCACATCCTCCAGCGATGAAAGCCGGTGAACCAGATCTGCAATTCCCAGGATGTAGCTTTCCGCGGAGGCCCAGCTGAACAATATTTTACGCTGGTTTATGTTGATAAATTCAGTCTGCATGATCAATTTTTCCAGAAGGGTCTTCTGGCCGGCAGTGAGCGGCCTCTGCAAAAAACTTTGTATAACATCCAGGTTGATAGTCTGTTTCCAGAGATAAGCCAGGGCCTCGACATCCCTGGGCGTGGTGGAACTGAAGGTCAGGTAACCGGTGTCCTCGTAGATGCCCATGGCCATGATCGTTGCCTCGAGTTCGGTGATGGGTAATTTCCTGTTTCTTATTTCCTCCAGCAACAGCGTGACAGTGGCACCCACGGGTTCAACCACCATCTTGCTTCCAACGAGGTCTTTTTTCCGGTCCGGATGGTGATCGTAGATGTGCAGATCCGCGCCCCGATCCAGAAACCCTCCGATTTTCCTGTGAAGCCTCGAAGGTCGGCGTGTATCGACCAGTACAACCAGACGATAATGGTCGGATAGGAGGTCTGTCTCGATCAAAGGCAGATAATCCCGGTAAAGATTGAGAAATGAACGGACATTGCAATTGATCTGCCCGGGAAGAAGAATCACCGCACGGGGGTATATTTTTCGAGCCGCTACTACTGAAGCCAGTGCATCAAAATCAACATGGGCATGAGTAGTAATGAGCGTTCCCAATATATTACCTCCATAAATTAACTTTTTCTATTATAGCATAAATTAAGTGGAGATAAGAAAAGGATGAGATTTTTAAGACTCTGCAACATCTTTGAACAGCAGGGGCAGTAAATGGTAAAATTAGATATCATTCCAATACATGATGAAAGGGGATAATCTCTTGCCCACACCGCTAAAAAGCAAACTGGTCATAGGTAGTTGCGTTCTCCTTGCCCTGCTGGCACTGTTTATCATCGGCAATCATTTTCTCTTCCCTTCCGATCATAAACCTGATGAAGTGATGAACGAACCTCCTCCGGACAAGACGGAGAACAAGCCGTTTTTATCACCGTATACCGGACTTCCCATGGAAGGGGAACTCCTGGAACGCCCGCTTGCCGCGATGATCGATAACCATCAACAGGCCCGGCCGCAACATAATTTGCAAGTTGCCTCCTACGTCTACGAGGTCATTGCCGAGGGCGGAATCACACGGTTTCTGGCCGTCTTTCACCATAAATACGAGGGGAAGATTGGCCCCGTACGCAGTATCCGCCCCTACTATGCCCATCTGGCCAGAGAAAACGATGCGGTGGTAGCCCACTGTGGATCATCAAGGCAGAGCGTGGAATTGTTGCGAAAAAAGGGCTATGATCATCTTGACGAACAACCCAATCCCGCCTATTTTTTTCGTGAAAACACCCTTCGCCCTCCCCACAACCTGTTTACCGACATGGACAGGATGATAGACGGAGCCAAACATTATCAGCTGTACCGGCCTACCCGGCAGGCCCCGCTCTGGGAAATCAGCGAAAGCGAAGGAGAAACCTTCGGTTCCGCGGAAGAAATAGGGATCAACTTCAGCAATTACAATCGTGTGCTCTATCGCTGGGATGAAGGCGAAAAAGGCTACCGTCGTTTTATCAACGGCCAACCCCATGTCGACGGGCAGGACAACAGGCAACTCATCGTGCAGAATGTCATCATTCAGTACGTGCCTGCAAGGCTTATTTCCAATGTACACCGGGAATATTCCCTGGTGGGAAACGGGGAAGGGCTGCACGTCAGCAACGGACATTCCCGGAACCTGCAATGGTCAAAGGGTAGCTTTGATACAGAGACCCGTTTTACCCTTGAAGGCGGGCAGCCGCTCAAGATTGCCCCGGGGAATACCTGGATACATATACTCACACCTGAATCCAACACCGTAACGATCGGAACAGGTAAAGAAGAACCGCTCCCCTGAACCGTATCTTTCCTTACTTTTGCATCACCATGAAACGTTCCATGTAATAAAGGAACAGGCGATTGAAATATCCGTTGAAATAGAAATCACTGGCATGGGCGGCCAGAGGCAGATAGATGATCGCACAATCGTTGTTCCCCGCTTCCCTGTACCTCTCCTGGAAAGAAGTCGAGGTCTCGTATGCAACCATGCCATCTTTCATCCCCTGATAGATCAAACAGGGGGGGCTGTCCTTCTCCACGAGCAGTTCCACATCTTTCCACTCGTCTGCTCCCCCCAGCTTCTCGAAGATGAGCTGCTCCTTGTTTGCAGGATAAAAGGGGATAAAACCTTTGATGTCAAGTTCAGGACTGAATAGTTCCTGGTGTTGCCCGCCGGAGATAGCCAGAGCCATGGCCGTTGTAAAGTGCCCGCCGGCAGACCCCCCGGAAATAAACACAGAATCCAGATTGGCGCCATATTCTGCGGCATGTTCCTCCAGATAATAGCTGAAGATGCCCAGGTGGCGTACCATGTCGTCAAGAGAAAATGGGCCGGTCAGATACTCCGGTGCTCCCAGTGATAAAACAGAGAGAGCTGCCTCCGGGATTTCAATTTTGTTCAGAAAACCGATAAAATCATACATTTCATTGAGCATGAGCAGATCGATGCGGTCCGAAAGCCCGTATTCCACATCGAAGACAGTGTAGCCCTGGGAGGCAAGATATTTGTTCATGGGCATCATGTTGAAAACACCCTTGCTCCCGGCTATCCATGCCCCACCGTGAACGCGGATGAGGGTTGAACCCCAACCGGGAAGATCGGGGTTGTCTTCGGCCGGCATGAAAACATCGAAATACAGGCGTATCCCTTCGTCCACCCCCTCCGTACCTTCATAGAAAAGAACGTCTTGCTCGTAAATAAAATCAACCGGTGGTGTTCCAAGAAAATATGCGGGAATGGAGATCTTGCTCGGCAGGAATAGAACTTCGTCCGACGGATCAATTTCCGCGCGCCACCCCTCCCCGAAAGCAGCGGCAAAATTGGCTTCCGCCGCGGTGGAAGCACGTGGAATCGCAAACAACGGGGATAGAAAGATGATAAAAATGGCCAGGCCGGTTATGCCCGTCAGATAACGCAGCCCGCTCGGTGTCTTCTTGTAAATTTTCAATATCAACAACGCCAGAGTGAAAAAATAAAAGGCCCAGAATATGCCAAACTGACAGACGAGGATCTGGGTCATGCCGAAATAGCAAGTCAGCAAAACATACGCCAGGAAGAACGAGGGAAGATACAGGATGTAGATCAGCAGCAGGAGAATCTTCTTCAGGAATGGGGTTTTCTGATCTATCTCCTCCAACGAAAAACGCTTCCTGATGGGAAAATCATCGGAAATCCCGGCCAGGGTCATGAGCAGATGGATGATCCCGAAGCCCAGAATACCGAAAAATGATGGGTAGACTGCAAGGAGCATGGTACGGTTGAAATCCACATTGTCAAGCGTGTTGGTTGCCTGCAGGTTACCGAACCAGATTCCCAGTATGGCCACGAAGAAAAAAAGCAGATAGAATGTCCCGAAGGCATTCAGCTTGCCGCTTGCACCCCACAGATTGTTCAGATAGACAACCAGAATGTTGGTCGTGAAAGCCAGCAGGATCAGAACACCAAAGAAATTCAAAAAAGGAGCCTTCCCCGGCATGGCAACATAAATGATCCCGTAAATTAAAGAAACCAGGCTCAAAAAAAGAGCAAATACAGTGATTCCTCTCAGTACATTCTTTTTTTCCAACATGAGCTTATCCTCCCTTGCGAACCAAAATATAATTTGCCTTCAAGTAATACATATTTCTATACAACCCGTTTTTAAACCTTTTTTTAAAAAACAATTGCCGGGGTATCGATACAAAATTGCTACCTGTCATCACGAAGAGGTGATGGCAATATCATTGTACCAGGGAGATGGCAATGATGGGAACCTGTTTTATACGGGGAGAGCCGGTAGCTCACTGCTTTACAGGAGGGGACCCCACAGTTATCCGGACCCCGGCAATCAACTTGAATGCTGCTGATGGAGATTGTTTTTCCTCTGCCATGACAGATGCGTGGGCGGAGCGGGGCTGTTGGTTGCTCTGAATCAGGGGAAACAGGAACCATCAATACAGAAAGAACGGGTATCTGTCATTTTCTGTTCTGCCAAAATGGTGTCAGGATGTTAATGAAAGGAGTGCAAAATTTGAAATCGATTCGTAACCATCGTTCCCTCCATTCCATGATTTTCCCCATGGTTGCGTTCTGCGCCTTGATCGCCGTGGCAGCCTGCGGTTGCCATGACCATCATGATGCTTGCCCGGATGGAAACGGCAAGATAGCGGTCATGGCCACTATCTTTCCCATCGCTGATATAATCAAAAACATTGGTGGAAATTACGTTGTCGTGACCTGCCTTCTCCCCCCCGGAGCAGATCCCCATACTTTCGAACCCACCGCATCACAGGTTAAAAATACTTCGCAAGCAGATATATTTTTCTGCATCGGCGGCGGGCTTGATGATTGGGCCACGAAACTTTCCGATGCAGCGGCAGAGCGAAAACCCCAACTCACCCGCCTCATGGAAAACATGCATGAGTCAGTATTGCCCTTTCCGGAACATGATTCGGCGCGCGTTGAAAATCCCCACATCTGGCTCGACCCCTTGCTGGTACGCGATCATATCGTTCCGATCATTACCGAGGAACTGTCACATGCCCTTCCGCAAATGAAAGAATGTTTTGCAGAAAATAGTGCCGCTTATCAGCTAGAACTGACCGCACTCGACCGGGAGATAAACAAACGCTTCACCTCGCTGAAGAGACGTTCTTTTATCTCCTACCATTCTGCCTGGGTATATTTTGCGGCACGCTACGAATTGGAGGAAACAGCGGTTATCTCCGAACATCCGGGTGAAGAACCTTCGCCCCGGTGGGTTGCTGAACTGATAGATCTTGCCAGGGAACATGCAATAACCACCATATTCGCCGAACCGCAAACGAACACTGCCATGGCCGAGAGTATTGCTGCCGAAATAGGCGGCCACGTTTCGCTGCTCGACCCCGTGGGGGGCGAGGGCATCCCGGGCAGGAGCTCCTATCTGGAACTTATGCGCTACAACACCGATTTGATAGCGGAAGGATTCCGGGAATGAATTCGAAAAAATGTACGGGAGGTAAAACCGACAATGTCCTCCAGCCGTGTCATTGTAGAATTCAGGGATGTTTGCATCAACATTGACGGGGTTAAGATACTGGAAAAGATAACTTTTCAAGTAAACAGAGGAGAGATGATCGGGGTTATCGGCCCCAATGGGGCAGGTAAAACCACCCTTTTAAAAACGGTCCTCGGGTTGGTAAAATTTGAGCGGGGGGAAGTCCTTGTTTTTGGGGTCAACCCTGCACACCTTGGTAAAAAACGCCGTCTGATTGGATATATCCCCCAGACGAACACTTTTGAGCCGAGGTTTCCTGTTTCCTCTGCCGATGTGGTCTCCATGGGCTTGCTCGGTCATCGTCCCGGGTCGGGTTTTTCAATATCCCGGCGGAAACAGATCACCGAGACCCTTGAAAAGGTCGGTCTGGCTGACTGCGCCGACTATCCATTCTACACTCTTTCCGGAGGGCAGCAGCAAGGTATCCTCCTGGCCAGGGCTATTATTGGTAAACCGGAGTTGCTCCTGCTCGATGAACCTACTTCGGGGCTCGATGCGGTTGCCCGGGAAAATTTTCTTGTCCTGCTGGAAAATTTGCAAAGGCATCTGGGCCTTACCGTCATGATGGTCTCTCATGATTTCATGAGTATTGCCCATTCAACACATTCGATCATCTGTATCAACAATTCCATGCATATCCATGGAAATCCATCCGAAGTACTTGGCGATTCCCGCCTTGGTGAACTTTTCCGTTGTCAGTATGACGTTCTGGAACATGGAAAAAAGTTGACGAACAACATCCCCCGAAGGCCAGAGAACGAAAGCCCTCCCGAAACAGGAAGTGATGGCTAACATGGATAATATTTTTTCTTTTATCTTCATGCAACGGGCCCTGATCGCCTCGGTGATGATCGGTGTACTATGCTCCGCCGTCTCCCTTCTGGTGGTACTTAAACGACTTTCTTTCCTGAGTGTTGGCCTTTCCCATTCAGCGCTCGGGGGTATCGCCATGGGCCTGGTAACCGGGATAAATCCAATGTTGACCGGTATCCTGTTTGCCATAATCGTTGCTCTGGCCACGGGCCTTGCAACTCATCGACGAAAAATTGCTGAAGACACTGCCATCGGCATCATGTTCTCGGCAGGTATGGGAATTGGCATCATCCTTATCAGCCTTGCCAGTGGATACTATCCTGAACTCTTCTCCCTGCTTTTCGGGAATATCCTCGCTGTTACATCAGCCGATCTCTACCTGCTGGGAACGGTAACGGTGGCGGTTCTGCTTTTCATCGGCTTTTTCCTGAAGGAGTTGCTGGCGATCTGCTTTGACGAAGAGATGGCTTTGGTGGGCGGCATTCCGGTCATGCCTCTTTATCTGGGTATGTTGGTGGCCATGGCAGTGACGATCATGGTTTCTGTAAAGATCGCCGGTGTCGTTCTTGCTTCCGCCTTGCTTGTCATTCCGGCAGCAACCGGTTATCGTCTATGCAAAAATTATCGGGGTATGCTTGTTGCCTCCCTGCTCACGGGATTGGTCGGTTGTATCGGTGGTCTGCTTCTATCCTACTTCTTGAACTTCCCGTCAGGAGCCACGATCGTGTTGGTGATGACGACACTCTTCCTGCTTTCCGGTTTTAAAAAAACAAAGGACCCCCCCACGGCCTCATTCTGAAAACCCTGTTTCACATCTTTCTAGAAAAAATAACTCTTGATGGTGGAAAAATTACGGTCAATGTTTTCCGGCCCGGAAACCATATCCATGTGCCCTGGCAGCAACCATTGGATTTCCTCTTCCATGAGAGACAGTTTTTCAATGCTTTCTTTCATCAATTCCATGTCGCCGCCCGGAAAATCTGTGCGCCCGATACTGGATCTGAAAACGGTATCGCCGCTGATCAGTGCTTTTTCCTTGTAGTGATAAAAACAGGCTGAGCCCGGTGAGTGCCCGGGGGTATGCAACACTTTCAAGACCGTGTCCCCCACCTCCAGATCTCCTTCCTGAAGGAAAATATCCGGGGCCAGATCGACAGAGGTGTTTCCACCCCGTTCATGATATATTCTGGCCATCGCGTCAAGCAGGTACTCCTCCTCCTTGTGCACCGCGATACGCGCACCGCTTTCTTCCCTGATCGCCGGCGCCGACTCGTAATGGTCCGGATGGCCGTGAGTGCAGATGATCAGCTTGATATCTTTGAAAGAAAAACCGTCTTTTTCAATTTTTTTTCTTAACTGCTCCATGCAATCTTCACCAAATTCATTCCTCAGGTGACCGGGATCAACAAGGATATTCTTCTCTCCCGCCAAAAGATATGTATTGCAGTTATTTCCGTACCCCCCCCAGGGATACCAGAATAGCTTTTCCGTCAACAACAACAACAATCCCTCCTTAACATCATTGCTTCGTTCTGATATAATGTAATAATTATAGCACATTCTGGGAAAAAGGGGCAAAGGAGATCCAATATGGACAAGATCAGATCGGCAGCCGAGATTGCCATGGAAAAAATCAAAAAAATAGACATCGATAGCAATGCCGTTGAAAAACACGGCGAGTACATAAAGGCGGCCAAAGTACTGGCTTCCGCACTCATTGAAAACAGAACCGACGCAGAAAAAATAATGCAATCTCTCAAGCGCTATCCGCAGGATGTCATGAATGCCGTGGAAAAAGTTTTTTTTCAGAGCATTGCCGGAGGCATCAATCTTTCCAATACAACGGAAATCATAAATATGATCCATCACCTGACCTCCGATAAAGTTATCCTGGAGGCGACAGAAGAGTTGAATGCCATTTTCCGGCAGCGTCAGGCAAAGTTGAAAAAGCTACTGGAAGAGGCTGCAAGTAAAAGAGAAGAACTGGCCCTGCAGGAACTGAGCAGGGAAGGAATAAGAGGGTCTGCCATTTACCGTATAAACTCCAGGGGTGACATCGGGGAAGACATATTTTCCCGCTGCGAGGAAGAATATCGCAGGGAGATATCGGGTTTTTGTTCTTTTCTTTCTCAAAAAGCCTGATCTAATGGGGTGTACAAGATAGTAAACGATAACCGCACCGAGTTGCTGGAGGAAAATATCTTCACCCTGATCTGGAGATATTCCCTTCCGGCTACCACGGGCATGCTAGTAAACGCATCATTCAATATAATCGACACCATATTCGTCGGCTTTCTGGGGAGCGAGGCCATCGCCGGCCTCTCCGTATCCTTCCCCGTGCAAATGTTGATGGGAGGCATCGCCATCGGCACCGCCGTGGGGGCCTCATCCCTTATCTCACGTCAACTAGGTGCCGGTGATTACAGGGAGGCCAGCAAAACAGCCAGTCAGTCCTTCTCCCTGGCACTGTTGCTCAGTCTCGTTATCATCTTTATCGGCATTTTCTACCTGGAAGATATGATCACCATGTTCGGTGCCACCCCCGAGATATTTTCGGCCACATACGATTATCTTTCCATAATTTTGTGGGGGGCTCCCACCGTCTTCCTGATGATGATGAGCAACAATATCATCCGCGGTGAAGGGAACCCGGTCATGTCCATGAAGATCATGATCGCCGGTGCGGTGCTGAATATCATCCTCGATCCCATCTTCATCTTTGTTCTGGACCTGGGCATCAAGGGCGCCGCTCTGGCAACGGTCGTTGCCCGCACAATCGTGCTCTTCTACGTTGCTTATTATTATCTTTCGGGCAAGAGTGTTGTCCGTATTGCAGCGAAATGGTTCCTGCTCCGCTGGAAAATAATTTATGAAATATACAGGGTGGGCATCTCTGCGATCTTCACACAGATTGCCTTCAATCTGGCTACTATTTTCGTGAACAGGATTCTTGGAGGCTATGATTACCTGGGCATCGCCGCTCTCGGAATTATCATGCGCTTGCAGGCATTTATCATCTTGCCCTGTATCGGCATCTCCCAGGGCCTTCTGACCATCATCGGTTTCAATTTCGGGGCCGGGCTCCACAAAAGAGTGCGCGAATCATTCCTTAAAGCGACATTTGTTGCTTTCATCTTTGCTACTGCCATCTCCCTTCCTTTCTTTCTTTTTTCCCCCTTCTTCATCAGCATATTCAGCCGGGATTACCAGCTGATCGAGATTGCTTCTTACGCATTGCGCATCATGGTCGTCTCCATCCCCATTGCCTCCTTCCAGATCATCTCCTCGGTTCTTTTTCAGGGAACAGGACGTGGATTGCCTGCCCTGGTACTGACACTTTCCCGTCAATTGCTGCTCTACCTGCCCCTGGTTTATATTCTGGATAAATTCTGGGGTATGGATGGAATCTGGTTCTCCGCCCCCATCTCTGACATGGCCTCCTGGATAATAGCCCTGGTTGCTGTGACCATTGAATTCAACCGCTTGAAAACCCCTATGTGGAGTTATATCTCCGCTTCATTGCAGCGGAGGATAGCCCGTGAACCAACCCCCTAGCCGAATTTCCCTCTCCCGTTCTTCTACTTCATTGCCCATGATGGCCTGGCCACAAAGTCCGCAGCCCACCGTGAAAAAGCGTAGAGGAAGAAACGGAAAAGCAGGAAAATAGCCATGTGGCTGTCATCAAAGATCCGGAAATTGCAGCCTGGCGGGTTGAGCCTCTCTTCTTGACTGCCGCGTGGCAAAGGAATTTTCTCGTACGGCAGTCAACCGTGGCTTGATACGGGTGGGCAAGGTGAAATGCCAGGGCTTGAATAACGCCAACATCGTCCTGAAAATAAATCGCTCCCGGGCAGAGCATGTCCCCGCCCGGGAGCAGAATTGTCTACTTTGTATTTTTCCTCTCACTCATGAACAACGTTTACCGCGCGAACGTCAAGTCCGGGATAAGGCCTCCGTTTTACTCCGGTTGCAAGGTTACAACCCTGGTTGCTTTTTCCGTAACTTCCTCCTTCTCGAAGCACATCCGCTTGTATTCGCCGGCCAGCCACATATCCAGCAGGTCATCATAATGTTCACTGCGAATATGGCCGGAGTTGCCAATCGCAAGCATATCATAGGCCTCGTGGTTTGACATGTCGATGAGATAGCGATAGGGAGCCCCCAGCATCACATCGAAGGGTATTTCAGGAGTAGGCAAACTTCCCATCGCACAGGGAGTGGAAATGTTTCCTCCCACGTTGAATGGGCCGCGGTCATACCTTTTGGGGTTGACCTCGGCACCAATATAGTGGTTGAAGGTATGCTGATGAATTTTGCCCCATTCCCAGGAAGACACCTCCGAGCCGACGTTGGCAGAAAGGTCTGCCACCGTTTCAGCAAATACTTCCCTTACCGTGTCATCAAAATCCCCGCTGATCCAGGCCGAACTGCCGGTCCTGATGTTGCGATCCAGGACATTGATAATACTCTTGTAGCTGAACGCTTGATCTTCAAGTTCCGCCGGCAGCTGATCCAGATAAACGTTTTTGATAAACAGGGAGTAGAACCTCCAGAAAATAGCAGCACCGACCGAATCTGCCTCGTCCAGCGGATTTTTCGCCCATGTTTTCAATGTCTGCAGGGCCTGAAGCTCTTTCTCATCCAGTTCCGATTCTTTTCTTTCCAGCGAGGCGATTATTTCCTGTGCCAATTTGCCCCCCATATCATTGTAGTAACTGGTCTGGACCGCCTTCATGTCATCCAATGTCAGTTTGTTCCCGCTGTCAACACGTTCTCTCAGTTGCTTGGTGATCCCGATAGCCCGGGAAGGATGTGTCCATTCATAGGAAATGAAGTAAGGATAGTCATCCTCGACGACCCGGTGATTGGCGGTAACGATCATCCCCGAAGGAGGATTGTAGAGGTAGGGAATATCATCCATATCGACAAATCCGGTCCACTCATATTCACTGCTCCACCCCGGCACGGGTAGAAGCCCGTTGCCTTCCTGTTCATGCTTGGACGAACGGATGGGAAATTTGCCATTTCCCAGATAACCGATATTCCCCTCCGTATCGGCATAAACAAAATTCTGGGCAGGGGTCCAGAAACTCCTGGTGGCCGCCCTGAACTCTTCAAAATTTTTCGCCCGGATCATCTCTACAAGAGCATCGGCTTTGGGGGTAGCATCGAGGCCGATCCAACGCAGGCTCAGGGGAGTATCCATTCCCACAGCATCAGATATAACCGGACCATGCCTGGTCACGATAATCTCCAGCTCGATGTCCTCCTGCCCCCTCACCTTCACCGTCTCTTCTATTACCTCTGCATCGATCCATTCCCCGTCAAACAAATATTTGTGAGGATCATTTTCATGGAATTTTATTTCATAGAGATCCATCACGTCAGGATCCAGGTTGGTTTCTGCCCAGGCGATGTGCTCGTTGTATCCGGCAATAACCCCCGGAACCCCGGGGAACATTACCCCGGAAACATTCAATTCACCGGGAATGATGAGGTGGTTCATGAACCAGATAGCAGGCAAATCCAGGGTCAGGTGCATATCACTGGCCAGCAATGCACCGCCGCTCTCGGTCAAATCCCCGCTGACCACCCAGTTGTTGGAACCGATCCCGCTAACTGCCTCTCCGAAACCGGTCTGGCAGGAAAGTTCTATCAGCCTGGCTGCGCCCGCAATATCCCTGTCCGTGGCGTTGGTTACAATGGTTGGCCCGTATTCGGCATAGCCCGGGAGAATATCCTTGAATTTATCACTGTCCACGCCGATTTTGGATCCCAGGGCATACAGGAACAGCTCCGTCTCCATGTTGCCTCCCAGCGACCAGGCGATCATCTTCCCTATAGCCAGGGAATCAACGGGAGTCCATTCATCGGGAACATAATCAAAAAGGACAAATTCAGGGGGAAGATTATCGATATTGTCTTCAATATAGGCATTGACGCCGGCAGCAAAACCATCCAGCATCAGCCTGGTTTCTTCAGAAATAACACCCATGTTGGCCTCGGCCGCCCGACGATAGCCAACGGTACGGTTGAAAACATCCTGTTCGACAGTACTTTCTCTTTTGCCCCCCACGATCTCCGACAGCGTGCCGGATATAACCCGGCGGAAAAGATCCATCTGGAAAAGACGGTCATTGGCCTGTGCGTATCCCTGGGCAAAGGCCACGTCCCACTCGCTTTCTGCATAGATATGCGGCACTCCATATTCATCATAATATATGGTAACCGGTTTCTCTACACCGGTGGTAAGTACAGTGCCACTGTAGACGGGCAAGCCGCTTTTCTGTTGAAAAAACCATTTTATCCAGTCAACAACACCTGTTTCCTCCGGTGAACAACCCCCTGCCATGACCGTCAACAAGAACAGCATGGTTATTGCGAACACACTCAGCTTTTTCAATAAAATCTCTCCCTTTTGTAAAATTTCATGAACCTTCCTGATCGTGAAAATATTGTAACATGTACCATCATATTTGTGAAGTTTTTAAAAATACCATTGGCTATTTGAAAGAACAGACGCTTCAAGTTGCCGGGAAAAAATATATTTGTTGTCACACTTTCAGGACCCCGTGCATATACTTTTAAGGTGCGGATTTTTAAAGGGATAAACCGCCAGTGAGACGGGGAGGGTTGCATGTGTTCCTGTTCACCCTTGCAGCTCTGGCAGAAGAGCTGTTTTTGCTGATCGGCTATTATGCCCACAATTCCTTTCCCCAGCCTTTGGCCACGGATGATGAAAGGAAATACCTTCTCAAAATGGCCGAAGGCGACATGGAGGCGAGGAATGTCCTTATTGAACATAACCTCAGGCTGGTCGCTCACATCATCAAAAAATTTGAAACTACCATTGACAAGGAAGACCTTATTTCCATCGGCACGATCGGGCTGATAAAAGGAATCAATACATTTGACATCAACTGCGGGACCCGTCTGGCCACCTATGCAGCCCGTTGTATCGAGAACGAGATATTGATGTACTTCCGCTCCCTTTCCAGGAAAAGGGCCGAAGTCTCGTTGCAGGAACCATTGGGTTTTGACAATGATGGCAACGAGATCAAATTTGAAGACATACTCAGCTACGAGGATTCGGTCCTGAAGGAAGTTGAGGCGAATATTCTCTCCGAAAGGATCATCGCCGCCATAGACAAAAAATTGCACGGTAAAGAGAAACAGGTACTGGCCATGCGATTTGGCCTCTCTGGCAGGAAACGGCGCACGCAGAAAGAAATTGCCAGAATGCTCGGCATCTCCCGTTCATATGTATCCAGAATCGAAAAGAAGGCGATCCAGAAGATTGCCCGCGATTTCAGATGATGGCAGCTTTATCTGATGGCTCTCACAGCCCTCCCGGCAATGCTCCGAAAGATTTCGGCAGCACCAAGATCCCCCCTTTCCTCCATGAAAACAACTACCACGACCCTGGAATTCTCCAGTGGTGCCATTCCAACAAACCAATGGTTGAGCACCTCACGCCCTTCACGCCGTCTCCCGCTTTGCGCCGTCCCCGTCTTCCCCCCCACCATGTACTTCGGATTGGCAGCACCCTTGCCAGTCCCGTACGTGGTAACGCTGTTCAGAACATATTTGAGCTTGTTGACGGTGGAATAACTCAGCACCCTCGTTCCCCTGTCATGGGGAAAACGCTTGACCGTCCGATGGTGACAATCCGTGATACTGTCAACCAGGCGCGGCTTGACCTTTTTCCCGTCATTGGCAATGATGGCTATCAGCTGTGCTGCCTGGATCGGGGTGATCTGCACGAGCCCTTGCCCGATGGATGTATTGGCCAGGGCTATTTGTGTTTCGATCTTCCCGGCGGATGGTATGTACCCGGCATCTTCTCCCAGCGGCAGCCCGGCCACCTCGCCCAGCCCCAGGATTCGAGCGTACCGTTCGATCATTTCTGCCCCCAGTTCCTGGCCAAGGTGAATAAAGGTACTATTGCACGAATAGGCAAAAGCATCTGTAAATGTAAGTTCAGCATGCGGGTGTACATGTGGACAGGGTATATTGCCCTCCGACAATTCAACCGAACCGTGGCAAGAGTATTCTTTGAACAGGGAAGTCAGGCCCTCTTCAAAAGCAGCGGCGGAAAGAACAATTTTGAAAATGGATCCTGGCTGGTAAGAGATCGTCGCCCGATTGTTGAACGGCCCATCCTTGCGGCCAAGGTAATCCTCCACCCGCCCCGGTTGGTAATTGGGCCTGCTGGCCAGAGCCAGTATATCACCGTTGGAGGGATTCATCACCACCACGGCACCCTGTCTGATATGGGCATCCATGATTCTTTCCACATATTCCTGCAGGTCGTGATCTATGGTCAGAACCACGTTGTACGGTTGATGTTGTCCGGAAGAGCCCCCCCGCATTCTTATACCCAGCCCTTCGATAAGGTTCTCCCTCCCATCGACAAAGGCGGAAAGAATCGGTGGCTGTGCGCTCGTAAGCTCGGCATCGTAAAAAAGTTCTATACCTTTCTGCCCTTTTCCATCGCTGTTACGAATATGTCCCACCACATGTGCAGCCAGCACCTGGGGGCTGTACCTTCCCTGCACACCAACCTTTACCACCCCCGGGATGGAGGTATCGGGTTTGAAAGCCAGTGTTCCCCTCTCCCCCCTTTCCACAATAAATGGGAATCGGCTATGCGGCGGAGACATTATTTTATCCATGAAATATTTCGAAGTCGAACCTCGGGCGAGAAGATCTTCTTTACCGTGGTAAATCGAAGGGAAAGCAACGATGGCTTCCTCCCGGATCCCGTTGATAAGGGATATTCCGTTCCGGTCCTGTATATCACCCCGCCCATGCCCCAGGATGATGCTCTGGCTACGCTGCCGCACTGCCCATCTGGTCAATTCCTCGGCATTGATGATCTGTATGAAAGTCAATCTTGTTACCAGTAATGAAAATAATAGTGACATGGTCAATAGCAGAAATACAAGACGCCGCCACTGATTGGAATTTCTCAAAATAAAAACCCCCTGAAGTCATTTTCGACCCGGGAGGCTGCAAATATACCTCTGAAAGTATATTGACCGACAGTCCTCGATTTCCTGTTTCAGTATGTTATGTTGCAGGCAGGTATTTTCGCAATATATCCAGGGGGGCCAGTTTCTCCCCGGGGACAGGGATATGCAGTTGCTGCCGGGGATGGGGCGCTGCATCCAACTCATTTCCGGACAGATCAAAGATCTTCTCTACCTTGAACCTGTAAGGCTTTCCGCTTGGCCCGAAGGCTTCCAGCTCCTCCCCCCTTAGAAAATGATTGCGCTGCTCCACGAAGGCCATCCCTTCTTTCCGATCATATCCGCGGACAACAGCGGCCAGGGTACAGCGTTGACGATACCTCTCCTTGCTGGTGGGATCAACCTGTTCGGGGCGGCCAAAATAAAATCCGGTGTGGTAAGGGCGGTGGCTCACCTTGGTCAATTCCTCCTTCCAGTCCAGATCGGAAGTTGGCCCTTCCGACCGATTCAGGTATTGATCGATAGCCTCGCGGTATACCCTGGTGACGGTGGCCACATAGTGTACCCCCTTCATCCGCCCCTCGATCTTGAAACCATCGATGCCGGCATCGACAAGTTCGGGAATATGTTCGATCATGTTGAGATCCCTGGAACTGAGGATGTAACTCCCACACCCTTCTTCCGCGATCAGGAGGGGGTCATCCAGCCTGTTCTCCTCCGCAAGAATGTAATTCCAGCGACAGGGCTGCGTACATTCACCTCGGTTGGCTCCCCGTCCGGTAAAATATGAACTCAAAATGCATCGCCCCGAGTAGGCCAGGCACATCGCCCCATGCACAAAAACCTCCAGTTCCACATCCACTTTTTTTCTGATCTCCCGGATTTCTTCCAGGCTCAGTTCACGTGCCAGAATGAGGCGCCGACATCCCCTCTCCTTCCAGAAACGAGCGCTTTCCCGGTTGGTAACTCCCGCCTGTGTGCTGAGGTGAACAGGTACCTGCGGGGCAATCCTTTGTGCCAGTTGTAGAATACCTGGATCGGAGATGATCAGTGCATCCACACCCAGGCTGGCCATCCTTTCAATACAGGTAACAGCCTCTTCCAGATGGTGGTTATGGGCGAAAATATTCAGAGCAACATAGACTTTCACCCCTGCTCGATGTGCTACCTGCACACAATCCTCCAGTTCTTTTACAGAAAAACCGGGGACATAGGCACGGAGGTTGAGATCGGCCCCCCCGACATAAACCGCATCGGCACCATAGTGAACGGCCATGTACAGCCTCTCCAGATCCCCGGCCGGGACAACCAGCTCGGGGTGAGAAATGATTACCTTTTTATCGCCAGCGACATCCATAACGTTTGAATCCCATTCCTCCCCGGGAAAGAAAGGCCCCATCATTCTCAAGAACAGGGCGGCCCGGATAGCTGTTGCCCGTGTAAAAAAAACCGGCTTTCAATACGGTTTTCCGCTTCCTTTCCTCCTTGAAACAAACCTGCTCAGCCGTCCGGCCCCTCGTCTTCCTGTTCACGGGCAAGGACAAGTTCTTCCCACTTTTCGGCTGCCAGGTTCCATTCTTCCTCATCCTCCACCTCTTCAAAATAATGCTCGTCGCCCTTCTCCCTTACACGGAAAATATAGGCGTCTTCACCCTCCACTTCTCCCACTTCATCATCCTCACCGTTGAATGTAAGTGGTACCAGGATGGCATATTCGATTTCTTCAACCGGAAATATTTCCACTACCAGGAAACGGTGTTCCACCCCATCCTCATCGATCAAAATGGCCAGATCCTCTTTTTCTTCCATCGAGATTCAACACCTTTCTTTTATTTGCGCTAATGTGAGATGTAAACAAGCCCGGGAATGACCCGTTCTTTTCTAGTATGATGGTCTTTTCTCTTGAAATTTATGTTATTTTTCCGTCGCCAAACGGGCATCCAGGTAGGATTGAAGGATGATCGTCGCCGCAACCTTGTCGATCTTCCTCCTGCGCAAATCACGTTTCATATCGGCTTCGATCAAAACTTTTTCTGCAAAGACAGTTGAAAGCCGCTCGTCCCAGAGATGTACGGTCTGACCAAATTCCCGGACCAACTTCTCCTTGAATCTTTCGGCCTCAAGTGCCGCCGGGCCAATACTCCCATTCATATTGACCGGATAGCCCAGCACTACCTCGCGGACACGGTAACGTTCGAACAGGACCGCCAGTTGCTGCAAATCTTTCTTTATTCCCGAGCGCTCGATGACCGTTATCGGCTGTGCAGTAACCTTGAGGGGATCGCTGACTGCTACCCCTATCCTTTTTTTTCCCAGATCCAATCCCATTATTCTTTTTTCAGACATCTCCGGATCCCGCCTTGTTGATAATTCTCAGGCATAGCAAGGGGCAAGCCGCCCCGCAGTACCCACACAAGATGCATCTCCGCTCGTCCACGACCGGGCCTCCATCCCAGAACAATGCATCCTGGGGGCATGCCTCGATACAACGCTTGCAGGCGCTGCATTCCTCGCTCATGTGTTGCAGTACCCGTTCCTGCTTTCCGATCTTCTCCCTCACGGATGCGGGTACCTTCCGCCCCCGAAATGTATGCAAGGCAAAATCCACTTCTGCAGCACTGCTCATCCCCACAGCAATCGCATCGATACTCGGCTGCCTGCGCAGATAATCAAACGCTTCATCGGCACGGGAATGCAGATGCCCTCCCCCCAACGGTTTCATCGTGTAGATGCCGATGCCGCGTGAATGTGCCCTTTCGATAGCTTTCAGCATTTCTTCCCTGGTACCATCTTTTATACCCAGACCTTCCATATTGAAGAGGGGATGAATGACCTGGATTTCTTCAAAATCCGGCGCTGCCACCACAGCCTCGATTGTATGGCATGAAATCCCCACGGCCCCGATCAGGTTTTCTTTGCGGGCCTCCGCCAGGTAGCGTAATGCAGGCCGATGCCCCTCCAGGGTCAGGCGTGACTCCTGTTCATGGATGAGGAATATATCGATCCGCCTCCTTCCCAGTTCACGAAGGGCTTTCTTCAGGCTGGCCGCTGCCTGTTCGGAAGTGTAAGCATAGGACTTGGTGGCCACAATCACCTCACCTGGATATTGATGCAGCGCTGCCGCGATATGTTGATATGTGCCGTACAATTCGGCAGTATCAATAAAATTTACGCCGCCCTCCAGAGCGCGGCGTACAAGGGATGCTCCCGCATCCACGTTCAGATTGGCCTGCAACGGCCCCATGGTCAACGCACCAAAACACAATCGGGATACCGTCAGTCCACTTTCACCCAATTTGCGATATTCCATCTTGCTATGAACCTATCCTCACCCAACAGTTTAACGATCATTCGGTATCATCATGAAGGTCCGTTCTGTTTACATAACTACGCACCAATTCTTCTATCAATTCATCCCTCTCAACCTTCTTGATCAGGCTGCGTACATTTTTGTGACTGGTAATATATGCAGGTTCACCTGACAACAGGTATCCAACCAACTGATTCAAGGGGTTGTACCCCTTTTCCTTGAGAGCCTGATAAACTTCAAGAATAATACGCTGGGCTTCGTTCACTCCTTCTTCTTTTTTGATTGGAAAACTCACGGTATGTTCCATCTTCTCGTTCAAGGTTCCCCCCCCCCCCTCGCCCGATTTTTCCATATTCATCTACGATTACCCCTCTGCTCCTCCACAATACCGCTCACCATATCCAGAGCATCCGGCAGAGCCGCGGGGTCCTTCCCCCCGGCCTGGGCCAGGTCTGGCCGACCGCCACCGCCACCGCCAACTTTTCTTGCCACGATGGCAATTATCTTTCCGGCATGAATCCCCTCCTCGATCAGTTCCGGGGTTACGGCGGCCACCAACAAAACGCGGCCTTCTCTGATCGCCCCCAGCACGACCACACCGCGTGACAGCCTTTCTTTCACATGATCGGCCACCTCACGCAGGGTTTCCATGCTGTTCACATCCACCTTGTCGGTAATGATCTGTATGTTGCCATTCTGTTTCAAGCTATTCCTCAGCAAATCCGCAGCCTGATGGAAGATCATCTTTCGCTCAAGTTCTCGAAAGTCATGCTGCAAGCGCCTGTTTTCTTCCACCCAGTCATTGATTCTTTCCTCGATCTGGTCGGGGGTTGTTTTCAGGATACCCGCGACCCGTTTCAAACGATTATCCTGCTCCTGATCATATTTCAAAGCTTCTTCACCTGTCAGCGCCTCGATCCTGCGGATCCCCGCCCCGATGCTTTCTTCCTTGACGATACGTAACAACCCGATCTGACCCGTATTCTCGAGGTGGGTACCGCCGCAAAGTTCGGAACTGTAGGTCCCGATATTGACAACCCTAACCTCATCACCATATTTTTCTTCAAAAAGTGCCATGGCCCCATGTTTCCGAGCTTCCTCCAGCGTGACATACTTGCAACTTACCGGCAATCCTTCCCTGATAACCGCGTTGATCTTGCTTTCAATATCCCGCATCTCCAGATCGGTAAGAGCGGCAAAATGCGTGAAATCGAAACGGATGCGATCGGGAATTACCTGTGAGCCCGCCTGGTTGACATGTTCACCCAGAAACTCCTTGAGTGCCCGGTGCAACAGGTGGGTAGAGGTATGGCTCCTCATGATGGCCTGCCTCCTGGCGTTGTCCACCAGGCCGCGAACGGTAGCACCCTTCTTCAACATCCCCGAATCCACCTTTCCCCGGTGGACGATCTGTTCATGGATGTTGAAATACACATCGGTAATTGAAATTTCCACCCCATCCCCGGTTATCACTCCCGTGTCTGCCACCTGCCCTCCCGATTGGGCGTAAAAGGGCGTTCGATCGATGATAATTTCGACCGTGTCCCCTTCCGAAACCTCTTCGACGGAAAGTGATTCCCTGCAGATGGCCATGATTCTGGCCTCCGCCTCCAGCCGCTCGTAGCCCTCGAAATGGGTGGAAAGATGTCTGCTCTCTTCCCAGCAAAGATCATCAACCGGGTCCCGACCATCGCCACCGGATTTTCGTGCCTTGCGCCCCCTTGATCTCTGCTCCTGCAATGCCCGGTCGAAGTTTACCACATCGACCTCCAGGCCCTTTTCAGCGAGGATCTCCCTGGTAAGATCCAGGGGAAAACCGTATGTATCGTAAAGGCGAAAAGCCACCTCGCCGGGGAACAATCGGTCTTTCCGCTGTTCTCCGGTGCCAAATTCATTCACAAGATAGGATTCCAACATATCCATTCCCTGGTTCAAGGTTTCACGAAAACGATTTTCTTCAAGCTTCACAACCTGCTTGATATAATCTTCCCTCTCACCCAGCTCGGGATAGGTACTCTTCATCAATGATACAACCAGGGAAACGGCACGGTGGAGAAAAGGATTGTCGATTCCCACCAGGCGCCCATGGCGGACAGCTCGACGCAGAAGACGACGTAAAACATATCCCCGCCCCTCGTTGGAGGGCAGAACCCCGTCAGCAACAAGGAAAACAACCCCGCGAAGGTGCTCCGCAACGATGCGCAGGGAAAGCCGGTTGTTCACTGAAAAAGCTTCGCCGGCGATATATTCCACGAGAGGCCGCACCGTATCTATCTCGTAGATAGAGGTAACTCCCTGAAGAACCGTGGCCAGGCGTTCCAACCCGGCGCCGGTGTCAATATTTTTCCTGTCCAGTGTGAGCAGGCTGCCATCGGGCATACGGTTGTACTGAGTAAAAACGAGATTCCAAACTTCCAGAAAACGATCGCAATCACAACCCACCTTGCAATCCGGGCGCCCGCATCCCACTCCCGCGCCCAGATCGAAATATATTTCCGAAGATGGCCCGCATGGACCGGTCCCTATCTCCCAGAAATTATCTTCCTTCCCCATCCGTACTATCCGTGCGGGGTCCAGTCCGACTTCTTTCCTCCAGATATCGGCCGCTTCCTCATCTTCCTCATAGACACTGATCCACAGTTTGTCCGTGGGAAGCTTGAGTAGATGCGTCACGAATTCCCAGGCCCACAGTATGGCTTTTTCCTTGAAATAATCGCCAAACGAAAAATTGCCGAGCATCTCGAAAAAAGTAGCATGTCGCCCGGTGATGCCAACCAGCTCTATATCCGGGGTGCGCACACATTTCTGGCAGGTAGCCATACGGGGATGCGGGGGGGCCTTCTCGCCGGTAAAATATGGTTTCAGGGGAGCCATCCCTGCACCGACAAGGAGCAATGAAGGATCATCCTGTGGCACCAACGAATAACTTGGTACCACAAGATGATCTTTACGTGCAAAAAAGTTCAGAAAGAGCGAGCGTATCTCGTGACTTTGCATAACCTATCCCCCTTGAAACTAAAACCAATTATATTATCTCTGTATACCAGTGTCAACAATATCGGTAGTAGAAATACCCGCCGGGAAAGCGCCACGCGCAAGGGTTTTTTACCGTCTTCGGGCCCCCTTTTCCTCGCCGGAACACCCCATGAAGGTATGGCAAATCTTCAACCAATTTCCCTTTCGGTGGAAGAATCATCCATAGGCAATATCCCGGAGGTGTTTGCTGACAATCCGCAGCGTGGCGGCAACGGGAAGAACAAACAGGAGGCCGGCAAAACCAAACAGTTTTCCGGCCGCAAGAAGAAGAAGGATGATCACCAGGGGATGAAACTTGAGGCTATGGCTGAATATCAGCGGCGCGATCAGATTTCCCTCCACCTGCTGGATGATGATCATCAATGCAGTTACCTTGATCGCCAGCACCGGCGAAGAGATGTAGGCCACGATGACAGCGGGTATGCCTCCGATAAAAGGCCCGATAATGGGTATGAAGTTGGTTACCCCGTTAAGAAAACCCAGGAAGAGTGCATATTTCACATCGAAGAGGAGCAGCCCCAGATAAACCGTCAGCCCGACCAGAAAACTGACCAGAACCATACCCCTCAAATATCTACCGATGGCCGAATCAATCTCCTTGCCGATTATCGTCAATCGTTGCCGGGCATGGGCAGGAAAGGCGCGGATGATGAACGCCTTGATATCTTCCTTGTCCCTGATGATAAAAAAAGTAAAGATCGGAACCAGAATGATGATCAGCAGGCTATTGAAAAAGCTGATGATGAAAGCAGTGATGTTTTCCAACCTGGAAAGCAGTGCCGACTCGATACCCGCCAGATTCTGTTCAACAATTTCCAGCACCGGGGGGGGCAGATTGAAACGGCGATAATTATCCTGGAAATTCAAAAAATATTGATGGGCTTTCCGGGCATGATGAGGAAAATTGGCGGCTATCCCTTGCAGATCGTCCAGAAGGTTGGGTAAAAAGCGGAGACAGATTACAAGAACAATCAGGCCAAAAACAGTATAAATCACCAGTATGGCCAGAGCCCTGGAAAGACGGCGTTTCTCCATGAAATCCACAAGCGGATTCAATATATAGGCGATGATCATGGCTATGATGAAAGGTGTTAAAACAAAATACAATATCTCTCTGTGTCGGTAGATATAGACGAGCAGGAGAGTCAACAGGATGAGAACGAGAATTATCTCTCCGGCTAACTTGACAAAGGGCATGACCGTACTGCGCTCTCGTTTCATCACTGACCTCTACAGAAAAAGCGTTTCTTATTATTATGCCCTTGAAGGATTAAAAATTATTGGTTTTCCGGCTCATGCCTGCTGACATCAAGTTTGATCTTTCACCTCATGTCGGTTTATTCTTCAGCTCGATCAAGGTTCCGTCTTCTTCCACGAGGAACATCTTGATCTTGTCCCTGTTCCTACCCTGAATCTCGAATTCTATCAGGCAATCCCAGCAGTAGTAGAGTCTGTTTCCGATCTTGCCCGTATTTATCTGATGGCAGAGAGGGCAATGTATCACATCCATGCCTGAGCCTCCTGCAAGATTATTTGTATCACGGTTATTATGAGCGAAATCGTGGCAAAGAATTCCCGGTTTTCCGGTTACAGAGGAAAATATACATGGATGATCAGGGGGAAGCGTCCCGAAGACGAGTTTTGATAGTGCCGCCGCCAAGAACTTCGTCACCCCGGTAAAAAACCACGGACTGCCCGGGGGTAACCGATGATTGGGGAGTATCAAATTGCAGGCGTGCATAGCCCCTTTCATCCCGAGGGTGAAGCAATGCGGGGGTTTCTGCTCCACGGTAACGTATACGAGCCATCACTCGCTCGATTTCAAGCGGGGGAGGACCGGCAATAAAATTGAGTTCGGAGGCGATGAGGCCGGAAACAAAAGTTTCTGCCCCGGTGCCGACCACGAGGGTGTTATCAGCAGTGCGCAAATCCACAACGTAGAGGGGCTCTGCTGCGGTAACCCCCAACCCTTTGCGCTGGCCGATCGTGTAAAAAGGCAGGCCCCGGTGTTCGCCAAGATGGTTCCCGCCCGTATCGATGATAGGGCCAGGCGGAAACGTGCCAACCTGACGACGAAGGAATTCGCGGTAATCATCCCCGGGAATGAAACAAATTTCCTGGCTTTCCTTTTTTTCATCCATGTTCAGGCCCAGTTGGAGGGCTTTGGCACGGATGATTTCTTTTGAACTGTCACCGAGGGGAAAAATCGATTTTGCCAGCTGTTCCTGGTTCAGGCGGAAGAGCATGTAGGATTGATCCCTGTCGGAATCCATTCCTTTTTTCAGGTAATACCGACGACGATCCGGCTCCCATCCGGACCGCGCATAATGCCCGGTAGCCATTTTTTCCGCCCCCAGGGAAAGGGCCTTCTCCAGAAGGACCCCGAACTTGATTCGATGATTGCATACAATGCAGGGGTTGGGTGTACAGCCCCGCTGATACTCATTGATAAAATAGCGTACCACCTCTTCTCTGAACGTTTCCTTGACATTCAGTTCAAAATGAGGTATTCCAAGATGCCTGGCCACCCGTTCCGCCTCATCGGCATCATCGTGAGGAGTGCGACCTTCCTTCGGGGCAGTTTCGTACTGCGAATCGGACCAGACACGCATCGTCAATCCGATAACCTCGTATCCTTCTTCCAGCATCTTGGCGGCGGCGACGGAACTATCCACACCCCCGCTCATCGCCACGGCCACCTTTCTGCAATTCATCAATCGAAACCCCTTTTCAGATTAGCAGATAACCCCGCCCCCGGGTAGCATCGTGAAGCGCCCGGCGAAAACCATCTTTGTCCCTGGAACGCAAGTGAAAATCGATGACCACATCCTCCCCGTACTCTATACTTATTATTTTCCCTTTCCGGGAAGAAATAAGCTTCGTGGCCGCTCCGAGGTTTTCATAGGGCAGCCGGGCCTTGAGTCGCTCCATGTAGACCCGCCGAACCGTACTCGCTGCTTTCAAACCCTCTTCAGCCGCAGCCCGGTAAGCACGTATCAGTCCGCCTACACCCAGTTTTACCCCCCCAAAATAACGGGTCACCACCATGGCTGTGTCCGTGAGTTCTGCCTTGCGCAGGACGCTCAAAATCGGCGGCCCGGCAGTTCCCACCGGCTCACGGTCATCGGAACAACGCTCCAGAAGATTGCGTTTGAAACCAACACGGTAAGCAAAGGTGTTGTGGGTAGCATCGGAAAACTCGATCTTGATCCGCTCTATGAAACGGCGTGCCTCTTCCTCGCTGGCAACCGGGCAAAGGGTAGCGATGAAACGACATCTTCCCACCGCCAGGCGCCGCCTGACCTCTTTTTTGATGCTCAGATAACTATCGGCGTTATTCTTCTTTTTCTTTTTCATTTTTTGCTTCATCTTTTCCATTATTTTGCATTGCCGCCGCCCGGCGAATCCGCTCCAGGCGCTCCTTGATACGCCCTTCGTACCCGCTGGAGCGGGGCCGATAGAATATTTTCCCCTTCAACGAGGCAGGGAGGTAATCCTGTTCAACGTACCCATGCCGGTAATCATGAGGATATCGGTACCCTACCCCATGCCCGAGCCTTTCGGCACCCCGGTAGGAAGAAGAACGTAAATGCGGGGGCACCTCTCCCCGTCCCCGCCGATCAACCTCCTTCAACGCCTCCCCCATCCCCTTGTATGCAGCATTGCTTTTGGGAGCAGAGGCCAGATATGTAACACACTGGGCCAGTGTAATCCTCCCCTCGGGCATGCCGATCAGCTGCAGAGCATGAAAGGCCGCCACGGCCACCTGCAATGCCCGGGGATCGGCATTGCCTATATCCTCGGAAGCACTGATAACCAGTCGGCGTGCCAGAAACATGGGGTCCTCCCCACCACGGATCATACAGGCCAACCAGTAAAGAGCCGCATCCGGGTCAGACCCCCTGATCGACTTGATGAGCGCCGAAGCGGTGTCATGGTGCGCGTCTCCAGCCCTGTCATGGGAGAAACCCCGCACCGCAAAAGCCTGCTCGGCCATCTCCGCCGTGAGATGGATTGTCCCATCTTTCAGCGGTTCTGCCGTATTGACAGCCAATTCAAGTGCATTCAACGCCAGCCGGGCATCCCCGTCCGCCCGGGTAGCCAGGATACCGAGCGCCTCTTCATCCGGTTCCACCCTGGTTTTCCCCATCCCTCTCTCCACATCTGCCAGGGCCCGGCGTAACAGCAACCCTATCTCTTCGTTTACCAATTTCTGAAAGACAAATATGCGGACCCTGGAAAGCAGGGGTGAAGTAAGGTGAAAAAAGGGATTTTCGGTCGTGGCACCGATAAAGAGCAACGTTCCTTCCTCGACAGCAGCCAGAAGGGCATCCTGCTGTGATTTGTTGAACCTGTGTATTTCGTCAAGAAATAAAATCGTGCGTTTCCCTTCCGTGCCCCATCTGATGCGGGCTTCCTCTATCAATCTTCGCACCTCGGCGACACCGGCCGAGATGGCGTTCAGTTGCACGAAATAAGCCCTTGTTCGCTTGGAAATCAAGCGTGCCAATGTCGTCTTGCCCGTACCCGGCGGCCCGTAAAACAAAGAAGAAGTGAGGCGGTCTTCATCGATGGCCTTTCTCAACGGAGTTCCCTCGGCAAGTATTTCTTTCTGGCCCACAAATTCTTCAAGTGAGTTTGGACGCATGCGGGTGGCCAGGGGGCCTTCTTCCTTGACTTTGTTTTTCCAGTTATAATTGAACAGGTCCATATTTACTCCGGCTTCTCCGTATTTTCCACCTGCTTTGCCATGGAAAGTTCCATTGCTTTCAAGTACAGAGCACATTCAAGGCGTTTTTTTTGCAAGGCGCATTCCAGCAGGTAAGGGCGTTCAAATTCATCATGGATCAACTTGGAAGCGGCGCGGCAACCCCCTCCACAGTGATAGCGCGCCCAGCAGGAGGCGCATTCATGTCGCAACGGCCCTGTTATGGGAAAAACTTCGGGGTCGAGCAGTTTGAAATCTTTGCGTTTCACATTACCCATCATCAATTTCCTGTTACCGATCAGCTGGTGGCAGGGGTAAAGTTCCCCCGATGGCGTAACGGCCAGATACTCCTCCCCCGCCCCGCAACCAGAAAGCCTTCTGTAAATACAGGGGCCGTTTTCCAGGTCTACGTTGAAATGAAAATATTTGAAGGGATCCCCTTTCTCGAGACAATGAAGATAAAACGCAGCCAATAATTCATATTCACGCTCCAATTCGCTCCGGTCCTCATCCCGGAGCGACCATTCATCCGCAGGGGGAGAAACTACCGGTTCCAGGGAGATATTCCTGATACCAAGCTCGTACAAATGGACGACATCCCGGCTGAAATCCCGGTTAAAACGGGTAAAAGTACCACGAACATAGTAGTTGCCATTGCACCTTTCCAGAAAATCAAGGATTTTCCCGGCTATAATCCCGTAGGTTTCTTTCCCGCCGGCCGTACGGCGCATCCGGTTATGCACTTCCGGACGCCCATCAAGGCTCAATATGGTGCTAAAATCATTATCTTTGAAATAAGAAATGGAATCATCATTCAGAAGCAGGGCATTGGTAGTGATTGTGAAATGAAATTCAACCCCTTCTTGCTCTCCCCTCTGACGGGCATAAGCGGTTACCCCTTTTACAGTATTCATGTTAAGCAAAGGTTCACCGCCAAAATAATCTATTTCCATATGCTTTTTCCCATCGGATTGCTCCAGCAGAAAATCGATGGCCGCCTTCCCCGTATCCACGGACATCAGACTGTTTTTTTCACCATATTTGCCTTCTCCCGCAAAACAGTATCGGCAGGAAAGGTTGCATGAATGAGCCACATTGAGGCATAGCGCTTTGACAGGAGATCGGCCCTTCTTTGCCTTCAAATGAACAGGTTCTGCCCAGAGCAAACCTTCTCTCTGCAAAAGCTCGGTTTCTTCAATGGCGGCGGCAATTTCCCGTGGGGGATATTTATTTTTCAGGGTATTCCTGACATTTTCCGCTGTAACGCCTTCATCGAGCAGGGCAATAACGTCCGCGGCAACAGCATCAACCCGATGAAGAGTATCACTTTCAACATCAAGTACAAGTTCGATCCCGTCGATATTGAACATATGAATCTGGCCCTTTTTCAAAACCAACACTCCCAAAACAAAAACCGGCAGCACGAAACAAACACTTCACCTTCCAAGCTCCCGGTTTCCTTTCATTGATTGAAGAATCAGAAACCCAAACTATCTTTTGCTCCCGCTGTTTTTGGCCCCGTTCCTGCAAACCTGATTCCCAACCGTACAGGAAGTTTTGCACGCCGATTGACATGATGTCGGGCATTCACGGCAACCCGCTTCCGGCCTGAAAAAAGAATGGTTGCGATTTATCGTATGGATATGTTTCATCATCCATGCCCCCCTTTCATATGCACGGCGGGAAAGACGGCATATCACCCGCCCCACCTTGAATTTTTCTGCCTGTGGGAGGTCGTCTGTTCCAGGTTGAAGGATCCTTCCTTGCCTGTCGCACGACCCACCTTCCAGATATGCAAACAACTGCCATTATTATACCTGTCGCTGATTTTTTAAGCAAGTTGCAATAGCACGTTTCGGTTTTTTTGTAAATGCAAAGTTCATGATTCCATGTAAAAAGAGGGCAGAAACAAGTTGTTCCTGCCCTTTGCGGAAGTCCCCCTTGCAGTTGCCGAAAAAAAGAGGGAATGGAAAATTCCGGCACATGGGGGACAAGAATATCATTTTTTTTCTTCACTGCAGGTAGTCAATACCTCGTCAAGAATCATGGCCAGTTCGCCAATCTTGAAAGGTTTCTGCAGAAACCCTTTGAAACCGCGGCCAAAAAACTGTGATTTGTATTTCCCACAGTCATAACCGCTCACCATCACCGCCTTGACTCCGGGATCAATCCCGTGCAACAGCTTTACCGTCGCCAGACCGTTTATTCCCCCTGGAACGGACATATCCACGAGGACGACGTCATAGGGCAAATCTTGCTGCATCGACCTTTCATAAAGCGTAACCGCTTCGGATCCATCGGAAGCACAATCAACATCATAGCCAAGCATCCTCAGCATTTCCTCGGTCATCCTTCGTACCGGTTCGAGGTCATCCATTACCAGAACCCGGCCCTGGCCTTTCAACAGCACAGATTCTTCTTTCTCCTCCTGGTACAACCGGGTCTCATCTTTGCAGATGGGGAGATATATGTTGAAGATGGTTCCTCCCCCCGGTTTGGAATGGAAATCCATGTCTCCGCCGTTACTTTTGATAATTCTGTATGATGTTGGCAAACCCAGGCCGGTCCCGCCCGGTTTGGTGGTTACGAACCGATCAAATATTTTTTCCTGTATCTCTTCCGGAATGCCCACCCCTTCGTCAATAACCGATATCTTCACCAGTTCTTTCCCGGCAAGATGGGAAGGAACCGTTCCATCTGCCTGTCCGGAAGGCAGGTTTTTACCCTGAATATAGATCTTGCCTCCGTAAGGCATGGCCTGCACCGCATTGATTATCAGATTGTTCATCGCCTCGGCAATCTGGTCCGGTTTTATCCTTACCGGTCCAATTCCTTCGGGTATATCTACTTCCCCGCAAACACTCGTCCCTCTCAAGGCAAAGCTAACGATATCCTTCAGCAGCCTGTCCATCGGAACGATTTCATCGGAGGGTGTCCCATCCTTGGCATAAAAAAGAAGTTGATTGGATAACTCCTTTGCACGCATGATCGAATTTTCGATATTGTTCAAGATAGAGTTGGCCTCGGCATTACCGGCAAACTTTTTGCGGCATAAAGAAATATTGCCAAACATTATGGCCAGGAAATTGTTGAAATCATGTGCCACCCCTCCTGCAATAGTGCTCAACAGGTTGAGCCTGCTTGCTTTTTCCAGTTCCGTTCTGATTTTCTTTTTCCGGCTAACATTGCCGATGACGGTCTGCACCAGGTTCCGGGAGTAAATATCGGGGCCGGGAAACGGGCAAGAGATCATTTCCCCCTCGATCAGCCCTTCTTTTTCCTTCTCCACCCATACCTTGAGTATTTCCTCCTCACCCTCCATGTAAAATGGCATCGGCTCTTTCACACTGCTCTCGTTATCAAAAATAAACAATGATTCGATATCAAGCCCAATCAACTCCTGGGGATCTGCCGCACCGAAAAGTTTCAATGCTTCCTCATTGGCATATCTGATCACACCGTCATCGTGAATCAGTACGGCTTCATCATGCAGGTTTATCATCAAGTTTATATATTTTTCAATTTTATTTTCGATTGTTTTGCTGCTATCTATTATTCCGCCTTTTAGAAACCCCCGAACCTCGCATTTGACACAATACTTATCTTCATCCTTCAAGCATCGGTCTTCCTCGTTCATCCATACGGTCCCCCTTTATCATTTTTTGCGGAAACTTTAAGACAGCTTAACACCGTTTAAAGTATCTTTACATTATTCTGACAAATTTTCAATGAACACAAACAGATATTTATTGAAAAAGTCTTCATTGATACGCGAATGGACATATACCGTTAATCTTCGAATAACTACCGTTTTGGTATTAAGCCAGGGGTACAAAAATCATTTCAAACGGTGCATTGGCCGCTTTACGGTCAATATTGACGTATTGCAGAAGTTATTCTTCCAACAACTTGATTTGCAGTTTCAATTAAATTAACCTTGCATCACGAACTTACATTATTTTACTTATCAACTTTCCGGGAGGAGTTCTGGAGATGAACTTCAACTTTGTAGAAAACGCCAGCAGATCATTGGCCACCGCTATTGCCGACAGCAATGGACAGCTTTCTTCGCCGGACAGGGTGGCTGAACTGGAATATGGTATCTACATGATAATCTCCACGGTTCTCAAAACAGCTCTCATCCTGGCCGCCGCTTATTTTCTGGGCATTTTTAAATTTGTACTCCTATCCTATGTCAGCTTCGGGGCCTTGAGAACATTTGCAGGGGGCGCTCATGCTCGCACTTCCTGGGGGTGTTTCGTATATGCACTCCTGATCTATTTTCCCATCGTCTATGTGGCCATCCACTATCCTTTCCCGGCCATCCTCAACTATCTTCTTTTTTTCGCTGCCCTGGCCATCACTTTCATCCACGCTCCTGCCGATGTAAAGGAAAATCCGATCTCCTGCCCTGAACGCCGCCGCAAATTGAAAACTTTCGCACTTCTCACCCTGCTTGCCTTTCTGGTCATGGCCGCCTTCTTGCAGCCGATCTGCTCCTCGATAATGGCGCTTTCGGTCTTCATGGAATCCTTGACTCTTACTCCTGTATTTTATGCGCTGACGAAATCGAAACGGGGAGGTGAATTTGATGAAGATGATCGATAAGATCGGCCTGAAGGCGGCATTGATGTTGCTTGCCGGAACGGTAGCCCTCTTTGTGGCTGAAAAATCAGTGGGCGCCAGCTTTTTCTGGTTCATGCACCAGCCGTCCGTACCCAAATCATTGTTGAAAAAATAAATAGCATTTTGCAAACTGACTGAACCTTTGCAGGGATGGATATAAATATCATGTCATCCCTGCCTTCTTTTTTATCCACGTTCTTTATCTTTCAAAGGAACAACAATCCCCTGCGTGAAATAACCATCTTCAAACATGGTATTGTGGAATACCCCTTTGTAACGGCCAAGTATTTTTTGTGCCCACCAGAGACCGCTTCCCCGCCCGTCCCCCTTGGTGGAGTACCCCTTCCTGTAGAGCCCGGCGACAGGGATGGGGATATCATCAATGCTGTTGACAATGTTGATTTTTACATGCCCATCATCCCGTTCCAATTCGATGTCGATTTGCTTTTGTTCCAGATCCTCCACTGCTTCGATGGCATTATCCATGAAGATTCCCAGTACTTCGTATAGCTCATGGCTCTTTATTATCGTCTCCCCGATCTCGCCGTCAATATTCAAATTCACCTCGATACCGGTAGATTCCGCCACGCCTATCTTGGCAGAAAGCAGCCCGTACAGACCGGGGTCTGCAATTCCCTGTAACATGCCGGTACCATGTGTCCTGAACCTCCTGCTTCCTGCAACCAGATCGTCGATATATTCCCTCAGCTGCCCCCACTCCTCCAGCTCTGCATATCCGGAGAGGCCGTGCAGGATGTTCAGATAATTATGCTTGAACCTTCGCAATTCCTCGGAGAGTTCGTCAATGGTTTTTATATACAGCTCCAGTTGCTGGCTCCTTCTTTGTTCCTGTTTCAGTCGATTGCTGACCAGCACAAAGATCAGCGTCAATATCAGGAATGAAAACAGAAGGGTAACATAGATTACGTTGGCCCTTGAAGCCATGCCGCCGACATTGACGATGAAGATGAAATTTGCAAATATAATGGTCAAGGCCGCAACGATATAAAGAACTGTATTCAGATCCAGGGGGAGCTGGCGAAGAGTCTTGAAACCATACTGAAAATATTTCCTTTTCAATACAAACAAAAATAGAAATACAAAAGCATACCCGGCCAGGTGACAACCCAGCGTAAGGATGATGCTGGATTGCACATAAGCAATATCATAATGAAGCAACCGGGTAAAAACGAGAAAAGAAACAAAATCCCCCAGGCCCATCAAAATGAAAAAAATGCCCGTGACAACAAAACTCTGGCCAATTTTCAATCTCAGGACCAGATACAGCATGGCCGTACAGAACAGGATAAGATACAGTGTCATGTCATTGTTGTTGGGGCCGATGAACGAAATTGCAGACCCCAGGTACAGCGACCCGGCAACGACAAAAATTGCCGCATTTTTCACCGTCGAGGAACCGGATCCGTATAGCCCCCGGGACAACCTGTATATGACCCAGAAAGAAAAAGCCGAGACAAGATAGTTAAATAATATCCGGGAAATGCTTCAGTACCTCCTTCCGGCATCTTCTGGAAATATAGCATTTTTCTCCGTTGCTCATCAGTATGCTTCGTTCCTTCAAGCAGATCTTCCGAACATGTTCAGCGTTGACCAGGTATGACCGATGGCAGGAGATAAAGCCGTAGCCTTCCAACGCTTTGACCATGGACTTCAATGATTCATAGCTCCTTATCATCCCGTTGACAAGATGAACTTCTACCTGCTGTCCGCATTTTTCCAGATAGATTATATCTTTGACCTTGACCATATGAATACTGCTGCCCGACTTTATTGGAACCTTGACCGCAAATGATTTCAGTTCACGGTAATCCTCGTGTAGAGAAAGGATGCAGCGCTTCATTCTTCTGAAAGAAACAGGCTTGACCAGATAATCAAATATTTTCATCTGCAAGCTTGACGCCAGATATTCCTGATGCGCCGTCAGGAAAACAATGTAGGACTGACGATCAACCTCCCTGATTCTCCGGGCCAGTTCCAGGCCGCATCTGTTTCCTTCAAAATCTATGTCAAGGATATAGGCATTGACACGGTCAAAATGTTGCCCCGCATAGAGAAGGAGATCATCAACATTGTCAATTACCGCGGAAATTTCAGCCCCGACCCCGTTCTTGACGAAAATCCTCTCCATCCATTTCTCCAGAAAATGGTTGTGTTTTCTGTTGTCATCGCAGATAACAAAATGCAACATCAATTTACCCCGATATATCAATATAGGCTTTTTTTTGTGAATGACGTAACTTGTTTTGCCAGTCTTTAATAAATTCAACGCATTGATTCAAACTCCTTCAATTGATCGAATTTTCTGTTATATCCGCCAACAAATGATTCATTTCGAGCAAAATAAAAGGAGTATCGGATCAAAACATCCTGAATCCGATTTTCATGAAAATTTTGTCTACATGCGGCGACTCCAGATTTTTTTAAATCAATTCAGTGGATTGTTATCATTGATCTTCATGGCGCTGAGCAAGATCTCCCAGTACATTTTCAGGCGAGCTGCGCCTCCTTTCAGGAGGCCCATCTTCTCCTCCTTCATGACATGTGAGAGATCTTTGAGGGTCACTTCTTCAACACGAAGATTTGTTTCCTCCGCATAACGATGCAAAGCCACTTCAATACCAAAACGGCTGATGTCCAGTCCAGAAATGTCCTCGAAAATTTTTCTCTTGAGAGCTCTCTGACCGGAAAGGAAAGGAGCCACTTTCTGAGCCAGATCGGTGGCCGCACGCCCTTTCCCGAATAACCCGATACTCATATCCGCCCGTCCGGAAAAAACAGGTTCAAGCAGAAGTACAATATGCTCGGGTTGAAGCCCGATGAGATCGGCATCAAGAAGCAGAATTACTTCCGTATTGGCAATGTCGAGGCCGGCTTTGACCGCCCCGCCCTTCCCCCGATTTTCGTGCAGGTCGATAACATCCACTTCTTGACGGTACGCTATCTCCACGGTCCTGTCCGTCGAACCGTCGCTGACTACAATGATGCGATCCACCTCGGGACTTTGTTTCAAAGCCCGGATCACATTTGTAATTGTTTTTTCTTCATTGAAAGCCGGAATTATGGCCGTTACGTTGATTTTTTTCACCTCCAATGCCAGTTTCCGCGCAAAGTTTCTGCAGTTCTTCCCTGAAAGCCTCGATAAGCTGCTCACCGGGAACCCGGCGGATAATCTGGCCATGACGGAAAATGACACCTTTCCGGGCACTGCCGCTAACGCCCAGATCTGCATCCCGGGCCTCCCCGGGACCGTTCACAATACAGCCCATCACTGCCACCTTGATCGGTTTTTCCACGTTTTCAATAATATTTTCGACCTCGGCGGCCAATTTTATTACGTCAATTTCGCAACGCCCGCAAGTCGGGCATGCAACAAGTTCTGCCCCGAACCGACGTCGACCCGCAAATTGCAGGATAAGCCGGGCCGCATTGATCTCCTCAACCGGATCGGAAGTCAGGGAAACCCTTACCGTGTCCCCGATCCCTTCCATCAACAAAGCCCCTATACCCACAGCCGATTTGATCGTTCCACGCTGCGGCGGGCCAGCTTCGGTGATGCCCAGATGAAACGGGTAATCCACTTTCCCGGCCATGAACCGGTAAGCCCGGTACGTCGTTGGCACATCGGATGCTTTCAGCGAAATAACGACATCGAAATAATCCATCCTCTCGAGAACTCGAATATGATTCAAAGCTGATTCTACCAGAGCTTCCGGCGTGGCTCCCCCGTATTTTTCCCGGATCCCTTTTTCCAGGGATGCGGCATTGACACCGATGCGCAGGGGAATACTGTTTTCCCGGGCACGGGCAACAATCTGCATCAGTCGATCGATCCCCCCGATATTTCCCGGGTTGATGCGCAACTTGGCAATATTCTGTTCCAGCGCATCCAATGCCAGTTCATATCGATAATGGACATCGGCAACAACGGGTATGGGGCTATCGGCGGTAATTCTGGTCAAAGCCGAAACTGCCCCCCTGTCAGGTACCGCTACCCGGACCAGTTCACCGCCGGCATTGTGAATCTCCCTGATCTGCCGCAGCGTGGAAGACACATCATCGGTGCGCGTGTTGGTCATGGATTGAACTGAAATGGGTGCATCCCCACCGATGACCACTCCGCCGACATTCACCGTTCTGGCCGACCTACGTTCACCTTCCATCTCGACATCACGCTTTCTCAACGAAATAAATTCAACCTGATCAGGTCATTGTAGGTTATCAGAAGGATGAGGGCAATAAGTATCACGAACCCGATCATATGAATCAAACCCTCTTTTTCCGGGTCCAGAGGCCGCCTTCTGATACCCTCTACAAGAAGAAAGAGAAGGCGTCCCCCATCGAGAGCCGGAATGGGCAGTAGATTCATGATGCACAAACTGAAACTTATCAGTGCCGTCAGCAACATGAGGCTGACAATGCCGCTGCTGGCAGCCTGACCCACAAAACTAATTATGCCCACCGGGCCTACCACTTCCAGTGGAACCTTGCCGGTGATGGTCCGGTAGGTTGCCACCAGGACAAATGATATATATTGAAAAGTGCTTGTAACCGCCCCCGTGAAGACAAACTTTTCCATGCGGGGTGTTATGCCGATTACCCCCCTCGACCCCTCCGGAGTCTCCTCCGCAACAGGAATAACGGAAACAGCCTCCTGTTTCCCGTTACGGAGAAAATCAAGTTCAACCTTCTGCCCCTCCTTGCCCTCGATCAGAGCTACCACATCATCCCACTCCCTGACGTTTTCCCCGTCAATAGCTGTCAACTGATCACCAGGCCGCAGCCCTGCCTCGGCAGCCGGATGTCCAGGAACCACGCTTCCTATCGCCGTGGAGTCAGTGGCAGGGACCCCCACAAAAAAGAAATACACGCTGAAGAGCAGCAACAGGGCAAGAAGTAAATTCATGATCGGCCCTGCAATTACCACGAATATACGGTTGATGAGCGGTTTCTCCGCGAAGCTACCGGGGTCATCCCTTTCATCCGGATCCTCGCCCAACATGCGGCAAAAGCCTCCGAAAGGTATGATTCTCAACGAATAATCCGTTCCACCCCGCGACCACCCCACAAGCCGCGGCCCGAAACCGAGCGCCAATTCAAGAACCTTGATGCCGCTCATCCTGGCCGCTATATAGTGGCCCAGCTCATGCACAAATATGATCAGACCAAAAACAATGATCGAGGCAATGATAGTCTGCAACTCACCGATCACCTGCTTTACAGATATTTAACGCGATTTTCCGGGCCCACCGGTCGGCTTCGACTATATCTTCCCCCGACGGGCTTCTTATTATCTTGTGCTCATCCATGATATTTCTGGCAATGCCCGTTATTTCGGGGAACTTTATTCTGCCCTTCAAAAACTGATCCACTGCAATTTCATTGGCAGCGTTCAATACCGCAGGCATCGTTCCTCCAGATTTTCCGGCCATGTAGGCAATCTCAAGAGCAGGGAATCTTTCCATGTCAGGGGGTTCAAAGTTCCATGATTGTTCTACCAGATCGACCCTGGGAAAAGAAGATTCTTTCCGCGCGGGATATGTAAGTGCATATTGAATGGGAATGCGCATATCCGGAGGTGCAATCTGCGCTTTTACCGAACCGTCTACAAACTCCACCAAAGAATGAACCATGCTCTGGGGGTGGACAACCACCTTGATCCGATCCAGGTCGATACCAAATAACCATCGCGCTTCCAGCACCTCAAAACCTTTGTTCATCAGGGTAGCAGAATCTATGGTAATCTTGGGCCCCATCCGCCACCGGGGGTGCTTCAACGCCTCTTCCGGATTCACCCTCTCCAGTCGAAGAGGATCCATTTCCCGGAAAGGACCGCCCGATGCCGTAAGAATCAGGCGGGCGACATTTGCCATTTTTTCTCCTCGCAGGCATTGAAAAATCGCGGAATGTTCACTGTCCACGGGAACAATCAATTCCCGGAAGCCCGGCACCTCGCGGGAAAGTAGCTCCCCACCGACGACGAGCGATTCTTTGTTGGCCAGGGCGATGCGCTTCCCCGCTTTCAAGGCAGCAACGGTAGGCGCGAACCCACCGAATCCCACCACGGCGATAAGGGCGATATCTGCAGAGGGTTCGAGAGCTGCATGGATGAGCGCTTCCCTCCCCGCTTCCACCCTGATGCGGCGATCCCCGATTTCTCCGATCAAAAGATCAATGTTATCTTCCCCGCCGGCAAGAACCACCAGCTCGGGGTTGAAACGACGGGCCTGTTCTGCCAACAACCTGTAGTTTGTATTGGCAGAAAGAGCAACAACCTTGTAATCACGCCCCAGCGCACCGATAACTTCCAATGCCTGCCTGCCCACGGAACCGGTTGAACCCAGGATACTTATATTCGGCAGTTTTTTACCTCCTTAATTTTAAACGGCTACTTCGATTATACACCTTTGCTCCCATCCTTGTAACACCGGTCGCCGCCTTGTTACGAACCTGCAGCCAGATTTTCCCCTTTATTTCAGGAATGCGATGAACCTTTGGGCAATCATCAGAAAATAATGAGCGAAAGGTGCAGCAAAGATAATGCCGTCAAAACGATCCAGAACACCCCCGTGCCCTGGAATTATACCCCCCGATTCCTTGACCTTCAACTTTCTTTTCATGGCCGATTCGACCAGATCCCCTACCTGGGCCATGGCCACTATTGACACGGTGAAGATGATGGACCACCCCAGGGTGAGAGGATAATGTTGACCGATGAGTGGATGCAAAATCGCTACCAGTGCCAGTGGGACGACCAACCCGCCGATCGCCCCCTCGATGGTTTTGTTGGGGCTGACAAGCGGTGAAAGCTTGTTCCTTCCCCACTTCCTTCCCACGAAATAGGCGGCCGTATCATTTGCCCAGATGACAGCAAAAAACATGACCGTGAAATGCAAAGCAAACATACTTCGCATCGATACCAGAAAAGCCAACAGCCCGCCAACGTACATGATCCCCCAGAACAGGGAGGCCATTTCCGCCACGTCAGTATCCTTGAAATCAAGGAGCAGGTTCAAGGCCGTAATAACAAAAATGGCGCAAATAACAGCCAGAGTTATGAACACATACCCGAAATGCACGGACACGACGATGGCAACGACTGAAATATAGCTGTATATTTGAGGAATCAAAGACTTCAGATCCAGCATTTTCATGTACTCATGAATGCCAACCACGGCAGCTATACAGATCAAAGCGGTATACCAGTAACCGCCCAACCAGATCAAATAAAACACTATTGGAAGCGCAACGATAGCCGATAGAATTCTTTTGCTCAGCATCTTTCAACACTCCAGTCCCCCGAATCGGCGGTGCCTTTTTTGAAAATCATGAATAGCCTCCAGAAGATGAATCCGTCTGAAATCAGGCCAGTAGACAGGGAGAAAAAACAATTCCGCATAGGCTGCCTGCCAGAGGAGAAAATTGCTCAGGCGCATTTCTCCGCCGGTACGAATGATCAGATCCGGATCGGGCAGATCGAAGGTAAACAGATTTGCACTTATCAAACTTTCATCTATTTCTTCCTCCCTGATCTGGCCCTTCAGAACTTTGGCAGCAACCGTTCTGGCCGCCCGGACAATTTCCGAGCGCCCCCCGTAATTTATGGCCATGTTGAAGATCATCCCCGTATTGGCCGCAGTTCTGTCCAGCGTTTCATGAATGGCTCGCTGTGCTCTGTCAGGAAAGCCTTCCAGGCATCCCGTGATCTTGAATTTGATATTTTTCTCCATGAGCAAGCCGATATCCCGGTTCAGAAAGCGGTGAGGAAGTTCCATAAGAAATTCGACTTCCCTGTCCGGCCTCTTCCAGTTTTCCGTGGAGAAGGCATAAACGGTGAAAAAGTTGATCTTGAACTCGCAGACCACTTCCAGCAAATCCCGTAACACATCTGCCCCCTTACGATGCCCTTCCACACGGGGCAGCCCACGTTCCCGGGCCCAACGTCCGTTACCATCCATGATGATGGCGATATGTTGAGGGATTTCATCCCACCGTATCTTTTCAAAGAGTTTCTTTTCGTGCTCTCTGGTACTATCCTTTCCCATAAGCATTTACCCTTTCATCATTGGAGGCTTCAGAATATTATCCCCGGATATTGAAAAATAGCCCCCTCTGGCCAGAGGGGGCTCCCGCTATAAATCTCTTATTCCTCCACAATCGCCTCATTGGGGCATTCATCCATACATGCGCCGCATTCGTCACAGGTTTCAGGATCTATAACATAAAAATCATCGCCTTCTTGGATCGAATCTGACGGGCAGACATCGGCGCACAGTCCGCAAGCAGTACACTCATCCGGTATGATACGAAAAGCCACATTTTTCACCCCCTTTTACCAGTGTCCATTGTTATCACCAATTCTACCAATTTGTCATCGATAAGACGCTGCCTTGCAACCCTGTAATTTACACCGGAATCATCTTTTTTGCCAGGTGGCAACGTTTTGATTATTCTAACCTTGAACCCCGACCGGGCAAGTTCTTCCCTGGCCATCTCCAGGGGAAAAGCAATAACTTGCGGCATTTTCATTTTTCAGGTTATTTCAAACCTCCATTATTTCTTTTTCTTTTTCCTCCAGAAGGCCGTCTATCATTTTTATATAATCATCTGTCATTTCCTGGGTCTTCTCCTGTGAAGTATAGAACTGATCCTCGGATAACTGCCCATCCTTCTGTGCAGCCTTGAGCTTCTCGTTGGCCTCACGGCGAAGGTTGCGGATAGCGATTCTTCCCTCTTCGCCTTTCTTGCGTACAAATTTCACCAGTTCAAGACGCCGTTCCTCCGTAAGCTGGGGGATCGCAAGACGGATCAAATTTCCGTCATTGTTCGGCGTAAGCCCCAGGTCAGATTTGAGGATCGCCTTCTCCACTTCCTTTATTGCCCCCTTGTCCCAGGGTTGGATAACGATAAGTCTCGGTTCCGGTACTGTTATCCCGGCCAGCTGATTCAAAGGAGTCATCGTACCGTAATAGTCAACCTCCAGGCCCTCGACCAGGGCAGGGGAAGCTCGTCCAGCACGGAGGGTCAACAATTCTCGTTTCATGTTGGACACAGATTTTTTCATGCGTTCCTCTATTTCTACGTAGATTTCATCCATACAAGGACTATCCTCCTTCCTGAACAGTTAGCTGACAGTAGTACCTATTTTTTCACCCATGATAACTTTTTTGATATTTCCAAACTCACTCAATCCAAAAACAATTATCTTGATCTTGTTGTCCATGCACAATGAAGTGGCCGTGGCATCCATGACCCCCAGCCCCTTGTTCAGAACATCAAGGTAACTCAACTCCGTGAATTTCAATGCGTCCGGATTGATGAGCGGATCCTCGTCGTAAACCGCATCCACCTTTCCCTTGGCCAGCAAGATAACCTCCGCACCTATTTCAGCGGCGCGGAGCGCAGCACAGGTATCAGTGGTAAAATAGGGGTTGCCGGTACCCCCCGCAAAGATCACCACCCGCCCTTTTTCCAGATGTCTCAAAGCCTTGCGCCGTATGTAGGGTTCAGCAACTTCTCTCATCTCGATCGCGGTTTGTACGCGGGTAACGACCTCATGACGTTCAAGCGCATCCTGCAATGCCAGGGCATTTATAACCGTGGCCAACATTCCCATGTAATCGGCAGTAGCCCGATCCATCCCCTGTTCATGTGCGTATGAACCACGCCACAGATTACCGCCGCCCACGACAATAGCCAGTTCCACCTTGCATTGGATAACCTCTTTCAACTGTACGGCAATTTCCTCAAGAAAAAGGTGATCGATCCCGAAGCCCTTTTTTCCGGCCAGAGCCTCTCCGCTCAGTTTCAAAATCACCCGATCATATCTTGGCATCTCCCGGCTGCCCCTTCCCGGTTCCATCACCTGTTTATCAAAAAAAATAACCCTTGCATGGGGTGTAAAAAAATCTATTCTGTACCGCTATCGGCATCTTCCAATTCTTCGCCCACTTCAAAGCGGGCAAACCTGCGTATCACGATATTTTCACCCAACCTGGCAATCGTTTCAACCAGCAGGTCGTTTACCGTTTTCTCCTCATCCCTGACATAGGTCTGCTCCAGCAGACAGTTATCTTTGTAAAATTTCCCGATGCGTCCCGCAACGATCTTCTCGACAATCTTCTCCGGTTTGCCTTCATTCAGGGCCTGCTGGCGGAGTATTTCCTCTTCCTTCTCTATTGTCTCCCGGGGAACATCTTCTTTTTTCAGATAGGATGGCCCGGAGGCGGCGATCTGCAAACACAGGTTGTTTACAAAGCTCCGGAATTCCTCATTCTTGGCCACGAAATCGGTCTCGCAGTTAACCTCCAGAAGTACACCAACTTTTTCACCAAGATGTATATACGAACTGACAATCCCCTGCGAAGCCAGGCGGGAAGACTTCTTTGCCGCAGTGTCCAGGCCTTTTTCTCGCAGGAGAGTGATCGCTTTTTCTATATCGCCCCCGGTTTCAACCAGGGCTTTTTTACAATCCATCATCCCCACGCCTGTTTTTTCTCGCAATTTCTTTACAGCTTGAGCATCTATCCCCATTTCAATGTTTACCCCCATATAAAGTTTTGTTTCCATTACATGTTTTTCAGGCAGGTCGAGTGTGGCCCCGGTTTTTCGGACCACCCCCGCGATGGCAAAATCATTTCTCTTCTTCAGCCATGTCGTCCCCTGTTTTTTGATTTTCTGCTTTATCTTCTTCCGGCAGCGCCCCGGCCACCGTTTCGTCCTTCGGCACCTCTTCGGGAGCATCGTCCTTCACCGTTGCTGCCGCGGCCCCGTCCTGCGATTTTTCTTCCAACGGGAGGTTCTCATCTTTTTCAGGAACTTCGTTTTCCCCGGGCTTTACCGGGGCTCCCTCTTCCGTCAGAGTCGCATCCCCTGCATCTGCAGATCTGGCGGCCGTCTCTCCCGATTCAACTTCTTCCGGAACCGATTCTTCTTCTGCCGCTCCCTCTTCCTTGCTCATCATATCTTCCAACTGTTCATCGAAGAAGACCGGTTTTTCTTCATCCGGATCATCACCTTCTTCAACTTCTTCATGAAGAGATTCCCATATCTGCCGCCCCTCCAGAACAGCATTGGCGATGATGGAGGAAATCAATTTTATCGCTCTTATGGCATCATCATTCCCCGGAATTATATGGTCTATCTCATCCGGATCACAGTTGGTATCAACGATAGCAATGATCGGAATCCCCAGGCGGCGGGCTTCCGCCACGGCAATCCTTTCTTTCCTGGAATCAACTATATATACCGCATCGGGTAAGCCATCCATGTCCCTGATGCCACCAAGGTATTTCAACAACTTTTCTTTTTCCCTTTGCAGAAATATAACTTCTTTCTTGGTCAGAAGTTCGAAATGACCGTCCTCTTCCATTTGTTCCAGTTCATTCAACCGGTTGATTCGCGTACTGATGGTCTTGTAGTTTGTCAGCATACCGCCGAGCCATCTTTGATTTACATAAAACATACCGCATCGTTCAGCCTCAACCCGGATGGATTCCTGAGCCTGTTTCTTTGTACCGACAAAGAGAATTTTTCCTCCTTCGGCAACCATATCGCGTACTATACGGTAGGTTTGATCCAACATCCTGATTGTTTTTTGCAGATCGATAATGTAGATGCCGTTCCGATCGGTAAAGATATACTTCTTCATTTTGGGGTTCCATCTGCGGGTCTGGTGTCCAAAGTGAACACCCGATTCCAGAAGCTGTTTCATGGTTACTACGGCCATGGATAATTGATCTCCCTTCAAATTGGTTTTTACCTCCGCCCCCTCATTTTCCGGCCCTACCATTTTTGCATGCAAAATTGGCACCGAGGCCTGAATTGGCAGGCGTGTGTAATAAAAACAACATCGGTAGTATAGCACAGTTTATTTCAAATAGCAAGAATATGTTACCATCGCCGGAGCCTGTTGCCGACGATCATTCCCCTGCCCGGGAACGCCCCAATATCAACATGATTCTCCACTCATTCGATCCGGTTGAAAGGAGCATCAATGAAGGAATTGATAACGTCATGAACCCGACGCATATTATTGACAGGACCGACCGAAAAACAGAAATCTTTAAAAAAAAAGAGTAATTGATGAATTACTCTTTTAATGGTCCTGACTACGAATTATTTCTTTTAACAGCATCGATCTATATAGCTTTCCCATCTTTCCCCAGGAGATGATCCAGCAGAAAAGGATTGAGCACCTTGATGTATGTGCCTTTCATACCAAGTGAGCGTGATTCGATTACACCGGCGCTTTCAAACTTGCGAAGCGCATTCACGATCACCGAACGTGTGATCCCGAGTTGATCGGCTATCTTGCTCGCTACCAGAAGGCCTTCCTCGCCTCCAAGTTCCTCAAAAATATGCTCCACTGCCTCCAGTTCCGAGTAAGACAGGGTAGCAACTGCCAGCTGAACCACGGCTTTGTTGCGTGCTTCTTCCTCGATCTTCTCCGCTTTGGAACGAAGAATCTGCATCCCCACCACGGTTGCTCCCGTTTCGGCCAGAATCAGATCATCAGCAGCAAACATCTCGCTGAAACGCGCCAGTATCAGCGTTCCCAGGCGTCTTCCGCCACCGATGATCGGTATGATCGTCGTGATCTTGTCTTCATAGTGGCAAACTTCCTCGTCGGCAAAGACGCAATCATCCGATTTCTGCCTCAGGTTGACCCTTGATTCCTCGCTCTTCAGCAAGAATTCATTGTAACTTTCAGGAAACAACCCATTCTCGATCACCTGATCCATCATGATATCACATTCAAAATCCCCTACCAGAGAATACCCCAGTATCAATCCATTGTGGTCTGCAATGTAGACATTGCAATCAATTACTTTTTTCAAAGCATCGGCCACCTCGGTAAAATCAACATGCTGACCAGCTGTTTTCTGCAAAATCTTGTTGATCCCCCTGGTCTTTTCTAGCAATGGAGAAGTAAACATGATAGATCCCTTCTTTCTTCTTTTTTATTTATAGAATATATTTGCTTAAATCTCTATCTTTTACAATATTTTTTAATTTATTCATGACGTAATCCCTATCTATCAAGATTTCCGCTCCTTTGCGTTCCGGAGCTTCAAATGAGATCTCGTCAAGAAGCTTCTCCATGATGGTGTGCAAACGTCTGGCACCGATATCTTCCGTGTCGCTATTTACCTGGTTGGCAATTTCCGATATTTCTTCTATAGCCTCATCCGCAATTTTCAAAGATATACCCTCGGTTTCCAGAAGGGCCGTGTATTGCTTGATAAGTGCATTTTGCGGTTCGGTAAGAATGCGTACAAAATCCTCGGAAGTAAGGCTCTTGAGTTCCACCCGGATCGGAAACCTCCCTTGCAGTTCAGGGATAAGATCTGATGGCTTGGCCACATTGAAAGCGCCGGCAGCAATGAACAGAATATGGTCGGTTTTTACCGGGCCGTACTTGGTCACCACCGTGGACCCCTCCACGATGGGCAATATATCCCTCTGCACCCCCTCCCGGGAAACATCCGGACCTGTTCCCCCGTATTCTTTGCTGGCAATTTTGTCGATTTCATCAAAAAAGATTATTCCCACCTGTTCTGCTTTCTCAATCGCTTCGCTGATCACCGCATCCATATCGATCATTTTTTGCGCTTCCTCGGCCTGGATAATTTGCCGGGCTTCACTTACCGATACCTTTCTCTTCTTTTTCCTGGTCGGCAATATCCCGCCAAATATATCCTGCAGGTTGATTCCCATTTCATCCATGCCGTAGCCCGAAAATACCTCGATCATCTGCGGGCGCTGATCATCAACCTCGATCTCGACAATATCTTCCTCCAACTCCCCCCTTTTCAGTTTCTCCTTGTAGATCAACTGTTCTTCCCTTGCAGCCCGAAGTCTGGTTTGAAAGTTTACATCCTCGGTCTCTGTTTCAGAAGTGGCTGAACCGGAAAACAAAAAAGAAAGAGGATTTGCAGATTTTGCCTTTCTCTTCGGAAGTGGAACCAGAATTTCAAGCAATCTCTCTTCCGCGCTGGCTGCTGCTTTGTCCTCCACCTGTTTCGTTTTTTCCTGTTGCACGATACGAATAGATGTTTCCACCAGATCACGAATCATCGATTCCACATCACGCCCCACATACCCTACCTCGGTGAACTTGGTAGCCTCCACCTTGACAAAAGGAGCATTCACCAATCTGGAAAGCCTGCGCGCAATCTCGGTCTTGCCAACACCGGTGGGCCCGATCATGATGATATTCTTGGGTGTCACCTCATCCTGCAAGTTTGAAGGCAGCTTCTGACGTCGATAGCGATTGCGGAGAGCCACGGCAACACACCTTTTTGCTTCCGCCTGGCCAATTATATATTTATCCAGTTCCCTTACTATTTCCCTGGGTGTAAGTTCATTTTTGAACAAGCGTTAACACACCTCCACGCAATAATACTTGAAACGATACCCCTCAGGGTAGCTCCTCCACGGCAATTCTATCATTGGTGAACACACAAATTTCAGCTGCTATCTGAAGGGATTCCCGTACAATATCGGCCGGAACCAGGTCAGTATGTTTGACCAATGCCCGTGCCGCTGCCGTTGCATAGGAAGCCCCCGAGCCCACGGCAGCTATATTGTCGTCCGGTTCGATTACCTCCCCGGTACCTGATATGATCACCAGGTCTTCACAACTGGCGGCAACCAGAAGTGCTTCCAGTTTTCGCAAGATCTTGTCCGTACGCCATTCCTTGGCCAGTTCAACAGCCGCCCTCTTGATATTCCCGTTGTATTTTTCAAGCTTGCTTTCAAATTTATCAAAAAGAGCAAATGCGTCGGCCACCGTCCCTGCAAAACCAGCCAGTATCTTTCCCTCGTAAAGCCTCCTCACCTTGTGAGCATTTTTCTTGATGATAGTGCTATTGCCAAAGGTAACCTGGCCATCGCCTCCAATGGCAACATGATTCCCTTTTTTTACTGCTATGATCGTCGTCGCTTTGAACAATGCCGATCCTTTCCTCTCAATCACTGTTTCAAGCACGTGGGTGAGCCATGCCGTAAACCTCTTTCAACCTCTCCCTGGTAACATGCGTGTATATCTGGGTGGTGGAAACGTTGACATGGCCGAGCAACTCCTGCACCGCCCTCAGATCCGCCCCCCGTTCCAGCAGATGGGTGGCAAAAGAGTGACGCAACGTGTGGGGGCTGATGCCCTCCTTGCTGCTGGCTTGTCCGATATATTTATCAAATATATAACGGACCCCCCTGTCAGACAAAGGTTTTCCAAAACGGTTCAAAAACAGTGTTCTTTCTTTTCTCCCCGCGCCGGATCTGTATTCATCATTTCTGCCAAGAAGCTCTTCCCGCGCGTGAGTCATATACGTCATGCAAGCATCGATTGCTTTTCTGCCCACCGGCAGGATCCGTTCCCTTGATCCTTTACCGACCACCCTGATCAACCGTTGATCCACGGATATGGAATCCACCGTAGTATTCACCAGTTCGCCAACTCTCATACCGGTGCCGTAAATAAGCTCCAGTATAGCCCGATCCCTGCATCCCAGCACGGTATCTCGATCCGGAAGTGACAGTAGCACATCCACTTCATGGTAGTACAGAAAATTGGGCAGATTGCGAGGCAATCTGGGTGTCATCACAGTAGCCCAGTATCCCTCCTCAACGATTCCCTCCTTGAGGAGGTATTTGAAGAAAGAGCGAACTGCTGACAGCTTCCGGGCGATGGTCTTCCTTTCATAATCACGATCCATCAAACTTGCCAAAAACTTCCGCAACACCCATTTCTGGTTAGCCTCGTCCTGGCCACACTCTTTTTCGACAAAGTTCAGAAACTGCTTCAAGTCAGTCCGGTAACTTCTGATTGTAAGTGGCGAGTAGTTTTTTTCATTACCCAGATAACTCAGATATTCTTCCAGATCGTTGTACATATCCTTCCCTCGCCGCAAATATATTAGCATATTTTGAAAAGACATGCAAGCATACCTAGGTAAATATTAATAAACATTCATAACATTCACTGTTGAAAAATTGTTGATGGGCAGCGGCAATATCGCGGAAAATACCGGCCACCGGATCTCGACATCCTGCCGGGTTGTTTTCATTACCCGAGCGCCTCACGGCCATAGCCTAGGGGGAAGATGTTTCCAATATCTATAATTTATTTTCCCTCGCGGCCTTCTCCGGACATTCAGGGTTCCCGCAAGCGATGATCTTCCGGTTACGATCCTTTTCGATCATGAAATAACCGCAGTCGGGGCACTTTTCCGGCAACGGTTTTTTCCAGAGGGAAAATGTACACTTTGGATAATTGCTGCAGCCGTAGAAAATGCGCCCCTTGCGTGTCCGTTTCTCCAGCATTTCCCCGCCGCATGCCGGGCATTTGACCCCCAGTTCCGTCTTTATATTCCGCGTATAACGACATTCCGGAAAGCCGGAACAGGCCAGAAAACGTCCAAAACGCCCGGTACGGTAAACAAGGGGTTTTTCACACTGGGGGCATTGCTGGCCGCTATATTCGGGTTCCATCTCCACCTTCTGCATCTGCTCCCCGGCCACCTTCAGACGATTGGAAAACGGCCCGTAAAATTCCTCCAGAACCTGGATGCTGTTCAACTTCCCTTCCTCGATATCATCCAGCTTATCCTCCAGCCTGGCGGTAAATTCAACATCTATGATCTCCGGAAAAAATTCCTTCAACAGGTCCACGATGATCGTACCCAGTTCCGTGGGCTTGAAAACCTTTTTTTCCAGACTTACATAACCACGGCTGCGGATTGTCTCGATGATTGGCGAATAGGTACTGGGGCGCCCTATTCCTTTGACTTCCAGTGTTCTTACCAATGACGCCTCGTTGTACCTCGGCGGGGGCGCGGTAAAATGCTGCTCCGGTAAAAGGGATTTCAATTTCAGCTCTTCTCCTTCTGCAAGGGGCGGAAGCCAATTGTCTGCTTTTGAATCCTTCTCATCTTTACGGTAAACACTCAAATGCCCATCGAACACCACACGGATTCCGGTGGCGCGAAGGGAATAATCTCCCCCGATGATATCCACCTTGAGCGTGTCCACTACCGCCGCAGCCACCTGACTGGCCACAAATCGCGACCATATAAGCTTGTAGAGTCTCCACTGGTCCCTGTTCAGGAATGCTTTTACCTGTTCAGGTTCCCGGTATACATCCGATGGCCGTATCGCTTCGTGAGCCTCCTGGGCCCTTCTGGGGGATTTGAAAGCGTGTGGAGTCGGTGGAAGATACTGTGGACCAAGTTTTTCCCCGATGTATTCACGCACCCGTTTGCATGCCTCGTTGGAAATCCTGGTCGAGTCGGTACGTATATAGGTTACCAATCCGGTAGCCCTGCCATCACCCAACTTGATCCCCTCGTAAAGCTGCTGCGCCAGTTGCATGGTTTTCCTGGTATTGAACCCCAGCTTCTGCGCCGCCACCTGCTGCAAACTGCTCGTTATGAATGGAGGCGCCGGCCGCCTGTTCACCTTTTTGGCCGTTACTTTCTCCACGACAAAAGAACTGCCCTCCAGTTCCTTCACGATCCTGTCAGCCGTTTCCCTGTTGCCGATCTTGATTTTTTTGCCTTTAGCTTTGAGAAGCTGGGCACTGAAAGGTTGCCTGCTCTGGCCGGTCAGGACCGCTTCGACAGACCAGTATTCATCCGCTACAAAAGCTTCTATCTCCTTCTCGCGATCACAAATCAGCGCAACGGCGACCGATTGCACCCTTCCCGCACTCAAGCCCTTCCTTACCTTTTGCCAGAGAAGTGGGCTGATCTGGTAGCCAACGAGGCGATCAAGTATCCTTCTGGCCTGCTGGGCTTCCACACGATTTTCATCGATAAGCTTGGGTTCCTTGAGAGCCTTTTTTATCGCTGCCCCCGTGATCTCGTTGAATTCTATTCTGATCAGATCACGATCATCAAGACCAAGCGCCCGACTGAGATGCCAGCAGATAGCCTCGCCTTCACGATCCGGGTCAGCAGCAAGCAACACCCTGTCCACCTTCTTCCCCGCAGATTTCAGTTTGTTCAGTATTTCACCGCGTCCGCGGATAGTGATATAAGTTGGTTTGAAATCCTTTTCAATATCGATACCCAATTTGCTCTTGGGAAGATCGATCAGATGGCCATTGGAAGCAAGAACCTGGTAACCGCTGCCCAGGAATCTCTTTATTGTATTGGCCTTGGTTGAAGATTCAACAATCAAAAGAGTCTTTTTAGCCAAATATAGCAACCTCCTGTTAATTATTTATTTTACAAGCTACTTTTGTTATTAATAAATAATTTCCCGAACCAGCACTGTCAATGCATCCGTACAAAATATTTTCCCGGTAGCTGATTCAAAAAACCCTTCAACTCCAGGTTCAACAATATACCGTTCAATCTGGACGAAGGGAGCCCGCTGAGGCGGACAATCTCATCGAAATGGATGGGCTGAAAGGGGATCAGTGTCAACATTTTTTCCTCCTCCGCATCGTCCAGTGTCATCTGCCTCACTCCACCCGTCGTTTCTTTTTTCTGGACAAGATGATCCAGCTCCTCAAGAATATCATCGACCGATTCAACCAGTTTGGCCCCCTGTTTTATCAGGCGATTGCACCCCCGGCTGTAGGGGCTGTTTATATTACCGGGTACGGCAAAAACTTCCCGCCCCTGCTCCAGTGCAAAATCAGCCGTTATCAATGCGCCGCTTCTTTCCATCGCCTCCACCACGACCACACCCAGGGAGATGCCGCTGATGATCCGGTTTCTCTGGGGAAAATTCCGGGGTAAAGGAGTCGTGCCTGGAGGGAATTCGCTGATCACGGCCCCCCGGCGGCTGATATCAGCCTTCAAGCGGCGATTGCGAGCGGGGTAGCATACATCCACCCCCGAACCTAGCACCGCGATTGTCCTTCCCCCCACATCGAGCGCACCTCGGTGCGACCATGTATCGATACCCATGGCCATACCGCTGACGACAGCTATTCCCATGGCGGCCAATTCGCCGGACAATTTCAGGGCGACCTCCCGTCCATAAAGGGTTGATTTGCGGCTACCGACCATGGCCACCCTCGCTTCCCCTTCCCCGAGCTCGCCGTCCACATAGATAACAGGTGGCGGCGAATGAATCTCCTTGAGCAGCAGCGGATAGCGGGGATCATCCATGGACAGTACAACGATACCACTGTTCTCGATCTTCTTCCATTCCTCTTCAACGCTGATTTCAGCACGATCGGCTACAAATTTTGCCGCCAACTTGCCCCAACCGGGAATATTCCTCAATGCTCCTGGCGGCGCACGCCAGGCTTCTTCCGGGTCGGGAAAATACTCCCTCAATGCTTCAATGCTCTTCGGCCCCAGACAGGGGATCATGTTCAGGGCGTGAAGATAAGGCAATTTGACCATTATGCGCTTCCCATCCATTTTCCCATGTTATGACAATTGGCAATATATACATATCATAAAATAAAAATAGAGGACAGGCAACTTTTCATCTGTACCTCTATTTTTGCATATCTATCTTCTATCATCAATGGTCGGGGGAAGCCGCACCACCTTCTCCCCGCGGCGGCACATAAAAATAAAGAGTAAATCGTGAAGATCTTTCACAACATCGGCCGGCCCGAACCACCGATGAACGTATGTCCCCCGGGCATCGAAAAGGGGAACTCTAAAACGCTGTCTCTGTGAAAGGCCTCTCTTCCCGAACACCCTGGATGCGATTCTTCTCGTTGACAAATATCACCCGTGGTTTGAACCCTTCCAGTTCCTTCTCGCTGAAAACCCCGTAACCTATGATGATGACCTTGTCGCCGGGATCAACCAGGCGGGCTGCGGCGCCATTCAGGCAGATGTCCCCGTCCCCGCGGGGGCCAGCAATAACATAAGTCTCCAACCGGGCACCGTTGCTGCAGTTCAATACATGGACCTTTTCATAGGCCAGAAGATCAGCCGCCTCCATGAGAGCAGAGTCAATAGTTATGCTTCCCATGTAGTTTAGATTGGCCTCCGTCACCGTGGCCATATGAATTTTGGATTTGCACATGAACCTCAACAAGGTTACACCTCCACCAAGATATTATCGATCAATCTTGTCTCCCCGAACTTCACAGCCAGGGCCAACAAGGCAGACGTCTCTATTTCTTCCAGCGGTTGAAGGGTTTCGCTGTCAACAACCTCGATATATTGAATATTCGCCCGGGGTTCTTTACCGATGGAATCGACCATGAAATCCCGCACCACCCGTGCATCCTTCTCCCCCGACAACACCATATCGCGTGCCTTTTTCAAGGTACGGTAAAGGATGGCAGCCGCTTTTCTTTCGCCAGGCTCGAGGTAAGCATTGCGAGAACTCATGGCCAGGCCATCATCTTCCCTGATCGTGGGACAGACCACTATCTCCAGATTCATGTTCAGATCGGCCACCATCTTGCGTATGATCAACGCCTGCTGTGCATCTTTCTGCCCGAAAAAAGCTTTGTCCGGAGTAACGAGGTTGAACAACTTGGTAACAACCGTGGTAACCCCTCGAAAATGGCCGGGCCTGGAACCGCCGCAGAGCGGCTCTGAAATGCCTTCCGTATTCACATAGGTAAGATACCCCCGGGGGTACATGGATTTTACCTCCGGGTAAAAGATAAGGTCGCACCCGGCCTCCTCCGCCTTCTTTCGATCCTGCTCCAGGTCACGCGGGTATTCTTCGTAATCTTCACCCACCCCGAACTGTAAAGGATTGACAAAGATGCTCAGTACCACATATTCGGTCTGCCGGACCGCCTCCCTCAGCAGTGAGAGATGGCCTTCATGCAAGAAGCCCATGGTCGGCACGAAGCCCACACTCTTGCCGTCGCGCCTGGCCCCGGCTATTTCACTTTTCAAAGTTTTGAAATCTCTGATCACCTGCATATCATTTCCTCAAATGTCCCTGCCGGATCACTTCAGCCGGTCCAGAGTTCTGGCCAGCTTCTCGAACACTTCTTCGGACATGCCAAAACGGTGTTCATCCGCCGGGAAGGTACCATTCTTTACCTCTTCAATATAGCTCTTGACTCCCTTTTCCATTTCCTCGCGTGCCCGGGCGTATTGCTTGACAAATTTCGGCCTTTTCCCCGTGTACAGCCCCATAACGTCGTGATAGACCAGGACTTGACCGTCACAATGTTCCCCTGCCCCGATGCCAATCGTGGGTATAGAAAGCTGCTCCGTGATCAGGCGCGCCAACAGCCAGGGAACACATTCAAGCACGATACCAAAAGCACCGGCTTCCTCGAGCATCCTGGCATCGTTGACCATCTTCAAAGCAGTCTGCATATCCTTGCCCTGTACCTTGAACCCGCCCATCTGACCGACCGATTGGGGCGTCAGACCCAGATGCCCGATAACGGGTATCCCGGCACCGGTAATCCCTTTTACCGCTTCAATAATTTCCTCCCCGCCTTCCAACTTGACCGCGTCAGCACCACTTTCCTGTATGGCTCTGGCAGCATTGGACATCGCCTGCTCCCTGCCGATCTGGTAAGTCATGAAAGGCATATCGATGATTACCATGGCCCTCTTTGCTCCGCGGACCACTGCACGGGCATGATGGATCATTTCATCCAAAGTTACTGCCAGCGTATCCTTGTATCCTAGCACCACCATACCCAGGGAATCTCCCACCAGGATGGTGTCCACCCCGGCTTCGTCAACCAGCTCGGAAGTGGGGTAATCGTAAGCGGTGAGCATGGTAATTTTCTCTTTGGCCTTCTTCTTCTCTTTCAGATCGATGATGGTAATCTTGCCTTCGGGCATTGCGGAAAACCTCCTTGTAATAGCATTATTTCTTGAATCTATGATAAAGCCCCGATTATGTTTTTCTTGCCTTCCCCTGACAGCGTGCCTTTGTCCTCGGCTACTTCGGCCGTGAAACGGCCAAGCAGGCGGTATATTTCCATGACCTGGGGCATAACCTCCTTCATCTTTTCTATATGGCGGCCGATCGTCGAGGCATCGCCGCGATCGATAGGCCCGGTAAGTGCCCGGGGAACGCCCACCTTCTTCATGTTGGCAAGTGTCCCTTCAATCAAGGGCATCATGGCAGGTAAAGCTTTCTGGCGATCTACCCCTGCAATTTCCATCATCTTCAGCCCCAGATCGATCAGGGCCACGAAATAATTGCAGACTACACAGGCGGAAGCATGATAAAGAGGCTTCATTTCCGTGGGAATCGTCAGTGCCACCCCCTCGAACGCGGCAACCAATTCTTCTCCCACTTCAAGAGCCCGTTCATCACCTTCCAGGGTAAAATATGATCCGGGCAAATTTTGAAAACCCGTCTCCGAGCTGGGGAATGTCTGCAAGGGATGCATGGAAAGGATATCGGCTCCTGCTTTTTTCGCCGGTTCAAGGAGCGTGGAATCGTGAGCCCCACTCGTATGCAAGACTACTTGTCCATCCCGGAAACCACCGTTCCGGGCAATTTCCCTGCAGATTTCCCCGATAACCCGATCGGGGGTGGTGATAAAGACTATATCCGCTCGCCTGGAGACCTCCTCCGGATCCATGGAATGATCCACGCCCAATTTCTCCGAAGCACGACGGGCAGAATCCTCGGTACGACAACAGATCCCGTTCAGTTTGAAGCCCTTTTCTTTCAGAGCCATGGCCAGCGCCACTCCCACGTTGCCGGCCCCGACAATACCAATGTTCATGTCTTCCATTCCTGCCACTACCTCCTCCTTGGCTCGGATAAATTGAAAATACCTTACCGCAACGCGATAAGGTACTCACAGGCAAACGACGATGAAGCACCTCCGTCCCGGTCCCAGTTTGGCTCCAAGCAGAGATTCCGTATCATTTTTACACGGTGTAGCGCCCGAAAGCTGCCACCCAAAATATATTAACCCAAATAAGATTTATCGTCAAGATATTTTTAATTTTGTGTCTTCTCCAACAATTTGAACAGACTGTAATCGCCAAAACGTGACAAAATAATAGCCATTTTTTATCCGGGCCAATCGGGGGATAGGCATAGCTTTTCAAGGAGAATCACAGCGTTTTCAACATCATGCCGATCCACCATCTCCGAAGCAGTATGCACGTAACGGCAAGGAATGGAGACAACCCCTGCCGGCACTCCCTCACGGCTCAGGTGTATTGCCCCCGCATCGGTACCTCCCTTTTCCAGAACCTCAAGCTGGTAGGGTATCCCGTTTTTTTCCGCAGTTTCGACCATCAAGCGGCGGACGAGGGGATGGCTTATCAGTGAAGAATCCTTGACCTTCACAGCCGGTCCCTTTCCGAGAGCTACATCCATCAAAGGAGCTTCCGGTGTATCCCCGACCATGGTGACATCCACAGCAATGCCATAGCTCGGGTCGACACTGAACGATGAACTTCTTGCCCCCCGCAATCCAACTTCCTCCTGGGTGGTAAAAACAAAGACCAGTTCCCGGGGGACCTTTGCCGGCAGGCGCCGCAGAACCTCGATCATTATTGCACAGCCAACCCGATCATCCATCGCTTTGGCCATGTAACGCCCCCCCAGGTCAACAAAACGATGATCGAATACAGCCATATCTCCAACGGATACCCTGGCCCTCGCTTCTTCATCATTTGTTGCACCTATATCAAGGTAGAGTTTGGGCCAATCGAGTTCATTCAATTTCTTGATCTTTTCATGGTGGACGGTCCCCTTCACACCCCGTTCAAACATGAAACGTTGACCAACAAGTTGGGCAGGCTTTATACCGCCCACGCCGGCGATTCTAAGAAACCCCTTCGCATCTATGTGGGTAACGATAATGCCGATCTCATCCATGTGTGCAGCCAGCATCAGGCGTCCCCCACGCCCTTTCCTGGTAACAGCCAGGTTGCCCAGCGGATCGACGGCGATCTCCACGGGAAGATCTTTGATCTCTTCCACGATGGCTTTGCGAACGTGAGACTCCATCCCCGAAGGACCGAAGATTTCCGTAAGTTTTGCGATCAATTTATCCATAGTCTGGCAAACATCCTTTCCCCTAGGTATTGTACCAAGCGGCGGCAGAATCCAGAAATGCACGAGCCAGGTCCGCGGTAGAGCGATAATCGCCCCCGTTCAAAATGGAAGAAGGCGCATGAATGTAGCGGCAGGGAACCGATATAACCGCGGTTTTTACCCCCCCACGGCCGGTTGAGATGGAACCGGCATCGGTTCCGCCGCCGGTAAAACGGCGCAGCTGATAGGGTATTTTCTTTTCTTCCGCCAGTTTGATCATCCCCTCCAGCAACCCACGCTCAACGATCACCGACCCATCCATGAAACTTATCGCCGTACCCCCGCCCAGCGAAGTCAGATGCCTGTGTTCCTTGATTTCGGGCAGATCCACAGCGGCAGTACTTTCCAGCACCAGGGCCAGGTCCGGTTCAAGGGTATAGGAAGCCACCGCCGCCCCCCTCAATCCCACTTCCTCCTGAACAGTGAATGCCGCCATGAAAGGAGGCGTATCCTTGCACCTGAGAAGTTCCAGAAGGATCGAACAACCAGCCCGATCATCAAACGCTTTGCCCATGTAACAATCTTCTCCCAGGCGCACGCAAGATGTATCAAAAGAAACATAATCGCCAATTTTAACTGCTTTTTCAGCCTCTTCCCTGTTAACGGCGCCGATATCGATAAACAATTGTTCCACTTCCAGTGTTTTTTTGCGTTCTTCCGGCTTCTGAAGATGAATGGCCTTGGCTCCGATCACCCCCGGCAATTTGTCCCGCCCGACGATCACGGGCTTGGAAACCAGGACACGATCATCGATGCCACCAACCTTCTTGAAGCGAAGATGACCCGTTTTTTCTATCGAGCTGACCATGAGGCCGACCTCATCCATGTGTGCGGAGAGCATGATCCGGGGCGCACGCGTAAGCCGGCGGCGGGATCCCTTCCGGACCAGAAGGTTGCCCATCGCATCAGTCTGCAAGGTGATCCCCCTGCGGGGAAGGGCTTCGCGGATGAAGCGCCTTACCTCCCCCTCGTCCCCGGAAACACCGGGTATATTGGAGAGTTTTTCCAGATACATGATCATTTACCTCCGAAAATACCGCTGGCAAGTTTCAAACCCGCATGCGCAAAACAACATGGCTGCAATCCGGGATGCCCTGCCATCGGCGAAATTACCCGTGTAACATAAATGGGCCTCAATCATAATTTTTGATCGCGTTCACAAAATCATCGTCTATCTTCAGCATCAGATAGGCTATCAGGCGCCCCGCCTGAACGATATCCCGGGCATGAACAAGCTCAACCGAGGTGTGCATGTATCTCAAAGGAACAGAAATCAGTGCAGAAGGTACACCCTCCCGTGCGAGCTGTATTGAACGTGCATCGGTAGGCGTGGGGCCCGGGGTAGGATCCAGATTGACCGCAATACCCTGTTCTTCAGCCACCTTCTGTATTTCTTCCGCCAACAGGGGATGAACGTTGGGCCCCACAGCGATGGCCGGGCCCTTTCCCAGTTCGAAAGTATCCTCGTCACTGACACCGGGCATATCCCCATGGCAGACATCGACTGCCACCCCGATATCCGGATTTACAGAGTAAGCGGAAGTAACTGCTCCGCGGGTACCAACTTCTTCCTGGGCTGTGCCTACAAAATACACATCCGCGCCATGTTTCAACTTCCCCAGAATGGAAGCGGAATGAATGATTGTCGCTACACCGGCCCGGTTATCAAGCGCCTTTCCGGACATGTAGTGCGAATCCTTCATGGGTGTAAAACGTCTGTAAATCGTGATTATATCTCCGGTAGAAACGAGGTCTGCAGTTATTCCGGCAGGAAGCCCCACATCGATGAACATCTTCTCCACTTTGACCGCCTTCCTCGCATCACCGGGTTTGATCACATGCGGAGGCAAGGTTCCGATCACACCGCGCAAAGGTTCCTTTCCGTGCACCGTCACGGACTGCCCCCAGAGAGTGCGCGGATCAAATCCACCGACAGTGGTAAATCGGATGAACCCGCATTTATCAACTCCGGTCACCATCAGGCCGATTTCATCTATATGGGCAGCAATGAACACCGCATGGCGCCGCCGGGAATCTGCCGCCCCCCTCTTGAAGGCGATGATGTTGCCGAAGGCATCTTTTTCGAGACGGTCAACATGGGGCCGTATGTATCTTTCCATCACGGAGGCAGCTTCATTTTCAGCACCCGAAACACCTGAAGCCTCGGACAATGCCCCGAGCATCTCCTGCAAATCCAAACTTTCATTCCCCATGTTTACCATCACCCCAGTTATTATGAATTCCCCAAAGATGATGGATCATCCATCACCATTTTTTCCAGCTGGGCCAACACCCGGTAGACCCTTTCCGCCTGTTCTTCCGAAAGGGTGCCCGCACCGCAGGAAGGGGTCAGCAACAATTGTTTTTGCAGTTTTTCCCTATCCACCCCATGGGAAACAAGTATTTCAATTTTATTTTGCAGATTCGTGTACAGGGAATCGGCATCCTCGCCATCAATCTTTTCAGAAGTCGGAACGATTCCCCAGGCCAGCCCGCCTCCACGATCCAGGTATGCGGATAGTTCCCCCGCATAGACGAGAAGTGATGGAAAATAATCGTAGGCATCAAAGCTGATCAGATCAAAAGGCAATTCCAGCATCAAGGACCAATCTGCCCCGGCGCAGCAGTGGATGCCTGCCACCCCCCCGTCCCCCTTGATACCATTGATAACCTCTCTCAAGCTGCCCTGTATATCTTCCCTTCCCAGGGCAACATAACCGGAAGTGCCGTAACCGTAAACCCCCGGATCATCGATAAACAGAAGCACCGGCCGGCTGAAACGGCTCAGCTGCTTGACTTGCCAGCGAGCATGAAAAGTCAGGGTTTTGACCAGCAGCTCCCGCAGCTGATCATTGTAAAAAGCCGGGCTGCCTCCCTGATCCGTAACCTGCAAACCCACCGTGACCGGACTGCTCAACTGCCCCTTGACCATTCCCGTCCGGGGCAGATCCCAGTCCTCGTTCAGAAAACGAAAGAAACCTTCCGCCGCCCCCCTTGCAAAAGCAAAGGGACTTTCTTCGCCGAGCAATTGTTCTTCCCCGATCCCGACCAGCATCTCGTAATAGCGCAGGACACGCTCATCCCAGCGGTGGTTGTCTTCCTCGAAAAAAGGAGTCCGGGTCAGCCCGGGCTTCAATGAGACCAACCCCGCGTCCATGAGCGGGGTCAGATACTGCAATATCAGCCCCTCGGCGGGGTCCCTTCGCGGCAATTGAGGCCAGTGCGGTATATGGTGCAGATTCTTCCTGATGATCTTTATGGCCCCGTCTGCAGAAAGGTGTGGCATACTTCCGATTCCCGTTGCTCTATGGTACACTTTTTTGATCGGCCCCTTTCTTTCCCGGAAACATTGCCAGTTCAATACAAGAAATTCATTTCGTGTTGCCATCCGGCAAAACTTCCGCCGACATCCGGTTCGGGACAAAACCGGGGTAAACAGTTGAACAGGATCAATCCTTTTTGAGCAGGGTCAACAGCTTGCGATCTTCCAGTATTGAAGGCATCTTCTTGTGAAGCAATCCGTACTCCAGGCTATCAACAAGGGCTGTCCAGCTGGCCTCGATGATATTGGTTGAAACTCCGACAGTGCTCCATGTTTTTTCATCATCCTTCGATTCAAGAAGAACCCTCACCTTGGCACCGGTTCCATCCTGCTCCTCCAGGACACGCACCTTGTAGTCAACCAACTTCATTTTTTTGAGCGAGGGGTAAACTTCTTCCAGTGCCTTGCGCAATGCATTGTCCAGGGCGTTTACCGGGCCATTGCCATCGGCTGCCGTATGAATTTCCCGGTCACCCACGACCACCTTGATGGTCGCCTCACATTGCGATTCGCCATCGCCGTGTTTTTCCACGATTACCCGGAACCCCTCCAGCCGGAAAAGACTCCGATAGGCGTTCATCACCTTCCAGACCATGAGTTCGAAAGAACCTTCCGCGATTTCAAACTGGTATCCCTCGTACTCCATCTTTTTCAAAGTCTCCACGATCCTCTTTGTTTCCGGATTTTCCTTCAGAAGCTTGATATTATTTTGTCTAACCTTGTAGAGTATATTGCCCTTTCCGGAAAGTTCCGAAACAAGAATTCGCCTGCGGTTTCCTATGGATTCAGGTTTTACGTGTTCATATGTGTCCGGGGTAATATTCACGGCATCCACATGGACTCCTGCCTTGTGTGTGAAAGCATTCCTTCCCACATAAGGTTGCTGCTCCGCCGGCACGATATTGCAGAGCTCGGCAATGTAATGGGAATAATCCGTGAGCTTCTTCAACCTGCTCTTGGAAAGGACGGGCAGCTTGAGTTTGAATTGCAAGGTTGGTATTATGGTGCACAGGTTGGCGTTGCCGCATCTCTCGCCGTAACCGTTTATTGTACCATGTACATGTCTGACTCCCTCACGTACGGCTATGACGCTATTGGCAACAGCCATGCCACCGTCATCATGCGCATGGATACCGATCGTTACCGGGGTCGCCTTCTTTACTTCCCTGAGGATGCTCTTGACTTCCCAGGGCATTACTCCCCCGTTGGTGTCGCAAAGAACAATAACATCGGCACCGCCGTCCCCGGCTGCCTTGATCGTTTCCAGAGCATATCCGGCGTTGTTCTTGTAACCATCAAAAAAATGTTCGGCATCAAAGATCACATGTTTGCCATGATCCTTCAGGTAACGTATGGTATCGGAGATCATGGCTGTATTTTCTTCAAGGCTGGCCTTCAGGACATCGGTGACGTGAAAGTCCCAACACTTCCCGAATATCGTCACCACCTCGGTCCCCGACTCGATCAAGGCCTGTACATTTTTATCCGCATCCACGGCTATCCCCGGCCTCCTGGTAGAACCGAAAGCACATATACGGGCATGTTGCAACTTGACTTCCTTGATACGCCTGAAAAACTCCATATCCTTGGGATTGGAACCCGGCCATCCCCCTTCGATATAGTCCAACCCCAGCTCGTCCAGTTTTCTGGCAATCTTCAGCTTGTCATTCACAGACAGGGAGATTCCTTCTCTCTGTGTCCCGTCCCGCAAAGTGGTGTCATACAATTCGACCTTGTTCTTCAACGCGGCCATGGTTCGATCCCCTCTCCTTTGAAACTGATTCACGCGCAGCTACAGCCAGATGAATTGTTCCGGTTGATACACCCTGAACCCCTTGCTGCTGCGACAAATTTTCTTTGTGATACATATAGACAGTAGTATAGCGTACCGCCAGTTTTCAGACAAGTTCTTGCAACGCAAAGAGTCAGATCCTGTCGATTCCGGAAGATGGCGTTTTTCTCCTTTTCAAACTGACCGCCCCTTCCGGGCATATCTCCAGACAACAATAACAGCGCAGGCAGGCATCGTACATGATCGACGCCCTCCTTCGTTTCTTGCCGTTTTCCACCTCACTCATGAACATGGCCTCCACGGGGCAGTACTCCAGGCAGCGGCCACAACCGGTACACTTCTCATTTATGCAGGGCCACGGTCTCCTTCCCTCCTGTATATTCCTGATCCAGGCCGGAGCATAACGCAACAGAAAAGACCAGCCCTTCCCCGCGGCCCCCCTGTCAAAATCGAGGTGCCGCAACTCCTCGAAAGGCCCCAGGACATTGATATCAGCCAAATTGCCCCCGATCATCTGTCGTCTGATAGCCGCATCCAGCGTGGATACTTCAGCAGGAACAAAACCCACCAGTTGCGCACTCACGGCATCCAGGGCAACGGCATCCGTCGAGGCAAGTATCGCCCCGACCGGTTCGGGCCGCCCGTGGCGAGGGCCCAGCCCCTCCATGGCCACCACCGCATCGACAATCGATATGGCCGGCCGCGTGGCCAGGTAAAGATCGAGTAGAAAATTTGCAAAATCATCTACCATGGGATAGCGCAGATGATAAAGCTTCTTCTGCCTTCCGCCTATAAAACCATAGCAATTCTTCACGGCGGCAGTTAAACCGGTCAGGGTGTGGGTTTTCAGTTTGGCCACGTTGATGACCATATCCATCTCCATTGCCGCAGCCGACAACTTGATGAACCTGCAAAGCCGGGCGCCTGGAACTTCCACCTCGATATTCTCTTCCAATTCCAGCAGGGAGGCACCCGTCTCCCTGACCACATCCATGATACCACTGATCTCGGCCACCCTCATGAGAGGCCCCTCCATGGGGCTGTCGCCCACGAAGGCGGTCCCGCCCACTTCCTGCACCGCCTTCACCACCGCTCTGACCACCGCGGGGTGCGTGGTTACAACCCTTTCCGCCGGTTCCGGAGCAAGCATATTGGGCTTGATCAGAACTCGTGCGTCCCTGGCAAGGGCCGCCCCCAGGCCTCCGCAATCTTCAAGAACCTTGCGCACGGCCCGTTCAACCGTTTCTTGCTCGTAACTGCGGCAGGGGAAGATACTGACAGTTTGCGCGGACAATTTCAACACTCCATTTTCACTACCGGCGTTCTCTTTCAGTTCTTGCGGATAGCAAGATAACTCATCCTGCGTTCTGCATCGCCATTCTCCACCATTATAACGCATAAAAAAATATTTTTGAGAATACTTGAAATAAAGCTTTACATTTCATAAAACCAGGTTTATACTGACAATAGTGTTACTTTTCTGATTATCGTGTTACATGGGGATACCGGGAACTTGTTCGTTCCTGTTACCGGGCCCCGAAAGGAGAGAGGCCCATTTCACAGCCAATCTTGACCACTTGCCGCAGTAACGGCGCGGCATCCAGGGTCTATTTCTAACCTCATAACATAGCTCTTGCCCGGAAAGAACCGTCAAGTAAAACTGCTCATTTTCTCTCCGGGCCATTTTTTTCCCCGTTCTTCCGCAAAAGTTGGACATTTCATTGGAATTCCACGGAATATGATTGTAAAATAACAGGAGGGCTCATGGAGATGCTATATTTGAAAAATGTATTACTCTATTCTTGTCGATATATCATATGAGATAATTCTTCAAGATTGATCGATCATAAAAAGTCCATGACGGGGAGCCACCTCCCTTGCAATGGAACGAGGTGTAAAATCTTGAACAAGATAGTGGTGCTTGACGGTTATACCTTGAACCCCGGTGATCTATCCTGGGATGAATGGAAACAGTTCGGTGAAATAACCGTGTATGACCGCACTCCAGAGGACCTTGTCCTGAAAAGAATAGATGATGCCGGGATCATCCTGACCAACAAAACCGTACTGACCGGGGAAATATTTGATCGGGCACCCCATATCAGGTATGTAGGCGTGCTGGCGACCGGCTACAACGTGGTAGATATTGCCGCCGCCAGAGAAAAAGGGATCACGGTGACCAATATACCCGCTTACGGAACGGCCGCCGTGGCGCAGATGACCTTCGCACTGCTCCTGGAGATGTGCCATCATGTCGGGGCACATAGTGAAGCGGTAAAAAAAGGAGCCTGGACAGATTCTGCCGATTTCTGCTTCTGGAATTATCCACTCATCGAGCTGGCAGGGAAAAACCTGGGCATCATCGGATTCGGCCGCATCGGGCAGGCGGTGGGCAAGATCGCCCGGGCCATGGGCATGAACGTCCTGGTCCATGACCCCCATCCGGAAAAAATACCGGAGAGCGGAAGCTTGAAATATGTGAAGCTTGGACAGCTGTTCGCCGATGCGGACATTATCTCCCTGCACTGCCCCCTGCAAGACAGTACTGAAGGCATGATCAACAGAAAGACCATCGCCATGATGAAAGACGGCGTGATGATCATCAACACCGCGCGGGGCCCCCTGATCAACGAGGAAGATCTGGCAACTGCGCTTGACAGCAAAAAAGTTGCCGGGGCTGCGCTTGATGTCCTCTCCCGGGAGCCACCCGGAAATGACAATCCCCTGCTATCGGCAAAAAACTGTATCATCACCCCGCATATTTCGTGGGCACCGAAGGAATCCAGAGAGCGCTTGATGGACATCGCCATGAATAATGTAAAACAGTTTCTGGCCGGGAAAACGGTAAATGACGTGACCTGATTTCCATGTGGCGCCCTCTCTCCCCCGGTACAGAAAGCTGAATTCCTCCTACCTGTAAAGAATGACCAGTTCTGAATGCCGCAATGTGTTGGCAGGCAGTGCTTCATTGGAAGAAGTGAGCCCGTAAACTGATGCCATTATCTTGGCATTTTTGGGCACTTCTATCGTGACCTCGTAGATCTTGAGTGTCACCTGAGAAAGATTTACCTGTTTCATAACTGTACACCCCGGAGACACGCTGCCACAAAAATCCTTGTAAACTATTTTTGGGCATTTATCCTTGTTGTAGAACTTGATCTCGTAGTTGATGGCCTTCCCCGAATTGTTTTCAACAAACACATTGACAAATTTCTGCGCCGTAGAATACCAATACAAAGGGCCGGTAGAATAGATCTGCTGTTTGCCCGGAATGCAGATTACCTGGCCAGGGTAGAGCACATTCGGGTTGTGAATCTGGGGATTGGCATCGATAAGATCGGCCAGAGGGACACCAAAGCGGTTCGAAAGCAGGTAGAGCGTATCCCCCTTGATGACCGTGTACAATTGCCCCGAACATGTGGCAGGTGGCGGCGGAATACCCTTGACCCCAACTTTCCCCTTGTCATCTTCTTTTTTCATCTTCCACACCTTCCTTTTATTTAATTTCAATTCATTATATGGCAGCTCGTAGACTGTGTGAAAACAAACAATCATGGATGGGAAGGCATTTGTTTCCGCTCATACTGGCATAACAACTGCTTTGAATGGAAAATAAATATTACTGCCCCCGCATCCTGATTTCCAAACCTGTCATTTGGCCGTGGGAATGCTGCGGTTGGGGCTTTTACATGCGGATCTGGCAATCAGCCACGCACGGGCCGTGGGGAAAAAGGCCCGGAAACAAAACCCCCGGTATGATCCTCAACATATCCGGGAATCTTTACCGATGTGGATGGTATCCGAGTCCTACAACTGTTTTTTAAAATTGGTGCCGGGGGTACATTCCTGCCATCGTCCCATTATTCACCCTGCAATAGCTCCGGTTCAACCGAAAACGAAAGTCAGGAGAAAGGTCCCCTGTTTATCTTGATGGGGGTGCCCCATCGTTTGAAGGTTTCGGCATGTGAAAGAATGATAAACTGGCGTTTATCCTTCTGGCGATGCAATATTTCGCGGATTTTTTGCAGACGCCCGGCATCGGTGCCAGTAAAAGGGTCATCAAGGATGAGGGGCAACCTTATATTCTCGGCCAGAAGATCCGCCAGTGCGAAGCGCAACGACAGATAAAGCTGATCCCGGGCCCCCTTGCTCAACTGTGCCACACTGCATTCACGGCCATCCTCGAGAACACCGATGTTGAAGCCCTCATCCATACTGATCTTTCTGTTGGCCCTTCCCGTAATATCGAAGCAATATTCCGAAGCCTGATTCTCGAGACGCTCCTTGTGAGTGGAACGATAATCATCTATCGCCCCTTTCAATTCCTTGTAAGCAAGCGTCAGCGCATCGGCGTTCATTTCCATCTTTTCTTTTTCCATTGTCATTTCCCCGAGTTCAAGTTCCGCGGCGGCAATATTGAGGGGCTTTTCTCCTTCAAGTGAGGCCTGCTGCCTGAAAAGGTCGTTGCGCTTTTCCTCCAGCCCGCTTTTCTTTTCCCCTAACTTGGCGATCTCCGCCTCCAGTTTCTCCCGGGCATCGGTCACATATTTAAGATCATCGACCCGATCGGTCCCCGGCAGGCCCGGGTTCTGTTCAATGAAGCTCTGCCAATCCCTCAACAATGCAATGGCTTGATCCTGAGCCCGATTGTAAACGCCCTGTAGATCCGAAACCCCCTCTGCATCATTTCTGTCCAGAATTGTTTTCAGTTTGATATCGGCATCACTTTTCTCACGTGAAAGCTGTTGCCACTCCTTCCAGCGTGACAGGGCCACGGCGGTGTCGCCTTCGTAAGCCTCCAGAATTCCCGGCAACAATTCAAGCAAATCCGCTTTTTTTTCTTGCAAAACCGCCAGGTTGTTTTTCTCCTCCTCCAGCCTTTCCCCTTGCCCTTCAACCATGTTCTTTTTCTCTTCAATCTCTGCCATCAGTCGGGACAGCTCCGCCGCCTCTTCAGCCTGCTCCGCCCACCAGGTATCGGCAAGGTCCTGCAACCGTCCGGTCATGTTGGCAGCCTTCTGTACCGCTGTATCACCAAACTTCATACCCAGAAAACGTGCTGTTTCCTTCCATTCCCCGGAAACTTCATCTGACCGTAGATCGGCAGCCTCCGCTTCTTCCGGGCTGCATCCAAGTTTCTGTTCTGCAAAAAGATATGATTTTTCCAACAAGGTTTGTTTCTGATCAAGTAGATTCTGCCATCGGGCATAAGCTACGGGGATATCTTCCGGATTGGCCGCAAATACAGCCATTTTATGCTCATAGTCTCTCATTTCCTCCGCCGCTTTTTCAGCTTTTTTCCGCAATCCATCCATTTCATCTTCCGATGGCAATTCCCCGGCCAGCGCCGCCAGGCGTTGCCGTTCATATTCGCTGCGCTGCAGGCGCTCGGCAAGCCTTCCCAGTTCCGCATCCCCCCATGCAGCATACGGCCCAAGCTTGCGGTCATAGTCGGCCAGTTCGGCCATGAGCATCTGCATTTCCCCCGCAGCATGGATACCCTTGCCTTTCCTGCGCCAGCCGGCTATCCGGCGATAAACGAGGCCACCCAACCAGTAACCGACCCCCCCGGCGATGATCGCCGCCACGGCCATAAGAAAGATGTTGCCCATTCCGACGATCACGCCAGCCGCGGCTGCAAGGACCAATGCCCCGCACAACCCGGGAAGCAGGGATGGCGGTGCTGCCACCTCCCCCCCCGCCCCGGTTTCCAGTTCTCGTTTTCTTTTCAGTGTCCCCAGCTTTCCCTCCACGAGGGCGGCAGCGTCTTCCGGAAGCCCCTTCAAATCGGCATATTGTTCCTCGTACCCCGACCTGGCTTCCAGGTAATCATCTACCGTGGCAAGCTCCCGCTGTGTCTTTTCTGCCGTATCCTTCAGCCGCGTGTATTGTTGATTGTATGCCCGGACCATCTCCAGTTCATCCCGTGACGCTTCTTCAAAGGGTGCAAATTCGTCCCCAAGCTGTCGGTCGATGTCATTGATTTTTCCAAGCACCGCTTTGAAATCATCCCACTGTTGCCGGCAATTTTCGGCGAGGCTTTTCAGATGTTTCAGTTTCTCCACCGGATCGGTGCCCAGCAGTTCACGGGCCGCAAAATTACCATATGCTTCCATCTGTTCTTGCAGTGATCTTCTCCCTTCATTCAGGGATTCTTCAATTTCTCTTATCTTCTCCTCCACCTCGCGCAGCCGCCTTTCATTGTTATCCAGCTCGACGAGACGGTCGCCCGTCTCCGGAGGAACGTCAACAAATGCGGGAAAATCACGCCCATACTTCAGCTGCCACCGTGTTATCTCTTCTTGAAGTTTCTCCGCGTCCTCACTGTCCCGCTGCAGCTTGTCACGTTCCCGGGTGGCATGGCGGTATTTTTCGGCCCGGAAATTCCAACCGGACCAGGCCTCGTTGGCTTTTTTCCTGTCTTCAAGTTCCTTTCCCGTCTGCTGAAGCTCCTCCTGTGTTTTCGACAACTGCTCCCGCACGGCCAGAAAGGAATCTGCCTTCTGCCGCCCGTCTTCAATCTGCCGTTCCAGATCCTCGATTCTTTCAGCAAGGAGTTCCAGCTTCCTGTCCTTGCTCTGATTTCTCGCCGTGATCCCGCGTTCGTTGGGTCCCGTGTATTTGGTCAGCGATTTCAGGTTTTCGACAAGATTCTCCAACGCTCGGTTGAATGAAGTCCCCTTCCCGCCGGCAAGCAGGCCCTGAAGTTCGGAACTGATGTTCTCCGGTTCCGGCAACGGCTGCCCGACACAGAAAGTATCCCCGAAAAGTTCAACGCTGTTCAAACCCAACAGTTCCAGCAACTTTTTTTCATACTCCTCCAATTTTTTTATGGCTTCCGGATTGTGTTCTCCTTCAACGAGCAATTTTCCGCCATCAGCTCCCAGGGATCGGAGTTCCACACGATGCGTATCAAAATCCCTCTTGACAAGATAATCTTCTTCCCCGACGGAAAAATACACTTCGCCCAGGCATCTTCGGGGATTATCCCAGTTGCGTAAACGTTCAAGGGTAAAAGGCGAGGTACTCCTGCTGCGGTGGCTCAGTCCAAACAATGTGGTGATCAGGCCCGCTACCATGGTGGTCTTGCCCGTTTCATTTTCCGCCACGTAATAATTTATCCCCGGCGAGAAATCAAACTCCGTCCTCTCCGGATAGCAGCCAAACCCTTCAAGAACGAGACGGTTGAACGTTACGTTGTGGTCATGCTTTCCGGTCATACCTGATCCACCCCCTGCAGCGCGGCCAGTCCCTTGCGCATGGCCTGTCCCAGCAGTTTCCGCTCCTGCTCGTTTTCCGCTGTTGCCTGCTTCTTCCGGAGCCGTCGCACGAAATTCCCTCTCACCGTGGGTTCCTGTGCAAGACTCTCGAGGAAGGTATCCGAGAAATATTCGGTCTCATTTTTTATTTCGATATAAAAGAAATAAGGTTCCAGTGCATCCAGTAACTGTTCTTCCCCGAAATGGAAGGGTGGCGTACCTTTGAATGTCAACTGCACCATGGCTTCGGGATCGGCAAAACTTTTGCAGGTTTCAAGCAGATCGTCCGCCCCCTCCAGACCGGAAAGTTCCAAATTGCGAATCTGATGCCGGCGTATATCAAGTTCTGCCTTCTCAATTTTTATACGGCCCCCGCTGTATTCGGCGACGACAAGGCCGCCGGTTCCCGGGTCGTTGAAACTCTTGAACTCGGCCGCTCCCGGATAAACCGCCATCCCCTTCCCCACTGTTTTCTCGGTATAGCGGTGTATGTGCCCTAGGGCAATATAGTCGTAACCGGCCTCTTTCAGCAGCCCGGATTTGAGAGGAAGGCTTCTGTCGGCGACCCCTTCCCAATCCAGCGAACCGTGAAAAGCCCCGATATGAAGCCCGGGCAAGTCTTTCCGGGGAAACTTTTCGATGGAAGAAACAATTGTGAGCCCGCCCGTAAAGGCCAGAGCATAAACATGCAACCCGGTACCGTTCACTTCGACGGAAACTGACAGTTCAGGCATGGGATTCACCACGAGCTCACCCGGCCAATTGGCGCCATGCTGCCGGTAAACCGAATCCCGGTAGGTAATCTCATCGTGATTCCCCGGTACGGTAATGACACGGAGCCCCGCTGTGGTCAGGCGCCCCAGATTATCAAGAACCTGGCGGACGAGGGATTCATCGGGGCGGTAATCCTCAAATAAATCACCGACGATGAACACGGCATGAATATCGTTACCGGGGGAAAGTGCAAAATCAACCGCTTTCGCTAGCAGTTGATTGCGTTCCCGCAGACGGACTTTCTTTTTTTCGCCGCCCAAATAAGATGGAGCCCAGCCCAGATGCAGGTCAGCCAGATGCAAGATGCGCAACATGATTCACCTCTGGTAATGATTGGATTCTCCATTCATGATATACGAGCCGGAAAGTTCTGGCAACCTTTTTGCACCCGATCGATACCCCGGAAATCGGCGGCAGTATTGCGCCCACACCCTCACCCATTATCATCTTGAACCACTTTCAAATCCTTGCCTTGCAGGATATCGATATATCTTTACAGAATCATTACTTGTTACCATAATTGACCTTCCGTGCTGTATGATCCGCCAAGCCTGATCAGACAAGTTTCATTTCCGAGGTCCGCAGGCAAAGGCCCCAAAATGATTTCAAGAAAGGAATACAGGTGAACCCGGATGACCGAAGAGAAAATATTTGAAAGGTTGCACAGCGGGGAACTCTACCCCACCGATGATGACAGACTGATGAAAGTTCAGCTTGCCTGCCTCGAACGATTGTACGAATTCAACATGACCAGGCCATCGGAACTGAAAAAAAGGGAGAAAATGCTGAAAGAATTGTTTGCCGAAATCGGGGAAAGCTGCTATATCGAACCTCCGCTTCATGCCAACTGGGGCGGAAAACATGTCCATTTCGGCCATCATATCTATGCCAATTTCAACCTTACCCTGGTGGACGACACGCATATCCATGTCGGTGACTATACCATGTTCGGGCCAAATGTCATCGTTGCCACGGCGGGACACCCGCTCCTGCCGGAGTTGCGGGAGCAACTGTACCAGTTCAACATGCCCATACATATAGGCAGGAATTGCTGGATCGGGGCCGGCGCCATCATCATGCCGGGTGTTTCCATTGGTGATAACACCGTCATCGGTGCGGGGAGCGTCGTTACGAAAGATATCCCGGCCAACGTCATCGCCGTCGGCAACCCTTGCAAGGTCATGCGCGAAATAGGCGAGAAGGACAAAAAATATTATTACAGGGACAGGATGATTGGCGAACCGGGCCGCGATTGAAACACTCCCGCTTTCGCCCGAAATCATGTCTTCATGTTGCATGCCCGCCAAAAATATGTTGGCATGTGCATATAATGTCAGCGAACTATGTGCAAGGGGTTTCCTCCGTCATTCCGTCCCCATGCCGTGGCAATGTCAAAAAAAAAAGAAGCCGATCAGAAACAATCGGCCTCTTCAGGTATTATCAATGGTGCGAGCGAAGGGATTTGAACCCCCACGGGCTTGCGCCCACTAGGTCCTGAACCTAGCGCGTCTGCCGATTCCGCCACGCTCGCAGAATAGATCACTTTTTGTCGTCCTGCCACGTTACCGGCTACCTATCATTATACCCATAAACAAAGTGAAAGGCAAGCAGCAGCCCACCCCGGTTGCCGGCAATCTTTGGAAACCAAAGCCCATGCGAATGGGCATACCTCGAACGAACAATACCCCGGCGATGCAGAACCCCCGGCTGCAAGATCAAACTACACCCCAAAAAATTCCCGGGACAGTCTCTGGCGTCTCTCCGCCTCCGACTGTTTTTCAACATGCAGGTTCAAGGGGGATATGATCTTCAGGGCCTTTTCCAGCACGGTGAATTTGAGGGGAAATTGTATATTATCCCGGGTCTCCCCATCGACCTGGACGAGCATGGTGTCATCGTCGCAGTTGATCACGGCTTCCTTGACCCTCGTTTTGTGAAATCCCTTGATGCCGGTATGCGCCTTGAAGAAAGCCAGCAGCCCCATGCTGATCATCCTGAATTTATCGATATCCTCGACCAGCTGAAAATCCAGGAACCCGTCATCGACTATGGCCTGGGGAGCGATACATAGCTGCCCGCCGTAGAACTTCCCGTTGGCGACCACGATAAGTATTGTTTCCCGCGTTATGATCTGACCGTTGTCCAGCTGGAACGTAACTACACGCGGCTTGATGTAAAGGTGCTGCAAGCAGGCGGAAACATAGGCCGGATAGCCCTCCAGCCAGTAATTGTCATCGGTGGCCGTCTTTGATACGGCAGCATCATAACCCATCCCCACCGAATTGAGGAAGATCTTGTCGTTGACCATCCCCAGATCCATCTCCAGCACCGGCCATTCAAAAAGGCCTTTCAGGGATTGCATGGGGTTGTGGGGTACGGCCACGGAACGGCGAAACCCATTGGCTGTCCCGGCCCCGATAACACCAAAGATATTCTTTTCCCGGTCGATGCCGTTGGCCACTTCCTGAAGTGTCCCGTCCCCGCCGACCGCAACGATCAACTCGGCTCCATCCCGGCTGGCACGTTCGGCCATCTTCCGTCCATCTCCGCCATCCCCGGTAAAATACACCTCGTGTGCGATCCTGTTTTTTTCAAGATAGGATCCGATCTTCTTCCACGTTTTGGCACCCCGCCCTTTTCCCGCATAGGGATTGACCACAAAGGCAGTATTGTAAGGAAAACTGGTCGGTTTCATCCCTCTCTCTCCTTAACCCAGATAATGACATGCTGCGCTATCAGTCTATTATTTTATATTCGCCAACTTTCCTTTTTTACCCTTCAATCTTTCTTTTCCTTAATCATTTTCGGATGGTTTCCCGGACGCAGCGGTCCCTGTCAACCGCCCCAGCAGATGTTTGAATTCCATCGGCAGCGGGAAAGCAATCAGAGACCCTTGCTGCGCCGCTATTTCCGGCAGTGACCGCAGGAGACGCACAAACATCCCCCCGTCCTGGTGTGCCAGGATGGCAGCTGCCTCGGCCAACCTCTCTGCCGCCTGTTTCTCGCCCTCGGCCTGGATAACGATGGCGCGCCGTTCTCTCTCTGCCGCCGCCTGCCTGGAGATAGCCTTCTGGAGGCCTTCGGGAATCACCACGTCCTTGATCTCCACCGATGTGACTTTGATCCCCCAGGGATCGGTAGCTTCGTCAAGGATCTTCTGAATCAGCTGGTTCAATTTGTCCCTCTCCGCCAGCAGGCCATCGAGTTCCGCCTGGCCGGCAACACTCCTGAGCGTGGTCTGCGCCATCTGCGAGGTGGCAAACATGTAATCCTCCACGTTGACCACCGCGCGGTTCGGATCGACCACACGATAGTAGACAACCGCATTGACGCTGACAGTAACGTTGTCACGGGTTATCACGTCCTGTGTGGGAACATCGAGAGTGATGGTCCGCAGTGAAATGCGCACCGCCTTGTCCAGCAGGGGGATGATAAAGATTACCCCCGGCCCTTTGGCCGCGATCAGATGGCCGAGGCGGAAAACCACCATCCTCTCGTACTCCTTCACCACCTTCAGTGAAGAAGCAATAAAAGCAATCAGAATCGCTACTACAACAACCCAGAATGTCTCCATCAGAAAATACCTCCTTCATTTTCATCCATGGCTTTCACCAGGAGCAACAACCCTTCCTGGTTGACAACCTGAACCTCCCTGCCAACTTCCACAACCCCTTTTTCCAGATTCCTGGCCTTCCATATCTCGCCCTGGAAACTGACCAGCCCTCCGGGTGAAAGTTCCTCCACGACCACAGCCTTCTCCGGCATGTGAAAAAATCTGGGTTCCTTTTTGCGCCGCCTCCACGATCCGATCACGGCCTGGACAACGATGAGCAGCAGGATGCCGACACCGACGACAACACCGATGACCGTGGCCCGAAAAGCGTGGTACCAGTCCGGTGCCATCAATGGCTCGATGGGCAGCAATATCGAACCGAAAAGCAAACTGATGATGCCTCCTATACCCAGAATCCCGAAACCCGGTGTAAATATCTCTGCAATGATCAGGGCCACCCCCACTACCAGCAATATTATTCCCGTGGTGCTGATATCGAAAAGCCCCATTCCGTAAATACCCATCACCAGGATTATACCACCGAGTACCTCCGGGACGAAGGTGCCGGGCATATTCAACCCCAGATAGATTCCGGCCAGGCCCAGCATCAGCAGAAGAAATGCTACCTGCGGATTGCTCAATGTGTTCTGGAGCCTTTCGCCGATATTCATGCGCACATCCACAAGACGGGCACCGGCCGTCTGCATGATCAGCGCCTCCCCCTCCTTCTCCACCTCGTAACCATCGAGTTCCAGCAGAAGTTCATTCAGGTTCGCCGCCGTAATATCGGACACCCCCAGCTCCATGGCATCCTCGTAATTCAGAACCAGGTTCTCGGTAATGAATTTTTCCGCGATCTCCTCCGGGCGCCCGGTTTCCTTGGCCATGCTGCGAATATGACCGGCCAGGAAACGTTCTGTCTTCTCCTCCGCAGGGGCGGTGCCCCCTTCGGGGGAAAGAGTGATGGGCTGTGCCGCCCCGACGGTGGTACCCGGGGCCATGGCCGCCACATCAGCACTGATGAGGATGAATGCACCCGCCGAAGCCGCTATTGCCCCCGAGGGGGCCACGAAGACGACCACCGGCAGATACGTACCCCTGAATATTCTATTTATATCCAGGGTCGCATCGACCAGCCCCCCGGGGGTATTCATCATCACGATAACAGCTTGCGCACCGGCCTCCTCGGCCTTCAGTACATGGCGCTCCAGAAATCCGGCGGTGCCGACCGTGATCATATCCTCAATCGGGATGACATAGACCACGTTCCTGCCGTCAGCAGAAACCTCACTTGCCGGCAGCAAAAACATGACCAGCAGGGCCGCTCCAAGTAAAATAAAGACCAAACCTCTTTTAATAATCACCGGCCTGCCCCTTTCATCTGCTACAATCGGATTCGCCAATTACTTTATTATAATATAATATTATCCTCCTGGCTGTAAAACAAATACGACATGATCAAAATCGGGGCAAGCCGGGAATGCATATGAAAGATCACGAAGGAAAAAATGTTAATGCATTCCGGGCGGGAAACAGCCCGCCGAGAGGCAAAGGGATAAACAAAAGACCAGAGAATGGCTGCAATGCCCGCCCCACCGCATACAATAACCTTTCGTCTGTATAGAATATGGTTTAGGCTTCAAGCAGCATATTTCAGAATATATCATCCTAACGAAGACAAAAATATGAGAAAGTGTTATCATATAAATATAACCAACTTATTTATATATATTTTTAAGGAAAAATCTGCTGGCAGCAATGGGGTAACAAAAAATGACCGTGATCACCAAGAAAACCGAATATGCCATCATCTCCCTGATGGAGTTGGCCATGCTCGATGAGGGAAAAACGATGACGACTAGAAGTATCGCCGAACGACAGGAAATACCGGTAAACCTTGTTACCCAGATTCTGGCCGAACTCCACAGGGCAGGATTGACCGGAAGTGTCCGCGGTGCCGGCGGTGGAATCTTCCTGAAAAGAGATCCATCCACGATCAACCTGCGCGAAGTTGCCGAACTGATCGACGGGCCGCTGAGTATTACCCGTTGCACAACTCCGGAAAACCAATGTAAAAATATAAAAAGCTGTGATCTCCGAAAAATCTGGTTGGAATCACAGCAGGCATTGCTGAATGTACTGGAGCAGACGACCATAAAGGACCTTCTCTGATTTTTTTAAAAAAACCGATCCCCCACCCCCATTTTCATGATGTCATGATCGTTTTTGCTTCGGCAGGTGAGAGAACGGTTTTTATGACCGGCTCCCCACCAACATTTTCATGAAGGCCGTACCGTTTTTGCTTGCAAGCGGAAAACCGGTTTTTAAAACCGATCCCCCGCCCCCATTTTCATGGAGAAGAATTTTTTCCTGTTTCGGCAGGCGGGAGAACGGATTTTATGTTCCAGCTCCCCACCGACATTTTCTAGAGACAGTACCGTTTCATGCTTGGGAGGAAAACGGTTTCAAGGCCGTTTCCCCACCCCATTTTCATGATGTCATGATCGTTTTCTGCTTCGTCAGTTGGGGGCTGGAAGATTATTTACAGGATTCAACCCCGCATCATTTCTTTCATCTTTCTTGATTTGCGGATTCTCTGCACTATCTCGGGCGCCATCTCTCCTTTTTCCATCATCTCATCAAGTAACTCCGTCACCTTATCTTCACCGTGCCTCTTTCCTATCGCATCAAAAACAGCTTCGGCAATCTTCTCCACGGCCTCTCCCTCTTTCAGGGGGCCTTTCTCATATTCCCTGATTTTCTCGCCCAGCTGCTCCCGTTCTTCTTTCTGCAACAAACGGAAAGCCATCTCTTCCAGTTTCTTTTTGACGGAAAGTCCTGTTCTGCTGCCCCTGGCAATATCCCCGATGCAGTACTTTGCGTAGGCACACCATTCGGCACACCCCAGATCGAACTTCCTGTTGATGACCATTTTTCCACATTTCTTGCAACGAAGTCGCACATCCGTTTTCCAGAATTCTATGCTCTCTCCGCACTGTGGACAGGTCTCCGTGGAGATGTCATCATAAGACCAGTACCTCATATCCTGTCCCGGGCATTTGGAACTTAACATTATGATCACACTCCTTTCAATAAAATCGATAAAATATATTACTAATTAACTTAGTTATATTATAAAACTGCTTTTAACATTTGTCAACAGGTTCTGGAAAATTTTTTGGAATATCTTTAAAAATATCTAAAATATCTCTCTACATATTTTCAATCACTGCTTGTAGCCAATCCATCTCGAAATATCACGCTCGTAATTTACTATTTCTTCGGGGTCAAAAAATATTTTCAATTCTCGCCTGGCACTCTCTGCCCCGTCTGAAGCATGAACAATATTGTTGCTCATGAACAGCGCCAGATCACCGCGGATGGTGCCCGGTAACGCCTCGAGGGGATCGGTGGCTCCCAGCATCTTCCTGATCTCGGCGATGGCATTTCTGCCCTCCCAGGCCATGGCCAGCACCGGCCCCGATGTAATAAAGGCAACCAGTTCACCATAAAATTTTTTCTCCCGGTGTTCCTCGTAGTGACGGGATGCCCGTTCCTCGTCCATCCATAACATCTTTGACCCTACCAGTTTGAGGCCTTTTCTTTCCAACCTGGAGATCACCTCGCCGATCAACCCCCGTTGAACACCATCGGGCTTGACCAGCACCAGAGAAGTTTCCACCATCTTTCCAACCCCTTTCTCCCCCCGATCCAGGAGGCAACATATTGCAGCAACAATGATTGTTGGATTCTATTATTGACATGATTTCAATAAATGATAAGCGGCTTCTGATCTTCGATAATCGTACTATCCTCGGCCAGAGCCCTTCGTATATCCCTGGGAATGGAAAACATGTGAACGTGTGTCCGCCCATCATAAAATTTCAGATCCGTGATGCCGAGACGACCGAGCCCGGAGTCAACTTCCTCCGGTGATATCTTCAGGGGATCATCTTTCCGGGAAGCAATATTGAAGCCCCAGGGGCTGTCAAATGAGGGAACATAAGCCTGGTAGGAACGAACGATTTCAAAACAGGTTTGAAGTGTATTCCTGATCGCCGCGTGTGCCTCTATATACTGAAGGCTGAAGGAACCCGACTGCATGGCAAGAAGCCCTCCCGGGGCAAGCTTCCGTACGAGTATACCGTAAAATTCGCGGGTAAACAGAAGATAAGAAGGCCCGTCATCCACCGGCTCGGTCAGATCGCTGATGATCAGATCAAACTGGCGATCTGTCTCTGCCAGATAGCGGCGGGCATCCATATGTAACAATTCCACCTTTTCCTCATCAAAGGCACCCTTGTGCCATGAAGGAAGATGTTTTCGGCAGAGGTCAACCACTTCACGGTCCAGGTCAACCATGGTGATCCTTTCCACCATGGGATATTTCAGGACTTCCCGGATCACGGCACCTTCCCCGCCCCCGATGATGAGAACCCTGCGCGGCGCGGGATGCAGGATCATGGCCGGATGGACCAATGCTTCGTGATAGATATACTCATCCATCTCCGTGGATTGTATCTTCCCATCAAGAATCAAGCACCGTCCAAAATTGAAGGTATCCACGATTTCAATCTTTTGAAATTCGGTATTGCCGCAATAAACCTCGTTTTTTATGGCAACCATGAAAGCCTGATATGGGTTGTCATAATCTATATGCCAACCGCATTCCGGCCTGGTCAATGGTTATAACCCCCTCATGATTGTTATATAACGGCCATAACTGACCGTTCAGGCAACCAATCAAAGATTGGCCACGGATTTGTGTTCCACCTTGCGATCAAAGATGCCGCGCTTTATCTCCCTGGCCATCATATTTTCAGCTTCTAGCTTCTGTTTGAGGTACTCGCAGGAAACCCAGGGATCCACGGCCTGCCCGCAGGTAAAAACATCAACAGCGGCATAACCAAGTTCGGGCCAGGTATGAATCGTCAAATGTGATTCTGATATCACCACTACGCCACTCAATCCCTGTGGCAGATACTGGTGAAAGGCCACTTCACGAACTTCAGCGCCGGCAACCTTGGCAGCTGAAACCATCTCTTGCTCAATAAATTCCCGATCATCAAGCAGTTCCGTGGGACATCCATAGAACTCGGCTAACACATGACGGCCCAAAGCGTTCATCTTTATACCTCCTTGCAACAATGATTATAGCAGGGCAAAACGACAAATTAAATTGTAACAAAATACATGGAAATGTCAATTAAATTTGAAATTATCATCGGGCTGGCCAGGAAGTTTCCTTGCTCTTCGTGGAGGCTCCCATCGTTGCAATGCGCCTGCCATGTTCAATTATCGACATCGGGCTCGTCATCGGGCTCACCCGGAATAATTTCCAGCCCGACAACATGACGCAAGATGCGGATAGCATCACGTATATTCACGTGCCTGTCTCCATCCAGATCACCGGCATACAGCTGGGATGGGCTTAAATTGACCAGTTTCACGGTATGACGAAGCAGTAGAATGGCATCGTACACATCAATCTCTCCGTCCCTGTTCAGATCCCCCCGTTTGACTTGCAGCCCGACGACCACTCCGCAGGCACCCGTTGCCTTATCACCGTCAACGGCCACGCGGACAAACGTCTCCCCCGGGCCTGCAGCCTTGACTCGCCCCTTCTCATCAACCGCCGCGATCTCGGGATGGTCCGAACTCCAGGCAAGTTCCCGGTAGAAAGCATTGGAGGGATATACAGTGGCCTTCAGATCGATAGCTTCGCCTTCGGAAAGATAGAATATATCTCCTTCAATGGAGACGTTTTTTATCATCACTGCAGTGGGCAGATCCAGTGCCATACCAATGCCGTTGGCCATGGCTTCCACCAATTTATTGCGGAATGATGGGCTTTGCAACAGGATGGCGTCGCCCTCGTTATCGATGAAACCATTCTCCACCAACAAAGCCGGCATCACCGTCTCCCGCAGGACATGGAAATCTGCCCTTTTCATCCCGCGGTTTATACTTCCGGCCTCCCGCCAGACCTTGCTGACAGAGGAATGAATAACCTGGCGGATCTCTTCCTCTCTAGCCGAGGCGCCGCCTTTATAGATGTAATCCTCGTAACCCCGTACTTTACCCTTGTTCTCTCCCACCGGAGAGGCATTGGAATGCAATGAAAAATAAAAATCTGCTCCCCAGGCATTGGCCATCGCTGTTCGGTCTGCCAGGGAAACATACACATCATCCCTCCGGGTCAGCATGATCTCGCATTCAAAAATACTTCTCAGCCTCTCCTCCAGTGCCAGTGCCAGGATTAGATTGATCTCCTTCTCCTTCATCTCCATGTGGCCGACCGCCCCGAAATCCCGGCCCCCATGTCCCGGATCGAGAACAATTTTTTTGATGGTGGCTGCCGCCAGTACCTGATCGGCGGGCAGACCAACCTCCAACGCGGCCCCATCCCCAACATCGGCCATCTCTTCGGCAAAGCAAGGAAAGGGAATGAGGGCAGCCATGATAAAAAAGAAAAAAAATGCTATGTATGAAGGTATCCTGCTCTGCAAGTTCATCTCCGTGTCTCCTTCCTGGGCTCTGTTTCTGCGATTAGCCACATAAAGTCGGCACCTTGAGGAGATTGAATTCTGTCATCTCAGCTGTTCTGGCAATCCACAAGCGTCAACACTACCCCGATGATGCCCCCATCCATATCTCTCCAGGGTGAAAAATAAAGATGGAAGTCAGCCATCCGGCCATCCTTCATTCTTGCACATGTCTTCACTGCCGCCAACAGTTTCCCTCCGAGAGCCTCCCCGAAGGCTTTCTCAAATTCATTTTCCTCTATATGGGGAAAACTTTGTCTGAAAATTTCCGGGGCCAGGTCCGGTTCCCATCCAAAGGCACGTTCAGCACGGTCATTGCTGCTCTTGATCTTGCCTTCCCGGTCAAGGGAAATCACTGCTATCGGAAGCGCATTGATGACCCCATCGGCATTTTCACTCCGCTTGCGCAGGGCTTCCTCCTTGAAACCTCTCTCCGTGATATCCAGGCCAATCAAGAATACGCTGTCAATCCGATCGTCGGTGTATTTATCGATATTGTAAGACCAGAGTACAAGTCGGCTCTCTCCCTGTTTCGTGAGCATGGTGCTTTCATGGTAAAAAGGGAAATCGGTCACCTGCAGATTTTCCAGGAAAGCCTTGAAGAGTTCCAGTTCATCCACATTCAAAAATATTTCCCCAAAATTCTTTCCAACCATCTCCGATGCCGGATAACCTGAAATCCGTTCACATTGTTGATTGATGAACATGATCTTGCCCTGACGATCGAGGATAACAATTATACCGGCAAAATCATGGATGATCGAACTGTACAACTCCTGCTGATTCCGGGGGAAACCAGGTTTGGACATGCAAACATCTCCCTTGTATTGATTTGCCTCATGCCGCATCATTCCCACGCCGGCCCGGGCCCGAGAAGATCATTCTATCTTCATGTAATGTCAGTACTTCCAACCTGTTTCAAGGCATGCCCTGATGGGCGGCGCTATTTTCCACTACTTTCTTGGTTCTCTCACTCCCTGTTCACCACACCGCGGACCACCACATCCAGCTTCTGGGTCAGGTCTATTTCATAGGGATTGGGATGAGGGTGTTTCTCCCCCTCGTAGAGCACTCTCACCACCGGACGGTAAGGGTAACCTTCTCTGTTGGCGATGACCAGACCGCTTTCACCCGTGCTGAGTTTGACATGGGTTCCCGTCGGATAAGCTGCGATAAACGAGAAGAACGCGGTCAGCATATCATGATTGTATTTGGTGCCACCTTCCACGGACAGAATATTCAAGGCTTCATCCGGCCGGTAATATTTACGGTAGGGGCGCTGCGAGGTCAGAGCGTCGTATGTATCGGCAATGGCTGCAATCTGAGCCAACCAGTGGATATTTTCCTTTTTCAACCCCCGCGGATATCCTTGCCCTTCCAGGCGCTCATGGTGCTGATAAATTATCTTTGCCGCACTGTCAGAATAGAGCGAACTTTTCTTGAAAAGCTCGTAACCGTACTGGGGATGTTTCTTGATCAGCGCATACTCCTCCCTGGTCAGTGGCCCCTGTTTTCTCAAAATCCTCTCCGGAACCTTAACATAGCCCAGATCATGGAGCAGAAAACCGATGGTATTCCTTTTGATAAGACTCAGGGGGTAATTGAGTTTCATGGCCAGGATCAAGGAAAGCAGGGTCACGGTTAGGCTGTGGTCAAATGTGTAACTGTCCGCCGACCTGATATCTGCCAGGCTGATGATAAGATTCTCGTTGTCCAGCAATTCTTCAATCAAAATGTTTATACCCTCGGATATCTTGTCTTCAATGATACAGAATTTCCGCGCCGAGGTTCTCCCCCTCGATTCCTGCATCATCTCCTTGATCAGCGCCCGAACTTCCAATCTCGTTCTTTCCGCGATGATATCTTCCTCATTGACACCCTCCAGGCGCTCATCTTTCACATAAATCTGGCCGATTCCCAGCTGCTGCAGGTATTTTATGTAGTGTGTTTTCATCACTGTTCCGGCGTTCAGGAGTTTCTGCCCCGAAGACCCGTAGATAGCGCGAGCCACGACCATGCCCGAACGAACTTTGGTCAAATGTACCAGACGCACAGGTGATCAATCCCCCCTCGATTTCCCGGAAAATTTTCAACCTGCCCTGTAACCATTCAAATCAAGCCACATCCATATCCAATGAATTACAGACAAAACACAGTTTACCTTCAAACAATGTTTGATTGACCTGAAATAAAAAAGAAAAGCCTGTATTCATTATTTATGATAATATTAAATTATCATAAAATGTTAGTCAAATGTAAGTTTATGCCTGCCCTGGCCGGTGCACTTCAATCTGTTGAAAGGCCTGGAGCATTTGTACACGGATATCCGGCAGTGATGAAAATTCCCGAACCCGCAGCCGGCTCGGGGATTTCATCTCCAGGCTTCACTCGCCGTGCAGTTGACAGGGCCTGCTAACAGATGGGTAAAACACGAAAGGATACGAAGGGATCCTGCGCAACAATTTATGGGGGGATTGCGATGTTTAAAAACAAGATATGGACTGTCCTGCTGGCCGTGGCCGTTCTTGTATGCCCGGTTTTGATCAAAACCGACAGCCCTCTCGGTGCCGAGGGTATTTCCGAAGAATTATTCTTTACTATCTTGCATACCAACGATGAACACTCTGCCCTTTTTCCCGCACCGGCAGTCGATTTCCACCCGCAAGAAGATAATACTGCACTGGGTGGAATCGCACGCCTGGCGAATATTATCAACCGGATCCGGGAAGAAAAAAAAGCCGACCGTGAACCGGTGCTACTCCTCAGCGGGGGCGACTTTACAGCGGGGACCGTTTACAACTGGCTAACTTTTGAAGGGTATGCGCCCGAACTCTCCCTCATGCAACAGATCGGGTACGACATGGTGACCATCGGGAACCACGAGTTCGATAACGGCCCCGAAGTGCTTGCCGATTATTTCAAAACCGCCGGTTATCCGGAAGCAGCAGAAAAAACCTCACTTGTCGCCACCAATATCATCATTCCCGACCATCACCCCCTCAACGGGGTTGGAATCAAAAAGACCGAGATCAAGAAACTCGATAACGGCCTGCGCCTGGGTTTCTTCAGCATCATCGGCGACGATGCCATCAATGTGATAGCCGACCGGGGCACCCTGACCTTCGAGGATCGGTTCGATTCAGCCCGTGAAGCGGTGGGCCTTCTCGAAGACAGGGTTGACATCATCGTGGCCCTCAATCATGCCGGCCTGGACGAAGACAGGGAGCTGGCCTCGACGGTTCCCGGTATCGATATAATCGTCGGCGGGCATAGCCATACACGGATGGAAGAACCTGAAATCGTCGGGGATACGATCATCGTTCAGGCCGGTGATCTTTTCAAATATCTGGGTGTTCTGGAGCTGGCCTACAACCCGGAGACGGGTAAAATTCGTCTTCGCAATGATGATTCTGCAAACCCCTATCTTCTCCCCGTGGATAGCAGCGTACCCCAGGACCCGACTATCTCCGCCGCTTTGGAGGAATATACACAGCTGGCCGGAGAAATGCTGGGACGACTCACCGGTGGCAAGTTCAATGATATTTTCATGCCCGTGGCCATCTCGGATTTTCCACTGTCCAACAGGCCCGATGACGAAGAAAATCCGATGGGCAACCTGGTGACCGATGCCATGCGCCTCGTTACCGAACAAAAAACGGGGCGCAAAGTTGATTTTGCTACCCAGGGAAGCGGCATCATCCGCAACGCGATAAAACCGGGAACGATGGATTTTTCACGGGGGAAGATCTTGCTTTACGATCTCATCGACACCGTCGCACTGGGCAGCGGCCCTGACGGGCGTCCGGGATTTCCTCTCGCCTCCGCTTATTTCACGGGGGAAGAACTGTTCCGGGTCATGGAAATTTCGGCATTGGCCTCGGCCTTCTACGGGGACGATTATTTTCTCCAGGCCTCGGGATGGCGGCACACTTACGATCCGGGCCGTGCCATCCTGTTCATGATACCCGGCCTCGACTTTCCATTTCCCTCCGCCCGTTCGGTCTTGAAGGCTGAAAGATATATTGGAGAGGGAAGGCAGACCACACAGGATCATGATTACCTGCCAATGGAACGTTACGACCAGGAACTGTACCATGCCGTAACCGACTACGTCCTTATCGCAACGGCAGTCCCCGAGGTAGCCCGGCTACTGCCACAGCTGGCGGTCGAGCCCAAGGATGCCTCCGGGAACATCGTCGACAACCCGGAGGATCTGATCGTGCGTGTCGATGGGGAGGAACTTAAATTGTGGCAGGCGGTTCTGGAATACATTGATGCCCAACCAATCGGCATGGAAGGACTTCCGGAAATTGATGATTACTACAAGGATGTCCACGACAGAATCGTTACTGTCTCCGAAACTACCCTGCTGACCAAAATTTTACTCTTCTTGAATGCCCTGTATATATTCCTTCCGGCAGCATATTACGTGCTGGCTCTTCTTGTCATAGTTGTAACCGTCATCATTATATGGCGGCGCAGAAGAAGGGTCTCGGACCGTGCCGTTGTGTAGAATGGCAATCTGGCCCCACTCTTCCCCCATGTTTCCGGTCGGATTGCCTTATTTCGCAAAAAGAAAGAGAAGCTGTAACCTGGTCAACGTTTCAAGGTTTTCCACAGCAATTTCCCGATGGCGATCAGCAGTTCGGGAGGCATCTCCGTATCCCCTCCCCCATCTTGCTGACCCGAAATATTTTCCTTTAACAAAAAAGAAGCCCTTCCATGGTTTCTGATATAACGTTCACGTGCGATCTCACCCGAACAGAATCGCCGTTCCACCGTCCTGCAATTGAACACACAGGGAAGATAATTCCCTCCGGTCAGGTGGATCCTGCTCTTGAAAACTCCTTTGTCGGGGTATTCCTCCACCTTCTGGACGGCGCAAATATTTACATAGCCTCCGGCCCCATCATTCTTGCCGATTACCTGTCTCAGTTTCAGAGGAACCATGACCAAGTCCTCGCTGATCGGTAGAGGAACCCCCTGGGATATACCCAGGTATTGGCCGTAATCCTTGCGCAAAGCCTCCAGATCGATGGAAAAGACCCTGGCCATTCTTCTGATAACCCATCGCGTGGTGCGCCTGTCGGCAAAGTTTTCACCGTCAATGGTATAGATGCGGGTTGCATTGCCGCCTTCTTCATCATAATAGGGAACGATGGCGGCAATCCGTTCCCGGTATTTCTCGATCAATTTCATCTTATTCACTCCTTCACTATCTGATATTTTACCCGAACATATGTTCGGGGTAAAGAAGATATTGTCTCAATCATGACATCCCCCTGTCAGCAAGTTTTCTATTATTTGGCAAGCGGTATATTCCTGTCATTTGCGTTCATAGGCTCCAACACCGCTGTCATTACGAACCGGGAAAATCCCTTTCCGCTTCCTCGCCTTCACCGGCTATGGCTGCCCTTCACTCCATGTCGCTGTCGCCAACAAATCCGTACGGGGAAAAGCAGGAACCAGTTTATACCGGTACCAAAGTGTGAACGAGGAGGGGATTCTTCGGTCGCGACAAACTACAGCCGCTCTCTCAGAATGACAGGTTGTACCTTTTCTTTCTCTGGCAGTAGGGTAAGGGGTGCTTGAGGAGGGGATTCTTCAGGAACTGAAGCTCTCTTTTGTGGGTATGCGAAAATATAAAACCCAGGAAATAGCTTCTACCCTGAGTAAGTGGTATTGATGTGGGCTTCCTCGGCCGCCTACGTTTTCTTTTTCTTTTTTTATATGTTAGCTTGGCGACTTGGCCGTTCATGGGCCATAGCAAAAGAACGGTTCAGGGAGTTAGTGTGGTCAACCAGGGGATTCTTCGGTCGCCCCAAAAGCAGGGCTCCCTCAGAATGACAGGTAATACACTGTCACATCACGTCGGCAGTCCCGTTTCGCTTCCTCGCCTTCACCGGCTATGGCTGCCATTCACTCCATGTCGCTGTCGCCAACAAATCCGTACGGGGAAAAGCGGGAACCAGTTTATACCGGTACTAAAGTGTGACCGAGGAGGGGATTCTTCGGTCGCCCTTGAAAAACGGGGCTCCCTCCCCTCCCCTGTCATTCCGAGCAAGCGTTGTTTAACAGGAACACTAACATAAAGCTATAGAAAAAATGATGTAGAAACGGTAACACCGGGGTAAAAGAATAGCGCAGCGAGGAATCTGACAGGTTGTACCTTTTCTTTCTCTGGCAGTAGGGTAAGGGGTGCTTGAGGAGGGGATTCTTCAGGAACTGAAGCTCTCTTTTGAGGGTATGCGAAAATATAAAACCCAGGAAATAGCTTCTACCCTGAGTAAGTGGTATTGATGTGGGCTTCCTCGGCCGCCTACGTTTTCTTTTTCTTTTTTTATATGTTGGCTTGGCGACTTGGCCGTTCATGGGCCATAGCAAAAGAACGGTTCAGGGAGTTAGTGTGGTCAACCAGGGGATTCTTCGGTCGCCCCAAAAGCAGGGCTCCCTCAGAATGACAGGCAATACACTGTCACATCACGTCGGCAGTCCCGTTTCGCTTCCTCGCCTTCACCGGCTATGGTAACCACTCACTCTATGTCGCTGACGCCAACATATCCGTACGGAAAAAAACAGAAGCCTAGGAACCAGTGTATAGCGATGGTAGGCTGTGTACGAGAAGGGGATTCTTCGGCCGCCTGCGGCTCCCTCCCCTCCCTTGTCATTCCGAGCAAGCATTGTTTAACAGGAACACTAACATGAAGCTACAGAGATAAATATGATATAGAAATGGTAACACCAGAGTGAAAAAATAGCGCAGCGCGGAATCTCGGGTAATAACAGGCGTTACTGATGCCTTTTTCCTTTAAACAACCAAGAATCTCAACCGGCCAACCCGGTATCATGAATCAGGCATTCCTCCAGTGCATCCCTCCAGCAAGGAATACTTTTAACACCCACCATGTAAGGCAGGATGGCACTTCTGATCACATTGTTCGGAGGGAGGGATTGCCGTTTTTCAGTCGCCTCATGAAGAAGCCCTGTATCCAGGCCGCCCGCCTCCAGCACGGCAGCGGCAAACTGATAACGTGATGCATAACCGGTACTGCCGACATGATACGTTCCATGATTATCGGTACCAATCAAAAAATTCACAATTTCAGAGACATGCATGGACCAGGTCGGGTTGGTAAACCTCCCCGGGCCCACATAAATCTGTTCGCCTCGGGCTGCCATTTTCCAGATCGGGGTTAAAATATTTTCCCGGGCAGATTCGTTATGACCAAATAGGGGGGGAACCCTCAGTATGTAATATTCTTCAAGAATGTTCCTTATGTAATGTTCCCCCCAATATTTGGACCAACCATATACACAGTTAGGTTTGGGAAAGTCAAATTCATAATACCCTTCCCTTTTGGTGCCGCTAAAAACCAGATCGGTGCTGATGTAAACCAACTTCGCATTGTTCTGCGCCGCCGCCAGTGCGACGTTGCGCGTTCCAATCGCATTCACCTTGAAGGCCTCCCGGGGGTTCTCCTCGCAATATTGTTCATCCCTGTTTCCGGCAAGGTGGATAATTATCTGCGGCTTCAGACCCCCTATAATTTCCGCCACCTTCTCCTTCGAGGTCACCGGAAAATCGAAGCGCCCCCCCAGCCCCCGGCAGCTGTTGTTGGTGGATAGAACCTTCATCATTTCGGACCCCAGAAAACCACTACTCCCCGTGACCAGAACTTCCAACTTCCGCCCTCCTTCCTCACCTGACAAAAAAACATTGTTTGATCCCTGGAGGGAAATTAAACATATGTTGTTCATTCTGTTTTGATGCCGTTCAATCCTTCAGGCAATACATTCCTTTTGTTGGTCGGCTTGCCTTTCTATTCCTTCAAACACTGTCCGGGACATTTCATGATATCTTTTTTGTATAGATGAAAGCATCCGTGAACCCTGCTTGTTGTGCCCTGTCGAGGCACCGCTGTGCATTTTCAAGGTAAGCGTAAGCACCGACCTGGACCGTGTAAAGCTGACCATCCCCCGCAGACTTGCTCTCCACCGCGCCGCCACCATCCACGTTTCGGGGTTGCTGCAATCCGGCCCCTGTATCTGCTTTCTTTCCTTCCGTTGCCGCGGCTCCTCCCGTCAGATATTCACGGATACCTGCCACCACCCCGCCGGCCAGAGCCTCAACAAAGGGCGGCTCCCTCCACAAGCGTGCCTCACTTTCACAATCGATGAACAAGGACTCGATCAGCACCGCCGGCCTCTGATTGTACCGTAACACATAGAAAGCCGATTGTTTCCGCCCCCGGTCACGGATTTCCCATCTTGAGAGGGTAGCCATCACATTCTCATGGACAGCAGCACGCAGCTTGACTGACGGATCTTTCGCCCCCAGCCCCTGGTAGATGTATGACTCAAAACCATGACCCCCGCCGGCATTAACATGAAACGAAACAAAAAGATCGGCCTCGGCGCGGCTGCAGATCGACACCCTGTCTTTCAAGGAAACGAAGATATCACTCTCCCTGGTCAGCAAAACCTTGGCCCCCTCCAACTTCTCGGCCACCCTGAGTGCCAGTTTCAGGTTAAGATCCTTCTCTCTCAGTCCATTGGCCACCGCACCGGGGTCACGCCCCCCATGCCCGGGATCCAGTACCACTGTAGGTTTCATTTTTTCTCCTCCTATCATTTTTGTTTTTGATGCTCGACAACGTTCTGCCAGCATCCTTTATTGTTTGCGCGGTATATATTTTCGCGCGTTCACAATTGCGAACGTATCGCTTCGGATAAAGATCTGATACTCTCGGTCAGCGTTTCCAGTTTCCCTTCCAACCGCACGAGTAGATAGATACTTATAGCCACGGGGAAACCAACATTGCCGATCAATACCAGGACATCCTCCATTCCCAATTCACCCCTTTCCTCTCTTTGTTTTTGCTGAAAGCAACAACAATGATGGATCTTCCATTCTTTTGAAGCCCGGGGAAAGTGCTGCGTTGAAGGCCTCCGAATCGACACCACGGCAACACCTTCCCGCGGGCAATGGCATGACTAGAACTCGGCAAGCGTCTCCACTTGACGGTCCACTATCTGCGCCCTTACTTTGCTGATAATATCGCCCCCGGTGGTATTGAATATATTGGCATCCAACACCTCATCCATGGCCGCCGAAACCTCGGCGGCTTCCAGATCTACCTGGGGATCAGCAACAGACAGAGTCGTGTTTCGACCCTGGGCATTACGAAAAACCATCTGCAGCGTTCTGCTCAACCTGCACACCTCCTTCCTCCCTCGGGAAAATTCTACGGTCATCCTCCATAGAGGAAAAACCTACTACTACTCCTCGAACAGCTTGCTCTCATCAACACGAACCACCTTGTCCAGATCGTGTATCTGCAGGGCCGAGAAGTTCTGCGCAACATTGTAAATGTTTTCGTTATCGGCATCGGTCTTGATATTCGAGTAGGTGCGGGTTCTCAAGACAGGTTTTCCATCTTCGTCATACCCTTGAATCAAAACCATCTGCAGGCGAGTGGACGCCAATTCGGTATTAACCGCCATTACTTCACCTCCTTCCAGGTATCATCAGGTGCACCCTCATCCATCCATGGACACCCTCATCTTAGCCACGCCCACCGATGACGGCAAAAGACCACTAACCGTGATTCAAGCGTTCACCGATCGTCTGCGAAGTTGCAGGCAAGCAAGAGTCGTCATTTTTCGCTGTAGAAAAACAGAAAGCCGACATTCCATTGAAGGGCAATACCAATATTTCACCGGGCGGATCTTCCCGCCGCAATTTTTCGTAAAAAAATAGCCGGGAATCGGAGCTCCCGGCTTTTCATGAGGATTTTTGATTTGAAGGTTTTACAAGAAAATGCCCGGTTTTAGATGGCAAAATTGTGGCGGCCGATCTTTTTGATCACTTTGCGGGTAAAGATCCATTTTGATGTCGCCCGATGCGGATTGTAGTAGTAAAGAGCTCCGCCGGTAGGATCGACACCTTTTACAGCCTCCTCCACCGCCCGGAAAGAAGTCTCATCCGGTTGCAACCAGAACTGCCCGTCTTTCACCGCTGTGAAAGCCTTCGGTTGGAAGATTATTCCCATTACATCATCCGGGAAATCTTTGCTCTTCAAGCGGTTGAGAACCACTGCAGCTATGGCCACCTGACCATCGAAGTTTTCTCCACGGGCTTCGCTGTAAACTGTTCGGGCCAACAGGGTGCGTTCTTCTTGATCCAGTATGTAAACTGCATTTCCCAATTCCAGCTCCTCTTGAGTTTCCTCCGGAGGAACCATTTCACCGATTGCGCTCTCCCCTTCCAACAACACCCCTTCATCTTCCCCTATCTTCAAGTCGACCGGAGATGCATACAGATAAAGAAGAGGTAAAAAGGGGACTACGGAAAGCGATATCAGAGCAACCATTTTATGCAGAAACCCATGCAAAAAAAAACGCTTTTTACAGCTCACCGAATCTTCCTGCATTATTTCTTCTACTCCCTCTTTTTTTTATTTCTCCGGTCATGGAGATTATTTTAACCACTTTTTTTTTATTTATAAATTTATTATTGGTATAATTTGGTTAATTTTGGCCTTGGCAGGCAGTATCGGCGGACCTGTTTACACTTTCTCCATTTCTGTTTTTTTTATCAGTCATTCAGGGCTGTGGGAATATGGGTACGGGAAAAGAGAAAAAAAGGAAACCAGTTTAGGCCGATAGTAAGGTGGTATTCGAGGAGGGGATTCTTCGGTCGCCTACGGCTCCCTCTGAATGACAGGTCGTACTTTAATTTTCGTCGGTAATTGGTGTTCGAGGAGGGGATTCTTCGGTCGCCTACGGCTCCCTCTGAATGACAGGTCGTACTTTAAGTTTCGTCGGTAAGTAGTGTTCGAGGTGGGGATTCTTCGGTCGCCTACGGCTCCCTCTCCCCCCTGTCATTCCGAGCAAGCGGTCTTTAACAAGAACACTAACATAAGGCCATAGATAAAATGATGTAGAAACGATAACACCAGAGTGAAAGAATAGCGCCGCGAGGAATCTTGAGCGAAGCGAACAGTGCCATAAAATACAGTACGCCTGCCGGTGGCGGTGATGATGTCGCAACACTCTGCTCCAGCCGTCAGGGCTTTTACGTTGTCATTCAGAGCAAGCGGTGGTTCGTGCTACACGGGCGTTATGCTTCGGGAAAAAAGAAATGCGGGAATGCTAATACCTATTGGTACGGGTAGCGCAGCGTGGAATCCTCTTTTTTATATGTTGGCATTGGCGACTGGCCGTTCATGGGCCATAGCAAAAAAACCGGTTCAGTCTCGGGCTCAACGGGAACACCTCCAATCTTCACGTCCTGTGAAGTGTCCGGCTGCCGACATCACGTCGGCAGTCCCGTTTCGCTTCCTCGCCTTCACCGGCTATGGCAACCATTCATTCTACGTCGCATACGCCAACATATCGGGTACGGGAAAAGATAAAAACCAGGGACCAGTTTATAGCGGGTGGTGCATTTTTACCCCGTTGGGTTAGAAACATGCTTTTACGTTGTCATTCAGAGCAAGCGGTCTTACGTGCTACGTGGGTGTTGTGTTCCGGGCAATAATTATTGCAGGAATACTGATCCCTGCTGGTAAGGTTAGCGCAGCGTGGAATCTCGGGCAATAGAATACAGTATGTCTGACTGTGTCGGTGCTGATGTCGTAATACTCTGCTTCAGCCGTCAGGAGGTAGGTATGTGGTTATTGCGGTAGTTGGTTTGTAGAAGAAATGCTAGTGGTTAAGATTCCTCGTCGCGGCAAAAAACGCCACTCGCTCGGAATGACATTACCGGGTAATAACCGGCGTCGCATATGCCAACATATCGGGTACGGGAAAAGATAGAAACAGGAACCAGTGTAGGCAGGTACTAAGTGGTATTCGAGGAGGGGATTCTTCGGTCGCCTGCGGCTCCCTCTGAATGACAGGTCGTACTTTAATTTTCGTCGTTAAGTGGTGTTCGAGAAGGGGATTCTTCGGTCGCCTACGGCTCCCTCTGAATGACAGGTAGGGCGTTTTTGCTCCCGTGTTTTGGAAGGTTTTTACGTTGTCATTCAGAGCAAGCGGTGGTTTGTGCTACACGGGCGTTATGCTTCGGGAAAAAAGAAATGCATAAATGCTGGCCCCTGCTGGTAAGGATAGTGCAGCATGGAATCTCGGGCAAGGGAGAAGTACTTTTCATTTCTTTTTCCTTCTGAACAGTGAAAGCCCGCCAAATCCGCTGATAATAGCGGCGTAAAATCCAAAATCATACCACCAACCGGTGTTGATCACTTCATAAATCCTGATATCCCGGTTAAACAGAGATATAATCAAGGAAACGGGAGCAACCCAGCCATGCCATACTCCCCATAAAAACCCCGCCGGTTTTGCGACAGTATAGGTCCCATCCCCGGGTATGCAACCGCCGCATATCAAAAGAACAAAAAGCAATCCAACAATGAATGTAACCCACAGTATTTTCCTTTTTGTCATCTTACCCTCCCCATTCCCGGATATATTCCAAGTATAAAATTGTTACTGGCCAGGGTCAACCTTATCCGAAAAGATTGCTCCATTGCCGACAACTGTTTCGCTAAATGAAATATACGTGGCCTGGTGAATCGGTAGACAAGGTTCGGGATATTGAGTATAATTCCTTTTGGAAAAGTTTTGAACCCCAACAATGCAGACCTGTCATCAAATGAGGAGATATTTCAGCAAATGGTTCCCCGGAACAAGCTTGGAAAACTAAAAAAGGTTGGTAAGTTATGAAAATTGGTGCCAGAACAATCAAAACAGGCCTGGCGGTTGCCCTGACCTTCTTTCTGATAAACATGCTGGAATCCAAACTAGGTGCCCCCCAGTACAATATTTCAGGAATAGCGGCAATCACGGCTGTGATCGGAATGCAGCCTTCCATCAGGGGCACCCTGGACACTTTCAAAAATAGGATCATCGCCACCATCATCGGTACCCTGATGGCTTTTCTGATCGGTTTGACCCTGGGCATGAATCCCCTGTGGATCGGCCTGGGCAGTATCATCATCGTCCTGATCTGCTTGAAGTTGGGGTTGCATGGCAGTATCCGCTTCGCCCTGGTTACATTATGTGCCATCGGCGCCTATGATGATTTCCTGGTCGAAGGGGCACTCTACCGGGTTCTGGGCATGTTTATTGGTATCATCATCTCCACCGCCCTGAATATCTTTATCATGCCCCCCGACTACACCGAAAGTTTAAAAAACAAGATCAACCTGCTGAGAAACAAGTTCGGGAAATTGTACAGCACCGCCATCGAGGATCTGCTGCTCGATGACAAAACAGAAAAGGAAACGATCAAAAGAAAGAGGCAGATCATCAGGGATGAACTGGATGAAACCCGGGAACTGTACAACCTCCTCAGCGAGGATATTGCTTCCAGGGACAAACCCGCCTTGCAGGGGTACAAACGATCCATAAATGCCATCCAATCAAACCTGGATAGGTTGATGGCTATACACAGGAGTATCATCTTCATGCCGATAGATCGGGCCTATCTGGAAATCAGGAAAGAGTTGTACAGATATCTGGATGATCTGTTGACCCTGCATGAAAAAATTTATGACTGGATTGCACTGGATAATGAATTCTGTTACCCGGAAAATAATGATTTCGCTGCTGTTTCTGAAAAATTAAGAAAAAATATCGTCCGGTTGATAAAAGAAACCGATGATGAGGGAGTTTTTGAGTTTTACAACATTTATTTTGAAGGTATGCGCATTCATGAAAAGTTGAATCAGCTGCTGGAAGAATTTGATCTACCGCTAGAAACCATGCCAACATGATCTGTCAACGATGAGTGATTGAAACCTCGAACCAGCTATCCCGATGCAACCGCCTTTGCAGTCATGAATAAACAATTCAGCAAGCCCGTTTACCCCGGCGTGTTGCCCCTCTTTTTCTTCATGTTTCCAACCGACAACCTGCAAAAACGAAAACAACCGGAAGAAAATAATGCCCGGCAAGGTCGGTTCTGAATATTAAAGAGCAGATTATGGCAAGATTATATTGGAGGTGATCATCTTGGCACTACAATTAACTGCCAAAGAAAGAATGTTATTGGAAGACCAGAAAGAGCATGAAGAACTTTGTATCCAGAAATACCAGAATTACTCAATGCAGGCCAGTGATCCGGAGTTGAGACAGCTCTTTGCCTCTCTGGAGCAGAAGGAACAGGAACATCTCAATTCCATCAACCAGATACTGGCCGGTCAGATCCCCGATCTCCAGCAGAGCCAATCGCCCGGCCAACAGATGCCACCGGCTCAACAGGATGCAATGCAGGGGGCAATGTCCAATCAGAAAGACAGCGCCCTGTGCACCGACATGCTGTCCACGGAAAAATATGTTTCTGGTACCTACGACACCACGATCTTCGAATGCACCGACACCAATCTTCGCCAGGTATTGAACCATATCCAGAAGGAAGAACAGGAACATGGAGAGCAGATCTACAACTACATGCATAGTAAAGGAATGTACAATCCCCAGTAAAAAAAATATTCCCGGACCCAGCTTCGGAAGAAGCTTCCGGGCATGATCCATGAGACAACACTCTTTCCCATCATGAAATGCTCCCATCCGGCCACCCCGGGTGAGAGCATTTTTCATGCCATCCAGCAAGAAAGCACCTACGGCTGCCCCAAGTGTATAAAATTTGTTCAGGTCAACAATCTTTTAATTCTCCTAAAAACAAAGGAAACCCCTCTTTTCAAGAACGTAAATGGCCAGGTAAGCATACGATTCCATTTCATCTTTCGTTTCTGGTCATCGATCTTGGCTGCTATTTCGTGCCGATCCTCCATTAGATAGAATGCCCTGGCCTTCTTCAACCTTGCTTCAATATCGCTTCGCGTTTTCAGGTCGGGCCGACAGAAATCATGATCGATGAAATTCTGTTCATCATAAGGCCACATCCACCCGCTATCCTTGCAAATATCCTTGGCAGTATAAAATTTCGTCTTATGCCTGCAGTCAACGGTCTGCCCCTTCATGATCTGCCTTACGGGCAACCGCTCTATTTTGATAACACCATCACCCGAGGCATCCCTGATCAGCCGTTCGCCTTTCTCCGTGCGTGTGATTACCACGGAGTAACCCTGCCAGAGATCATCCCCGGTTATCCCCCAGGGATCGCCCACCACCAGATCACTGCATATATTCATCTGATCATAGCAGAGGATGCAGCGGTAAGATTCATAAATCAATTTCAGGTCATGGCGTCTCTGCTTGTTCAGTTTGTATACCCCGCGGTCAGTATACACACCGACATCGCCGGGCCAATTCCCCAACGCTTTGTCCCTGAAACGGAAACCGTTGACCGGCTCATCTTCACCACATTTTGATTGTGCAATCAGGTCATCGATCATGTATCCGCTATTCTGTCCAGCGCAGATCAGCCCAAAGGTGTAAAGTGGCAATTTAAGGTGTGAGTGCTTCTCCCTGATTTTCAAGATGCTTTCCGCCTGGCATCCCAGAACAACCGCCGCTATATCTTTAGCATGATCTTGTCCCAGGATCGTTTCAATTACCGGTGACTGTGCATAATAAGAGCCAGACCCGGCTATGATCTCTGCTTTTGAGGTGGCAAAGACCGCCTCCGGCCTCCGGGCCTCACTGTTGAACCGGTTGACCACCGCGCCATCGATAGCACCTGTATCCAACAGATAGCATAGCAGGGCCGTGACCACCCCCCCGCTCTGGGACGTCTGCCTGATATTCCTGTCCAGCGCATAGCCCATGTACCCTTCCAGGCATTCACCATGAAACAAATCGACTCCTTTGGCAACAGGGCGCTCCTCCCTGCCGTTACTGGGGCAGATATCAACACAGACACCGCAGTTCCGGCAGCGTTGATCATCAACAACAGCACGTAGATATCCCGCCGCATTTTCTTCCATCGTGATCGCATCGGTGGGGCAGATGGCTGCGCAGGCACCGCAGGCTGTACAGAGCGCCTGTTCAACGAGAATACTTATATTTTGCTTCATTTCTATTCCCCCCAAAAAGAAGGATTTATTTCTGAAACATGATTCCGCCGATTTCCATCAATTGATCGTGGATCCTCTGTTGCCTGGATCTGATTGTTTCACACTCCTCGGTAGCTGCTCCCCAGAAATCTTTGAACAAGTCCAGAAGTTTTTGGGAACTGCAATCATGGTTGGAAATCAACCACCGATCCTGTCCATACAGATGCAGCAATTCGTCATACTTGTAATGCCACCCCAGAACCAACGTGGGTACGCCGGAAGACAATCCCGCCACACAGGAATGGTAACGGCTGGAGATCAGCACTTCGCTGCCGGCGATCAACGATTTTATCTCCGTGCTGCACATCTTCTTTACATCCGGAATAATGACACTCACGGGATTATCCACCAGGCGATGGATTTCAGCAGCAACATGGATGTCATTGTATTGCTGGCTTTCATGGTACTCATTGGGAATCAGATAGACCTTTTTCTGCAATACATCAACCAGGTAATTGACCAATCTGACTATACAATCAATGTAGGGTTCTTTCGATTTCCACTGTTTCCTGATCTGATAACTGACCGATATACCGATATATTCATCATCGCCTGTATCGGGAACGGTACAGGGCATCAGGTTGGCGAGATCGGGAGAAACCGGAATGCTTTTCTTGAGCCCGGCACAACCTGCCATCTGTCTGCGGCTCTCCTCTTCCCGGGCAATGATAACATCAAAGATTCGTTTGTCAGCAAATCGAGCCTGCAAACGGTTGGCCCTCGATTCAATCGGACCGTAACTGGCCGGGCATTTCACGGTCCTGGTTCCATACATTCTGGCAATGAAGCTTACTGAAAATTTTCCTATGACACCCTTGATCGCTTTCAGCAGCCCGATTTTTTCAGCATCCAAATTGTGGCAGAAGCAGATGCCCAGCAAATCAGCAACCACATCCGCAGTGCGGATATCTTCCAGGAAACGAAGTCTTTCCTTGCAACGCGGTTTGAAACCCAATTTGTATTTGAAAGCATCGATCAGGATGCGCGGCGTGTTGGGGAGATAGGGAATCTGACGTGTGGTAAAGTTCATATCCCGTGTGCCTGTTCCTTTGAACTTTGCGAATTGATAATAGACAATCTCTGCTTTCCCATCGATATCGTGGATCAGTTTTTCCATCCCATGCAGTAAAGAGGGCCCGCCGAAGTTATCATCAGCTATTACCCCACATAGCAAAATTTTCATCAGATCAGTGTTGCCTCCTTCATCTCAAGAATACAATTTTATTATCTTCCTTGTACAGAATATCTTATACTACCCGGTGCCAGCTAGGCAATGCTGCACTTGACTTCCATTGCAATAATGCCGTAACATGTGTTAAAAATACACAGTTTTTATGCATATCATATACAATCAGTTTAATTTTCTTTTTGAAGCTCAAAAAGGGGGGCGACAGACAAAAAATGAGGATTGCCATTGTAGCCTATTATTATGAACCCTACAAAGGGGTAGGTGCTTTAAGACCCACATACTGGGCAAAGCATGTCAATGAGATGGATCCGGATATAATTTGTGATGTAATAACAGCCCAACCCGACATAGACAACAGATCTCTGCCCGGCGGTGGTAAAATAATTACGATACAGGGCAATAAAATATCATTATTATCTTACTTTATCAGTAATGATGAAGGAATAAACTGGAGAATTTCTCTGGGTCAATATTTCTATAACTTGAGTCAAAAATATGATGTGGTGATTTTTACAGGGGGACCATTTTTACATTTTTTTTCAGCTAAAATATTAAAAAAGAAATTTGACAGTAAAATAATATTTGATTTCAGGGATCCCTTTGCTAACAATCCAAATCATCATATTTTTTTTGGGAAAATATTAATCAAAAAGTTTTTGGAAAATAAAATGTTAAAAATTGCCGATGTTTGTATCACAGTAAATGAGTACTGCCGGGAACTTCTTGAAATAAATAAATTTGCAAAGATAGAAATCATAGATAATGGGTTCGATGAAACCCTGATCGAAAAAATAATACCATCCGAAGGAAATCTTAAACATCGTTTTGTGTATGCCGGCAAACTTTATGGCGTTACTCATGAATCATTCTTGCGAACGATCAGTTCCACTGAAAATTTAACAAGATTAAGCCTAGACTATATGGGGTCGGATCATGAAATAGTAAATGATTTTAGCCACGGAAATTTTAATGTTACCGGAGCAGTTCCTTATCAGGAGGCCCTGAATAGAATTTCCAATGCAGACACGGGAATTATATTTACGGGAGGACAGCCGTTTGAATCAACTACCAAAATTTTTGATTATATCGGCTTGGGAAAAAATATATTAATTATTACAGATGGCAAGATCAAGAGCGGAAGCATACACAACATTACCAAAAATTATCCCCATGTTTTCTGGTCCGAAAATAACCTTGAAAATATATCTGAAGCAATTGAAAACATATTGAAAACTAAAGTAAAAATCCCTTTTTTGTTCAAACATAAGTATTCAAGGAACGAAGGATTAAAAAAACTTGTAAGGATCATCCATTCTTTAAAATGAAAATCCCGATGGAGTTACCAAACAAGTTTCCATATAGAATTAAAACAAAATCTGTTACATCTATTTTATAATTTAATTCTTATGTTTGGATATAGTTTTTTTAATCTATCATTACCCTCGTAGGCCCTGAGTCGTGGGGAACCGAATCATGATAATTAGAAACACACCGTATTTGCCAGACAGAAGAAACAAGGTGTGAAGCGTAATACTATCCGGTATGCCGCTGTTTCTGTTTCTCCATCTCCCTCCGGGCCAGAATGTTTGTATTCATCGTCTTCCTGTAAACCACAAAACGACAAAACAGGTACTCCGTGGCCAGGTTGATCAACATGGTGCCCAGCAAGACAACATATTCATTCCACCCCTGTTTGGTCAAAGCATCACCCCACCATGTTGACAGCGGAGTGAAAACCAAATAGAATCCAGCCACCTTTAGCATGGCTATCGGCACATTTGCCGCTGATTTGAAGGTGAAATGACGGTTCAGGGTAAAATTGTAGAGTACCGAAAGAACAAGAGCGATAAGATAACTTGGCCAATAAACCAAGTGGACAACGCTGAAGAGAATGGTAAATGTTGTGAATTCAATGATACCCGCAGAAGCAGAAAAAAGCGTGAATTTGATGATCTGGATTACATTCTGTCTGGCACTGAGCTTGACCGGCAATTCATCTTTGACCAATTGCTCTTTCATGATCGAATTGAACCTCTTTTCCCGCTAGGTTTTAATAAAGAGGTGAACCCCATTCTTCTTTGAAGACGATCTCTTCCAGTTTCTTGCGGGGCCGCGCCGAGGGCTCGCGGTCACCAACCCCAAGCGGTGTCATGGCCACCACCTTGTAGGGAAGCGGAATGCGGCATGCCGCACGGGCCTTCTCTTCGTCGAACCAGGCCACCCAGCAGGTACCCAACCCTCGTGCATGGGCAGCCAACATCAACTGCTGCATGGCTATCCCCGCATCGAGCAGGTAGTATTCTTTTCCATCAATTTGGCCCGAGGCCGCGGGATCGGCGCAGAGAACGATGACCATCGGAGCTTCGGCAATGGCCCTCACGGCCGGATTCCCATCGTGAAGGGATTCTGACAGTGCCTTTTTTCTAACTTCATCTCGTACAATGATGAAACGCCAACACTGCATATTCTTCCAGGAGGGAGCCACCCGGGCGGCATCAAGAACAAGATTCAGTGTCTCCTCCTCTATTTCATCTTCCCGAAAACGGCGTATGCTGCGCCGATCTTGCAATACCTTCAGGACATCCATGAGCAAGCCTCCTCGTAGTTCAGGGTCTGTATCCCCTGCTTTTATCAATCAATTATAACATACTTGCCGAATCGGAGTCTGCCCGGACCATCGCCGATAGGTTGCCAATAAAAGGTCTCGTATTCTGGTTCCTGATTTTTGTCTTTTCCCGTATCTCATATAGACCTTCCTCATTGCCCGTCGTATATAAAAAAAGTGTCCTACCTGTCATTCCGAGCGAGCGGCTGTTTTTCTACTACCTGTCAGATTCCACGCTGCGCTATGCTCACCAACCGAGGGCCGGCATTTCTGCAATCATTATTACCGGAACACAACGCCCGCGTAACACGAAAGACCGCTTGCTCTGAATGACAACGTAAAAGCCCTGACGTCTGGAGCAGAGTATTGCGACATCAGCACCGCAT
>FZPS01000162.1_pt12 | contig 185387 bp, 134 predicted proteins | sample 1817821 | NCBI WGS metagenome assembly FZPS01 (sample SAMEA104158645, study PRJEB21678) | metagenome | place: Germany | collected 2015-04-21 | reverse complement strand
CCTTTACCGTATCCCCTATAGCAAGAAATATAGACATCTCTTACTTTTTCATCGCTGCCTTCATCAAGGCACTACGGAAAGGAAGTATTCCGTTTGTGCCTTTTTTTATGTGGAAAATAGGGTTTTTTTGAAGAATTCATTTGATTTCTTACTTTTCGTTTTGCCTGACGCAAGCAAAAATGAGTTTTTGTGGGTTTGAACTGCCCTTTCTTACTTTTCGTTCACTTAACTTACGTTCATAAGGTTTATAATTCGATTTCGGCCTTGATACTCGTTCCGTCTTTGAATTCAAATACTATATTATCTTTGCCCTTGATTATTATCTTTTCAACGAGTTTTTCAAATACATCTCTATCGAAGTTTTCCAGTTTAGTTTGCTCATTTAACTCGCGATTGGTTATAAATATTATCCTTCTTGATTCATTTAAGAATATTAACTTTCGATAAAGATATTGTAATTGCTCATCTGTCAAAGGCATGTACATAATATCATCAATAATATTTAGCGACTTGATACAAAAATAATTTAAGAAAAAAATAAATTTAATACAAAGATAAGTGAGAAATAAGAATTTATTGCGATGAAGCAAATCCCTCATTAAAAAAGAGTGACAAGCTTTTTCCCTCGTCACTCGTTAATACAATTTATTTTACCCTTTACCTACAAAATTAAATTGCCTTTTTTATACATTTTTAAATCGTTAACAATAAAATCATACAAATATATAAAATTATAAACTAAGTTTTGATTCATATATTGGACGCAGATCAAATAGCTTACCTTTAGCCCAACAACATTCTATCACTTATTATATTTCCCGCTGTCTCTTCAAATTTTTGTAGCAGTTTACCCACGGTGAGACTTTGTTTTTCTTGTCCCGACACATCGTATATTATACTGCCGTTGTTCATCATTATAAGGCGGTTACCGTATCTTATGGCATCGTTCATGTTGTGGGTAATCATAAGGGTGGTTATTTTATGCTCAGATATTATTTTTTCGGTGAGATATTGCACTTTTTTTGCCGTCTTAGGGTCAAGCGCTGCGGAATGTTCGTCAAGTAGCAACATTTCGGGCTTAACTATAGTTGCCATTAAAAGCGTAAGTGCCTGCCTTTGCCCTCCGCTCAGAAGCCCTACTTTTACAGTCATTCTGTCCTCTAAGCCGAGCTCTAATTGTTTTAATTCTTGCCTGAACAGATTTTTTTCCTCTTTGGTAATCGCCCAGCGCAAACCTCTATTCTTTCCTCTGCGATACGCCAATGCCAAATTTTCCTGTATTTCCATTGTAGCCGCAGTACCCATAATAGGGTCTTGAAAAACCCTGCCAAAATATTTTGCCCGCTTATACTCACTAAGCTTTGTGATATTGTTACCGTTTAAATATATTTCGCCTTCGTCAATGGAATGTACTCCGCTGATAAGGTTTAACAGCGTAGATTTTCCCGCTCCGTTTCCTCCTATAACGGTAATAAAATCACCATCTTCAATGGTAATATTCACATTGTTTATGGCTTTTTTTTCGTTTATTGTACCTTTGTTAAAGGTCTTATTTACATTAACTAATTTTAACATTATTATTCGTCCGGTTTATCTTTTTTTGTGCGCATATTAGCAAAAAATAATTTCATTTTTCCAAATGATTCTTTTATCTTAGGTATGGACAGTGCAAATATAACAATTGCAGCCGTGAGCATTTTTATATCGGAAGCATTGAACAAATTTATTTGAATCACAAAAGTAATAATCAAGCGGTATATAATACTTCCCAAAATAACAAAACACATTTTTAAAAAGAATGAGGCTTTTTTTGTTATAAAAGTTTCACCTATAATTACCGATGCAAGTCCTATTACTATTCCGCCCACGCCCATATTTATATCGCCTGTGCTTTGCTGTTGCGCTACCAATGCACCTGACAGAGCAATTATGGCGTTGCTGACCATAAGCGCAATTATTTTTGTATTATTGGTATTTATGCCCTGCGCACGGCACATCATTTCGTTGCTACCCGTTGCCCTTATAGCGCTGCCTTTTTCCGTGCCAAAAAACCAATAAAGCAAACTAATTGTTGCCGTAACGTATATAATTCCCATTATTAATGTTGAATATGCCGAACTAATGTCAAATAAATTTCTTAACCAAGTAATTATAGTGATTGAACGGTAAATGGAAAGGCTTGCGCCGTTCATTATCCTTACGTTAATAGAATACATGGCAATCATAGTCAGTATTCCGGATAATATAGGCGGAATCTTTAACTTGGTGTTTAATAAACCTGTAAACAGTCCTGCGGCGGCGCCTGCAAAAAAAGAAAACAAAGTAGCAAGAAAGGGGTTTACTCCTTGAAAAATAGCAATAGCAACAATTGATCCTCCCAAGGAAAAACTACCATCGGTTGTCAAGTCAGGAAAATTAAGTATCCTAAATGTTAAATAAACCCCGACTGCAAGCAATCCCCATAACAGTCCCTGATTGACGCCTCCTAAGAAAGATGTAAAGTTAAAAATCATATAAAACCTTTATAATTCATTTAAGATAGGTTAATTCAACAGGTCTAAAACGGCTTGAGGTATTTCAAAGTCAAGTTCTTGGGCAATAGTCTCGTTAATTGTAAGTTCGGGATCTCCCGATTGAAACTCTACGGGCATTTTAGTTATATCCTCTTTTTCATATAAAACCCTAAAAGCCATACGGGCTGTCTGTTTGCCCAGCTCATAATAATCAATGGCGTATGTAGCGATGCCACAAACATCATTTATGCCTTTTTCTCCGCCTACAATGGGTATTTTATTTCCCTCAACATTGTAGCCGTGTACTTGTTCTGCGTTTGCCGCAACTAAATTATCTGTGGGCAGATAGATTAATTCGACATTAGCTAATATGGTTTGCATAACTGTTTGTATTTCCGTCGCATTATTATTTACTCCGCCTTTAACTAAAGTTATTCCCTCTTCGTCACATTTTTCTTCAAGAATATTAACCTGTATTAATGAATTATCCTCGCTTGTATTGTACAAAACGCCCATTGTGGTAATTCCAGGCACCAAAAGCTTAATTAATTCAACCTGCTGCGATATAGGATTCATATCCGAGGTGCCACTTATATTACCATTAGGCACTTCAAAAGATTCTACAAGACCTGCCTGTACTGGGTCGGTAACAGCAGTAAATAACAAGGGAATGTCGCTATCTGTCGCTGCCGCTAAAACAGCTTGAGCCGCTGGCGTTGCTATAGCTAATATTAAATCAGTATTTTTGCCCAGCATGGTATTGGCTATGGTAGTAGCGTTTGACGCTTCGCCCGCCGCATCCTGACTGTCAAAATACACAGTTTTGCCTACCTCTTGAAACAGCCTTGTAAGCTCTTCTTGAAAACCTTGGTTGGCAGCATCTAAAGCAGGATGAGCAATTATTTGTACAATACCTATTTCATAATCTGCCCTTGGTGAACATCCTATCAGCGAAGTTACCAAAAAACACGCTGTAAATAAAAAAATAAAAACTTTTTCATATTCCCCTCTACCTTTATAATGATTTTTATAGAAAAATATAGAATAAACCTATATTTTTTTTCATATTACCATATAATATTAATAATTGCAACTATAAAGTTTATTTTCTTGTTTATTTTAATCCCACCCTAAATTTGGTCTGCCCCCGATTTTTAGTCCAATATGAATGTTAGTGGATATCGGTTCAGACAAATATAATATAGCGTTATGTGTAGTGCATGTCAACATTTATTTGACTTTTGTCTGTTACTTGGTTAAAATTTTTATGCTTTTACTTATTAGCAGTATAGGGCTACTTAAGAGGTGCGATCCGAGCGGCTAACAAGGTTTGGCGAGGGAATGGGGTTTTACCTTGTTCCTTTTTCATTCCCTTGGAAAACCAAAGCGGTAAACCCTGCCCTCGTCTGTTACTATTGTTTTGTTTTTTGGTGCTTTTTTGGGGAATTTTTAATCCTTTCTCTCTCCATATGCGCTCAATTCTCTTATGATTAACTCGTGGTAAATATGTATCAGATTTCTCTCTCATAGCGTTAATAATATCACAAATCTTGCGATATCCCCATCGCCTGTGATTTGTAGCCAATTCAATTATTTGCCGCCTAAGCTCATCCTCATCGGGCAGAAAACGGGGCATGTATCTATATTACCCATATAATAATTGCTATTGCTGCAAGTTTTTAATTGTGATTCTGTAGCGCGATGAAATCAGGGCATTATATGAGGGATTAAAGGAAGAATTAAAGAACATAAAACAACTTTTTTACCTGAAAAAATTAAACTTACTTTCCATTCAATATGATTTTTTTATGGAAAGTATGTGAAACGATTAACAATTTCGACTATTGGTTCAATACTGCCATTAAGATACACGGAACGACATATGTTGTTCCATTTTTTTATTAAGCACTTTACGGCTTGAAGATATGAAGCATGCATTATGGATAAAGAATTCAAGTGAGATTCATAAGCATATCGAATTCACAAGCGTTAACCTTCATTAATGTAAAGGGCGATAGCCTCTACCTCCGCTTTCCCAACTCAAAAATTAATTGCTATAAATTCTCTTATTTGATATACTTAATCTAAAGGCGAGTATGACTATTTTTACTAAAAAGATAAGGTTATTAGAAAAGGATAAATGGACGCATACCAATATCCCTTTTGGAATAGAAGAGCAAGCTAAAAGGCTGATTTTGAAATTCAGTTATTCTCCCAAATATTTTTATGATAAAGATAAGTCCTTGGAGCTTTTGAGAGATAGCTTAAAGCACTATGCTCCCGAAAAGAGTTTTACGGACAAGGACTTGGAGAGATTTTTGCCCATAAAAAATTTATTGACAGTCTCTTTGGACAGCCCCGAAGGGGTTGTTGGTACCGCACACAATCAGTCCAACGACCAAGTCCATATTATCTCCAAAGAGAAATCAAGCTTTGGATTTTTCAATCAAGAAATCATAAAAGGGATATGGAACATCACCGTTTCCGCCCATTCCATAGTATCTCCTTATGTGGATGTGTCGCTGGAGGTGGAAATTGAGTAGATACTATCCATTTGAACTGCATTGCCACACAAACCACAGCGATGGAGATATGTCGCCCGCCGAACTTGTCCAAAGAGCCGTCGAAAGGGGCTTAAGCGGTATCGCTATAACCGACCACAACACTTATTCGGCTGTGGAAGAGGTTGCTATAGAGGGCAAAAAACGGAATCTAACTGTCATAGAGGGCATAGAATGGACTACTTTTTGGGGGCATATCGTGGCATTGGGAAAAACGGATATCGATTGGCGAGACCTTAACCCAAAAAATATAGACCAAATATTAGCAAAAGCGCATAGCCACGGTCTTACGCTGACGCTTGCCCACCCCAAAAGGTATGGAACGCCCATATGCACCGGGTGTTTTATGGATTTGCCGATTACAAAATATGAGTATATATCCGCATACGAGGTGTGGACGCAAAAATGCCCGAATTTTTCAGATTACAATGAAAAAGCAATAAGAGAATATGACGAGCTGTTACAAAAAGGCTATCGTATCGCCGCCATATACGGCTATGATTGGCACAGACCCGACCCCGAAGAAAGACCTTTTGCAGTCACTTTTCTTGGATACAAAGAAGAGCCTTGCCGAGCGATAAAGGACGGGGACACTTATGTGTCAATTGGGCTTATGATTGACATAAAAATAAATGGGAAGAGCTTGCCTTTTGGCAGTAGCTTAAAGAGCGGAGAATACCAAATCGAGGCTGGAATATCAAGATTTAATGAACGATATTTCAAAAAACATGATATAAAGCCTGAAAAAATTGTTGCGACAGGGAGCGCCTTAAAACAAAAAATAGAATTTGAACCCAACCAAAAGACTTTTATCAAACTCACAAAAGGCTATGTGAGATTTGAGGTTGTTGGACAAGAGAAAGGGCACAAAGGGAAAAAACTGCTCTTGACAAGTCCTTATTATATCGACAAAGGAGAATAAAACATGCTTATTACCGCTCATGGGGGAGCTTTGGGCACGGGCAGAAACTCCCAAAAATTCTTTGATACCATAAAAGACTATGAAGTCGATGTCATAGAGGTCGATGTCCAAAGGAGAAAAGAGCGTTTATACATATCCCATGCTTCTCGGCTTTGTGCCAAAAAAGCCCTCTCTTTGGAATATGTATTTGAATACATAAAAGAACATGACTTTATGGTTAACTGCGATATGAAAAGAAAGGGGCTGGTCAAAGATGTCTTGGAGCTGGGTGAAAAAAAAGATGTTTCGGAAAGGATAATATTCACAGGCAATGTCAGCCTTAAAGACCTTGACTATCTTAAGGCGGGACAGGTCTATTTGAACGGCGTCTTTTTTCTTCCGCTTTTGCCGTTATCAAAGAATCTTCAAAAAATTAAGGAAAGGATAGAGCGCCTAAACAATCCCCGCATAAAGGGCATAAACATACCTTACAGGTTTTGTTCTGACGAAATGCTTAAGGAAGCTTTGAGAATAGGTCTGCCGATTTCGGCGTATACGGTTGACAATCCCGCTGTTATAGAGAGATTAAAAAACAACGCTGCGATAGCGAACATCACCACCAATAATATTACAGCGATAACAAAAACTAAATCAAAATCCAAATAAACGACAATTTTATTAAATTATTGAATTAGACTTTTTTAACCGCTAATAACAAGGATTATTTATCAAATTACTACTTGCAATCAAATATATACTATATTATAATAATATATGTATGGCAATTGTGATACATTGCATTAATGTGTCATGCCTTATGAAATGGAGAAGACAGTGAAAAAAAGATTCTTACTTATTACTTTAATTGTACTGCTTATCTCTATGCTTTCGGCATGCGTTACGGATATAGTCCGAGCGGAGGCAAGAGTCGACAGCATATCCGTAGACGGAATTTTGACCCCTTACTATTTTGTAGGCGATGAATTGGACCTTGACGATGCCATATTGTATGTTATCTATGAAAACGGCTATGAGGAACAAGTCCCCATAACCAAAGATATGATAGCACCCTCTTTTAATACCGACCGACCCGGCAAAAAGACGGTTGTCATCACCTATAAAGGCGTTTCCACCTCATTCCAAGTGGAAGTATTGGACTTGGAGATTGAAAGCGTGGAGCTTTTGCGATATCCCATAAAGACCACTTACATAGAAGGCACGGATTTTGAAGTCGAGGGGGCTACTTTAGGAGTGCGCTTCAAAGGCGGTAGGGTTGTTACCGTTCCCGTCTTAAGCAATAATGTCACCCAATACAACCCCAACAGAATAGGCAAGCAAGATGTTCAGATAACATATAGAAGCGAAGTTCTATACATTCCCATAGAAATAATCGAAAAATCCCTTGTTGCCATATCCGTCAACAAACTTCCCTCTAACAAGGCGGTTTTTGTTGACCATCCAATAAATCCTCTTGGTATGACACTTGACTTTCACTATAACAACGGAAAAAGCCAAGAAATCGCCGTTACAGCGATACCCAATCATCAGGAGGTTATAGAATTTGTATTTGACAACACCAAGGCTTCTCCCTCTACCTTAGTCGAAGTCATTTATAAAGAATCCCCAAACAAAGAGTTTAAGACGACCTTTAGGATACAGGTATTGGCAAAAAGATGGCAAAGCATGCGCATAATACAGTATCCCGTCACTCATGGTATTCTTATCGAACCGGCGGAATACGACGACAACGGAGAGCTTATTAGGGAAGAGGTCAGAACCCCCTCTACCAGTATCAACAACATTATTCAAGGCGACACGCTTGATTTATCAACGGGTATCGTTGAAATTACATTTGACGACGGCTCCAAGCAGAAATATAAAATGGACGACTTGTTGCTAAGAGTCTATAACATGCAAGTGGAAGAGCAGGCGGAAATTCAAGGACTGACCATAGAGCCTATCGAAATGGATAAAGTACCCCCAGGGGATTGCTATCTCCAATACAATGTGAGACTTTCGGAGACAAAATATATTTATGACGAGCCTCCCGAAATTAGGGTCACTGCCCAGAACAAGCAAGGCATACCCGTTCCGGTGATAAGAAGCGGAGACCGCCAATTGATTGAAGTTGAGAAAGGTGAAGTATACACCATAAAAATCACTGCTACCGTTTCTACTCTTCAAGAAATTGACGGCGTTATGCAAGAGGTGATTCTTACTACCATAAAGAGCTATCATATCATTGCCGAAGATGGAGTCTTACCGCGCAGAAGACTTGATATATCCACACCGGGGGATTATGAACTTACGGTTATATACATGGAAAACCCCGAGTGGAGCGTAAACATGAATGTCCGAGTCCACAGCAGAAGACCCATAAGCATGGAACTGACCAATACCGATGATGTGGAAGGCAAGAGATATGTGGTAGGCGACAGAGTCAATATCGCTTTTGTAAAATACCGAATGGTATACGACAACGGCTATACCGACCCATGGAAGCCAGTGACCACAAGAATGCTGTCGTCTGATGTTTCTTTGAATTGTGACATGCCGACCACTCCCTCCAATCCCAAGAGGATTACTTTCACGATGTACGGAATTACTTCAAGGTCTCTTGAAGTCACAGTCATTCCTTTGGAAGTTGTCAGCCTTGAGTTAGAACCTCCCACCAATAACTATGTCACATACAGCGGAACAATAAATCCTGCGGGGGGTGTGCTCACCGCCTATATGAACAACAATACCAAACAGGTATTTAATCTTGCTCACATCGTAGGCGAGGGAGAGGACAAGGCGCAAATAATAAACGACCCCGACTCTGAAGGTAACAATATAGCAAGAGAAGAGCCATATATTGCCACATTGAGGTATAAGGGCACTGAGACATATTTTGAATACTATGTCTCTGATAAGCTTGTAGACAGCCTGCATCTCATAAGGTCGGGAACGGAAAAGACGGTCTATTTTGAAAACCAACCCCTTGATTTAAGAGGATTGAGCTTAAGGGTGACATGGAAAGGAGGCGATGCTTCCTCACAGATTATACCCGTGACACAAGATATGGTATACAGGTTCGACCCCTACCGCCTTGGACCGCAAACGGTGAATTTCCGTTATAGAGGCGTGGTCAACAATAGCTTTTCTATAGTCATTTTGCCGCAACAAATCATAGAGATAAATATACTTCAATATCCCAAGCTTACATATCTATATCATATAGAAGACAGTCTGGACTTATCGGGAATCAGAATAAACAAACGCTATAACGACGGGGTTGAAAGACAGCAGCAGGGTATAACATTGGGTCTTGACCAAAACGGATTCGGCTGGACCAGCAACCAAGACGATATTGATTTCCGCTTGCTGGGACAAAGGCAAACTGTGATATTAAGCTATTATGATTACTACAACAGCGACCCTTTGACAATCTCTTTTGACATAGAGATTGTCACAGCCAATGTCCAAGCTCTATATTTATATGACCCGTCAGACCCCGACGCCATGCCCGACAACCATTTGGGCACGGTCGCCCGCGGCATGCCCTTAAACCTTACCGATAAAACCCTATACATTCAATATGAGGGAGTGGAGGACATATATCAAGTGCCCTTGACCCCCAGCATGACCAATTATGAAAGCACAGACAGAACAATAGGTATAAGAAAAGTGCGCATCATCTATGGCGGCGCCGTCTTAAAAGCTTTCTTAAGCGTGGTCGACAGCGACCTTGTCATGGTTCAGGTGGAGAACTTGCCCAAGATAAATTATATGCTTGGGGAAGAGCTTGACTTAAAAGGCGGTACGGTCAGAAGAACATTCAGATACCCGAATTCTCAAGACTTCTGGACGGATATCATCCCAATGGATGTAGAAGGCATAACCATTACCGGTCATGAAGAATTACAGACGCTTAGTGAAAGCGATTACTTACCCAACGAACAGTATAAAGAAAGGATTGTGACCATAACTTACAGAGGTCTGCCTTATAGCTTCAATATCCGTATTTATAAAAAATTCAACGCAAGGATAAGTTATTATTCCACGGTGTCGTTTTATGGCGACGTGGCTTTGCCGTACGCGACCGTAAACAGCGATGTTTACGAATTCACTGTGCCGAATATTAATCTTTATTTCATAAACTTAGTCGACATCAAAGACAATTTGCCCGACGGATATGAAGAGGATATAACCTATGACGAGGAAGGCAATATTGTCAGCGTAAGATATATCAAAGGTACAGACAGCTTTATTCAGATCGTTTGGAGCGACGGCAGTAATGATATTATTAGGTATATTAGGGAAAGCGATATCATATACAAAAACCATTATCCCGAGACTCCTCCTCAAAACGGAAACCAGTACTATATCCTGATAAGAGTGGAGGGCAACAAGTACTATAACGCTATCAATTATGCCAGACAGGAATTCAGAATAATTCATAAATATATCGCAGTGAATGCCGTAGTCCCCAACCCCAACCATACAGTTTGGTCTTTTAAGGTCTCCGATAACGGCAGAGCGGCATTCTTGATTTCTGAATATATTGAAAGAAAACTGCCCGAAACGCCCGGCTTGAGCATGTACTTGGCGTCTCCCACAAAAGAGGGCTTTGAAATAGTAATTCAATCATGGGGAAATATAAATCCCAATGATCTCTACAACGAAATGCAGAATGTTATAGAGCAAAGCTGGTGGAGCTATGAAGAAATAATTTATGACGGCTTAGGAAATCCCATATATGACGAAGCCGGTAATATAATGACGAAAATTTATGAAGTGCAACAGACTGATATGCCGGTAGCGGGCGCTATCCGCAAAAAACTTCAAATAGAGAGCTTTATAGAAAGACAGGGGGTGAATTATAGAGAATTCGGCGATGAAAACGAATATCTGTCCTTTTATGTTCCCGCAGGCAGCCTTATTCCCGTTAGGGACAGCGAGAACTTCTTTATTTTGGAAATGTTTGAGGGCAATATCGTAAGAGAATTAGGCAACGATGTCAGATACGAAATAGAGGGCAATATCTATAACGGTTTTGAGATAGAAGACCTTACTGGGGCATCTATCAGCGGCTATACGATGAGCGATACTTATCCTTCGGGGCAACCCTCAATCATCAATCCAAACTATCTTATCAGCTTTACCGCCCTAAGATACCAAATCGCACCCAAGGAAATTATTTCCGTTGAATATCAAAGCCTGCAAGCCTCCAAGTATACCTATGGCGGAAAGGAATATAACATAAGCGTAGTTGGCTACAACGGTCAGCAAAGAAAGCTTGAAGCGCTTTATCAAACGGTAGAAAATGGACCAAAATACGAATTCCCCGAGGGCGAGATTAAGTATTATTTGATAGAAGATGAGCTTAATCAAACAGAAACCAAACTGGCGAGAGGAACATTCCCCATAGAGCCCGGGCTTTATCGAGCAAGAATAACCCATAACTACAAAGCTGCATCGGGCTTCGAGACCTTGATTGATTGGGAATGTCTACTAAGAATAACAAATTAAAAAAAGGAGTACGGATATGAGTTATGGTATTTCTTATTGGGAAGACCCGAAAGATATTTATCAGAGATTAAACAACCTTACATCACAACCTATTTATGAAATAAGTCAAGAGGAATTGAAAAAAGTCCTTGACCATTTTAATACAAAATGTAAAAAATCAAAAGAAATATTTGAAGAAGCCAAAAAATATATCCCCGGAGGAATTCAGCACAATTTGGCGTTTAATTACCCTTTCCCAATTTGTATGGAAAAGGCAGAGGGAGCGTACTTATACGATGTGGACGGCAACAAGTACATAGACTTTTTGCAAGCGGGCGGTCCTACCGTTCTTGGTTCAAACTATCCTATCGTCAGAGAAAAGGTCATAGAATTGTTAAACAATTGCGGACCTGTGACAGGGCTTTTGCATGAGGCGGAAGTGCTTATCGCCAAAGAAATCAATAGACATATGCCCGCAGTTGAGATGTTCAGAATGCTTGGTTCGGGTACCGAATCAGTCATGGCGGCTTTGAGGATATCAAGAATAGCTACGGGCAAGAAAAGAATAATCAAAATTGGCGGAGCTTACCACGGCTGGAGCGACCAAATGGTGTATGGGCTTAAGATTCCCGGCTCCAGAGGGTTTTTGGAATCCCACGGCATACCCAGAAAATGCTATCAAAAAACGGACGAAGTCCGGCCCAATGATTTGAATATGCTGGAGCGCATGCTGAAATTAAACAGATTAAGAGGGGGCACAGCGGCGGTTATCGTAGAGCCCGTAGGACCCGAAAGCGGCACCAGACCTGTGGCGCAAGACTACAACAAAGGAGTTAGAGAGCTTTGCGACAAATACGGCGCTTTAATGATATTCGACGAGGTTGTGACAGGCTTCAGAGTGGGCTTGAAAGGCGCTCAGGGTTACTTTGATGTCAAACCCGACTTGACTATATTTGGAAAGGTAGTGGCTGGCGGCTATCCCGCAGCGGGAGGCGTAGGTGGAAAGAAAGAATACGCCGAACTTATGGCGGCGGGCGTGGCTACCATAAAACATAGAGCCTATGTGGGCGGAACATTGGCGGCGAATCCGTTGTCTTCACTTGCGGGATATGTGACCATAAAAGAAATCGAAAGAACAGACGCATGCAAAAAAGCAGGTCTTGCCGGCGATAGGTTGACAAAGGGACTTGGCGAACTCATTCAAAAATACGAACTTCCTTATGTCGTCTATAATCAAGGCAGTATCGTTCACCTTGAATGTTCGGGCGCTATGAGCTTTGATTTCTCTTCAATGAATGTGTTGAAGTCTTTGATTGGGCTGTTATCGCATAAGAAAGTGCTTTTAGAAAGAAAAGAGGCTATGGAGCACATGGGCGCGGCGTATATGGCGAATGGTATAGTGACCTTGGCTGGCTCAAGACTATATACTTCGCTTGCTGATACTGACGAAGTTATTGACGAAGCTCTCAACAGATTTGAAAGCGTGTTCTCAAAAGTAGTAAAAACAGATAAAGGCATAAGAAAATGAAATACATTATTTCTCATGACATGGGCACAAGCTCAGTAAAAGCGGTTTTAGTGGACTTTAACGGCAAGATTGTCGCTTCTTGTTCGGCTGATTATCCAACCTATTATCCTCACCCCGCATGGGTGGAGCAGAACCCAGATGAATATTGGACGGGAGTATGTCAAGCGACGCAAGGGCTTTTGCAAAAAACAGGCGTTGACAAGAAGGACATCAAAGGAATGGTGTTCGCTACCCAAGCTATGGGGATTATACCCATGAGCGAAGATGGCAAAACGCTTTATAACAATATCTCATGGGTGGACGGCAGGGCGGAAAAGCAAGCTCAAAGCATTATGAAAAGGCTTGGTGGAAAGAGATTCTTTACACTGCTTGCGGGTACGCCGATTATGGGCAAGGATGTCATAGCAAAACTCATATGGCTCAAAGAAGAGAGAAACGGCATTTACAAAAACACCAAATATTTCTTAGATGTCAATGGATTCTTAAAATATAAATGTACGGGCAAAATGGTATCCGAACTAAGCGGCGCTTCTTCTTATGGTCTGGACCTTAAGAAGAAAGAATTCTTGTCTGTGCTTGGGCTTACTGGCTTGGACATAAAAAAACTGCCTCCACTGGTCAAGAGCACCGATATTGTGGGCGGGCTGACAGAGAATGCGGCGAAAGAGCTTGGACTGGAACCCGAAACACCCGTATTCGGCGGTTGTGACGATGTGCAAAGTGCTTGTGTGGGAAGCGGACAGACCCAAGACGGCGAGATACATATTTATTTGGGCACTTCGGCTTGGGTATGCGCCTCATCTAAGACTGAAACAAAGTTCAAACGCGGAGCGGCGGCGATACAAAGCGCAGACCCCGAAATGAGTCTTATTGTGGGTATAACCGAAGCTGCAGGCTCAAATATTGATTGGGTTATCAAACAGTTCTTTTCTAAAGAAAAAAAGGAATTGGGCAACAAGATTTATCAATATATGTATGAGCAAATCGAGAATATCCCACCGGGCTGTCAGCATCTTATCTGTACGCCGTGGATGCTAGGGGAGAGATGTCCCGTAAGCACCACTACCACAAGGGCGACGCTGTTCAACATCAACCCCGAGCATACAAGGGAGCATTTCTTAAAAGCGGTTTATGAGGGCATAGGATATAACTTAAAATGGATTCTTGAAAATTTCCATGAAGACTATAAGCTTGACTGTGACAAATTTACTATTATTGGCGGTGGCGCACAGAATCAAAGCTGGATGCAAATAATATCCGATATCACCGGCGTTGAGTTTTCAGTGACCGCTGAACCCAGAAATGCAGGGGCTTTGGGAGGGGCTATCATAGCCCTTATTGGTCTGGGTGAAATAAAAAGCTTTTCAGAGGCGAAAAAATTTGTTAAAATGGATAAAACATATTCGCCTAATCCAAAGAATCGCGAAATATATGACAAGTTGTTCGCCGACTATAAGAACATCTATTATAGCTTAAGAAAGACCTACAAGAAAGCGAACAAACAAAGGTTTGAAGGAGTACAACAGTAATGACGGAGCTTATTGAGCGTGTAAGGGCATATTTTGAGGAATACGATAAGCTAGCCACCGTGGCTTTAAGGATAAAAGACCAAATGATAGTGGCACAGCCTGAAAAGGAAATAAAGGTCATACCCTTGAACAAAAAAGCAGAAGGGCTGAACAAGATTTGTCAAAAAATATTCAAGATGAAAAAGTCTATTAATGCCGTTATCATAAGTTCTTTATGCCACACAAAGGTCATAGCTCAGTCCTGTGTGACCGTACCTCCTATACTTGACGATTTGGCACAAATAGTAGGACCTTCAGTTCGGAGCAGCAAAAAAGGGGGAGCAACCTCCATTCTTTTCAAACTGATAGGCAGAAACGCCTGTGTTGTTAAGAACAAGGGCGCTGTTGCGATTGGTAGAACGCTGGACGAAGCCGACACCGCCACAAAAGTATTGGAAAAGGGCGCAAAAGCTTATATTGAAAGCACTATGATAGGCGGTGCAAAGCCCATAAGCAAAATCGAGTCAACGCTTATGCATATAGTATATAAGCTTAAATATTCCAAACAAGACCAGTCTGAGAAGTTAGAGGAATTAAATAATGACTGAAAATCAAATTAGAGAAATTATTGTCGCCGCAGGCAAAGAACTGGTAGAAAGACAGCTTGTGCAAGGCACTTGGGGCAATATATCCGTAAGAGTGGACGCCGACACTATGCTTGTGACACCGTCGGGCGTGGATTATGGCAGAATGAAAGAGGAAGACCTTGTGCTTATGAACATTCACACCTTGGAATATGTCGGCGATAGGAAACCCTCTTCTGAAAAGGATATTCACGCCGCTCTATTAAGGCAAAGACCCGCCATAAACGCTGTCATCCATTCTCATCCCTCATATTGCAGTTCAATTGCGGCAGCAAGAATGGAAATACCAGTTCGGGACCCCAAAGGAAAAGAATTGGTAGGCGAAACTATAAGAATTGCGAATTATTCTCTGCCGTCCACAAAGTGGCTTATGACATCTGCCATTGAGGCTATGCAGGACAGAAACGCATGTATTTTAGCCAACCATGGAGTAATCGCTGCAGGCAAGGATTTAGATCAAGCGTTCGAGGTCATAAGCTATATGGAACAGGCATGCAAAGAATATATCCAAGACGCAGTTAAGGAGCAGACTTCTTCAGACAAGTTTGAATTGGAAAAGATGTTTGAACTTTTCTTGAATATAAAAAAGTAAAAATAACCCATAAAGCGAGGTAAAAATGGCTACAAATAATCAGATCCCCAAAGGAGTAATCAGGAGCGTTACCGTAAACAGCATAATAAATAAAGAAGCGTTCGGCTTTAATAAAGCCAAAATCAATTATTTGAGAATGTTTACAAAAATGCTGGAAGCTAATGACAGAGTAAAACTATTGGCATACTCAATTCTGGATAAAAGCGCCCATTTTATATTTTTCTCTTCAGACGAAAAGCTGATAAACGAATTTATTATCGGTCTGAATGAAACATATGGCAGTTTTTATAATGAGCAAAACAAATATAACGGCTATGTCTTTAGGCTTCCTAATCAGGTGATTGCCTTAAGAAATACCGATTTGCCAGCGGCGGTAGCCCATATACATAAACTGCCCGAATATTATTCGCTTTGTGATAATTATAAGAATTATAAATTTTCATCTTGTCGGGAAATGTTTAAGGGAGGCAAGCTTGTAGATAAAGAGCTTTTGCTTAAGCTTGTCGGTTTGCAAAGACTTGACGGACGGACATATACCGCATGGCACCAAATGGGGCTTAACAAAAGACTTGGCTTGCCCAGCACAAAAAAAGAAAAAGTCTCCAAAGCCATAGAAACCTCATCCCTAAGATATATGGGCGGCAGTTTGAAAACTGACGAAAACACCTTGAAGCAAATAATCATTGAAACAAGTGAAAGGACCTTGGCGCCTTATGGAAAAATTGAGAAAAAGCTTGGGCTTAAGGGCAGAAGGGATATTTTAGTAGAGGTTATCGCTTCTATGGTTTTTGACAGCGGGTACGCTTTTCTTGACGCCGTTAGCCAACTGGATGTCGAGGAATACGGAATTTTTAGACTCTTAGTGGAAGTGATTATGACAATCAACAGACTAAAATATTACGGATACGATTATATAATTAACAAGCTTCAAGTCGAGGACCACAATTATTATTTGCTGGTAGAGATTATAAAAATACTCAATGAAAGAAACGGTATGGGCTTTGTGGAGATATCCAAAAAACTCAATCTTCAAAACAATATCATTGATATAAGGATGCGGACAGGTCTATAAGAACAGCTCTATAAAAAACTATTTAAGACCCGCTTTTATGAGCGGGTTTTCTTTAATATAAAAATAATTATTTTATTTATTAAATTTTATCTTTTTACCGTCTTGATAAATGCTTATCGTTATGTTACAATTTTTATGTATATAAAATAGGGTGAGGTATGCCCTTTTTAGTCTTTATAAAGCAGGTTGCCGGAGGTAAGAATGAAAAAAAAGGTGTTGCCAATTATCGCTTTAGTGTTTGTTTTGCTATCGGTTTTAATTGGCGCAAGCGCATGCGGCGAAGAACAAGTGCCCGTTGAAAGAATAGCCTTAACATCTTTGCCAAGACTTGAGTACTACAAAGGTGAGCCATTCGACCTCAGCGACGCTCAGATTGCGGTTTATTATGCGAACGGAAGACGAGAATCCATGCCCTTAACTTTTGAAATGGTATCTGACTATGACCCGCAACAAATCGGCGACCATGTGCTTACCATAAATTTTGAGGGCGTATTCACCAATATAAAAATTCGCATCACCAACGCTCCTATTACAACAATTCAGCCCGTCTATGACAAAATCCCTTACAGAACCGAATACATAGAAGGTCAGGATTTGGACATCGCCAATTTATACTTGAAAATAAACTACCAAAGCGGCGATCCGGACATCATACCCGTTACTCAAGACATGGTATCGGGATATAATAGAGATATTATCGGACAACAACAGATTACTATAACATACCTAAACGAATACACCACGCACTATACCGTCACAGTCAGAGAAAAACAAATCAACAGCATTTCCATAAGTCACCCTCCCCAAAAGACCCTATATTGGGTGAATGAAAAGATTGAGATACAAAAAGGCGACTTGGACGAAGGCGAGCTCTTTATTTCCTATGACAACGGCTATACCGAATACAAAGATTTTAATGATTTGTATGAGACCCAAGCGGAGTTTGACGAAGCTTTGGAATACGATACCAGCCGTCCTGCAAATAGGGAAATAGTAAGACTTCATTATGGCGGGAAAAATGTCATTTTTGATATCAAGGTACTGATTCCTGCGGCGGAGCTTATCTTGGTAAAGAGCCTGCCTTATGGACCTAAAGGTCTGCCCCAAGGTTTTCAGCTTGTGGGCTGCGACCTCAGCCTTGAGGGCGGGCTTCTTGAGATTACATACAATAACGAAACCACAGAAAAAGATGTCGAGATGTCCGATGAAAGGATATCTTATAGCGGTTATGACAAGAATGTAATGGGTGAGCAAGAGATCACGCTCTCTTTCAATCATATATCCGAGACCGTATCTTTTACGATAACGGTCATTGACGCCACGCCCGAAGTGCTGGAAATACTTCCTCCAGTTTTGAACGAGGAAAACCAAGCCGTCAGATATTCTGAGGTTGCACAGACCCCGAAGACGCCGGCTCCGTTTTATCAAGAGGGCGTTATTGACTTGTCCTTATGGGAATATAGGCTGAAGATGAACAATGATACCTATTCTTCCATATATCCCGTCACAGAGGGTATGCTGGAGGGCGATTCAAGCCAGCTTGAGCTTGAAGAATTTGGCGAAAAGACGCTGACCTTTACTTATAAGAGAGATGAAATTGAGCTTCAAGACCAAGTGACATTTGAGGTTATACAAAAACTCCTTGACAAAATCTCCTTGATTCCGCCCGAAAACAATATTTTTTATAGAAACGAACCATTGGTCCTAAGCGGAGCTATGTTTACGGCTTATTACAATGATGGTACAGAATATACTAAAGAAGTCACTATCGATATGATATCGGGCTATAACAGCTATCTGCTTGGCGAACAAGATGTCATAGTAACATACCAAACCCAAAAATACGGCTCAAAATTCGCTACTTTCCGAGTTCTTGTCATAAGAAAGGCGATATATATTGAATTTGTAACAGCCCAAAAAACAGAATATGTCTTGGGTGAGGACTTTATTCTGGACGGTCTGGTTATGAAGATACACTATGAGGGCTTTGGACAGCCTGAGAACATAAGCGGACCTTTCGGCGAAGAATGGTCGTTCCATAACACCCATTTTGATGAAGTCGGTTTGCATCAAGTCATAGTTAGATATCAAGCTTATGGTCTTGTTTTGGAAGCAGCTATCCCGGTGACGGTAAGAAACAACCTCATGGGAATTGAGCTTGTCAGATTAATAGACCAAGAATATGTTCCCGAGACCGTTTTCCCCGATGTTGTGGCGGGGCTTGACATCGATTTAGAGGGCTATTACTTGAAACGAACTTTTGAAAACGGCGTGGACTATATCGCCGTGACAAAGAATATGCTTGACTATCAAAGGATAGAAAGAGAGCCGGGCGAAAGGGCTGTCAACATCAATTACCAAGGCCTTACTATTTTGGCTTCAGTAACTGTTATTGAAGTCCAAATCAGCTCCTTATCGCTTGTCCAAGCTCCCTTTAAGGAATACTATAAAGCCAACCAACCTGCTATATTGGACATTGAAGGGCTGGAAATGATAATTGATTACACCAACGAGACAAGCTTGATCCTTAATGAAAATATATTATTTGAGCAGAATTTGGACACCTTGGAATACAGATATCTCAATCTGCAAGGCGAAGAAAAGTCTATCGTCTTGACCATAACCGAGCTGGATACTTCGCTTGAACCCGATATAGATTATGAAACAAGGACGATAACAATCAAGATAGATGAGTTTGAAATCAGTTTTGATGTCATTATCGCTTACCGCATAGCCACTGCCATAACTTGGGATATATCCGCCGACGGCGAAGAACCCACGGAACAGCCTACAATTATGGCTTATCAAGGGCGGACTCAAATTGACTTCCCTGCGGGCGCAGCGTTCAAGGTCATCTTTAATGAGGGCGAATTTTATGAGATTATTGACATAAACGACAATTTGGATAGCATTGAGATTTTAGACTACAACCATAATGAAGCGAGTGTTCAAATCATACATCTTAGGTACCAAGATATCTTATTAAGCTGTACTGTTCATGTCAGAGAAAAGGAGCTTTTGAAAATAGAGTTTGCTGATGATTTCCATATTCCCGATGTCACTGAAGGCATGAGTTTGGATTTGAGGAAAGCGCGTATCAAAGTCTATTATTATCACAATTTGGACATGGAAGAGGGAATCGGAGAAGGCGATATCGACCTTGGCTTTACGATAGTTCCCCTATCTCCTTCAATGCTTAATTACAGTAAGGAAGACCTTAGTCTTGGCACAAGACCCATAATAATCACATTCAGCCATTCGGGCGTATCCAAGACCTTGCTTTATAATATAAATGTCATTCAAAAACAGCTTGTAGAGATTAGAATGGGCAACATTCCCAAGACCAAGTACATCGAGCTTGACCCGTTCACGGTGCAAGGCGGAACGGTGATTTTATACTATAACAATAACACCACGCAAACTCTAAGCCTTACGGACGCCAAGAGTGAAGACATTAAGCCGCAGGATACCTTTATCCTCAACAAAGCCCAATTCAACAATGAGGACTTTTCAGGCTTCGCCCGAAGACAGCAGATATTCATAACCTACATTGAGGGGAATATCGTGGCAAAAACCAGCTATGACATCATCATGCATGACAGGATGTATATAGAGATTGTCTTTGAGGAAAACGATTTCTTTAATGAAAACGACAACACCTATTATTTCAGGTACGGTCAAGACCGTGAAATAAACTATGAGATTTGGGGCTATTCAGCACATACCGACCAGCCCGAAAATGTGGATATGGTGAAACTGGAACTTGAAGAGGGTATAAATTATATCTTCAAGTACATAAATATCGAAAGCGGCGAGGAGTTCGGCTCATGGCCCAAAGATGCGGGAACTTATGAGATTTATCTTCACTATGACGCCAATTCCGCAGTGAACAACGATAGAATCCATAATTCATTCTTAGTAAATTATCGTCGTGTGGTGATTAGACCTAAAGAGATACATATCATCCCCAACGATGTCACCAAGGTTTATGGAGAACATAACCCACAGTTTATTTGCCAATTCTATGCTGTGGAATATATTGAGCAGCCCGACGGCAGTTATGAAATGATTTATAGCACGGAAAATGTATTCGGCTATGACGAAACTGCCTCTATCTTAGGCGAAATCTCTTATTCTTTCCTTAACAGCATGGGCGTTCAAATGGAAATAGGCAAAAAGACATCAGTGGGAACTTATATCATTAGGGCAAGCGTGGCGGATCATCGAAACTATACAATAACCTTAGAAGATGCGGAGTTTGAGATAACCAAAAGAGAAATCATGGTTATTGCGAACAGCCACCAAAAAGAATATGGTCAGGCTGATCCAGCGTTCACCTATACCACGGCGGCGGTGCTTGGCAACCCCCGAAGCGGTCTTATTGAGGGAGACTCATTTGACGGCTATTTGTTGAGAGTGAGCCCGTCCTTAAACAACAGTGTAGGCGAGTATGAAATTCTTTTCGCCCCTCCCGGCAATTTGAATTATGAAGTTCAATATATAAGCAATTACTTGACTATCTATAAGAGGAATCTATATCTGACTGTCGGAAACTATACCAAGATATACGGACAAAGTATGCCTGATTTTACCGTTACAGCCTCTTCCGACTATGCTCAAGCATTTGCCTATAACGACAGTATAGCAAGTCTTTTGGGAGAATTGGAGTTTGTTTGCGAGGACAATAACGGTGACCCTGTTTGGGAAGGAACAGATGTGGGAGAGTATGTCATAAAAGCCCAAGGCTTGACATCAAGAAACTATAATATCATTTACTTTGACGGAATGCTGACTATCCAAAAAAGGGAAATAGAGATTCAAGCGCTTGATTGTCAAAAAATCTATGGCGACGAAGACCCGTTATTTGAATATACCATTAGGTCAATCGAGGGGATTCCGCACAGCGGGCTTTTTGGTCAAGACCAATTGTTCGGCGTTTTGGAAAGAGAGACTGGACAAGATGTGGGCGAATACAGAATTCTTTTAGGCTCAGTTCATCATCCCAATTATATTATATCAAATTTTATAGAGGCGGTATTAACCGTTACGCCCAAGTACGCGGAGATTGAGATACAAAACCTTACCAAGCAGTACGACGGAAATTATCCGCATATATCTGATGAGGACTATGAAGTCATAGATAATGACGGAAATATCATAGATGACGGAATAAAAGAAAGGATACAGTTCAGCTTCGGCGTCAACGCCAGCCCCAACATAGGCTCTTATAGAGTGGGCTTTTCTTCAACTGATTCTAATCATATCCTGCAATTAAAAGAAGAATACTGGTATGAAATCACAAGAAGGCAAGTTCGTGCGGAGTTCTATAATATACCGTACGGTCAGCTTGTGGACGGAGAATATACGGGAAGCGTATATAAGGGCAGTCCGTTTCAATATGAGGCGAGGATAAGAGAAGGTGATTTGGTAGAGGGTGACACCGTATATGTCAATTTACAGACGGCGGCGGGCGAGAATCCTCAAGAGTACAGCTTTGAGAATAGAGATAATGTCATCAATGTGGGCTTTTATACCGTAAGAATCCATTCGCTATCAAACAACAACTATCAACTTGAGGAGCCTTCCATTGAAGAAATAGAGCTTCATGGAAATTACCGTTATACCAGCTTTAAGATTATTCCAGTGGAAATCAAGGTGCTTATCACGATTGAGAATATGTCCAAGACCTATACTGGGTCGGAGATTTCCTTTAATAACATCCTTACCGAAGTGGACGGCTATTATCAGACAAAGGACTATAGGCTGCTCACCGAGCTTGAATTCTATCCCCAAGGTTTGAATGTCTATCCCTATTATCTCAATCCCCAAAACCAAGAAAGATTCCCAAGGGCAGTGAAGTATAAAATGATAGACGGCGAGTATGTGATAGAGGACGGCGACTATGTAATTGAAGGCTACAACATAAAAGCCGTAACCGGCAACAGCAACTATACTGCGGTTATTGTGGACGAGAACGGCGAGCCTTTGGAAAGGGATGAAGACTATGAAATAATTGACGAAGATTATCGCTTTAAGATAATACCCCAAATCATATATGTAAACCTTGCCGCGCACAATGTCACAAAGGTATATGACGGCAATGCCCCCTCATTGGGCAAGGGAGACTATACCTTGAGTTCAAATCCCATTAACAACGAAGTAAACTTTACTTTTGTGAGAAAGGATGAATATCCTGAATTTATGGAAGGATATATCGAGGACAAAGACCGTGGAGTCTTTAAGATTATTCCCTCCACGCCCAATATGAATTATAGGCTGGAGCTTGCTCCCGATTCCCAGTTTGACTATGAAATAAAAGAAAAAGTGCTTGGGTCTTGGAGAATAAGCGACATTAACCTAAGAAAGCAGTTTGACGGTCTTAAACCCGCTTTGAATAGCGAACAGCTTAGCTTTGACAACTATGCGGGTAACTATGTGTTTGAAGAAAGACGGAATTTGAACTTCAGATTGGATTTTGGCGAAGTGACTGATTTTAATGTGGGAAGCTATTCATTTGTGTTAAGGTTTATGTTCCCAACAGAGAATGACGACCACAGCCAAGACGAAATCTATAAACATTATTTAGACTATAACCATAGGCTGTCGGATATAACCACCCTTAACAGAGTGTTCACCATAGAGCCCAGACAAGTCCTAATCACTTTATTGGAAGGGGAAGGCTATAATTGGAAACACTATAACGGTCTTCAAGGCAGTATGTTGAAAGACGGCATTAACCTTATGGGCAGGGCGTTCCGCATTATTGATGCCCGATACTCTGAAGAGGGCATGAGCACCCAAGTGGGAACTTTTGAAAACGGTGACCCGATCCTACGCATGCACTTATTAAATAATGAAAGCCTTGATGTTATGTCAGACCTCATTACAGGGGAATTGACACTGAATAACTCAAGTATCATTAACGCCGGACAAATGTCGTCCATATCTATATCTCAAATTCAGGCTTTGAACGGCAATTTCAATATCATTATGGACAATAGAATAGGCGCACTGCCGTTTGAATTCAGAATAGAAAAACAAATAGTATATTATTATATAGAAGATATCTCCCGTTTCTATGGCGAAGAATTGACGCTTTCACAATATGTGTTCAATATGACAGAAGAGAACTGGCAGAAAGTAGTCGGCATAGACCAAGAAGATGTGCCGTCGCTGTTTGTTCAAGGGGGACTCTTTGATAGACAATATCTCTTTCCAAGAGCCATTGACGAACATGGAGTGCAAGCTAATAGACTTACGGAAACAGGGGAATACCTGTTGCAAGGCGACGACTATCTCAATTTAATCAATTACAGACTCTATTTTGATACAAACCACCAGACCTATTTGGAAATCACAAGGAGAGAACTGCCTGTTGAATATGTAAACAGCTATCCCGGCTTCTTCACCGTAACAAGAGTGTACGGAGAGGAAAACCCCCAAAATATCATATTCAATTACGCTGTGGATGACGGCGGAGAAAAAGGTCTTTTGCTTGAAGATATCAATATTGTATCTCAACCTGACTTTGATTCGCCAAGGGTCGCATTGATTGAGGGTGTGGGAGACGACATCTATACAGAAGTGGGCATTATTCAAGAAGACGCCTTAATTATCGATTTTGAATACACGGGACTGAACAAGAACTATTTCTTCAGTTACGACGCCTTTAACGGCATTAATCCCAAGCTGGAAATCATAAAAGCTGACTTGTATATACAGCTTTTGAACAACGACCAAGAGCCGTATCTTGAAGCCGAATATGGTACTCCTCCATCACAAGGCGACTATTTCTTCAAGCTTGACGGACTTAGATTAGATGACACTATTTGGAACATAGCTTTGGAAGACATTGATACTCATTTGCCCGAGGACACTTTAATAATCAACGGCGAGGAGATATTCTTCCCAAGTGTAGCTTATACCCAAAGCATGGACGGTTATTGCCTTGGAGATTTGCTCACAGCCAATTTGGACCTTACAGTAAACTTCAATGAAGATACAATGACTGTGGACAGCCATTATATCATTCCGATAATAGGCTTTCTTAACTACACCATTAACCGAACGGCATACAATGGTCAAGTATATCCATATGTTGTGGATATTTTGCAAACCAAAATGAAAAACTACAACCTGATACCCCTTGAAACCGAATACAAAGTGCTTCAAAGGCAGATAGATATATATCTTGAGCTGTTATACAAGCAAGAAGAGGGGCAGGATACTTCGGGTGAAAACGCAATATTCAATATCCTATACGGCGAAGTTCCGTATCAAATAACGGATGAAATGGTGCTATTAAGCGAATACACCAAGAAAGAGCTTTTATTGAAAAAGTTCCAGAAATTTATTATCGCTTTGAATTCTATAGGCGTTAAAGAGGCATTGCTTAAAATAAGAGGAAAGAGAGATATACTTCTTGTCACAGAAATTATCAACCAATACCAATACGAAAACCTCAGCGACCAAGAAATTGACGACCTATTCGAGGAACTTAGCGAGGAGCGTTTGATGCTCTATCTTGGCGACTTTGGAGCTACTGATGAAGAAGTCGACCAGATTTTTGACTCCTTGACCGCTCAAGATATTGAAAAAGCGTATGACGAGCTTATGACTGATCAGATAATTTATGAAATCTATAACGAGGAAGGGTTCACCCAAGAGGAGCTTGAAATCATATATGCCGATATAATAAACACTTTAGACCCCGACCAGCGAAGGCTTATTTACAGATTCAGATACGATTTAAGCAGGCTTGTCAATGACGACACCTTAGGATTCGGAAGCCAATACACAATAGATGTATCCAACCTTATTCTGGCGTATGACCCCTCTGTGGGCGAGAACAAGGGCATAAGCGCTTGGGGAGCTGTGGGATATAAGTATGCATACAACTATGTCCAAAGCCAGCTCAATATCTACAACTATGTGACAAGCGTAGGCTACAATAACGAACTGCCCAATGTTATGCTGACGGGTTCAGATGAATTTATTGTTAGAGTGAACTTCGCCGACGGCACTTTCAAATACTTACACTTTGTTGACCGTGACAAGGATACCGATATACCCCAAAATATTAATTATAAGAGATGGTTTGAATATGTATCCGACGAGATAAACCTTTTCTATTATGACACCAATCAGACTATCGTTATCAAATACAATGAAATATTGTTTGGCTATAAGCATTTTGAAATAGTGTCTCAGCCTTTCCAAATAAGGATGTTCGACGACGAAGATTACTTATATTGGTCAAGAGGAAAGTCCTTGCCCAACGATTATACGGGAGGAACTTTTGTCTCCAGCCTTGACACAAGGGATATTGGAGAAAAAATTGACCAGAACTATACTTATTATGTCTCTGAAAGGGATGCGGAAGGCCAGATAATAAAAGCAATGTATAATTTTGACTACATTAACACATTGTTTAGGCTGTCGCCAAAGGCTGGTATGACAAATTATTACTTTGACATCATTCTGAATTCGGATGAGACCTCAAATAGAAGCTTGACTTTACGGTTCTCTTCGGGAGCAATGGAGACTTTGACCTTAATAACCAAATACAATGAAAATATCACTTATCATACTCAGCTTAAACCCGGAGAATTGGATTTGTTTGATGGAAGAACACACGAGGTTACGGCGTATATAGACAAACTTGGCGTTAGGGCAGGCGATCCTTCGGGTTATAAGGTAATAGTCGTTATCGACAAAGCCTATTACTTTAGTTTTGCCTTAGGAAAGGGTGAGAGTTATCAGCCGTGCGACCTTTCGCTTGCGGGATTCTTAGCCCATGACACATACGCTTGGATATCCCGTTTTGATATCTATAAGCAGGGCTTGGTTAGCTCCAGAGTGGACAAGATTATGCCCTCTTCGTCAAGTTATTATTCCCACCACTATACCATAAACGACGGAACTGGAAATATTATTGTGGCTCTAAAGAATCTTGTAGAATTTTATATCTTCCCCAATTCTTCTTATCTGCCCGTAACATATCCCGAGAACGCAAGGTTTGAAATCAGTCTAAACGGCGTTTTGGTGGATACCCCGAACTTTACCGTTCTGCTCCATAAGGGCGTCCACATTATGAAAGCGGATATGTACTATCAAGAAGAGTATATGGACTCTATGACAATAGTTATCACCGTATCCGAGAATTACAACTATCACTATATCGACTATCAAGGATATAACTATACCCCGTATATGTCCAAACCCGTGGATATTTACGGCTACGATTATCAAACGGATGAGGAAATAATAAACCAAAGCATTGAACGCAATACCTACACCCAGAATGCGGACTTCCGCTACATAAAGACTGTTGTGGACTTGAACTTCGCCCACTATCAAGACGGCGAGTACCCCGACACCACAATTCCGCTTGATTATCAGCCGCAAAATCCGTTGAGATGGTATTATCCTTACAGTGCGGCAATAATTCTTAAGACCACACACCCCTTAGTTGACATTAGAGATGCGTCCAACACTTCCACTGACTTTAACGGCATAGGAATTTATATCAGATACGACGGATACGGCAATTGCTATACCAGAGTATTCTTAAGGGTAAACGGTCTGATATATCTTACTGACGAGTATATGGACATCAACTGGCAGTCTGCTCAAAGAACGGTAGTGGAAGCGAGCTTTGTGGAAGAGACGGGCAGTATCTATATCCAAATCCATAACGGCAACGGTACTTATAACCTAAGATTTGGAAATGGCACTCAGCTGGGTTCGGAATACCTCAATAGCGCATCACTCTTACCAATAATAACAAATGCGGCCTCTTGTTCTGCAATTTGGGCACTCAATACTAAAGTCACAATTTACCAAATGGAGACCGGCTTTAGAACAATAGGCTATAACAACTTCTATAACTATGACACCGGCGAATTTATCTCCAATGTATCAGGCGGAACGGAATTTATCGAAGGTGATAGGATTTTCTTAGATAATGGAAGCGGACTGCCTATGGTAAGCGACTATAGCAAGTACTCAATAACCTTTAAGGCAACAGACACGGGCGCTTTGTCCGAACAGGAATACTTTAGGTTGCTGATAGGAACCAACAAACCTGAATTCATCACCACGAACGACAACAAAGGTATATATCTTGGCTATAAGAAAAACAATGTAGGCATAGACTATCTCTATTTTGGCTTCTATAAAGAACAGTACGAATACAGAGAGCAATTGGTTTATGAACAAATCGGCGAGAATACCCCTGACCTACTGGACGGACAAGAGCATACAATAGAAGTGACCATAACAAGAGAAATAGAGACTTTCAGCAGAGCCGGATATGTAATGACTCCCACAGATGCATACTCCGCCCGAATAAAAATAGACGGTCAAGAGATATTGCAGAAATTCTACATGCCAGTCTCCAACGACTTAGGCAATTGGGCGCTTAAAAACGGCTCAATGGGATTTGGTGACGATACCAATTATGATACAAGATTTTTGAATAACAATCTCTATCCCGGCTTTGAAATAAGGAAGTCTGTATTTACTGTTATCGATTTGACTGTCAGTTAATTTTGCCATTAAAGGATACAGTCAAAGGGATAAGTCAAGAATTGCTTAATAGGTTCAAGGGCATTACGATAAAATCAGGGGATATTGATTGAGAAAGGAATAACATCAAAAAACGGGCTGTCTTATAAAAGATAGCCCGTTTTTGGTGACCCCAAGGAGATTCGAACTCCTGTTGCCGCCGTGAGAGGGCGGAGTCTTGACCACTTGACCATGGGGCCTTGATTTTGACATTAGAAATTATATCATACAGCTTTAGGATTAGGCAAGCGTAATAGCCATTATTCTAATTAAAAATCCTTAATTAATTATACTACCACTATAATGCTTGATTTGACCCAAGGCAATGTGGCGGGAAGGCTGCTCAAATTTTCCTTGCCGTTTTTGATATCCACAATAATACAAGCGGTTATTAATCTCAGTGACATATTGATTCTATCGATTTTTACAAACGATTCTTCAAGCGTCGCTGGAGTGGGTATAGCGGCGCAAATAAGCTATCTGATAATAAACGCTGTGGTAGGGTTGACGGCAGGGGCGGGTATTTTGGTAAGCCAGCATTTTGGAGCAAAAGACCACGAGAACATGACAAAGACCATAAACACCATGTTTTCCCTTTTGACCATAACCGCTCTTATTCTATCGATTGCGCTTTTCTTTTCAGCGTCTTCGATATTAAAAGCTTTGAAAACCCCGCTTGAGGCGCAAAGCGAGGCGAAAGCATATCTTCAGACGACTATGCTGGGGGCTCTTTTTATCTTTATTTATAACGGAATAAGTGCGGTCTTAAGGGGGCTTGGAGATTCGATAAGACCTTTAATATTCATAGGAACTGCTGCCATAATTAATATCGGATTGGATATCCTTGCCGTATCTGTCTTAAATATGAAAGCATTCGGCGTCGCACTTGCTACAACAATATCGCAATTGGTTTTAGTTTTAATAAGCGGAATATACTTCTTTAGAAAAAAAAGAAAACTTAATATCAAAAGATATAAGTTTGAACTGAACTTGGAAAAAACAAAGGAGATTTTACGAATAGGCGTCCCTACATCGGTGCAGAACACCATAGCCTCTCTTTCTTTCTTGGTACTAACTTATATCATAAACATAACCTTTGACAAAAACTTGGTCTATGCTTTAAGTGCGGCAAGCGTAGTCTTTAAGGTCAATTCATTTGCGGTCTTGCCGGTGCGTTCAATGAATACCACAATCGCCGCAATGGTAGGACAAAATAAAGGCGCAAACGATTTGAAAAGGATAGTATCTACTTTCAAATACGGTTTGCTTTTCAGTATAATTTTTGGTTTGATATTCTTTGTAATCACTTTTTTCTTTGCCCGACAGTTGCTTGAAATCTTTCGTTTGGAGAACAAATCTATCGGATATGGGATACTATACCTTAAGACACTGGTATATGATTATCTAATACTGCCATACGCGGTGAGCCAATACGGGCTTGTGGACGGACTGGGAAAGACCAAAGTCAGTATGTGGATAAATACCATATCTTCTATTTTCTTAAGGGTACCCTTGGCGTTTATATTCGCCAACCTTATGGAAATGGGAATGGCAGGCGTAGGGCTTGCCATTCCCATTTCTTCTCTATTTAGTGCCTTGGCGATGTTTATTTATATCAGAAAAAAGGTCTGGAGAAAGCTCAAAGACGCTTAGTATTCCTTGTCATAGATGTACGCTATGGTAAGAGCCAGCCTTAACCCCTTGGAAAAACATTCGGGGCTTAGGTTTTCACAAGAGTCTTTTCTGGTATGGTAATAAGAAGCAGGGGAAGGATCCATTGCCGCGATAGCTCCCGCAGGTATTCCCGCTTGGGTTATCGCCGCAGCGTCCGAAGCACCCAAAAAGACTGAAGAATGCTTGAGAGGTTTGCCAAACAGCTTAACAGCCGCCTTATCGATAAGCTCTATGACCTTGGGGTGGTGCTTGACCGTTCCGCTCAAATCCCTTGTATAGTTTTCCAAATAGTCAATGTCCCTAAAAGTTTCCAGACTTATAAACACCGTAGGTATTTTGGTTAACTCTTCAAGATGTTTTTTGGCGAAATACTTCGCTCCCCTTAAGCCCGCTTCTTCACTTCCCGTAACAAGGGCAATTACTTCGGTATTCTCAAAAGAAAGGCCAGCCTCTTTCATGTACTTTAATACCGAAACTGACGCCAAACATCCGGTCAGATTATCATTTGCACCTTGTACGACCTTTTTATAATTGGAAAACAAAAACAGCGCCAAATACCCCGGCAAAAATACAAGCATAACTATTAATTGCCACCATGCAAACCCTACCACAAGCCCTACTATGCTTATGGCGATTGTGGACAGCACGCCCAATATGGCAAGCGCAAGCCCGCCGATAAAAGGCACTTTGCCGAATTTATTGAATATCGTCCATTCATATGCGGCGTCCGCATGTCCGGAAAAGATAATTCGTTTTTTAGGTTCTTTTTCGGCTTCTTTTACTGCAATCAGATTCGAAGAGGTTTGTGTCTTATAAAAAGGGTCAAGAAACTTTTTATAGAGTCCAAATTGGGCGACAAAAATAATTAATGAAATTATGCTCATCACAAGCGGCGCCCATTGCAGCCAGTAATAAAAAACAATACCTATGACTAATAGAACAGGAATGATTTTGCTAAAGCCCATAAAAGCCTTGGGTTGAACGGGGAATTCCTCAAAAGTCACCTTTCCCCATTTGTTGTTTGTGATATCCGAGGCAAGATATTCTTGAGCCATTCTTTCTCCGCAGCTCCCTGATTCTCTTGGAGGCAGGTTTTTACAGATATGTTTTATTGCACTCATGGAATATTCAACGGCGTCTTGATGTATTTTTTCGTCGATTTTCAAAGTCAGACCTCCTATGGTTTTTTGATATTATACCTTATAAAAAAAGCAAAAGTCAATATTAAGCACACCTTATAAAAATTGAAAAAGTATAGAATTTGTGGTAATATATAGAATATGGAAGCGATTGATAAAGTACTCAACTCTTTGCCCGCCCAAAGCGGCGTTTATATTATGCTTGACGAGTTTGAGAACATACTCTATGTGGGCAAGGCAAAGAACTTAAGAAACAGAGTTCGCCAATATTTTCAAAGCAATCTTAACAGCCAAAAGACAATGGTTTTGGTCTCAAAAATTCAAGACATACGCTATATAGTCACGCCCTCCGAGGCAGACGCTCTCATATTGGAAAACAATATGATAAAAGAGCACCAGCCCCCGTATAACATCTTATTAAAAGATGACAAGACCTATCCTTATATAAAAATAAATGTCAAAGAAGATTTCCCCGCATTGGAGGTCACAAGAAAGCTTAAGCCGGACGGAGCCAGATATTTTGGACCATATATGCTTGGCTTAAGCGCTATGGAAATAATAAAATTGCTTGAAGCGGCGTTCCCAATAAGAGCGTGCAGAAGCACAAACCTAAAGAGAAGGAAAAGGGAGTGCCTAAACTATCATATCGGCAGATGCCTTGCGCCGTGCGTGGGCAGAGTGAGCGTCGAGGAATATAAAAAGGTCATCGACAAGGTCATTAGGTTCTTATCCGGTCATGACAACGAGGTTAGGGAGAGCTTAAGGCAAAAGATGCTTGACAGCGCCGAACGTCAAGAATTTGAAATGGCTATGCAGTATAAAGAACAGCTTGAGATTTTAGACAAGCTTGTAAGAAAGCAAACCATGCCGTTTAAGCTGAATTTGGACTTGGATATATTCTCTTTCGCCACAAACGGCATGCTTGCAGCCGTCAACATAAGTGCCGTCAGAGGAGGAAAGCTTATTGCCAGCCAAAACACTTCCTTAAACGACACCTCAAAGGAGAACGCCTTGTCCTCTTTTATTATGCAGTACTATGAGAAAAATCCTATTCTTTGTTCTGAAATAGTGGTCAGCGAGGAATTGGAATTTCAGACCGAATTAAACGATTACTTAAGGCATAAAGCTGATAGAAATATCAACATCATTCATCCCATAGGCGGTATACGCTCCCAGCTTGTGGACATCTCACTTGCCAATGCCAAGGAATACCTTCAAAGACAAGAGCAAATGCTGCTTAGGAAAGAGGATTTGACCAAAGGGGCGATGACCCAGCTGTATCAATTATTGAACTTAAAAAGACCTCCGCGCAGAATTGAGTGTTATGATATATCCAATATCAGCGGAACAAATAAAGTGGCAAGCATGGCTGTTTTCATTGACGGAGAAAAGGCAACGAAACATTATCGGCATTTTAGAATAAGAACAGTATCCGGCACGAACGATTTCGCCAGCATGCAGGAGGCTTTGGAAAGACGCCTTATACGCCTTAAAGAGAACGACAAGGATATCAGCTTCTCAAAAAAGCCCGATTTAATAGTGGTGGACGGGGGCAAAGGTCAGTTGTCTTCGGCTTTGCTTGCGGCGGAAAGAACACAAGCCGAAGTCGAGATAATCAGCCTTGCAAAGAGAGAGGAAGAGGTCTTTGTCAGCGGTCAAAAGGACAGCATAATACTTCCCAGAGATTCACTTGCCTTAAGGCTTTTGACAAGGATAAGAGACGAGGCGCACCGTTTTGCCATAAGTCATCATCGGAAATTAAGGCTCAAGCAACAAACCATGAGCCGTCTTAAGAGCATAAAGGGCATAGGTGAGCAAAAATCCAAAGCGCTTATTATGCATTTTAGAAATATTGACAATATAAGAAAAGCCACCCGAGAAGAACTGCAAAAAGTCAAGGGCATAACCGCCGAGCTTGCAGACAGTATAGTAGATTATTTTACAAACAAAAAAGAACAAGACAGTATAATAAAGGAACAAAAATGAAATATAAAATGATAGTCTCTGATTTGGATGAAACGCTGTTGAACAGCGATAGGGAATTGACGCCCAACACAAAGTCCGCAATAAAAAGATATACACAAAAAGGCGGAAAATTTGTTATCGCCACGGGGAGAATGACTCCGTCAGCATTGCTGTACTGTTATGAGCTTGGACTCAAAGGCGAGGTGATAACTTACCAAGGAGCGGCGACCGTGGATATCATGAGCGGAGAAGTGCTTGATATCGCCAAAATAGCCAGTCAAGAAGCCGTTGAGATAGGCAGGTATCTTGAAAAAAGGGGCTTATATTATCACATATATAATGAAGATAAGTTCATAGTAAATCGCTCCACACCACAAAGCCTAAGATACGCAAGACTTAGCAAGGTTGATTTTTTGGAGACGGGCGAAGAGCTATCAAAGTATATATTGAATAACGGTATATCGCCCGTAAAAATTATGGTAATCACCGACGAGGACTTAGTAATGCCTCTTATCCGTGAATTCAACCAAGAATTTGAGGGCAGATTCTTGTTTAATACCTCTAAGAAATGGATGGTGGAGATTGTACCCATAGTCTCCAATAAGGGAGTGGCAGTCAAGAATCTTGCCAAGAAATACGGAATAAAAAGAGAGGAAGTTATCTGTATAGGCGATTCCCTAAATGACCTTGCCATGATAGAATATGCTGGTCTGGGCGTCGTGGTGGAAAACGGCTCTAAAGAAGCAAAACAGGCGGCGGATATTATCGCACCCTCAAACGACGACGAGGGAGTGGCTTATATAATAGACAAATACGGTTTTTTGGAGTAAGGAATATGATAAACGAACAATCATTAAAAATAAGCGAAAAACAATTCGCTAAGGAATGCGGGTTTAAGATTTATTATAATGCAAAAACGGGCTTAACTCTGACCTCAATGCACATAAACCGTCCCGGGCTTATGCTTGCGGGACATAAGGAAGACTTTGCCGCCAAGCGAATTCAGATTATGGGAAAAAGTGAAATGGGCTTTTTGCACACAAACGACAAATATGTGGACAGCTTTTTCGCAAGCGAAATACCCTGTGTAGTGATATCATATGAAGCCAAACCCACAAAAGTTATGGAAGACGCTGCCAAGAAATATAAGAGGTCAATCTTTATATCAAAAAAACCCACCTCTAAGGTTGTGGAAGACCTGACACTGTATTTGTCGAACGAACTTGCGCCTACCGAGAGCGTACATGGCGTGCTTATGGATATCTTCGGAATAGGGGTACTCCTGACAGGCAAGAGCAGCATAGGCAAGAGCGAGACAGCACTGGAACTTGTGCATAGAGGTCATAGACTTGTAGCAGATGACCTGGTCACCTTGAAAAGAATAAATGATAATATATATGGCACAAGCCCCAATATCATAAAACACTTTATGGAAATAAGAGGAGTGGGTATTATTGATATCAAGGCTATCTATGGCGAGGGCTCAATTATCGACAGAAAAAAAGTAGAACTGGTCATTGAGCTTGAACAATGGGACGACAACAAAGGTTATGAAAGAATTGGAAACCTTGACAAAGACACCCAATACTTGGGCATAAAGATACCCAAACTTTTTATTCCAGTACATGCGGGTAGAAACCTTGCCGTTGTCATAGAAGTTGCGGCAAGAGACTTTAAGCTTAAACAAGGCGGCTACAATCCAGTCTTGGCGGTGCAAAAAAGAATGGAGAGGGAGAATTAAGAATATTATACCCTTATGACAAATATCATAGTATAAAGGGACAAGGGTCATGTTGACTTTTGGGATATTTAAAGGGTATAATGAATTCAAATATTTCTCTAAATTTTAATAGCGTGGATTCCTCCAAGATATCCACTTTGAGAGCGGGCGGGGAAATAAAAAATGTCATATGTCCTTCTTCGGTAGCTGAACTCACGGTATTATCTAAGTACATAAGGGAAGAGGGCAAGGATTTTTTAGTAATGGGCGCGTTAAGCAATGTACTTGTGCTTGACGGCGGATATGACGGCATAGCCATATCGACCTCTAAGTTCAAAGGTATGGACATAAACGGCTTAAATGTATCTTGCGGAAGCGGAGAGAAACTTTCAATAGTAATTGATATCTGTCAAAAAAAGGGCTTGTCCGGACTTGAAAAGCTATACGGCATACCTGGCACAATCGGCGGAGCGGTCTGTATGAACTGCGGATGTTTCGACACAGAGATATCATCTGTAATAAAAAAGGTATACCTTTTTGATATGGACAAAGCCGAGCTTGTGGAAAAGAGCGCCAAAGAGATGTGTTTTTCATATAGAAAGTCTCTTGTCCAAGAAAAAAAATTTGTGGTCATCGGAGTCACATTTGAAATGTGTGAAAAGTACCTATACGATATTAAGAACACCATGAATTCAGTAATTGGACTGAGAAAGAGTGCCCAGCCGTCAATGCCTTCTTTGGGAAGCGTCTTTAAGAGAGTGGACGACATAAGCGCCGCCATTTTTATAGAGGGAGCAGGTCTTAAGGGCAAAAAAATCAACAATATGCAAATAAGCAATGTGCATGGCAATTTTATAGTGAACCTTGGCGGCGGACGGGCTGACGATTATTTGAGCCTTATGGAGCTTATGGAAAAAAAAGTGTATGAAAAATACGGCATAAGATTAGTTAGAGAGGTAAGAGTTGAGGGAAAAAGAGCATAACCTGCAGACTATCGTTAAAGACGAATTGCTTAAACAGAACATAAAAAACGAGCATGAGGCGGCTTTTTTATCTGCGGTCATCAGGGGAGCGGGCGAGATAAGCTTATCCCATAAAGGCTATGGACTCAACATCATATCTGATAGTATCGAACTAATTGACAAATGCAACCTAATTATAAAAAACCGCTATGAAAGCTCAGCCATTATCGCCAAGTCTCAAAAAAATATCGGCATGAGGGATATTTCTCTATACTCTGCGAAAGTCCCCGAGGAGCTTGCGGGCATTATTTTAGAGGATTGCTATATATTCAAAGGCTTTGAACTGATAAAAGGCATTCCGGACGAGCTGATTGGAGATATTGACGCAAAAAAAACCTATTTGAGAGGAATTTTTTTAAGCTGCGGTCATGTGTCTGCGCCAAAGGATACTTCTGAACTCAATGTCAAAAAGGGGTATCATCTTGAATTTTCCTTAAGTTCCGAGCTTGTGACGGCGGACCTTGTCAAACTCTTAAGCTCTTTATGCGGCTATGAAAAGCAAGCTGTGAGAAAAAGAAAGAACACTCCCTCATTGTATATTAAGTCCGCTCAGCATATAAGCGACACGCTTGCCGCCATGGGAGCAAGCAGAGGGGTCATGATACTTCAAGAAATCATGGCGGAAAGAGCCATGAGGAACCACCTAAACCGTGGCAACAACCTGATAGTAGCCAACATTGACAGGAGCGTTATTGCGGCGGAAAGGCAGCTTAAAGCTATCCAAAAAATACAAGATGTTATGGGCTTGGAGAAGTTAAACAAAAGCCTTAGGGAGGTTGCGGATTTGAGGATAAAGAACCCCAACGCCACCTTATCCGAAATCGCCGAGATTATGGGGTCAAAAAACCTAAAAAGCCGAATCAACCACCGCATGAGAAAAATTATAGAAATCGCAAATAAGCTATAAGGGAGAAATAAAAAATGCTTAAAGAAAAATCAATTTCCAAAAAGAACGGCATAAAAGCGGAAGACAGCGCCGTTATCGCCCAAGCGGCAAGCAGATTTAAGAGCGATATTTATATAATCAAGGGCAACAAGAAAGTCAACGCAAAAAGCCTTATGGGACTTTTGAGCCTAAATATGAAATTCGGCGAGAGCGTATATATTTCCGCCGAAGGTCCCGACGAAAAAGAGGCTTGCGAAAAGCTTATTGATTTACTATAATATAAAACGCTTGTAAAAAAACAAAAGACAACTTGGAGGCATTTGATGAAAGAGTTCGTACATTTGCATGTGCATACGGAATATAGTCTGCTTGACGGTGCGGCGAAAATAAATGAACTTGTGAGCGAGGTCAAAAAGCAAGGGTCAAGAGCCGTCGCCATAACCGATCACGGCAATTTGTACGGAGCGATAAAATTTTATAAGGCGTGTAAGAAAGAAAACATAAAGCCTATCATTGGCTGTGAATTTTATGTGACCAATGATTTATATAACAAGACTTCGACCAAGAACCCGGACACCGAGGACGACGAATCAAATCCCAAGTACCATTTGGTTTTGTTGGCAAAGAACCTTGAAGGTTTTCACAATCTTATGAAATTGTCGTCCAAAGGATTTGTGGACGGCTTTTATGGAAAACCCAGGATAGATTTGAACTATTTATCACAGCACAGCAAAGGGCTTATCTGCCTTTCCGCTTGTATCGCAGGCGCTATCCCGAGGATACTATTAAGCGAATCATACGAGAATCCGTATGAGGAAGCGAAAAAGTACGCCTTGAAGCTTAAGGATATGTTTGAGGAAGGGGATTTTTATATAGAGCTTCAAAATCACTTTTTGGACGAGGAAAGAAGGGCCAACCCTATGCTTGTCAAGCTGGCGGGGGAGATTGGCGTAAAATGTGTCGCCACAAACGATGTCCACTACATAAAAGAATTCGACCACAAAATGCACGATATTCTTTTATGCATACAGACCGCCAGCTTTTATGACGAGCCAAATAGGTTTCGCTTTCCTTGCAATGAGTTTTACTTAAAGAATTATGACCAGATGAAAGAGGTCTTGGGTTGGAATGAAGAGGCACTTGACAACACAATAGAGATTGCCGACAAATGCGATTTAGAGATACCTTTCAATGTCTATTCCATTCCCGTTTATCAGCCGCCCGACAATTCCCAAGATCATGAATACCTAAGAAAAATATGCTTTGAGGGCTTAAAAGAACGGTATTCTGAAATCACCGAAGAGATTAAGGAAAGGGCGGAGAAAGAGCTGGAAGTCATTATTTCGATGGGATTCGCATCGTACTATTTGATAGTATGGGATTTTGTCAAATACGCAAAGTCCCACGATATTCCCGTTGGACCCGGACGGGGCAGCGGCGTGGGAAGTATAGTCGCTTATGCAATAAAAATAACCGATGTCGACCCCATAAAGTATGGATTACTGTTTGAAAGGTTTCTAAATTCCAGCAGAAACACAATGCCCGACTTTGATATTGACTTTTGCGGCGAGAGAAGAGACGAGGTCATAGAATATGTCAGGCAAAAATACGGGCGTGAAAATGTCACCCAAATCATCACTTTCGGCACAATGAAGACAAAGCAGGCAATAAAGGATGTGGCGAGAGTTTTCAAGCTGCCGTTTGCCGAAGTCAATCTGCTTGTAAAAAATATAAAGACGATAGAAAAAGGCGTAAAAATAACCGATTTAATTTCTCCAGAAAGCAAATATGCCGTAAAAGAGCTTATCGACTTATATCAGAGCAACGAGGTATATAGGGAAGTCTTGGACCTGGCGGCACAAATCGAAGATATGCCGAGGAATAAGGGCAAGCACGCGGCGGGAGTTATTATCTGTAGCGAAAAGCTGACCGAAAAAATACCCTTAAGCCGAAATGGCGAGGACATCACCACGCAGTTTGACATGGGGGAGTGCGCAGAACTTGGGCTGTTGAAAATGGACTTCTTGGCTTTGAAGACTTTGACAGACATCAAGATGACCACAGACTATGTAAAAAAATATCACAACAAAGATATTGATTTCAGCGTATTGGGATATGAAGATCCCGAAGTCTATAAGATGATATCCGAAGGGGAGACGGACACGGTATTTCAGTTCGAAAGTTCTGGGATGAAGAGCTTTATGAAACAGCTTAAGCCCGGACTTTTGGAAGAGATAATAGCCGGCGTCGCCCTCTATCGTCCCGGACCTATGGATTATATACCCAAATATGTCATGAATAAACAAAACCAAGAAAAAATCGATTATCGCCACCCCTTGCTGGAACCCATTTTAAAAAATACCTATGGTATTATTGTCTATCAAGAACAGGCGATGAAAATTACTCAGATACTTGCGGGATACACCCTTAACGAAGCCGACAATTTCCGTAAATTTATAAGCAAAAAAGAGACAGAAGATATTCCCAGACAACGAGCCGAGTTCGTCAACGGCTGTGTTAAGAACGGTTTAGACGAAGAGTTTGCACTTATGATATGGAAAGAGCTTGAAACTTTCGGACGATATGCTTTCAACAAGTCCCATGCAGCGGCTTATGCGGTGATTTCATATCAGACCGCTTATTTGAAAAGATACTATCCGGTAGAATATTACTGTTCGGTTATCAACAACAGACTGGGAAACCCCAAAGACACAAGCAAGTATCTGAAGCTTTTGAAAAGTCAAAACATAGAGCTTTTAAGACCTGATATCAATTACTCAAATGCTTTGTTTACGCCTCAAGGGGACAAGATAAGATATGGTTTAGCGTGTATTAAGAATGTGGGCAGAGCCGCCATAGAAACGGTTATTCAAGAAAGGGAAGAGAACGGAAAATTCAAGGATTTTTCAGATTTCGCAAGGAGGGTGTCGGGAGCAGCTCTCAACAAGAGAATGATAGAAAGCTTAATAAAAGGCGGAGCTTTTGATTCATTTGGGCATACCAGACGCACGCTTATGGCGAATTATGAAGATATTATCGAGATTGAGACCGACAACAGAAACCTTATGGGCGGCGGACAGATGTTTTTGGACTTTATGGTGGAAGAGGCGTATAAATATAAGGAATTCCCCGAATCCGAAAAAGAGAAACTTGCCTTTGAGAAAGAGGTCGCTGGCAGGTACATAACAGGACACCCTCTTGCGGGCAGAGAAGAGGAGTTCAAGGAATTTGATTTTAATCTAAGCTTTTTGGCGGAGATGAACGCAAGCGAGGAGGACGAGGCGGAAGAGGAATTTATTACGCAAACTGCACCTCAAGTAGAGCATGGACAAAATGTGTATCTCGGCGGGATTCTAAGCGATGTCACCATAAAATTTTCAGCCAAAAGCGGCAAGAATTGGGGATTCGCTATGCTTGAAGATATGTATGATTCCATTGAGGTGCTGTTTTTTAACAATACTTTGGAGAAATACAAAAAATATATTGTGGACGATGCGATAGTCAAGATTAGAGGCAAAATCTTGCTGGAGGATGATTCGCTCCCCAAGATAGATGTTAAAGCGGTTATTCCCTGGGACTTAAGCAATGAAAACGACAACAGAGTGCTTTGTTTGAGACTGGGAAAAGACGATGAGTTTACCTTTGAAAAAGTCCAGCAAATCCTCAAAAGGAACAAGGGCAATAACAAAGTAAAAATCCAGAGTGGCAATATGGTCTATGTGCTTGACTATACCGTTGGGAACATTGATTTCCTTAAGGAAGAACTCATACCCATAGTGGGATTTCGCAATATCAAAATCATAGAAGAGTAAGAGAAGTCCTTTTTCTATAAACAAGCTTTACAAAGCCGTATAAGGTAATAACAGCGCCCAGATATCCAATTATCGGATAGAAAATATCTATTATGTCCTGAAAGCCTAAACAAGAGATTAAAAGCCCGAGGCTTGTCGCTATGACGGCTTTTTTCATATTGTCTTCCACAATGATATAAAGACTTCCGGCAAGGGTTGTGAATATCGCCAGATAAAGGATGATACATCCAATCTTGCCCAACCCCACGGTCGTGGCCGTGAACAATAGAGGCATGGGCGTATTGAAGCTTTCTTGTATCAACAAATAGATTATCACAAGAAAAGCGCAAAGCACAATGGTCACAATAACCGCAATTTTAAGACTGTCGATAGGTTTGGAATCCTTTGTCAATTTTGAAATTAGAAAACCTCCCGACAAAATATTCATGCTTGCATACAATATCGGCGAATGAAATGAAAAGGATTGAAAGGGCAGAATCTCAGGCTTTGCAGTAAAGTATATTATCAGTAAAAGCGCGATTAGGGCTGCCACAACTATGGAATTGAGTACCTTAATCCGCTCTATTCCAAAATATAGACAAACCAAAATAAGAGCAGCGCTAATTATAGCTCCGCCCTTTATTCCCAATAGACGGCTTATGACATATTCGCAGCCCGCAAGCATGGCACAAAACACAAAAAAGTTGCTGATTTTTATAAGAAAAAGCGTGAACTTCGAGATTTTTCTAAAAGAAAAGGATAGTATATCACCGTCGGAGATTCTTCCAAGCTCTGCAAATATATAACAAAAAACTCCGCAAAAGACACCTCCCAACAGCGGTGAAAGCGGAGAAGTGGACGCAAAGTACAAAGCTATCTCACGACCTGATGCAAATCCCGCTCCAATCATAGTGCCTATAAAAGTGCACGCAATCTTTATGTTCTTTAATTTATCCACAATATATGATATTTAAGGCTTTATAAAGTATTCATAAATCAGAGATTAAGAGACTATCTTTTATATTTAAGGGTCATTTCAGTCAATTTTTATATAGTAAATAAAAGCATTGATATGCTTTTTTTTATATGCTATAATTAATAAAGTTTTTTGGAGAAACTTATGATAAGACAAAAACAACACATATTACCTATATTCCTCATGGCATTATTTTTATTGTTTGCTTTTGTTTTATATATAAATCCGCTTAATCATACGGCGTATGCTGACTCATTTCAGGTGACTTATCTTTATGCAGAATGCGTGGATTTTGACGGAGAAATTGTAGAGTATGACGGACAATACTATGCCAGAGGCATCTCCGTATATTTTGAGGTCATGGCTCCGTATTATACGATTGTTACATACAATAGTTTGGGCGAGGAAATATATAGCACCAACCCCCTTGAGCCCGATGCCAACAATATCGCGAAGTATGATGTCACAAGGAGCGGAGCACTTACTATCAGGTGTTACGCTACGGACAGTCAGGGCGTTATTCAAGAAGTCTATGACGAAATACAAATAAGAAGCGACAACTTGTCCCCCCAAGAGCCGACCGTCTCCCAAATGACAGAGTGGGTAAGGTACGAGAACGGTTTTTTGGTTCAAATAAGCCTTAACCAAGATAACGGTTCGGCGGGAATATACAAAGCCGACATTAAGATAATCTATGATGACCAAAACGAAGAGACCAGAACTATCTTATCACCTAACACAAACGACGCTTTTCTTATAGATAGAGAATGCACTGTCGTCATTGCTGTATATGACTATGTAGGCAACAGTATTGAGAAAAGCTATCGATTTGACTTATTTGATTCCATGCCGCCGCCTGTCCCTGTCTTTATTCTGACTCCGAACATAGAACCCGACGAGAACACAAACGGCTATGTGAGGAATTATTTTGTCACAATAGATTATGGCGAGGACGACAAGTCGGGCATACTCTTAAGTTCAAGGAAATATACCATAAACGGCGTACTATTTGACTATGAAGGGGGTTTTTACTTAAGCGAACAGAAAAAATACACTTTGACCGCTTATTGTCAGGACAACGCCCAAAACCCCTCTGAAAAAGCCGAGATAAATATTGAAAATATAGACACCATTGAGCCTATTGTTAACGATATGACCTTGCATATCGACCTTACCAAAAGCTCTCCCTATACGATAAGAATAAATTGTGCCGATTCCATGAGCGGTATTGGGAAAATTGAGGCGGTGGGGATAGGCGACGAGTTCAAGCCAAATCTCTACAATTGGTACGAATACCATTTTGATATTTTGGATGTTTCGTCTATTGTGATTAAAGTATATGACAATGTAGGCAATGTCACTCAAACCAATCTATTAGCCCCAAATTACAGCAATTTTAATATTATTGATTTGGCAAGGGACTATAATGAACTGTTTTTAACGCTTAACCAAGACGATTATTCACAAGCGGCATGGCTAAGCGTATTGAATTTATATGACGCCTTAAGTATTATGCTTATGGCAAAGGATACCTCTATGTCGGATTTTGACTACATAAAAGATCAAATAGACAAGGCGGTATCTCAGGGCTTGGAGTTCAAGTATGTCATAAGAACCGTTCCCGAGGGCATAAGAACGGCGATAGAATACCAAATGTCGGAAAGCCACTTGCCAAACTACAAAAGAGGGGATACCGTCACTTTGTTCTTGGACGAGTCCTCTCCTCAGCTTGCCGTCCGTTCCAACCATAAAGATATCGCAAGGCGTTTAGCAAACTTTGACAAATGCATGGCTTTTCCCTTTATGCTCAGCTTTGCCTATAACGGTGAGATTATCGACTATGAATTTGATGCCCCCGTCACCATAGCCATACCCGTACCGTACGGATATGAAGCAAGATATTTTGAGATTATTGATTTAGAAAACGAAGTTATACTGGAAAGCGAAACCATAAACAATCAAGTGATATTCGAAATAGACAAAGGCGGGGTGTTCGCCTTTATCATAGAGGGTGAGGAAATTTCATTAGAGCCGCCAAAGCCCAGAGGGGTCAAAGTATTTGGAAGATATGTAAGCTTGGGTGCATTTATTGGAATAATTGTGGGAGTCACGGTATTGGCGGTAGGACTTATCGTAATGGTGACAAAAAGGTACAGAAAACAAAAATAAGTAAAATTAAGGGGTATGAGAAATGCTATGCACATTAAAGAGCTTTGCTCTTGAAGGCATAAACGGCTATCCCGTAGAAATTGAGGTCTTTGCTCAATCGGGGATACCGTCTTTTGATATTGTAGGGCTTGCAGGAAGCAGCATTAAAGAATCCAGAGATAGGGTCAGGGCAGCTATCAAGAATTCGTCATATGAGTTTGTTCCCAGAAAGATTACCGTCAACCTTGCCCCAGCGGACACAAAGAAAGAAGGCTCTATGTTTGATTTGCCTATCGCAGTGGGCTTTTTGGTCAGTACCGAACAAATACCCCAAAAGAATTGCGAAGATTATATATTCTTGGGCGAGCTTTCTTTGGACGGTTCCCTTAGGCGTGTAAATGGCATGATGCCGATTATTATTTCTGCTTTGCAAAAAGGATATAAGAAATTCATTATTCCCAAAGGCAATATGGTCGAAGCAAGCTATATAAAAGGTATCGAAGTGTACGCCTTTGAGAATTTAATAGATGCGGTGAATTTTTTGCTGGGTATCTATCCCGCCCAAAAAATAGAGCATAAAGAATACTTAAGCAGTCAAGGCATAGAGCGTTATGGCGTGGATATCAGCGAAATAAAGGGACAGGCTTTGGCAAAAAGGGCAATGGAAATAGCCGTTTCGGGCGCTCACAACATACTTATGGCGGGCAGTCCGGGCACGGGGAAGACCATGCTTGCCAAGTGCGTTCCCACAATCATGCCCCCCATGACCTTTGAAGAGGCGATAGAGGTCACCAAGATTCATTCGGTGGCGGGGGTGTTAGACCCCGAAGATGGCATAGTCAAAAAAAGACCTTTTCGCTCTCCTCACCATACCGCAAGCCTTTTCAGCCTTACGGGCGGCGGAATAAAAAGCTCTCCCGGCGAAGTCAGTTTGGCGCATAACGGAGTCTTGTTCCTTGACGAGATGCCCGAATATGCAAGACATACTTTGGAAACCCTTAGACAGCCTTTGGAAGACGGCGTGATTACTGTAACAAGGGTGGCAAGGACCGTTGAATACCCCGCCCATTTCATGCTTGTGGCAAGCATGAATCCTTGCCCGTGTGGTTATTACGGAAGCAAGAATAAAATCTGCTCATGCACGCCAAGAGACATAAAAAGATATATGTCTAAATTAAGCGGACCTCTTCTTGATAGAATAGATATCTTTGTTACGGTAGATGATATAGAGTTTAAGGAATTTAGAGGGAAGAGGGCGGAAGAGGACAGCGCTACGGTGCGTGAACGCGTCGTCAAAGCAAGAGAAATCCAAAGAAAGAGGTTTGAGGGTGAGGGTATATTCACCAATTCACAAATGAACAATGCTCAAATAAGAAGATATTGCAAAATAGACAAAGAGAGTGAAATTTTACTTGAAAACGCCTTCAATCGCCAAAAACTGTCGCCAAGGGCGACCACCAGAATATTAAAGACGGCAAGGACGATAGCCGACCTTCAGGGAAAAGACGATATTGAAATCAACGACCTTGCCGAAGCCATACAGTTCAAGACGATTGACAAAAAAGATATGGGGTACGGATTATGAGATTGACAAGCACGCACAAGGCTATTTTTATGCTTCGCCAAACCGAAGGAATGGGTTGTGTCAGAACAGCCAAGGTCTTGCAGGCGGTGGAGGACCTCTCTTTGATTTACGACAATCCCTCAAAGGTCAAGGACGCTCTTACAGCCGCCGTTGGACACAAGCTCTATGAAAACATCATACAGACGAAATACCAAATAGATTTTGACGCCCATGAGCAAAAAATAAACGCCCATGGAGTCAAGCTCATTACCTTTTATGACAAAGAATATCCTTTTTTGCTAAAACAATTTGACGACAAGCCATTAATGTTGTATTGTAAAGGAAATATCGACTTATTAAAAAGCCAGTGTTTTGCCGTAGTGGGCACCAGACTTCCCACAAGGTACGGTGTCAGGGTGACTGAGGAATTTGTATCTTTACTATGTAGAAGATTTACAATAGTCAGCGGTATGGCGAGCGGAGTGGACACCATAGCGCATAGGACGACTCTTTACAACAAGGGAAACACCATAGCGGTTTTAGGCAACGGCATAGAAAGGGTATACCCGCCCGAAAACTTGCAGCTATACAATCAAATCGCCGAAAAAGGCTTGATAATAAGCGAATATGATATAGGTTCTCAACTTTCACAATATAATTTCCCGCAAAGAAACCGAATAATAAGCGGCTTGTCCAGAGGCGTTTTGGTGACCGAAGCGGGGAAAAAGAGCGGCACAATGACCACCATAAACCATGCCTTAGCACAAGGAAGAGAAGTTTTTTGCGTGCCGGGAAGTATATACAACAAAGCGAGCGCAGGCTGCAACAACAGCATTAAGGAATGCCAAACAATATGCGTAACGGATGTAAACGATATATTTGAAAACTTGGGACAAAACCCAATAGAAACACAACTCTCTTTGATGAAGCTTGATTTTATGGAAGAAAGAATAGTCGATTATCTGACTAAAAACGGCGAAAGGCACTTTGAAGAAATACTTATGGAAGTCGACCTAAGTGTGTCCGAACTTAACTCATTATTGATAAAGTTAAGCGCCAGAGGAATAATAAATAAATGCAGCAATAATTATTGGAGTGTATAATGAAACTGATAATAGTAGAATCCCCCTCAAAGTCCAAGACCATACAAAAGTACTTAGGCAAAGATTATATTGTCATGGCTTCGGGCGGACATGTCTGCGACCTGCCCGAAAAGACTTTGGGTATAGATATTGAGAACAACTATCAGCCCAAATATGTGGTCAATAAGGACAAGAAACCCGTCATTAAAAAATTAAAAGAAGCCATGAAAAACACTGAAGAAGTATACTTGGCGACAGACCCAGACAGAGAGGGAGAGGCTATTTCTTGGCATTTGAGCAAGGAATTGGGACTGGAAAAACCCAAGAGGATAGAATTCAACGAAATAAGCAAAAGAGCGGTTTATGAAGCCTTAAACAATCCACGGGATATCAATCAAAACTTGGTCAATTCACAGCAGGCGAGAAGGGTGCTTGACAGGCTTGTAGGCTACAAAATAAGCCCGGTACTGAACAAAAAAATAAGGTCTGGTCTGAGCGGCGGAAGAGTGCAGTCAGCAGCCTTAAAGATGATTGTGGATAGAGAAAGGGAAATAAACGCGTTCAAGCCCGAAGAGTATTGGAACATAACGGCGATACTTAATAAAATAGGCGAAAAAACAGATATTAAAGCCCTCTTAAACGACTATAACACAAAGAAAATAAAGATAACCAGCGCTGCCGAAGCCAAGGCGGTGGAACACAATCTCAAAGGTGCGGTTTGGACTGTGGACAGCGTAAAAAGGGGAGTATCAAGGTCAAAAGCATCCGCTCCGTTCACCACCAGCACCTTGCAGCAAGACGCTTCCCAGAGGCTGGGAATGAGCGCCCCCGAGGTTATGAGGTACGCCCAGCAGCTTTATGAGGGCATAGACATTCCCGGAGAGGGGCAGACGGCTCTTGTCACTTATATAAGGACGGACAGCGTAAGGATTTCACAACAAGCTCAACAAGAATGTAAGGAATATATCATAAACACATACGGCGAAAAGTTCTACCCCACAAAACCTAATTTTTATAAGACCAAGACCGCCAAGGCGCAAGACGCCCACGAGGCGATAAGACCTATATCGCTGGAAAAAACTCCCGAAAGCCTTAAGGGCAAAATTAGCCGAAACCAATTCAGACTTTACAAGCTCATATATGAAAGGTTTGTGGCAAGCCAGATGTCCGACGCGGTATACAACACTTTGAATGTGCATATCAATGCGGCAACGGATAGCGGAACATACGGCTTTAAGCTGACGGGCAGGACTTTGAAGTTTAAGGGATATTTAGCCGTATATGACAACCAAACTTCAGAAGAGAGCCAGCCCAATCATTTGCCCGACCTTGTTCAAGGGGAGAGCCTTGAGTTTAAGGAATTGTTAAGCGAACAAAAATTCACCAAACCGTCGTCAAGGTTCACGGAGGCGACTCTTGTCAAGGCTATGGAAGAAAACGGCATAGGTCGCCCCAGCACTTATGCGGGAGTGATAAGCGTGCTTGCCAAAAGGGAATACACTATAAAAGAGCAAAAAAGCCTAAAGCCCACAAAGCTTGGGGAAGCTGTTGTGGAATTTATGGAAAAGAACTTTTTCGACATTGTGGACATCAAGTTCACGGCAGAAATGGAAAATAAATTAGACCAGATAGAGCATGGCGAACAATGGCAGAAAATCATAGACGATTTCTATCCGCCATTTGAAAAAAAGGTAATTAAGGCTTATAATATAGAGAAGAAGATTAAGGTAGAGAACGAAGTAACTGATGTGCCTTGCGACAAATGCGGCGCGCTTATGGTTATAAAAAATGGTCGTTATGGAAAATTCATGGCATGTCCCAATTATCCCGCCTGTAAGAATGTCAAGAGCATAGTCGAAAAAGTCGGCACATGCCCGATATGCGGAGGGGATGTCGTAAAAAAGAGAACCAAAGGCGGAAAGTACTTTTATGGCTGCGGGAACTATCCCGCTTGTAACTTTATGTCATGGGACTTGCCCGCACCTCATCTATGCCCCAAATGCCAAGGCATTATGAAAATAGTAAAAAAAGGCGATACTACTAATTATGTATGTGCTGACAAAAAATGTATGTATACGCTAGCCAAAAAAGATGAAAAGGATTAAAATAATAGGCGGGGGTCTTGCTGGTTGTGAAGCGGCTTATCAGCTTTTGAAAAAAGGATATGCCGTGGATATGTATGAGATGAGACCCAAAGTCCAAACAGCTGTTCACAAAACAGATATGCTTTGCGAACTGGTGTGTTCAAACAGCCTAAAAAGCGCCGACGAGTCCACATCACAAGGCGCTTTAAAATATGAATTGGAGCTACTTGACTCCCTTATATTGAAAACCGCAAAACGAAATTGCGTTCCCGCAGGCGGAGCTTTGGCTGTTGATAGACATGAATTCTCAAAAGGCGTGGAAAAAGAGCTTTTGAACTTTGACAACTTTAATCTGATCAGAGAAGAATGTAAGGAAATAGACGACTGGACAATAGTGGCGTCGGGACCCTTGACCTCAAAGGAGCTTGCTGACCAGATAGAAAAGCTGCTTGGACATAGACACCTTGCTTTTTATGACGCCGTCGCCCCCATAGTGGAATATTCCTCTATCGATAGAGAAAAGACCTTTGTTATGGGAAGATACGGCAAGGGCAACGATTATTTGAACTGCCCTTTAAGCAAGGAAGAATACCTTGAGTTTGTACGGGAACTTGCGGCGGCGGAAAGGGTCATAGACAAGGAATTTGAAAAGAGCGATTTTTTCAATGCTTGCATGCCGATTGAGGTCATGGCGAAGAGGGGAGAGGATACCTTGCGGTTTGGATCTTTTCGCCCGGTGGGCTTAATTGACCCCTCGAATGGCAAAATGCCTTATGCGGTATTGCAATTAAGAAAAGAAGACAACTATAACAAGCTATACAACCTTGTCGGTTGCCAAACAAATATGAAATTTGGCGAACAAAAAAGAGTTTTCGGCATCGTTCCCGCTTTGAAAAATGCAGAATTTGTCAGATATGGAGTTATGCACAGAAACACTTTTATAAATTCGCCCATGACGCTGAACAAAGATTTTTCTTTGAAAACAAATCCAAAGGTCTTTTTTGCGGGGCAGATAACCGGCGTGGAAGGCTATATGGAAAGCTGTATGAGCGGACTTATAGCAGCGAAAAGCCTTATGAGAAGATATGAGAACAAGGAAAGTATAGTGCCCGACGAGTATACGATGATTGGAAGCTTATTGAATTATATTACTACAAAGAAACAAGATTTCCAGCCCATGCACGCAAGCTTTTCTTTAGTGCCTCCGCTTAATGAGAGAATTAGAAACAAGAAAGAGAGAAAAGCCGCCTATACAAAAAGAGCGGTTGAGAATATCAAAGAATATATAATACAGTTAGAGAGGTAGAATTATGTTTAAAGGAACAACAATTTGTGCGGTAAAAAAGGACGGCGTGACCGCCATAGCCGGAGACGGTCAAGTAACTATGGGGCAAAACACTATCCTTAAAGGAAATGCCGTCAAAGTAAAAAGAATCTATAACGATAAAGTAGTGGTCGGCTTTGCGGGTTCGGTAAGCGATGCATTCAGCCTGTCCGAAAGGTTTGAGGAAATGCTTCAAAAATATTCGGGAAACCTTATGAGAAGTGCGGTTGAGCTTGCCGAAGAGTGGAGAAAAGGACATATGCTTAGGAATCTGGAAGCATTGCTTATTGTTGCCGACAAGGATAATATGTTCATAGTAAGCGGAGACGGCAATGTAATAGACCCCGAAGGTGGAGCTTGTGCGATTGGAAGCGGAGGGAATTTTGCACTGTCCGCCGCAAGGGCGCTTTTGGAGAATACCGATTTGAGTGCGGAAGAGATAGCTTTGAGAAGTATGAAAATTGCGTCTGAACTTTGCGTATTCACTAATTCTAATTTTACATTGGAAATAGTATAGTGCTTCAAGATAAAATGGAGGGTAAAAGAATGGAATTAACGCCAAAAGAAATAGTAAAGGAATTAAGTAGATATATCATTGGTCAAGACGAAGCCAAAAAGGCGGTTGCGGTTGCGTTGAGGAATCGTTATAGAAGAAGACAGCTGCCCGCTGAGATAAGCGACGAAATAACCCCAAAGAACATAATTATGAAAGGTCCCACCGGCGTGGGAAAGACGGAAATAGCCAGAAGATTAGCCAAACTGGTGAAAGCGCCTTTTGTCAAAGTAGAGGCGACCAAGTTCACCGAAGTGGGCTATGTGGGCAGAGATGTAGAGAGCATGGTCAGAGACCTTGTGGAAGTGGCTATTAGGCTTGTTAAGGAAGAAAAGATAAAAGAAGTCGAGCCCAAGGCTATGGAAGTCGCAGAGAACAAGATAGTGAACGCTATATACCCCATAAGGAAAAAGGCAAATCCCGACACGCCCGACAATGTCTTGAAAGAAGAGATAAAAGAGGAATTGAAAAAAGGAAATCTTGACAAAATCCCCGTAGAAATCGAGGTGGAGGAAAAACCCAAAACCTTGCAACTTGGTCCTATCGGGGGCGGAATGAACGACAGCAATATTGGGGACTTGTTTGGAAGCCTTATGCCCAGAAGAAGAAAAAAGAGAAAGACCACGGTGGGTGAAGCTTTTAAGATTTTTGTCAACGAAGAGGCGAACAAGCTTATTGACAAAGAGGCGATAAACTCCGAAGCTTTGAAAAGAGCTGAACAAGACGGTATTATATTCATTGACGAGATTGACAAAATAACCTCAAAAGGTGGCAAGTCACATGGACCAGAAGTATCCAGAGAGGGTGTGCAAAGGGATATTCTTCCCATAGTGGAAGGCAGCACTATCGCCACAAAGTACGGCAACATAAAGACCGACTTTATACTGTTTATTGCGGCTGGAGCGTTCCACACCTCAAAAGTAAGCGACCTGATACCCGAACTTCAGGGCAGGTTTCCCGTTTTGGTGGATTTGCAGAGCTTGTCCGAAGAAGATTTTTATAAGATTTTGAAGGAGCCCGACAACGCTATAATTATGCAGTATTCCGAACTTTTGAAAGTGGACAAAATACACCTTAAATTCACCGAAGAGGCGATAAGAGAAATGGCGAGGATAGCCTATTTGGAAAACGAAAACAACGAGAACCTTGGGGCAAGACGCTTACACAATGTTATGGAAATGCTTTTGGAAGAGGTCTCTTTTGAGGCGGACGGCAAAGAAGATAAGGAAATAATAGTGGACAAGGAATTTGTTCAAAAGAACTTGGACAAGGCTTTGAAAATTATGAACTTAAAGAAATATATTCTGTAATAGGTGATATATGATTAGAATTCAAAAGGGCACCAAGGATGTTCTCCACTTTGAAAGCTATAAATGGCATTTTATAGAGGACAAGATAAGAACTCTTGCCGAAAGCTTCGGCATTAAAGAAATCAGAACCCCGACTTTTGAGGCTACTGAACTATTCGCAAGGAGCGTGGGCGAGACCACCGATATTGTCAATAAGGAAATGTATACATTCATTGACAAAGGCAATAGAAGCGTGACCCTTAAGCCCGAGGGCACGGCGGGAGTGGTCAGAAGCTATATCGAAAACAACCTTTCGGCTGTGCCCCAGCCCGTAAAGATGTACTATTTGACGCCCGTATTTCGTTATGAAAGACCGCAGTCGGGGAGACTTAGGGAACATCATCAGTTCGGCATCGAGTATTTTGGGAGCGATTTGCCGATAACGGACGCCGAAGTTATTTTGGTGGCTAAGACCCTTTTTGACAATCTTGGAATAAAAGACCTTCAGCTCAACATCAACAGCATAGGCTGTGCTGAATGCAGACGGGAATACAATAAGGTGCTTATAGACTTCTTTTCCAAAAACAAAGAGAGTTTTTGCCCGCTTTGTCAAGAGAGAATGGACAAGAACCCGTTAAGAGTCTTGGACTGCAAGGAAGATAAGTGCATTGAACTCAACAAGAAAGCCCCGATTGTTTTGGATTATTTATGCTCAGCTTGTAAAAATCATCACGAGGAGTTGAAGAGCATACTTGACTGCTTGGACATAGCCTATGAGGTGAATCCCTACATAGTCAGAGGGCTGGACTATTATACTAAGACTGTGTTTGAATTTATATCCAAGGACATTGGCGCACAAGGAACGGTATGCGGCGGCGGCAGGTACAACAATCTTGTGGAACAAATGGGAGGAAAGAGCGTTCCGGCGATAGGCTTTGGTATGGGGCTGGAAAGATTGATTATGGTTATGGAAGAGCTTGGACTTTCCTTGGGAGAGGATACGCCTTGCAAGGTCTATATAGCACCATTGGGAGAAGAACAGCGTAAACACGCCTTGAATATAGCGATGGCTTTAAGGCGCAATAACATTAGCGCGGAGACCGACTATATGGGAAGAAGCTTAAAAGCTCAGATGAAATACGCCGACAAGAAAGGTTATGAATATGTGTTAGTTTTGGGAGAAGACGAAATAATAAAAGGAAAGGGCGTATTAAAAAACATGCGACACAAAGGTCAAGATAGAGAAATCGACTTGTCACAAATAGAAAAGTACTTTTTGGAGTAGGAAAATGGTAGAAATAGGCGAAGTGCATAAAATAGATTCAGCCAACAGGGCGACAGTAAGGTTTCCCCGCAAGACAGCGTGTGAGAACTGCCGTATGTGCTTTAAGCCAAAAGACGAAATGTACGCCGAACTTGTGGTCAAGAATACCCTTCAAGCCAAAGTAGGCGACAAGGTCAGCGTAAAAATGGGCAGTCAAATGGTATTGGTATCGTCTTTTATAGTATACCTTGCGCCTGTTATTGTCGTGGCGATAGCCCTTTTTCTGACAAGAAGTTTGGACGAGCTTGTCAGCTTCGCCATATCTATAGGTGCGCTTGTGGCAAGCTATATTGCCATATCGATATTAGATAATTGGATAAAATATAACAGTAAATTCGCGCCCCAAATGGCGCAAATAATTCAGGAGGATAAAGATGTCAAAGAATGTATTGAAAATAACGGGTGAGAACTTTTCAAGCACAATAGCCGAAGGTGTCACTCTTGTGGATTTTTGGGCGGACTGGTGCGGACCTTGCAAAATGCTTGGACCGGTCATGGACGAGGTCGCTTACGAGCTTCAAGGCAAAGCCAAAGTAGGCAAAGCCAATGTGGACGAAGAGGGCGAGCTTGCCCAAAAATTCGGGATTATGTCTATTCCCACAATAATTCTTTTCAAAAACGGAGAACAGAAAGAAAGATTAACCGGATATAGGAACAAGGCTGTCTGGGTGGAGTTAGTAAAAAAATATCTATAAACAAAGCTCTAAGAAGTAAATTAAAAGAAAAACTATTTTTATATTTTTATAAAATACATAGTTTTTTGCATTGATATTTTTCATCTTAAGGTTATAATATAAGAAAAAAAACAAGAGGTACTGTTGATGATTGATTTAGGTGTTATTAAGCAAAACGACAAAGAGATATACGACGCTATGGTTCAGGAGCTTGAAAGACAGGAGAACAATATTGAACTCATAGCAAGCGAGAATTTCGTATCCCCCGCAGTATTGACGGCGGCGGGTTCCCATTTGACAAACAAATACGCCGAAGGCTATCCCTCAAAGAGATATTATGGCGGTTGTGAATATGTGGATATCTGCGAAAAGATTGCCATAGAAAGGGCAAAGAAGCTTTTCGGCGGCGACCGTATCAATGTCCAAAGCCACAGCGGTTCTTCTGCTAATTTTCAAGTTTATTATGCCCTTTTGAATGTGGGCGATACTGTCATGGGCATGGACCTTAACCATGGCGGACACCTTACTCACGGCAGCAGAGTTAATATAAGCGGAAAATATTTCAATTTTGTCCATTATGGCGTAAGAGAGGACAACGGTCTTATAGACTATGACGAAGTCAAAAGAATAGCTTTGGAATATAAGCCAAAACTTATAGTGGCAGGGGCGAGCGCCTATCCCCGAGAGATTGACTTTAAGAAATTCAGAGAGATAGCCGACCTTGTGGGGGCGAAGCTTATGGTGGACATGGCACATATAGCTGGTCTTGTGGCGGCTGGTCTGCACCAAAACCCCGTACCTTATGCCGATGTGGTCACCACCACCACGCATAAGACCTTAAGAGGGCCAAGAGGCGGACTTATCATATGCAAAAAAGAATATGCCGCGGCGATAGACAAAGCGGTTTTCCCCGCTACCCAAGGGGGTCCCCTTATGCACATTATCGCCGCCAAAGCAGTGGCATTTAAGGAAGCCTTGCAAGATGAATTCAAACAGTACCAAAGGCAAATCGTCTTGAACGCCAAAGCTATGGCGGACGAGCTTATGAAGCAAGGCGTCAAGCTGTTCTCAAACGGCACAGACAATCACCTTATGCTGATTGACCTTAGGGGAACTGGTTGTTCGGGGAAAGAGCTGGAGGAGCTTTTGGATAGCGCGAATATCACTACCAATAAGAACAGCATTCCCTTTGACAACAGCGGGCCATTTGATCCCAACGGGTTAAGAATCGGAACTCCCGCCGTCACCTCAAGAGGAATGAAAGAAGAAGATATGAGAACGATAGCAAGGCTGATAGCAATGACCATAAAGCATAAAGACCAAGTTCAAGCCGAGGTTAAGTCAACGGTTAAAGAGCTGGTCATGAAGTACCCACTCTATAAAGGAAAATTTAAGTTATAAAAAATGAAAGTATATTTAGACAGTGCAGCTACAACAAAACTTGACCCAAGGGTCTTAGAAGAAATGATGCCGTATCTTACGGATGTATACGGCAACGCCTCTTCCTTGCATTCATTCGGCAGACAGGCTTTGAATGCGGTAGACAAGGCAAGGCTTTGCATAGCTCAAATTTTGGGGGCAAGCCCCGGTGAGATATATTTCACATCGGGCGGAACGGAAAGCGATAACTGGGCGGTCAAGGGGGCGGCAAGAGCGCTTAAAAAAAGCGGAAAACATATCATCACTACCGAGATAGAGCACCCGGCAATGATACAGACCTGCAAGGAGCTTGAAAAAGAGGGCTTTGAGGTCACCTATCTTGGAGTGGACAATCACGGCATTATTTCCTTAGAGGAATTGAAAAAAGCCGTACGCGACGACACCATATTGATTACGGTCATGTACGCCAACAACGAAATAGGCTCTATCCAGCCCATACCCCAAATAGGAAAGTTCGCTCAAGAAGAGGGCATACTCTTCCATACCGACGCCGTTCAAGCGGTCTCCAGTTTGGATATTAATGTCAAGAACTTGAATGTGGACATGCTGTCCATATCCGCCCACAAGTTCCACGGACCCAAGGGGATAGGGATACTATATATCAAAAATGGCGTGAGGATATCCAAGCTTATTGTAGGCGGACACCAAGAGAAAGGCTTTAGGGCGGGCACTACCAACACTCCCGCTATTGTGGGAATGGCAAAAGCACTTGAACTTTGCGAAGAAGAAAAAGCCGAGAACAACAAGAGAATAAAGGAGCTTAGGGACTATCTTATCAAGAGAATAGAAGACGAGATACCCTTTTCTCATCTGAACGGTCATCGTGAAAAGAGGCTGGTCTCCAACGCGAACTTCAGCTTTGACTATGTAGAGGGTGAAGCCATACTCATGCAGCTTGACCTGAAGGGTATAGCGGTCAGCAGCGGTTCGGCATGTTCTTCGGGTTCGCTTGACCCGTCCCATGTCATGCTTGCGATAGGTTGCCCTATCGAGCGGTCGCACAGTTCAATTAGATTCAGCTTAGACAAAGACACCACAAGAGAAGAAATAGACTATACTGTGGATTCATTGAAAGAGATAATAGAAAAGCTTAGAAGCTGGTCGCCTCTTTTCAATGTTGAAAAAGGAGAAGGTACTTATGTATAATCAAAAGGTAATAGACATATTTGCCAATCCCAAAAATGTGGGAGAAATAGAGAATGCCGACGGCGTGGGAACGGTAGGCAACCCCAGCTGCGGCGATATTATGAAGATCTATTTGAAAATAGAAAACGATGTCATTGTGGACGCCAAATTCAAGACATTCGGCTGTGCCGCCGCCATAGCTTCGTCCTCAATCGCTACAGAGATGATAAAAGGCATGAAGGTAGAGGACGCCTTAAAAATTAAAAACGCTGATGTGGTCAAGGAATTAGAGGGTCTGCCGCCCCAAAAGATACACTGTTCGGTGCTTGCCGAAGAGGCGATAACTGCGGCGATTCAAGACTATAAATCAAAACAAAAATAAGGATTTGGTTCTTTACAAGGCTTACATAAAAAAATCATCTTGAAGCTCAAGATGATTTTTTTATTTCAAAAATAATAAAATTGACTGAAAAAAATCCGCCTGTATAAGGCGGATAGAAATTACTTATAATTTCTTTTTCTGGCGTTTTCTGCTTTCTTTTTTCTCTTTACGCTGGGTTTTTCATAGAACTCATGTCTTTTCAGGTCGCCGATAATGCCTTCATTGGAGCACTTTCTTTTCCATCTTCTGAAAGCGCTGTCCACAGTTTCATTATCTTTCACATACACTGTTGCCATATATTATAGTTCACCCCCTTTAGCAAGAGTTTTTGTCATATTACTATTATAAGCAAAAATTTCATTAAGTCAACAAAAATAAGCTTTTTTTGAGAATTTTTCAATTCTTAGGTTTATATTCCGTCAAAACTCAATTTATGACAAAAAAGAATGTTTTATTATGTCTTAAATTGTCGGATATATTGATAGTCTTTAGAAATATGCTACAATCATATAAAATATTGTAGAGGAGAAAATGGTATTATGCTAAGAGAGAAACACGAATTTTTTAAGATGATTAAAAAAAGACTAGTCGAGAACAACTATTCACAAGTTACCGTAAAGATTAAAAACCAGCGCCTAAGCGAAGTCTATTTTCTTAACAACAAGAAAATGACAAGGGACGAGATACGGGACATCACATTGAAAATAAGCGAAATGATGCAAAGTGACAGGTTTATATCCGACCCTTTGAGCAAGCTTATTCTCAATTATGAGGAGTTCAAAGGACTTGACGAGATTGCCAAGCAAAGATACATACTTGACCTAAGCGTTATCTATAATGACATAAAAAATAAATACAAAAATTGTTCTATTCAGCAAATAAAGAGTAATTAATTTTGGGTTTTGTTAGGATTTCTTAAAAATTTATCGAAATAAAATTCGAAGGACAAATCGATAATAGGAGAAATTCTACATAGCCGGCTTTAATAAGAGCTTTTTAGACGAACTAAAAGCAAAATCAGATATAGTGGACATCGTTTCCCAATTTGTTCCCTTAAAGAGAAAAGGAAGGGACTATTGGGCGTGCTGTCCATTTCACCATGAAAAAACCCCATCTTTTCAAGTAAGAGCCGATTATCAATACTTCAAGTGTTTTGGCTGCCAAAAAAGCGGCAATGTCATCACTTTCATAATGGAACACGAGCGTCTAAGCTATCCAGAGGCTGTGGAATGGCTTGCCAAGAAAGCCAATTTACAGATTCCCGAAAGTTTTGAGAGTCCTGACTTTAAGGAAAGAAAGAAGACCATAAAGAAGATTTACGCCGCAAACTTGGAAGCGGCAAGGTTCTATAACGGCGTGTTATTTTCCAGTCAAGGCAAAAAGGCTTTGGACTACCTTAAGAAAAGGGGGCTCAGCGAGTCCACCATAAAGACCTTTGGATTGGGCTATTCCCCGAACGCCCAAGAACTCCCCAAATATATGATAAAAAAAGGCTATGCCATTGAAACGCTTGAAAAAGCAGGGCTTGTGCGTCTGGACAAGCTGTCAAGTCCCTATGACTTTTATGCGGGGAGAATCATCTTTCCTATCATAAACGCCTTTGGAGATGTTACGGGTTTTGGCGGACGGGCGCTTATGGAGACTAATTTTGCCAAGTACCTCAACACATACGCCTCTCCCGCTTTTGACAAAAAAGGCACTTTATATAACATCAACCTTTTCAAGAAATTAAAACAGTCCCAGCCGGTGAAGTCGCTTGTGCTTGTGGAGGGATATATGGATGTTATAAGCTTGCATCAAGGCGGCATAAGGAACACTATGGCGCCTATGGGGACAAGCCTTACCATAGAGCAATGCAGGATAATCAAGCGATATACGGACTTGGTTTATGTCTGTTTTGACGGGGACAGCGCCGGGCAGAGTGCCGCGCTTAGGAGTTTGGACTTATTAAAAGAGCAAGGGCTTGATGTCAAGGTCGTGGAACTTCCCAAAGACGCCGACCCCGACGACACCATAAAAAAGATAGGCAAAAAAGGCTTTGAGAAGCTCTTGGAAGAGGCACTTCCGCTATTGGACTTTAAACTGAAAAAGATAGAAGAAAAGTACGACCTATCTACCTTGGACGGTAAGAACAAATACGCCACCGAAGCAATAGCGGAGCTTTTCAAATTAAACGACATAGAAAAAGAAGTCTATGCCGTCAAAGTGTCAAATAAAAGCGGTTTGTCAACAGATACTATACTAATCGGTGCGAAACAGCCCAAGCCGTTTGCCATAACGGCTTACGAACCCCCAAAGAACCGCTTGACCTCCGCGAATCTTGACGCAGCGAGATTTATTTTCAGCGCAATATTGAACTATAAAAGTTTTGTGGATATCAGCGGCATAAAAGAACTTTCTAAAGACCACTTTGAGCTTGAGGAGCATAAAAAAATCTATGAATATATTATGGACTCTATCCAAAACGGAACATCTCCTCAAATCAGCGATTTGTTCGACCTTATTGAGGAAAAAGACGAAATCAACAGCGTAATAGATGCCTTAAACAATATCTATACTGAAAACCAGCAAACCTACTACATAGAGAGCTTAGAGCAACTAAAAATGGATTACAGACAAAAAATAATAAACGAACTCAAACAAAAACTATCCTATGAAACCGACGAAAATAAAAAAAGGGAATTAGTGATTGAATATCAAAAATTAATAAAAAATAAGAACGAGGAGAAATAAAAATAAATGTCTATAATTGAAGAACGCAAGAAAAGAGAAATCGATAAAATTATTGAGGAGCATAAGGACAACAAAAAAATAAAGGAAGACGAATTACTGAATAGACTTGAAAAATATGAGCTTGAAACAAACGAGATAGAAGAAGTCTATAAGCTTCTTGAAGACAACAATATCAAGGTATCTTCCAAGTCCGAGAAGACAAACGACAAGCTCCTGAAAAAAATAATGAGCGAAGTCAATATCGACGACTCCGTTAAAATGTACCTTAAGGACATAGGAAAGGTACCGCTTTTGCAAGCGCATGAGGAAGTGGAGCTTGCCAAGCGAATGGCTGAGGGCGACGCTTCCGCAAAGGACAAGCTCATAAACGCCAACTTAAGGCTGGTGGTCAGCATAGCCAAAAGGTATGTGGGAAGAGGCATGCAATTTTTGGACCTCATCCAAGAAGGGAATTTGGGATTGATGAAAGCTGTGGAAAAATTCGACTATACCAAGGGTTTTAAGTTCTCCACATATGCCACATGGTGGATTAGGCAGGCGATTACAAGGTCGCTTGCGGATCAAGCAAGAACGATAAGAATCCCCGTCCATATGGTGGAGACCATAAACAAACTGACAAAGATTTCCCGTACGCTTTTGCAGCAACTTGGCAGGGAGCCCACACAGGGCGAAATCGCCGAGGCTATGGGCATTCCCGAATCTAAAGTGGTGGAAATCCAAAAAATAGCCCAAGACCCGGTGTCTTTGGAGACGCCTATCGGGGAAGAGGACGACAGCCATTTGGGAGACTTTTTGGAAGATACTAAGGCAGTAGCTCCCATGGACGCCGCAGAAGCCAGAATGCTCAAAACGCAGGTGGAAGAAATATTGAACACCTTAGCCCCCAGAGAAGCCATGGTCTTGATTTTGAGATATGGTTTGAAGGACAACAGACCGCGTACGCTTGAAGAGGTGGGAAAGGTCTTTAATGTCACCAGAGAGAGAATAAGGCAGATTGAGGCAAAGGCGCTTAGAAGACTAAAGCATCCCAACAAAATGAAAAAACTAAAGGACTTTTTGGATAAATAATGCGTCTTGACAACCGCCTTAACGCCATACTCAACGAAATCAAAGCCCAAAGACTTGCGGACATCGGAGCCGACCACGGGAAATTAATCGTAAGTGCGGTATTGACGGGCAGGGCGGAGACAGGCATAGCCGTTGACATCAGTCCGCAAAGCTTAGAAAAGGCAAAGAATCTCGCTAAGAAGTATAATGTGGCGGATAGAATTGAATTTTTATGTTCGGACGGACTGGAGGAAGTCCAAGGCGCCGATTGCATAGTAATAGCTGGCATGGGCGCCAATGAAATAATAAAAATACTGTCAAGAAAGAGAATTCCCGACGCCGTATACATAACCCTTCCTCATCAAGACACGCCTTATTTGAGAAAGTATCTTTTTGAGGAAAATTTTTTTATTAAAAAGGACTATATCATAAAGGAGAACCAAAGGTATTACAGTGTCATAATATTTGTGGAAGGGAAGAGCAATTATTCAAAAGAAGAACTTTTCTTTGGCAAGAACACCCCTCCTTCTGCGGCCTTTGAGGAGTACCTATATCACCGTAAAGAGGCGATTGACAATATAATAAGCCAAGCGGGCTCAATTGATAAAATTTCCTCCGCGTTGAGGGCGGAAAAAAAGGAGATAGAGAGATGTCTTATAAAATTAAAGATGCTTTGAAAGCGATTGAAGAATTCGCTCCGCTGGAACTGCAAGCGGAATTTGACAACAGCGGGCTTAAATACGGCGACATTGAAGCCGACCTTAAGAGCGTTCTAATAACCCTTGACACGACTGAAAAAGTGGTCGAGGACGCCATTCAAAACGGTTGCAATTTGATAGTCGAGCACCACCCTTTGATATTTGAGCCCTTAAAAGGGATTGACCTTAGAAAACCGCCCCAAAAAGCCTTGGTTAAAGCGATAAAAAACGATATAGCCATATATTCTGCGCATACCAATATAGATTTCGCTAAAGGCGGTTTGAACGATTATGTGGCAAAAAAGCTGGGGTTGGAAGATGTCTATTGTTTGGACGACGACATATCTTCGGCAAGAATAGGCACTTTAAGGACCCCCGTCAGCATGAGAGAATATAAGAACCATGTCAAAAAGGTTTTCAACGACAACAATATGGCAACAATAGGGGATGAAACAAGGCTTATAAAAAAAGTCGGTGTAATAAACGGAAGCGGCGGAAAGGACACGGATTTACTCATCCGCCTTAAGGAAAGCGGTGCAGATATTTTTATTACATCTGACATAAAATATGCCTTTGCAAGGTTTGCAAATGACCTGAATTATGGTATAATCACTATTGGGCATTATAACAGCGAAATATGTTTTTTAGAACTTATGGAAGAAATTTTAACAAAGTCGCTAAAAAGCGTAAAAATTGTGAAAACGACAAAATGCTCAAATCCATACAATAACTAGGAGAGCAAGATGCAGGCTAAGCAAATAGAAACAATAAAGAGATATCAGGACTTGGATATGCAGCTGTACTCATTGGAGAACGAATTTATCAAATCCCAAGAGTTCAGAGCCGTCCACTACCTAAAAGATAAATACCTTAAGGGCGAAAAGAGCTATGCCAGGCTTCTCAAAGAAAAAGACGATCAGATAGACCATTTTGAAAAAATCATCAAGAAATTTGATGAACTCAAGGTTATCGAAGAGAATATAGACCAAGATATCAATGAAATAAAGGACCTTGTCGAGCTTGACTTGTACGAGGACAGCTTACTCAAATACGAGGAGTGCGTCACCAGCATTGACAAGGAAATGAATAGGTCGACAAGGAAACTAAACGAAATAAAGATAGAGGTAGAACGGCTGCTTAAAGCCATAGAAGCCCTTAAGTCAAAGTACATTGAGCAAAAAGCCATACTTGACAATTTGAAGAAAGAGGTGCTGATGAAAGGCGCACCGTTGAAGAAAGAAATGAACTCCCTTGAAGAGCATATAGACAAGAATTTTTTGAAAAAATACCGCGCTTTAAGAAAAGAGAAAAAGATGCCGCCGTTTGTGCAGTATCTTAATGGAAACTGCGCTGGATGCGGCATGCAGATAAACCTTGAAGTAGAGAAAAAGCTTATTAATTCGGGAGATTATACGGAATGTCCAGAATGTAGAAGAATTGTATACAAACCGTAAGATATATCATTAAATCGAAACTTAAAAACAACAAGAGAACTTTTTCTTAAGATGTGCTGAAGACGAATTTTTTGCTAAACCAACGATACATTTTTTTATAGTGCGGAGGTGTATATGCGATTTAGCAAAATGAACGGATTAGGCAACGATTATATTTACATAAACCTAATGCGCGAAAAGGTAAAGAACCCAAGCAAGCTTTCCAAACAGTTATCGGACAGACACTTTGGGATAGGCGGCGACGGTCTTGTGCTGATAGACAAAGCCAAAGACGGCGATTTTTCTATGAGAATGTTCAATCCCGACGGGAGCGAAAGCGGAATGTGCGGAAACGCCATTCGGTGCGTGGGCAAATATGTATACGAAAAGGGGCTGACGAAAAAGAAAAACCTTTATATATCCACTCCCTCCGGCATAAAACAGATTTGGCTGAATGTCGTAGGGAAAAAGGTCGAAAGCGTAAAGGTGGATATGGGCGAGGCGATTATGGCAAAAGACCAAGTGCCGATGATTTGCGAAGGGGAATACTGGCTGGACAGTCCAATACGGACATCTAAAGGTCTTGTGAACATAAGCTGTGTGTCGGTGGGAAATCCTCACGCTGTTATTTTTATAAATAGCTACAGCGAAATAGATATGGAATTAGGGCAAGAGATAGCAAACCACCCTTTATTTCCGCTAAGAACGAATGTGGAATTCGTCAAGATAATAAACGACAAGAACGCTTTTGTGGCGGTGTATGAAAGGGGAACAGGTGAGACAATGGCTTGTGGAACGGGGGCAAGCGCGTCTTTTTATATTGCGAACAGATTGGGAAAACTAAAAGACAAAGCGACTATCCATTTGAAAGGCGGGAGGCTTTTTTTAGAAAAAAAGGATAATAGGCTTTTCATGACGGGGAGCGCTGAGTTTAATTACGAAGGAGAGATAAATTTATGATTTCACATTCGAAGAAAGCCAAGTACATATTTGTTACTGGCGGCGTCGTATCGGGACTGGGAAAGGGCATTACAGCAGCTTCGATGGGAAGATTGCTCAAACAAAGAGGCTTCAAGGTTGCGGCACAAAAATTCGACCCCTACATCAATGTTGACCCCGGGAACATGAGCCCCTTGCAGCACGGGGAAGTTTTTGTTACCGATGACGGAGCGGAAACCGACCTTGATTTGGGGCATTATGAGCGTTTTATTGACGAGAGTCTGAACAAATATTCTTCGGTCACAACGGGAAAGATATACACAAGAGTACTTGCCAATGAAAGAAAAGGCGTTTATCTTGGAAGCACTATTCAAGTTATTCCGCATATCACCAACGAAATAAAAAGATGCATGTACCGCGTGGCGGAAACCACTGACGCGGATATCGTCATTTCAGAAATAGGCGGTACTGTGGGTGACATAGAGAGCTTGCCATATCTTGAAAGCATAAGGCAGATAGGAAGAGAAATAGGCAGAGAAAATGCGCTGTATATTCATGTCACACTTGTTCCGTATTTGGAGTTTAGCGGCGAGCATAAGTCAAAACCCACCCAGCACAGCGTAAAGGAATTATTGTCACACGGAATACAGCCCGATGTGATTATTTGCCGTACGGACAGACCTATGGACAAGGAACTTATGGAAAAAATCTCTATGTTTTGCGGCGTTCCGTCTGATTGCGTCATAGAAAACGAAACCTTACCTTTATTATACGAAGCACCTCTTATGCTTGAAAAAGCCAATTTTTCGGATATCATATGCAGGGAACTGAATGTTGTAGCGCCTCCGCCGGACTTGACAGAATGGCGGAGTCTTGTGGACAGAATAAAGAAGATGAAAGACTTTGTCAGAATTGCACTTGTCGGCAAGTATGTCAGACTCCATGATGCATATATTTCGGTTATGGAAGCTCTGAACCACGGCGGCTTTGAAAATGAAGTCAATATTGACATCAAATGGATTGATTCCGAATGCTTAAATGACGACAACGCCCAAGAAAACCTTCAAGACTGCGACGGCATAATAGTCCCCGGCGGTTTTGGGGAAAGAGGCACGGACGGCATGTTAAGCGCGATTAAATACGCCCGAGAAAACAACATTCCTTTCTTTGGAATTGGTCTTGGGCTTCAAATGGCGGTGATAGAATTTGCAAGAAATGTCATGGGCTTAAAAGACGCCAACAGCGTTGAATTTGACAAAAAGTCCAAGCACAAAGTTATTGACTTTATGCCTGGTCAGAAAAAAGCCGCGGATATGAGACTGGGCAAGTATCCTTGCTCAATAAGGGAAAATACCAAAATGAAAAGTGCCTATAAGCAAGCCAGCGTTGAGGAAAGGCACAGGCACAGATATGAAGTTAACAATAATTACAGAGAGGACCTTGAGAGAAGCGGCATGATAGTTTCAGGCGAATCCCCGGACAAGGTCTTGGTGGAAGCGGTTGAGATTTCAGAGCATCCTTGGTTTGTGGGCGTGCAGTTCCACCCCGAATTTAAGTCCCGCCCCGACAGAGCGCATCCGCTTTTTAGAGAATTTATTAGAGCAGCAAAAAAGAACCAAAAGGAGAAGAATTGATGGCAAAAGTAAACAAAAACTATAAGAATGTCAGCGAAAGCTATCTTTTTTCAAATATCGCAAAAAGAGTAAACGATTTCAGTAAGACCAACCCCGACAAGACCATAATCAAAATGGGTATTGGCGATGTAACAAAACCTTTGGCGCCGCTGGTTGTCGATGCTATGAAAAAGGCTGCGGCGGAAATGGGCAATAAAGAGACCTTCAGAGGGTACGGACCTGAACAAGGATATTCGTTCTTGAAAGAGAAAATCTCCGACTATTACAAGACAATGGGTGTCAGCATTGACAGCGACGAGGTCTTTGTATCCGACGGTGCAAAAAGCGATGTAGCGAATTTAACGGATATTTTCGCCAACGATAATACAATAATCATACCTGACCCCGTCTATCCCGTTTATTTAGACAGCAATATCATGCTTGGTAGAAAGGTTGTTTTTATTGACGGAAACAAACAAAACGGCTTTTTGCCCTTGCCCTATGACGGGTTGCAAGGTGATATCATTTATCTATGCTCCCCCAACAATCCCACAGGAGCGGTTTATGACAGAGACGGACTCAAAAAATGGGTGGATTTCGCCAACGCCAACGGTGCGGTTATACTATATGATGCGGCGTATGAAAGCTTTATAAAAGACAAATCTTTGCCCCGCTCAATCTACGAAATCCAAGGCGCGAAAGAGTGTGCCATAGAACTCTGTTCTCTTTCCAAAACAGCAGGGTTTACCGGAACAAGATGCGGCTATACCATAGTCCCCAAGGCATTAGTCAGAGAGGATATGAGCCTCAACGCCATGTGGTTTAGAAGACAGTCCACCAAGTTTAACGGCGTCAGCTATATTGTACAAAGAGGGGCGGAGGCGGTTTTCACGCCCGAGGGACAAAAGCAAAACCAAGAAAACATAGAGTATTACGCCGAGAACGCCGAAATAATAGCCAGAACCTTAACCGACCTTGGCATTTGGTTCAGCGGAGGCATCAATTCGCCCTATGTATGGCTTAAGTGTCCGGGTGGCATGAGCTCATGGGAATTCTTTGACTTCTTGCTCAACAATGCGGCAGTCGTGGGCACGCCGGGAAGTGGCTTTGGAAAGTGCGGAGAGGGCTATTTCAGACTTACCGCTTTCAATACGCGTGAGAACACTATTGAAGCAATGGACAGAATAAAGAGATTATTGACAAAAAAATAGAGTTTTCACTCCCCCGATTGGGGATATTATAGTTCGATAACACCAATAATAAAGATAAAAAAATCTATCTTAAAAAATAAGAGGTACACAGATGGACGATAGCAAGAAATTAACAAAACGCCTTGCAGAACTGGGGATGATATATCTTTCAGAGCAAGAAATAGACCAAATGGCGGAAGATGTCAAGGATATAACCAAATTTCTCGACAAGATAAAAGAAGCGGATGTCAAGGGTGTAAAGGAAGAGAAAGCAACTATCGATTATGACAGCGTGAGAAAAGACGAGGCGCACCCCTCAATGGACAGAGAGGCGCTCTTGAAAAACGCCGTCAAGAAAGAGGGGGACAGTTTTTCTGTTGCAAAGGTGGTGGAATGATGAACTACACGATAAAGGACCTAAGACAAAAGCTTGACCAAAAACACTTGACGGTCAAAGAGGTCTTGGACGAATACTTTAAGACCATAAAAGAAAAAAATAAGGAACTCAATGCACTGATTACAGTCACCGAAAAAGAAGCTTATGAACAAGCAGTTCAAGCGCAAAAGATGATAGACGAGGGCAAGGCAGGTGCCCTTACTGGCATACCGCTTGCAATAAAAGACAACATATCCACAAAGGGCATATTGACAAGCTGTGCTTCCAAAATGCTTTATAACTACTATCCCGAATTTGAAGCGACGGTTATTCAAAAGCTAAAGGCGGCTGGAGCGATAATCATTGGCAAAGCCAATATGGACGAATTCGCTATGGGCAACACAAACGAGACATCATATTACGGTGCGGTAAAGAATCCCCTTAATACAAATTATGTGTCGGGCGGTTCGTCGGGCGGAAGTGCAGCGTGTGTGGCTGCTCATATGGCGTGTGCGGCTTTGGGAACTGATACTGGTGGCTCAATAAGACAACCTGCGGCTTTTTGCGGAGTCACCGGGCTTAAGCCCACTTACGGACGGGTGTCAAGATATGGCGTGGTGGCGTTTGCGTCCTCTTTGGACCAAGTGGGACCTATCGCGAAAACCGCCGAGGATTGCGCTCTTATCCTCAACACTATTGCAGGCAGGGACAATAACGATATGACTTCATCAGAAAAGCCCGTTGTAGATTTTACGGCGGACATAGGAAAAAGCCTTGAGGGCAAGGTGATTGGAGTGCCTATGGAATTCTTTGAAATGGGAATAAGCCCCAAGGTCAAAGAAGCCGTCCTTAATGCGATAGAAGAATATAAAAAAATGGGATGTGTGATAAAAGAAGTATCTTTTAAGAGCTTAAAATACGCCGTCAGCGCTTATTATCTGATATCTTCAGCTGAAGCGTCCTCAAACCTGGCAAAATTTGACGGCATACAATACGGATATAGAAGTGAAAAGGGCGATACCTATCATGACAATGTCAAGCACACACGAGCCGAAGGCTTTGGAACGGAAGTTAAGAGACGAATACTTTTTGGAATCTACGGACTGACCAGCGGAAACTATGACGCCTATTACAAAAAAGCCATATTGGTTCGTGCCATGATAAAGAACGAGTACAACGCCATATTTAAGGAATGTGATTTTATCATTTCGCCAACCACTCTCACAGGCGCGTTTAGATTAGGCGACAACATAAACGACCCCGTGAGGCTCTATATGTCGGATATCTGCACCGTCACCGCCAACATAGCGGGGCTTCCGGCGATAACAACCCCTTGCGGAAAAAACGAAAACGGCATGCCCGTAGCTTTTCAAATCACAGCGAACGAGTTCGAGGAAAGACAGCTTGTGGCGGCATGTGCGGCTTTTGAAAAAATATACAGGAGTATAAGACAATGAAGTACGATGTGGTCATAGGATTGGAGATACACGCCGAACTCTCTACTCAGTCAAAGATATTTTGCGAATGCGCTCAGCAATTTGGCGGCGAGCCCAACACCCGCTGCTGTCCCAAATGCGTCGCTTTGCCCGGAGCGCTTCCCGTACTTAACCAAGCCGCCATAAAATATGCGGTGATTGCTGGGCTTTGTTTGAATTGTCACATAAACGAATACAGCGCCTTTGATAGGAAGAACTATTTTTATCCCGATTTGCCAAAAGCCTATCAGATTTCGCAATTTTATTTTCCAATATGTGAGAACGGCTTTGTGGAGATTAACGGAAAGAAGATTAGAATAAACAGGATACATCTGGAAGAAGATGCGGGAAAGCTTATACATGACGATATTCAAGGCATAAGCCTTGCCGACTACAACAGAAGTTCCGTACCATTGATAGAAATAGTCACCGAGCCTGATATCACAAGCGGTGAAGAGGCGAGGGCGTTTACCGAAGAGGTTGTGGCAAGACTCAGATATGCGGGAGTGTGCGACGCAAAAATGGAAGAGGGCTCTTTAAGGTGCGATGTCAATATATCCTTAAAGCCCAAGGGCGCAAAGGAATTCGGCACAAGAGCCGAGATAAAGAACCTGAACTCATTCAAAAGCATAGTCAGAGCGGTTGATTATGAGATAAAGCGGCAAAGTGATATTTTAGATAGAGGCGCAAAGGTAAAACAGGAAACCAGACGTTTTAATGACAGCAACGGCAAGACCGTCTCAATGAGAAGCAAGGAAGAAGCTGACGATTATAGGTACTTCCCCGACCCCGACATTCCCGCGGTATTGATTGACAAGACCAAAATCTTGGAAATTAAGGAAAGTATTCCCGCCATGCCCGCGGAGAGAAAAAAGATATATGTAGAAGATTATGGAATACCCGAGGCGGACGCTGACCTTATCCTCACCCAAAAGGAATACAGCGACTTCTTCAACGAGACGGCAAAATACCTTGACAACTATCGAGGAGCGGCAAGCCTATTCGTAGTCGAGCTCTTTAGGATAATAAACGACAAAGGATATGAGGGTGAGTTCAAATTCTCCCCCGAACAGTTTGTCAAGCTGGTAAAGATGCTTGACGAAGACAAGATAACCAAGGCGGCACAAAAAAAGATTCTATGGCTTATGTTCGACAGCGGAAAGGACCCCGAAATCATCGCTAAAGAAAACAATCTCCTTACCGTTAGAGATGTGGAAGGGGTGCAAGAGGCGGTTAGGGCAGCCATAGAAACCAATTCCAAGGCAGTCAGCCAATACCGTGAGGGTGTTGAAAAGGTGTTTGGTTTCTTAATGGGACAAGTAATGCGGCAAGTCGGCAAATCGGCAAGCCCCGACCTTGTCAGGGAAGAGCTCTTAAAGGCTTTGAAAGGATAGGAGTTTTTTTAAGTTCTTGCCCTTTTCTTAATAATTTTATTAATGATAGAGCTTATCTGCGGTATAAAATAAAAGACAAATAGCGTTGTGGTCGCATTGAAAAAGGTATGATACAGCGCTATTTTTGTATCCGCTGGAATGCGTGCATTAATAATAAAGTCCAGCAAGCCACTGTATAGCAAAAACAAATGCAGAAATGTGCCAATAACATTAAACAATAGATGAAAAATAGCCACGCTCCACCCTTTCAAGGAACATCCGATTCCTGCAAGCAGCACGCTAAAACAGGTGCCTATATTTATTGCCATGACCATTAAAAGAGCGGACTGAATACTGATGATGTTCAGTCCCGCCATGGTCACCAGCAAAACGCTTGTCAAAGAAGAGCTTTGAAAGATTATCGTAATCAAAAGAGAAAATAAGAACAACATCAAAGGTCTGTCGTTAGAGGAAAGAAAATTATAAATGGTGTCATGTAAAGGCGTTAGCGAATCTTTGACAATAATAAGCCCAATGAACACAAGGGAAAGACAGCTCAAGATCTTAGAGTAATTTTTTAACTTATAGTTTTTTGTAGTCATGAATATAACCGCAGCGGGAAAGAGTATGGCTGCTATGAGATAGGTAAAGTTCAGTTTGGCTAAGACTGCAAGATACGCCGTAATGGTTGTGCCGATATTTGCGCCCATAACAATATAATATGAAGATTCGGTATCCAAAAGCCCCTTATCGGCAAGCCTAACTGTAAAACTATTGGTTGCCGAGGAGCTTTGTATAATGACCGTGACGCTAAGCCCCAAACCCGTGGCATATAAGGGATTTGCCAATATCTTATTGAGCCTGTACTTAAAAAGATTGCCTCCTACCTCAATGACATTGTTGCTTAGAAGTGTTATTCCAAAGAGAAAAAGCCCTATTCCGCCGAGGAAATATAGTATTATGACACTCATATAGAATATTTTATTTATTTTATGCAATTGTATGACGAAGTAAGGTGTTTTATATTGAAAACAAATTACCTATATGCTATACTGAAAAAAACAATAAAAGGTTAGGAGAGATTATGTCTCAATTTTGGAACGATAAGAGAATTTATAACATCAATTCAATCAAAAGATATGCGTCTAAGTACCCATTGAGCGAAGATTATATACCCAAAACTAAGGTTTTGAACGGAATTTGGAAATTTAAGTTCTGCGAGAATGTTTACGAGATACCAAAAGGCTATCAAGAAGTAGGCTATGACCTTAAAGATTTCTCCCAAATCAAAGTCCCCTCCAATTGGCAGATAGAGGGTTTTGACACGCCTATATATACGAATATTGTTTATCCTTACGCTATCACAGCCAAGAACCTTTTTAGAGTTCCTTACATCAAGCCCAATAAGAATTCGGTAGGCTGTTATGTGACTTTCTTTGATTTGAAAGATATCAAAGACAAAAACTTCTTTATAAATTTTGGCGGAATCAATTCGGCTGGTGAAGTATATGTCAACGGCGAATTTGTGGGTTACTCTGAAGATACTTTCGACGAGCAGGAATATGATATCACCCAGTTTGTAAAAGAAGGCGAGAACAAGCTTGCCGTCACCGTATATCGCTACTGTACGGGAAGCTACCTTGAAGACCAAGACATGTGGCGGCTGTCGGGAATATTCAGAGATGTCACCTTGATAGAGAAGCCAAAGGTAGAGATAGCCGACTTTTTCACAAGAAGTTCTCTCTATAACGACTATAAATCCGCAAAATTCCTTGCCACGATAGAGGTCGCCTCAAAAGGCAAGATTCTTGACAATCTGACGCTGGAATACGCCTTAAAAGATAAGGACGGCGAGGTTGTCCTTACGGACAAGCTCAGTGTGGAAGTCCTCTCAAAAGAACACAAACAATATATAGAAGTCAAAAAGGACTTGGACGGCATAAAACTTTGGTCTCATGAAAACCCATATTTATATAGTTTTGAAGTCAAGCTCTATCAAAAAGACCACCTATTAGATTTTAGACGGCATAACTTCGGCTTTAGGGAGATTCGCATAGAAAAGCATAAAGACGGCAAAGGTCCTTTCATACTATTAAACGGCAAGCCCATAAAGTTCACTGGAGTCAATAGACACGAGTTCCACCCCGAATACGGACATGCAGTACCCAAAGAGCTGATAAGGCGGGATTTGGAGCTTTGCCTTAAAAACAATATCACCGCCATAAGAAACAGCCATTATCCCAATAGCAGGGTGTTTTATGAACTATGCGACGAAATGGGTATACTGGTCATGGCGGAAAACAACCTTGAAACGCACGGACTTGCGTTTATGATTCCCAGAAACAGCAAACTGTGGACGGAGCATTGTATTTATCGCCTCAATAATATGGTCAATACCTTGAAGAACCACCCTTGTATCGTCAGCTGGTCGCTGGGCAACGAAGCGGGCTTTGGAAAGGCATTTTTCGCTATGAGACAGGCAGTCTTGGCTATTGATACCACGCGTTTTATACATTACGAACCCGACACATCGGGCAAGGTCAGTGATGTTTTGAGCGAGATGTACGCCAAGCTGGAAAAGATGCCATTGATTGGTGAAAACAAGCCTATTATTCATTGTATTGCGCTTTGGAATCCGTTCGGAGCATTCTACTCCCCCGAAAAATACAAAAACCTTCCCTTTATACAATGCGAATACTCCCACGCTATGGGGAACAGCTTAGGGAACTTCGCCGACTATTGGGAACAGTTTAAGAAATACGATAGACTTTCGGGCGGATTTATTTGGGACTTTGCAGACCAAGCGATATTATACAACAACCCCAAAGGCTATCAAGAATGGCGTTATGGCGGCGATTTTGGCGACAAGCCCAATTCCGGAAACTTTGCCTTTAACGGTATATTCAGAGCGGACAGAACCCCGAATCCCTCATTATACGAAGTCAAAAGGCAATATCAGCAAGTCGATTTTTCTTATGAAAACAAAATATTGAAAATAAAGAACAGGTATCTTTTTACCGACATATCCGAATTTGGCTTAAGGCTGATAGTGCTTGACGACGGAGAGAAGAGGCAAGAAAGGGAATATACCATTCCCCAAAACCCTCCTGGCGAGATTGCGGAAATCAAAACCAATATCAGCGCAATTGAAGGCAAGGAGCTCTCAATCATAGCTCAAATGTACCTTAAAGAAGAAAAAGGGTGTTTGCCCAAAGGTCATATTGTAGCGTATGACCAGTTTATGCTGACGCAGGCGAATTTTAAGCTTGAAGACTTGAAAGGCGGTTTGTCTTGCCAAGAGTCACAATGGGAGATAGTGGCGGAAGGAGACGGTTTGCGCATTATTGTGGAAAAAAAGACGGGCTCAATTATCAGCATAAACAAAGACGGCGAGGAACTATTAAAGACTCCGATTGTCCCCAACTTCTGGCGTGCCACCATAGACAATGACAGAATGGCTTCGGTGGATATCAAGATAGTAAAAAAGATACTGGGAACATTCAGATATAAAAACGCTTCAAAGACCCTAAGACCTGTGAACTTTGATGTCGAGGAGAAAGACGGAGTGGTTCGCATTCGCATAAAATGGAAGATGAGATGCTTGAAAAAGCTATTCACAGAGTATGTTATAGCGGGCAATGCGATTGACATAAATATGCAGGTAAACAGCCGTTACGAAATGGAGAGATACGGCTTTAGTTTCGGCTTAAGAAAGGGCTTTGAGAATATAAAATTCTATGGCAAAGGTCCTTTTGAGAACTATATCGACAGAAAAAGCGCGGCTTTACTCAAAGTCCACGAAGGCAAGGCGGAGGACTTTATACACGACTATCTAATGCCCCAAGAAAACGGTAACCATACCGAGACCAGATACTTGGAGGTCGCCAAAAAAGACGGCGAGAAAATCAGAATCTTAGCCAAGGGTAAGCCGTTTGAGTTCAGCGTTCATCCCTACACCAAACAAATGCTTGACGAAGCCAAGCACTTGCACGAGCTTGAGGAATTGGATTATTTGACTGTCAACATCGACGGCGGACAAAGGGGAGTGGGCGGAGATGTCCCCGCTATCGCCATGTTAAAACCGCGATACAAGCTTTTGCCCAATAGAACTCATACTCTTGATTTTAGATTAATTCTATAAATACGAGGAAACGCTGATGTTAGGACTTGTCTTAGAGGGCGGCGGTGCGAAAGGCTCTTATCATGCGGGAGCCTACAAGGTTTTATACGAAAAAGGGTATAAGTTCGACGGAGTCATGGGGGCATCCATAGGTGCAGTAAACGGCGCTATGATAGCTCAGGGTGCTGAAGAGAAGTGTTTTGAGCTTTGGGAGAATGTCGCTCCTTCCAAGTTTTCCGACTTTGACGATGAAAAATTGCAAAATTTTTTCAACAGAAAGTACGACCGAAAAACGGTTTTCTACCTGCTGAAAGTAATCAAGGATGTCATATTCAACAGGGGAATCCCCACCGACAAAGTAAAGCTACTCTTGCAAGAGCTTATAGACGAGGACGCGCTCAGGGAGTCACAAACGGACTTCGGGCTTGTCACGGTATCGCTTACGGACAGAATGCCTATGGAAATCTTTAAGGAAGAGATTCCCTACGGTATGCTGCACGATTATATTATGGCAAGCGCTTACTTCCCCGCTTTTAGGATAGACCCCATTCAAGGCAAGAAATATCTGGACGGCGGAGCTTATGACAATCTGCCCATAAACCCGTTGATAAGAAGAGGATATGACGAAATAATCGCCATAAGAACCTTAAGCAATATGCCCCACCAGAGAGTTGTTGACGATACTGTGAAAATTACATACATCATCCCTTCCGACGATATTGGTGGCACTATGAGCGTATACTCCAAATCAATTGAAAAAAATATAAAAATGGGCTACTTCGACGCTTTGAGGGTGCTGGAAAACCATAAAGGCGAAAAGTACTATTTTTATGATATGAAAGATTCTGACTTCAAGGATTTTCTCTTAAGCCTTGACGAAGAAATCTATTCAGAATGGGCAGAGCTTTTTGACCTTGAAAAAGACGCTCCAAAGTCGGAAATTCTTAAAAGAGTGTTTTCTTTATTGAGAAAAGAATTGAAATTAAAGCACATCTTTCGAGATTATGAAATTTTTATCTATTTTTTGGAAAAGTATGCAAAAAAAAGTGACATAGAAAAGTTTGTTTTGTATAATATACATAATTTCTTATCCCGATTGAAAGAATATTATAACAAGAAGAACAGCGAAAAAAGAAGGTCAGAACACCTGAAATCTATCTTTTTTGGCTCTGCGGCGGACGATATATATTTCTCATTAATAAAAAATTACAAATAAGGAGATTTAGACAAAATATGAAAACAAAAATCAGATTCAAGGCACTTGCGAAAAGGTGGTTCATAGACGCTTTGTCGGGAATGGCTTTGGGGCTTTTTGCCACTTTAATTATTGGCACAATTTTTGAACAAATCGGAAAACTTATTGGCAACAATATGGTCGGCAACTTTATAGTCAAAATCGCCGCCATAGCCAAAGTCATGATGGGGGCGGGTATCGGTGCCGGCATAGCCTATATGCTGAAAGCCGACAAGCTCACCATATTCTCTTGTATTGTCTCCGGTATGGTAGGAGCCAACGCTTTAGGCTTTATCAATAATTTTTCCTTAGCCGTCGGTATAGGCAACCCAGTTGGGGCGTATTTGACTTCGCTTGCTACGGTGGAGATTTGCCGTTTTGTCGCTGGAAAAACAAAACTTGACATTGTGCTTGTGCCTTTGACGGCGCTTATTGTCACTTCAGTAGTGTGTATCACTATCTGTCCGCCGGCGAACTGGGTTATCGACAAGATTGCAAGAGGCATTGAAATCTCCATGAAATGGAATCCCTTTGTTATGGGCATGGTCATAGCAGCAGCTATGGGCATATTGCTTACTCTGCCCACATCAAGCGCGGCGATATGGATAAGTATAGCCTTGCCTTACTCCAACAGTGCGGAGATTCTCCTTGCGGGCGGAGCTGCGGTAGTAGGCTGCGCCGCACATATGGTGGGTTTCGCGGTTATGAGCTATAAAGAAAATGGTTTTTCCGGACTCTTGGCTCAAGGACTGGGTACAAGTATGCTTCAAATACCCAATGTTATGAAAAATCCAAGGATACTCATCCCCCCCACAGTCGCGAGCCTTGTGGTTGGACCTATGTCCACCACCTTATTTAAGCTCAAAACAGGTGCTACGGGCGGAGGCATGGGAACATCTGGACTTGTGGGAGTATTTAGCACGATTGAGTACTCTACCGATATCTCAACGGGAATGCTGATAACGGGTATAGTATTATTGATGTTCGTCATTCCTGCATTGGTCAGCTGGGCGATGGCTCTTTTGCTTAGAAAAATCAATTGGATAAAGGAAGACGACCTGAAACTAAAATTGTGATTGCTTTTTTATATAAAATCATATATAGCAAAAAAAACCGCCAATTTGGCGGTTTATTTTTTATATCTTCAGAATTCGTTTGGCGTTATTATAGAGTATATCTTCATTAATGCTGTCGCCCAGTTCAAGGCTTAACAGCCTTTCAAGTTCCTTTTTATGCCCCCACATGGGAAAATCCGATCCGAACATGAACCTTTCATATCCCAAATGCTTTAAGATATCTTTTGCCATAAGGTCGGGAAGCTTGAACAACGAGCTGGAGGTGTCAAAAAAGATATTGTCAATACCGTCATACACATCTATTTCACTCCACCTTGTATATCCGCCGAAATGAGCGGCTATGCATACAAGTTTGGGGAACTTCTTAGCGGTTCTTGCCATTCTTTCCGGTGAGGAGTAGTCAAAACGGTCATCACCTGTATGAAAGAGGATAGGGAGGTTGCCCTCTGCAATGGTGTATATAACATCTGCCCTTGGGTCGTCTATATCAAATCTTTGAAAATCGGGATGAAGCTTTATGCCTTTGAAGCCCTTTGAGACTATTCTTTTGATTTCTTTTTCAATACTGAGCGGGGTCATGTCAGGGTGAAGCGTGGCGAAAGCGATAAGTTCCTTGTGCTCCTCAACCTCTTTCGCAAGAAAATCATTTATGATAGGCACTTGGTTTACCGAAGTGGCTACCGAATGCACAATATACTTTTCCACATTGACTTCGCTGCCGCTCTCAATAAGGTCTAAGGCGGTGCCTTTGTCGTTTTGCATTTTTACATTATAAAAATCACCGATACTGCTTATTGCCTTTTGAGCAATCTGTTGGGGGTAGATATGTGCGTGTATGTCAATAATTTTTGGATACATATAAATTTCTCCCTATAAAATAAGTATGGCTTGTACGGATAAGTATATAGAAAAAAATTTATAAGTCAAACGAAATAAGCTAAAAATTCAAAATTGTCGGCAGAATCTTTGACATAAAGAAAGATAAGTAATATACTCTATAATAGAGGCATATGGGCTTTTTTCAAAGGGGGAGAAGAAGGATAAATTAATGGAAAAAATAATACTCATAGACAGCAATAGCTTGATAAACAGAGCATTTTACGCTCTTCCTTTGCTGCAAAACAACGAAGGACAATTTACAAACGCCGTTTATGGGTTTGTGTCTATGCTCCAAAGACTTATCCACGAAGAAAAGCCCACTCATATATGCGCTGTTTTTGATACAGCCGCCACGACTTTTAGAAAAGAGATGTTTGACGGCTATAAGGCGAAGAGAAAGCCTATGCCGGACGAGCTTGCTTCACAAATCCCCATTCTTAAAGAACTTTTATGTGCCATGGGTATAAAAATCCTTACAATGGACGGCTATGAGGCGGACGATATCATCGGAACGCTTGCTAAGTGCTTTCATAAGGATACCATTGTGGTCAGCGGAGACAAGGACTGCCTACAGCTGATAGACGACACTACCATAGTTTATAACACCAAAAGAGGTGTCAGCGATGTCAAAGTATACGACAAAAAGGCGCTTTTGGAAGAGGGGCTTACCCCCGAACAAGTTATTGAGCTTAAAGGGCTTGCCGGCGACGCTTCGGACAACATACCCGGAGCTTTGGGCATAGGCGACAAGACCGCCAGAGCTTTAATTAAGGAATACGGAAGTATCGACAATATCTATGATAATATCGACAACATCAAAGGAAAGCTCAAAGAAAAGCTCTTGACCAGCAAGGACATGGTTTATCTTTCAAAAAAGCTAGCCACCATAAACACTCAAGTTGAAATCAAATGCAGTTTGGACGACATGGTTTTTGAATATCCCATTGACAAAAAAGCCTTGGAGATTATGAAAAAGCTTGAATTCAGAAACCTAATAAACAGATTTGAATATCGCTTTGAAGAGGACAAGGAAAAAATTCAATCACCTCAAATAGAGACTCAAGAAATAAAAACTGCCGAAGAGCTTGAATGTGTTGTCAAGAGCATTGAAAAAGGTCAAAAGATAGTCATCAATTGGGGGGAAAATGTCATTATTGCCGTTTGCGGAAAGGAATACAGCGTATCCATAAGCAATGATTTATTTGGCGAGGGGCTGGAGCCTTACACCGTGGCTGAAATCTTGCAAGAGCTGTATGGCGAAGACTATATTAAGGTCTTTTTCGACTTAAAAACCCAAATGCATGTATTAAAACAGCTTGGCATTGAAATAAAAAAACCCTATGAAGATTTGCAGATCAAGGCATATTTAATAAATTCCTCCCGAACCTGCGAGGACATCAAAGAGCTTTTGGACATATACTCTTTGAGCAATGAAAATTACAGCCATTCCATGCTTTTATTGGACGATATCTTGGACGAGGAATTGGAAAAGAACGCACAGCAAAAACTCTATCGTGAGATTGAGCTTCCGCTTGTAGAATGTCTTTATGATATGGAAGTGACTGGTTTCAAGATTGACAAAGACATGCTGAAAAGCCTTTCAAAGCAGTATGACGACGAGCTCAAACTGTTAATAGACGAAATATACGAGATTGCAGGTGAGAGCTTTAATATAAATTCTACAAAACAGCTGGGAAAAATCTTGTTTGAGAAGCTAAAACTCCCTGCCCGCAAAAAGATAAAAACCGGCTATTCGGTATCTGCCGAGGTTTTGGAAGAGCTGGACCACCCCATAGTATCCTGCCTTTTGAGATACAGGCAGATTGCCAAGCTCAAAAGCACATATATAGAGGGCATGAAGTCGGTTATGAGTAAAGCGACCGACAGAGTGCATACATCTTTTAAGCAGTGCCTTACCACAACGGGCAGGCTGTCCTCTATCGAGCCCAACCTTCAAAACATACCCGTTAGGACAATGGAGGGGCGGGAAGTTAGAAAGATGTTTGTGGCAAGTTCTGGATGCGTTTTGGTGTGTGCGGACTATTCCCAAATAGAGCTTAGGCTTTTGGCACATTTTTCAGAAGACGAGAACTTAATTCAAGCGTATAAGAACGCAAGGGACATCCACCTTATGACCGCAAGCAAAATTTTCGGCATTGCTCCCGAACAAGTGGACGAAGATATGAGAAGTGCCGCAAAAGCCGTAAACTTTGGAATTATTTATGGCATGAGCAGTTTTGGACTTTCCAAAAACTTGTCCATATCCATGACAACAGCCAAAAAATACATTGAGGAATACTTCAATATCTATCCGCGGGTAAAGTTGTTCATGCAAGAAAATGTAGAAAAAGCCAAAAAACAAGGCTACCTAAAGACCTTTATGGGCAGAATTCGGCACTTTCCAGAACTCAAATCCCCGCATTATACCATACGAGAATTTGGCAAGAGAGCGGCTATGAATATGCCCTTGCAGGGTTCGGCAAGCGATATCATAAAGATGGCTATGAACAAGGTCTATCAAAAGCTCAAAGAAGAAAATATGAAATCAAAACTAATTTTACAGGTGCATGACGAATTGATAGTCGATGCTCCTTTAGAAGAAGAAGAGAGGATAAAAAATCTTTTGAAAGAATGCATGGAGAGTGTAGTCAATTTCAAAGTGCCCCTTTTAGTCAACATAAGTTCGGGAAAAAATTGGTATGAAGCAAAATAAGGAGAATACACTATGTTAATAGCGATTACTGGAGGTGTGGGAAGCGGAAAATCCGCGGTTATGGAAATCTTGAAATCATTTGGCGCCAATGTATTGAGCGCGGACGAAGTCAATGACGAAATAATCAAAGACCCCGAATACATCGAAAAGATATCCAAACTCTTTGACGGCGTGGTCAAGGACGGTCGCATAGACAGAGTGGCGCTTGGGAAAAAGGTCTTTTATGACGAAAAGGCAATGAAGAAATTGAACGACCTTGCCCACCCATTGATTATCGCGGAGACCAAAAAGCGAATCGCAAAAATGGACGGAGCTATATTTGTCGAAGTGCCGCTGCTTGTGGAAAGCAATATGCAGGACATGTTCGACAGAATCTGGTTAGTTAAAGCAAGCAGAGAACTTAGGTTGAAGAGAATGCTTCTAAGGGATACCATAAGCGAAGAATATGCCAAGAGAATTATGGCAAGCCAAGCCACCGACAAAATCAGAATGAAATACGCCACCGATGTTATAGAGAACAGCGGGGACGAAAACCAGCTGTATAACAGAGTGCATGAACTCTATCACAGCCTATATGAATAAGGATTAAACAGCTTTTATAACAATATCATAAAATCCGTATTCATTAAGCTTGTCATAAAATATAATCTTATTGCCGTTCGATCTGATGACGAATCTTGCGTTATCGGACTTTTTATCGTCTATCAAAAAGCTTGAGTAAGTATCGTCAAAGCGATACTCAATAAGGCTAAAGCCGTCACGGGTATTTGCCAAGAGCATTACTGCTTCGTTATACAATCGTGTCTCAAAAATCGAGATTATACTCTCCTTGGAAAAAAGAGATGAAAGCGCGCATTCGAGTTGTGCGTTGAAAATATAAACTGCATTGATTTCCCCCGTCATAACCGCAAGAATATTGTTGTTATAATTCATAAGCTCAATATTTTCCACCGTTCCAAGCTCTGCGCTGACAGAGTTTTGCTTTTTGAATGTCATGTCGTATTTATAAAGTGCGGTCTTGCTTCCGCTTTTTTCCACAATAGCGAACTTTTGCGTTTGCTGGTCGATAATCGGCAAAACTGAAAGGGCTTTGCAGTTTGCCACAACCGTTTCTTGCAATAGGAGAAGTGAACTTGACAGCTTTAAGATATGATAACCGTTTTCAGAATTGATAAATATCAACAAATAGTTATAGAAATCATATATTTCAACGATTTCCCCCGCGGGCAAAAAACCCGTTTTTAAGATATCGTCAGCCTTATAAACTATGTTTTGCTTACCCTCTGTCAAAATCAGAGTTCCCTCAATTGCTGGGAAGAACCTTGCGCCTTGCGCATACGGAAGAGGGGTGGTCTCCGAACGGTTAAGTTCCAAATCCAAATTATACAAGAGTATGTTTTCTTCAGTCTTTGCCAACACCACAACCCCGCTTGACGAGAAAGAAAAATCAAGATAGCTTAACGGCAGTCGGGACGGCAAAACAAGTATTTTTTCTATGTTGCCAAGAGGCGAAATCATAGCCACCGCCACAGAGCTTTTATCCGTTTGTATATCCCCGAATTCGCTTGAGGTCTCCACGACAGCGTATATGAAATCCGCAGTCTGACATAAGTTCATAATCTTTATGTCGCCATACCCTTCAAGGGATTGAACAAATACAAAGTCCTGACTTTCGCTTGACGCCTTAGGAAATTGAGTAAAGTACGGTTCAGGCTTGTTTGGGGTCTCATCGTCTTGGTTTTGGTTTCCCCCATTCTCATTCTGACCGCTTGTAGGTTCATTGGGTATGCCTTGAACTGCGGAAATATGATTGTTGACAATCGATACCACAACTGCCAAAATACACAGTATCAAGAAGATTGTCAAGATTCTTGGAATGTATGTAAGGTACTTTTTATTCATTATCCACCTCAACGCCGATTATAATATAATTTGAGCCTATTTTGGCGGATTCGACAAATTATCTATATTTTTTTATTGATTGCTTCAAGAATTTTATCGACTATCCTTCTATTCACCGTTTTAGTCTCTTCGCTTGACGAAAATGTTCTTTGCATAAACCTCGCTCTGTTTATATATTCAATAAAAGTTTGGGGTGTTAGGTGTATTTGTTCAAGTGTCAAGAGCTTTCCTTTTTTTTCATATGAGAGCGCATTCTCCACTTGGTCGCCTCTGGACAGACCTTTGGGAAGGGGAATTGCCAGAATTTTTTTATTCAGTGCCGTAAGCTCCGCAAGGGTGTTGGCGCCCGCCCTTGACACCACGACATCAGCGCAGGCGAAAAGGTCGTTTATGTCTTTAGCGAAAGGTATCTGAACATAGTCTTTATATTTGATTGAGAAATCTCCTTTTTCTCCGGATATATGAATGACAAAAAATTTTTCCGTCAACTTGTCAAGAGCCTTGTAGGTCACATCGTTTATCGCCGTACTGCCCGCACTTCCCCCCATTATCAAAAGTACGGGTTTTTTTTTGATTTTATATTTTCTGATAGCAGCTTCGCGGTCTCCCTCAAAAATTTCCTCTCTGATCGGATTGCCCACATATATACCGCCTTTGGTCTCCTCAAAGGAAGTGAGAGTCAGAGCGGCGAATTTGGATACCACTCTATTTGCCACTCCTAAGCTTATATCCGATTCATGAACGATTATTGGGATATTTTCCTTTTTTGCCGCAAAGCATGTCGGCAGGGAGGCGTACCCGCCTTTTGAGAACACCGCCGAGGGTTTTATTTCTTGAAGAAGCCGTCTTGCTTGTCTTATTGCACCATGCATAACAAAAGGTATCTTGAAGTTTTTCAAAAAGTTTTTTCTGTCCAGCTTTACGGTATCCGTACGGTGAAAGGGAAGTCCGAATTCCTTTACTATTTTCTTTTCCATTCCGTTTCCGCCGATATAGTGAATAAACTCAAAGTGTTTTTTTAGTTCGGGAACAAGCGCAAGATTTGGTATTATATGTCCCGCTGTGCCTCCCCCCGTCAAAACTATTTTTGCCATTGCCATAACCTCTAAAAAACCAATTTATACATAACATAGTATGAGTAAAAAAAGCTCCTTGCTATTCTTTGGCGGCTAAGTCCAAGAGATTATTTTTTATAATTTTACGTATGTCAATTAGCTATTGATTATCTTGACATAAGATAGTATAATGTTTTAGTATAATAGTGTTTGTGAGGTGAAATATGAAACAAGTGTTGATGGATACTTTTGACAAGAAAAAAATAAGCGTGAACATTTGGGATAAAGTTGAGAATATCAAAGGCGCCATTGTCATATCACACGGCATGGCGGAGCATCCTGACAGATATGACGACTTTGCCAAGTTTATGAACAAGAGCGGTTTTGTAGTTGTGGCAGACGACCACAGGGGGCACAGATTCTCCGCTGCCGGGGAGAAAGGACAGGTAGACGGAGATTCCTTTACCCAAACCATAAAGGACATGGATATGCTTGTCGAATATGCCAAAGCTACATACAACGCCGAAGTGACGCTCTTGGGACACAGTTATGGAAGTTTTCTTTCTCAGGCATATCTTGAAAAGTATTCCAATAAACTAAAGGGCGTTGTCTTGAGCGGAACGGCGTATATGAAAAGCCCGCTTTTGGCGTCTGGGCTGGTTATCGCAAGTATGCAAAATCTTTTGTTTGGTCCCGACAAGCCCGGAAAGCTGATTGATAAGCTTAGTTTTGGAGCTTACAACAAACCCTTTGAGAGCCAAGGGCAAAAGTTCGCTTGGCTGTCCAGAGACCCCAAACAGGTGGAGAAATACGAAAAAGACCCCTATTGCGGATATGTGATGAGCATAGGTTTTTATCGTTCTTTCTTCAAGGGGATTATGGGTATGTATGGCGAGGACGCGAAAAACATCAATAAAAAACTCCCCATACTCATAGCGGTGGGCAGCGACGACCCTGTTTCCCAAAACGCCCGCTTAGCAAACAAGCTTTATGAATTTTATAAAAAGCTGGGCTTGAATGTCGAGTATAAGGTCTATGAGGGCGCCAGACACGAAATACTTAACGAAACCAACAACGCTGAAGTATATGAAGACTTTAAGAAATTTATAGAAGGACTTTACAATTAAAAGAATTGGGTGAACGATGAAGAAATTTGGCTTGACTTTATGCTTAATACTGCTTGTATGTTTAATTTTTGTATCCTGCGACAAGGGCGACGATATACTTGAACCTAAAACAATAGAAATTAAGACCGTATCGGATTTAAGGGACATAAACAACTATTTGGGAGAAAAACACTCCCGTTACACCTTTGAATTAAAAAACGACATTGACCTTGACGGCGAAGACTGGATTCCCATAGGATACGACAACAATAATTCGTTTAGAGGCACTTTTAAGGGCAACGGGCACTCTATCCTAAACCTTACCATTGAGGGAGCGTCGGGAAGCGACTTTATAAAAAGCGTAAATTATTCAAATGTCGGACTTTTCGGATATATCTACAACGCTGAAGTGACAGACTTGACCTTGAGCGTAAACATCAGCTTTTTCGCCGAACAAAACTATATGCATATCGGTGCATTGGTCGGCTATGCCTATGGCGAAAATACAATTAAAAACATAACCGTAAATGGCGACATCAATATAGGCACTACATTTGAGCTTGTACCCAAAGAAAACGACTATTTGGAAGAATGCGCGCAGACTCAATATTTTGGCGGAGTTATCGGATATTCTTCAGGCAAGCTTATAGTCGAGGACATAGATATCGACATCAATTTAGACAACCTTATAGGTTCAAGAGGCTACCAGTTTGAAAAGGACGCCCACGGCGAATATACCGACGAGAAATATATAGAGATTTTTACCGACAATGCCGAGCCCAATTTCTTTCCCGAACAGACCTTTATCGGCGGATTAGCAGGTCTTGTCAGGGGGGACGGCTCTTCCTTAAGGAACATAAACAGCGGTGTGAATATCCCCATGGCATACGGAAATTCGGTCTATTGCGGAGGCGTCATAGGGGCGGGCTATCAGACGGATATCACAAACGCTTATTTTGACGGCGTTATTGGCACAAAGGTATATATTAAGGGCGTTTTGGGCGGAATAGCGGGGCTTTTGGACGAGGGCGCACTGGTTAACTCCACCGTCAAAGACGCCACGATGTGGCTCAATGTCACAAAGCAGGAATACGAAGCGTATTCGGCGGGCGGGCTTGCGGGCTATGTGAACGATTTTTCTTCCATAGGCTCAAGCCTTGTTGAGAATACAAAAATTATATCCACCTTACCCAATAGAATATACGGAAAGGAATATAATTATCCGGCGATAGGCGGTTTTGCGGGCACAATAAGAGACAGTGCATTACACAGCTGTACAGCCGACGGCGGCGGCGTGTATAAAAACCCCACCACGCTTGCCGACAAGGATTATATGTATTCCGCCGGAATGGTCGCTGAAGTTATAGGCAATTCCCAATTAGCCAATTGCAGCACATCTTTTTATGCTTACCAAGGAGTCGCCGCCTCCTATTCGGAAACAATATATGTGGACGAAAACGGCAAAAGGGTATTAAGGTACATCAAAAGCGGCTACCCCAATGTCTATGTGGACATAAGGGCTTATATAAAAGACAACATCTTATATATAGACTTGTTAGACGACGCTCAAGAACTCATGGGGACTTATTCTTATAAGAACTTTACGCCCAACGGTGTGGAAGAGTATTCAGAATATTATTATAAAAGAGCTATGGGCGGCGAGGGAAGCTTGGTAGACGAGGACGGCAAAGTTATTGTAGAGGGAGGCAGGGTCTTTCAAGACTATGAAAGGCTGACCGGACTATATTCATTTAACGAGCTTGAGTACTATTACTATGAAGATACCGATATGGTAGTGGGAGCGGACGATATCGACCACCCCAATAAAGAGGGTTGGAAAACCTTTGTAGCCAAAGAGCCCGAAGAATGGTATGATTAATATTTAGAAATAACAAAAATCCCCTTATGCAAAAAAGCTGTCTCATTTTGGGACAGCTTTTTTTAGAAATGAATAATCATTAGCAATTTTTATTATCTTTATTTCTCTGATTCTTATTCTGCTTGTTCTGGTTCTTCTGATTCTTGTTCTGAGCCATTATATTCACCTCCTATACAAAGTATTTGTAAAAAGCCCGATATTTAAACTTATAAAATCTTCATCAAGACTATATGTGTAAAAAATTACTAAAAACATACCGTTTTGCAGATAATATTCTCATTAGGCTTTGAGAAATGATTCTGATAAAAAACGGAAGAGTATTTACAATGAGCGGTAAGGTATTTGACCGCGGAGAAGTGCTGATAGAAAACAATAAGATTAAGGCAGTCGGCGAAAACCTTAACGCCCCGAAAGAGTGTAGGGTTATCGATGTCCAAGGGGGTTGGGTTATGCCCGGACTTATTGACGCGCACTCCCATATCGGTATTACGGAGGAAAAAAAGGGCTTTGACGGCGACGATTGCAATGAAGCTGTACATCCCGTTTTGCCGTACTTAAGGAGCTTGGACGCCATAAACCCTATGGATTCGGCGTTTCATATGGCGATATCCAGCGGCATAACCTCTGTTATGGTCGGACCGGGCAGTTCAAATGTTGTGGGCGGACAATTCCTTTTTATGAAAACCTATGGCAGAAATATAGATGAAATGGTTATTAAAGAGCCGGCGGCAATGAAAATAGCATTTGGCGAAAACCCTAAGAACACCTATTTTGAAAAGGGAATGATGCCTTCCACAAGAATGAGTATAGGGGCGCTTTTGAGGGAAGAACTCTTTAACGCCCGTGAATACTGTATTCAAAAGCAAGAAGCCGAAAAAAACGGAAAACATTTTGAAAAAGATTTTGAAATGGAATGCTGGGAGTCGGTATTCAAAAGACAAATCCCCTTAAAAGCGCATGTGCATAGGGCTGATGACATACTTACGGCGATAAGAATCGCAAAAGAATTCAACTTGGATACGACCTTGGACCATTGTTCAGAAGGACACCTTATAGCGCACGAAGTCAAAAGTTCAGGCTTCCCAGCAATCATAGGTCCGAGTCTTGCGTTTAGGAACAAGATAGAAATACAATATATGAAGTTTGAGACAGCAGGGGTTTTAGCAAGAGCGGGAGTCAAGGTGGCGATAACAACCGACCACCCCGTATCCCGAATAAGCTCTTTGGCGATATGCGCAGGGCTTGCCGTCAAGGAGGGTTTGGAGCTTAGCGAGGGTTTAAGAGCAATAACCATAAACGCCGCCCAGATTTGCCGAACCGACGACAGAGTGGGAAGTTTAGAGGCGGGCAAGGATGCGGATATTGCGATTTTTGACGACAATCCCATGAAAACTTTCACCCGTACGCTTTACACAATCATAAACGGTAAGGTTATTTACGACAACGGCAGGTTTGTATGTTAATTTAGGAATGGTTAAGGCTATATTTTCTTGACTTTTATTTTTCATCTTCCTATAATGTAAATTATATCTACACAATCTTTTGTATGGATTGTTAAAAAAGAGGTTGAGATGAAAATTAAACTTAGAGACGCCGAAAGGGAATTTGAAAGGGGAACGACTCTCAAAGAAATCGCCGCCAGTATAAGCGAGGGTCTTGCGAGAATCGCTTTGATTGCAAGAGTAAACGGCAAACTCATGGACTTATCCCAAAAGATATACGAGGACAGCGAGGTGGAATTCTTGACTTTTGAGGACGAGGACGGCAAAAAGGCTTACCGCCACAGCGCCGCACATATCATGGCACAGGCGGTCAAAAGAATTTACCCCACTGCGAAAGTCGCCATAGGTCCGTCCATAGAGAACGGGTTCTATTATGACTTTGACTTCAAGACATCTCCGTCCAAGGACGCTTTGAGTCAAATAGAAGCCGAGATGAAAAAGATAATCAAAGAAAACATACCCATTGTACGCGAGGTTGTCTCTAAGAAAGAAGCCATAAAGCTAATGAAAGAGCTTGACGAAAAATACAAAATAGAATTGATTAACGATATCCCGGACGGCGAAGAGATATCCCTATACCGCCAAGGTGACTTTATAGATTTGTGTTCGGGACCCCATGTGCCATCCACAGGCTATATCAAGGCATACAAGCTGACCTCTATCACAGGGGCGTACTGGAGAGGCGACGAAAAGAATAAGATGCTGACCAGAATTTACGGAACGGCTTTTGACAAAAAGTCAAAGCTTATGGAGTATTTGCAAGCAGTGGAGGAGGCGAAAAAAAGAGACCACAACAAGATAGGGCGGGAATTAGTCTTTTTTATGACCGACGAGAAAGTGGGGCAAGGTCTTCCGCTTTTGATGCCCAAAGGTGCGAAGCTCTTTCAAATTCTCAATAGGTTTGTAGAGGACGAGGAAGAGAAGAGAGGGTATGTTCTCACAAGGACACCCTATATGGCTAAATCCGCTCTTTACAAGGTCAGTGGGCATTGGCAGCACTATAAGGACGGCATGTTCGTGATTGGCGATGAAGAAAAAGACGAAGAGGTGTTTGCCTTAAGACCTATGACATGCCCTTTCCAATATACCATATTCAATAACGGTCTCAAGTCTTATAGGGATTTGCCGATCAGGTACGCGGAGACATCCCCTCTTTTCAGAAACGAATCAAGCGGAGAAATGCACGGGCTTATCCGCGTAAGGCAGTTTACTATCAGCGAGGGGCATATTGTATGCGCGCCCAATCAGCTTGAACAAGAGTTCAAAAGCAGCTTGGAGCTTGCGAGATATATGCTTACATCACTTGGGCTTATAGACGATGTCACATATCGTTTTTCAAGGTGGGATAAGAACAATTCTGAAAAATATATCAACGAGCCCGAGGCTTGGGAGCATGCCGAAGGTGAGATGAAAAAAATCCTTGACAATATCGGCATAGAGTATATCGAGGCGATAGACGAGGCGGCATTTTATGGACCTAAGCTGGATATTCAGATAAGAAATGTACACGGCAAGGAAGACACCATGATTACTATCCAAATAGACATGTTCCTTGCCGAGAAGTTTGACATGTCATATATAGACGAAAAGGGAGAGAAGAAAAGACCGTACATTATCCATAGGACAAGCATAGGGTGCTATGAAAGGACAATGGCGCTTTTGATTGAGAAATATGCGGGGGCGTTCCCGCTGTGGCTTAGCCCAGTTCAGGTACGGGTTATGTCCCTAACAGACAGGACGGCGGAGGATGCCAAGGAATTTGCCAATAAACTGAAAAACCTCTCATTTCGGGCAGAGTTCGACATCAGAGGCGAAAAGATTGGATATAAGATAAGAGAGGCGCAGCTTGAAAAGATACCTTATATGGTTATTATTGGCGACAAGGAAAAAGCCAACAATCTGATATCGGTCAGGTCCAGAAACAAAGGCGACTTGGGCGCTATGACAAAGGAAGCGTTTATTCTCATGCTGACGGAAGAGGCCGAGAACAAAGTAAACCTTTAAGAATTCTTTATCAAGGAATTATTTAAGGAAACAAGTATATTTTGCTTGACAGCAAATAGATTATATTGTATTGTATTAAAGAAAGTAGAAGCATTTCTCACCGCAAGCTAAGAAGTGAAACGGTTATTAATTAAATATCGTTTTTAATTAATGGTTTGTGGTGTTTGCTTTTTGCTTACACCATTTTTTTATTGAGGAGGTCAGTATTTTCAAAGAACTACAAACAAATCACAATATTCGTGATGCAGAAGTGAGACTGATTGACGAAGCCGGCAATCAGTTGGGGATTATGAGCAAGAATGAAGCACAGAGAATCGCCGATTATCGGAATTTGGATTTAGTCAAGGTCTCTCCAGGAGCAAAACCGCCAGTATGCAAGCTTATGGATTATGGCAAATACCGCTTTGATATACTTAAAAAAGAAAAAGAGGCGAGAAAAGCCCAAAAAATAGTAGAACTCAAAGAAATCAGACTTTCTCAAACAATAGACATAGGCGACTTGAAAATCAAAGCAAAAAGAGCGGCGGAATTCCTTAAGGACGGAAACAAAGTCAAAATATCGCTAAGAATGTGGGGAAGACAGCTTGCCCACAAGGACATAAGTGTACAGGTCGTGGAACAATTTTACGATATGGTCAAGGAATTTGGCACAATGGACAAAAAGCCCCTTGCCGACGGAAGAGTGGTCACGGCAATAATTACGCCCATAAAAAATAAATAACACAAACAAGGAGAAATGAAATGCCAAAAATGAAGACCCACAGCGGAGCCAAGAAGAGGTTCAGACTTACGGCATCCGGCAAAGTTAAACGCGCAAAGATGAACAAGAATCATATCTTGAACAAGAAGAGTACAAAGAGAAAAAGAGGCTTAAGACAAGCTACTTATGTAGACAAAACTCAAGAAGCCACAATTAAGCAGTTATTATCTGGAAGGGCATAATGGAGGTATGAAATGAGAATGAAAAGAGGCGTCAATGCCGCAAAAAAACGCAGAAAGATATTAAAAAGGGCCAAGGGATATTTTGGCGCCAAATCCAAGCTTTACAGAGTAGCCAAGCAAGCCGTTATGAAGTCCATGCAATATGCGTATGTATCCAGACGGCTTAAGAAAAGGGACTTTCGTCAACTTTGGATTACAAGAATAAACGCAGCCGCAAGGCAAAACGACCTTTCCTATTCCCGTCTTATGCACGGATTAAAGGAAGCGGGCATAGACCTTAACAGAAAGATGCTGGCGGATATCGCCGTCAATGACAGTCAAGCGTTCGCAAAACTCTGCGGCGAAGCCAAAGCAGCGCTTGCAAAATAATTAAAAAAGAATTGCCGCCACGAGATACGAGGGGGCAATTTTTTTATTTTTATAAGAAAAAATGGTCATTACATCAATTCAAAACCCAAGGATAAAAATACTTAAAGCCTTAAAAACAAAAAAAGGAAGACAAAAGTATTCTCATTTTATTATCGAAGGGGCGAATATCTTAAAAGATTTGCCCCCTCATATTGATGTAGTGGAGCTGTATATAAAAGAATCTTCTTATTCCAAGCTTTCTTTTCTTGAAGAGCGCCTTGGCTTAAAAGCGGTTATATTGGAAGACTATATCTTTGACTCCGTATCCGATACCAAGACACCGATAGGTGCGCTGGCGGTATCTCCAATTTTGGAATCAAGGGAGGCAAGCGGAGATACGATAGTTTTGCTTGACAATATCTCCGACGCGGGGAATTTGGGGACTATCATCCGTACCGCCGCTGCAAGGGGAATAGATACGATTTTATTATATGGCAATTGTGCGAATATCCACAATCCCAAAACAGTCAGAGCCTCTATGGGCGGCATGTTTTATGTCAACCTGAAAAAGGCGGACGACAAAGATATAGACAAGCTCATTGATAAGGGATACACTCTCATAGGGCTTGATATGAACGGTAAAAGCGTTTATGATTATAAGAGGCAAGACAAGATTATTTTGATCGTTGGCAGCGAAGCCCACGGGCTAAGTCAGAGTTTGAAGGAAAAATGCGCTAAGACTTTATCCATACCCATAAAGAATGTGGAATCGCTTAATGCGGCGATAAGTCTGTCTATTGCGCTGTATTTAATATAAAAAGGAGACGAGATTATGGCAGGTCACAGCAAATGGGCGAATATTAAACACAAAAAGAGCAAGGCGGATGCGGCAAGGGGCAATATTTTCACTAAAATAGGAAGAGAGATTTCCGTTGCGGTAAAAATGGGAGGGCCCGACCCTGAAACCAATTCAAGGCTAAGGGACGCCATTGCTAAGGCAAAGCAAAACAATATGCCGAATGACAATATAAACCGTTCCATAAAGAGGGCGAGCGGTGAGCTCAACTCCGTCAATTATGAAGAAATGGTATATGAAGGCTATGCGGCTGGGGGAGTGGCGGTTATTGTGGAAGCATTGACCGACAACAAGAACAGAACGGCGGGAGAAGTCAGACATATCTTTGACAAGTACGGCGGTTCTTTGGGCTCAAGCGGCTGTGTGTCCTATTTGTTCAATAGAAAAGGCGTTATAATAGTGGAAAGAGGTGAGATGACCGAAGACGATATTATGATGATAGCTCTTGAAGCGGGCGCGGACGACATAGAAACGGAAGAAGAGGTCTTTGAGATATACTCCAAGCCCCAAGATTTTAGTGCTGTGAGGGAAGAGTTTGAAAAGCAAGGCTTAAATATTTTGTCCTCAGAAATCGACTATATCCCCGACATGTATATAGACCCGCCCGAATCAAATATAGATTCCATAAGAAAGCTTTTGGAAAAGCTTGAAGAAATCGACGATGTGCAAAAAGTATACCACAACGCCAACCTACCCGAGGAGGATGAATAATGAATTTAATAAGAGATATCTGTAAAGCCGCAAAAAAAGCGGCGAACAGTTTTACTCAGGTTTCTGAAGAGCAAAAAAATAAAATACTCCTTTTAATTAAAGATGAAATTAAAAAACATAAAGACCAAATCATGTCATACAACCAAAGGGATATCCAAGCGGCGAAGAAAAACGGTAAGAATACGGCATTTATCGATAGGCTGACCATGACCCCCGAAAGGATTGCCGTCATGTGCGACGGGCTGGAGGCTGTGGCAATGCTCAAGGACCCCGTAGGCGAGGTCGAAGAAAGTTATACCTTAAAAAACGGACTCCAAGTATCCAAGGTCAGGTCTCCGCTTGGTGTGGTGGGCATAATATACGAGGCAAGACCCAATGTCACCGTTGATGCGGCGGCGCTTTGCATAAAATCGTCCAATGCGGTTATTCTGCGTGGGAGCAAGGACGCCATGACAACAAACGCTTATTTAGTCGAACTTATGAAAGGCGTACTAAAAAGGAACGGCTTTGATTCTAATCTTATCGGATTTATTGACGGCGAGAGCAGAGAGCGTACCAAAGAATTTTTAAGGCAAGGGGATTATGTGGATGTGATTATCCCAAGGGGCGGCGAAGCGCTGAAGAAATTTGTGCTGGAATGGGCTACCATGCCCGTCATAGCCTCAGCAGGCGGTAACTGCCACAATTATGTGGAATCTTCAGCAGATTTTGATATGGCAAAAACCGTTATCATAAACGCCAAGCTGAACAGACCTTCGGTATGCAACGCTCTTGAGACCTTGCTATGCGACAGAAAAATAGCAAAAGAATTTCTACCCCACTGCTTAAGCGAACTTAAGAAACTTGGGGTTGAGATAAGAGGAGACAAAGAAGTAAAGCAAATATTTGAAGATACTATAGAAGTTGAAGAAAGCGAATTTTATAAAGAGTATAACGACAAGATAATAAAAGTAAAGATAGTCAGCGGCATTGACGAGGCGATAGAGCACATCAACACTTACGGCACAAACCATAGTGAGGCGATCTTGACAAAAGATATGGCACTTGCAAAAAGGTTTACGCGTGAGGTGGACTCCGCCGCGGTATATGTCAACGCTTCCACGAGGTTTACCGACGGTTTTGAGCTGGGGTTGGGCGCAGAAATGGGGATATCCACCCAAAAACTGCATGTTAGAGGTCCTATCGGCATAAAAGAGCTGACCTCTTTGAAGTTCGTGATAAGCGGCAATGGACAAATCAGAACATAACTTTTATTTGTAAATTTACTTGCGCAAATGATATAATGTATAAGGAAATAAGCGAGGTTTAGATGAGAAAAATAGGCGTTCTTACAAGCGGTGGAGACGCTCCCGGAATGAATGCCGCCATAAGGGCGGTAGTCAGATACGGCATATCCGTAGGGCTTGAAGTATACGGCATAGAAAGAGGGTACAAAGGACTTATAGGCGGTGCAATCAAAAGAATGGACAACCGCAGCGTATCCGGCATTATTCAAAGGGGCGGTACGGTACTTAAGACGGACAGATGTCCCGAATTCAAAGAACTCAAATATCAAAAAAGAGCTATCGATGTCTTGAACGCTTTTGGAATAGAGGGGCTTATAGTCATAGGCGGAGACGGCTCATTCAGAGGCGTCAAGGACTTGAAAAATAATTTTCAGTATCCCGGAATAGGCATTCCAGGCACCATAGACAATGATTTGGGCTACACCAACTATACTTTGGGATTTGATACCGCTTGTAATACTGTGCTATGGGCTATCAATAACTTAAGAGACACCATGACCAGCCATGATAGGGTATGTATAATAGAGGTTATGGGCAGAAAGTGCGGAGATATCGCGATTTTTTCGGGACTTGCGGGCGGCGCTGAAATACTTCTTGTGCCAGAAGTAGAGGTGGACTTGGAAAAGACCAGCAAGAAGATTTTACAAAATGAAATCAAAGGCAAGAAATCAGATATTATTATTCTATCCGAGGGTGTATGTGACGCCGAGGTCTTAAAGGAAGAACTGGAGAAAAGAACGGGGCTTTCCATAAGGACAGTAAAGCTTGGACATATTCAAAGAGGGGGCATGCCCACTATGGCGGACAGGGTCTTGGGCTCAAGGTTCGCGGTCAAGGCAGTCGACCTCTTGAAACAGGACAAGGGCGCACGAGCTGTGGGCATAAAGAATAATAAAATAATAGATGTAGATATTGAAGAAGCCTTGGCAGCACCGAGGGAACTTAGCAAAAGCTTATATAATTTAGTAATTTCATTGAGTAATTGAGAAAAATAACATAAAACACAGGAGGCAAAAAAATGAAAAACTTGGTAGGAGCTTGTATGTTTGGACAATCTGGAGGTCCGACATCCGTTATCAATGCCAGCGCGGCGGGCGTTTTCACCCAAGCCCTTAAAGAAAAAAACATCACTGCAGTATACGGAGCCGCCCATGGCATTAAGGGAGTGCTTGAAGAGAATTTTTACGACATATCGCAAGAGGATAAAAAAGAGCTTGAATTATTGAAGAATACACCCTCTTCAGCTTTGGGTTCAGTCAGATACAAACTCAAAAAAGCTGAAGAGGACGAAACCGATTATAAACGCTTGCTTGAAGTATTCAAAAAATATAACATAAGGTACTTTTTCTATAACGGCGGAAACGACAGCATGGACACATGCAACAAAGTCAGCAAGTACCTAATGTCAAAAGGCTATGACTGCAATATCATAGGTGTACCTAAGACAATAGACAACGACCTTTACGGTACAGACCACTGCCCGGGATACGGCAGTGCGGCGAAATATGTTGCGACTACCTTCATGGAGCTTTGTCTTGACGCCAAGGTATACGATATACCCCAAATCACAATAGTAGAAGTAATGGGAAGAAATGCAGGCTGGCTTACAGCGGCGAGCAGTTTAGCTTCTTACAAAGGACTTGGACCTGACCTTATTCATCTGCCCGAACTTCCTTTTGATATCGAGAAATTTGTAAAAGATGTAAAAGCGCAAGTAGACAAAACTGGCAAGTGCCTTGTCGCTTTGTCCGAGGGCATAAAGACAAAAGACGGCAGATATGTAGCCGAGGCGATATCCGAGACCGAGAAAGCAAAGGATTCCTTTGGACATACTCAGCTTGGCGGAGTCGCATACAGCCTTGCCAACCTATTAAGAAATAGGTTTGACACGAAAGTAAGGGCGATAGAATTTTCGCTTATGCAAAGATGCGCAGCTCACCTTGCTTCCAAAACAGATGTGGAAGAAGCCTTTATGGCAGGAGCTATGGCGGTAAAATACGCAGTAGAGGGACATACAGACAAAATGGTAGTCTTTGAAAGACAAGAGGGCAAAGACTATAAGATTGAGTATAAGCTTATGGACATATCGCTTGCCGCCAACACAGAAAAAACCGTACCCCTTGAATGGATAACAAAAGAGGGAACGGGACTCACCCAAGATTATATTGATTATGCGCTTCCTCTTATACAAGGTGAAACAAAGGCGCCCTACGAAGACGGATTGCCCAGAATGGCAAAATTGAAAAAGGTATTGGTGAATAAATAGTGTCTGACAAAAAAAAGATATCCTCTGATGAAGTCGTGTCTATGACAGACGAGGACCTCAAAAAAATCAAAAAGAAAAAGCTGACCAAGATTATTGCCATAGTCGTCGCCGCGGTTATTGGGCTGGGCATTATTGGGACAGCCGTTTTTGGCTTTCTGACTATGGACGACGAGAATGGCTTTTTCTATAAAATCATCAAAAGAGGAAATCTTTCAGCACCCAAAAATGTTAGGGTGGACGAGTTTAATCAGCAAAGCGACTATTTAGTTCTTATCAAATGGGATGATGTGGTGAACGCCACGGACTATACCCTGCAAGTCAAATACGAGCTTTATCCCGATGAAATACATTCTTTTACCGTCAAGCTGAACGGAAGATACATTGAAAGGAAAAGGGGAAATCTGTATTTTAGGGTGAGGGCAAACAATCTAAGCGGCGAGGGGAAGTTCAGCGGGTGGAAGCAGTTCTATATAGAGCCCATGAAATTGGAGCTCCCCGAAATCACCATGACACAAGAAGGCGAGAATGTCCATGTGTCATGGACGCCGATAGAATACGCCTACTTGAACGAAACAAGGGGCGTATGGTTTGAAGTGTACGACGGGGGCTATTGGGTGGACGAGGACGAGCCCGAATACTGGGAAAGCACTTATCCTTTTTATACCACCAGAACAGAACACACCTTTCCCATAGCGGCAAGAACGGATGTTTTTACCTTAAGGGTAAGACCTTTGAACTACATAATACTCAATGTCAACCCTCTTCAAATTATTGAAGAACCCCCACAGCTCTTTGACATATACGAAACTCCCGACGAATGGGCGGAAGCCGAAATTGTGATTGAAAAATAGAAAAAGTCAATAATAAGAATAGATGTTAGAAAGAAATGACTTTGAAACTTGCAAGAAAAAGGCAATAAAGAATGAACAAGCGACCCAACATATACCTAAAGTTGTTTTTATCCACCCTACAGCTTAGCGCTTTTACTTTCGGTGGCGGATATGTGATAGTGTCGCTCTTGCAAAAGAAATTCGTTGAAAAGTTCAAATGGATAAGCGAAAAGGAGATGCTGGATATTGTTGCGATATCCCAGTCTTCCCCCGGAGCAATCGCTGTCAATTCTTCAATACTAATAGGATACAGAATGGCAGGCTTTTGGGGTGCCTTAAGCACGCTTTTGGGAACCATATTACCGCCTTTATTGATTATTACGGGCATTTCTTTTTTTTATGAGGCTTTTAGAGACAATCAAATAGTGTCCGCTGTATTCAAGGGAATGCAAGCGGGCATAGCCGCGGTCATTGTGGATGTCGTCTACCGCATGGGCAAAAGGTACTTTGTAGATAAAGATTACCTATCCATAGCTATTATAATATGCGCCTTTTCGCTATCGTTTTTCCTTGAAATAAATGTAATCTTTATTATCCTTGGCGGTATAGCCCTTGGTGTGATAATTTACCTTATAAACCGCAAAAAACAAAAAACAAGCAATAGCAATGGATATGGACATATCGAAAAAGCGGTAGAACAACCCAATAAAGAAAATCCCGATAAAGACCAAACCAGCCAAGATATAGGAAGCACTACCCAAATATCTAAAGACTCTGAAAATTCCAAGGAGGGCGAAGATGATTTATGTTGAACTCTTTTGGAATTTTTTTCAAATAGGAATCTTCACGATAGGGGGCGGATACGCTGCTTTGCCTCTTATACAACATCATATAGTGGACCTCAACAATTATTTAACGATAAGCGAATTTATCGATATCATAACAATTGCAGAGTCCACTCCCGGACCAATAGCGCTGAACGCCGCAACCTTTGTGGGGGTGAGGACAGCAGGGTTCTTAGGCGGTGTTATCTGCACGCTGGGCATAATCCTTCCTTCCCTTATCATAGTACTGATTCTTGGCAAGCTTTATAGCAAATATAGGGGAATGCAAGGTCTTAAGACGGTTCTAAGAATGATGCGCCCCGTCGCAGTAGCTCTTATCAGTGCGGCGGCATTAAGGATAGTACTGCTTGTATTTTTTGAAGGCAGAGTCGCAAAAGCTCAAAACCTTAATTTTATTATTTTGGGTCTTTTCGCTGTTTCGCTCTTCGTACTTAGAAAATTCAAATTAAATCCCATATGGGTTATGCTTGGCAGCGGCATAATAGGCGGAGTAATCTTTTCTCTTATATGATTGAATAGAATTTGAACAATGTCTTTCTAAATTCACCTATAAGTTTTCTTAGAATTTTTTATGATTTTTCTACTATCTTTTTCTATCTTTGTGAGCATTTCATTATTTGATTCTTAACTTACAAGAGTATTTTGAAAAGATGTTATTGCTCCAAAATATAAATCGCCATTTTTATAGTCCAAAATTCACAAAATATGATGTCCTCCCAATTGGTTAAAGGTTCTAACTAATTCAACGAACAATTAGTTAAAGGTTCTAACTAATTCAATAAAGTTAGAGGTTCTAACCAATTAAGAAATAACGGTTAGGGTCTATTTGACAAGAAGATAATTAGTTAGAGGTCCTAACCAAACCAACCAAACAATTAGTTAGAGGTTCTAACTAATTAGGAAATATTAGAGAAACCCTAATAAAATACCCAAAGGTAAAATTTTGTTGCATTTTTTCGGTATATATTGTACTATTAATAGGAATTATTTGAAATTGAGGTATTTTTTATGGCGAATCAGAAAGGACAGCATAGAATAACCTTGCTTAGCAAATTGACTTTTGCTCCCGAGGCGAGAAGCGCTGAGGGCAACCCTCCGATTATTGAGGGAAGGTTCAGATATTTTTGGGATACCTTCAAAAGGAACAACAACTATCTTATGCTGGCCAATCTTTTTCTGTTGATTTTCTTTTTACCGCTTATCGTTGCATTAGTATTGCCGAATGTTTTTGGCGGAATGGAGGGCTTGTCATACTTTTTGAAAAAGACTACCAAACTTCCCTATTACATGTCCAATATTGGTATAGGTATTAGTCAAGGGCAGGATGTATTGGCGGGTAGGCTTGCCATACTTGAGGCGTATCATTTTTATCTTTTGATTTGCGCATGCGCTCTTCCGTTTACCAGCTTTGGGCTTGCGGGAATGTTCCATATCGCCATAAAATTCATTTGGCAGGATTCTTTTATTTATAAGAAAGACAGCTATGGAAACCATGTGCCAAGAATAGTTAAAGAATTTTTTATTGGCGTAAAGAACAATTGGCTGCAGTACTTGATTGTTATGACTGCTTTTGCTTTAATCTTTGCTGGGGTCGCCAGTTCATTCGTGTTCTTTATTAGGCAATATTGGCAGGGGCTTGCGGGGGGAGGCGAATGGGTGCTTATCATTTTTGCGTCTATTATAGCTTTGTTTCCCATATTATTATTAATTTATATGCTTCCCATGATTCCCATGTATAAACTGCCTTTAATAAGCAAATTCAAAAACTCATTTCTGCTGATAATCACCATGCTTGTACCGTCTCTTTTTATTGCCGCTATATCTGCTGTTCCGTTCTTATTGTCAGCGCTTCTGGGCGGATTCTTAAAAGTAATAATTATTGCTTTGATTTTGGTATTCGGAGGCGGTTTCTACTCTGTTATGTGGTGTAACTTTGTTCAGTTCCATGCGGAAAAAATCATAACTCCAGTTTATGAAGCCAATAAAAATAAGGGCAAAAAGAAAAAGAAGAATAAGTAGTTAAAAACGGGTTCAAAGCCCGTTTTTTTTATTTATAAAGATAGGTTTCCTTACAATATGTTAACCAATCAAAGGGTTTTTGAAAAGATTAAGAAAGAAGTCATAGGGCTTTTTTTGAAAAATCAAAAAATAGTAGTAATAAAGCGGGTAAATAAATGGTATCAATTTAAAATCTATGTTGACAAGGTACCCTTATATATATATAATAATAATAGGTTATTTATAATATCTCGCATTGGCTGGGAGGCTTAAATGGGTGTCTTGAAATCAAAAAGGGCAATAAAGCTGTTTTTAATCGTTATTTTAGCTATTTTTAGTATTGGACTGATCGCTGTTTCCTTACCAAAAGCCAAGACAGTCTATGCCGCAGACGGCGACTCCCTTATTGTTTTTATTGACAAAACCGACTTTTTTTATGAAGAATGGAACAAATCATCCTTCAATCCCATAAGTGAAGTTATTTTCAACCCCGGCGAAGACGGCGCCGATCCCGAAATCCTTAGTTCATACTCCATAACTCTTACAAACACCCAAACCCATGCCACATACACCGCAAATGTCACCAACAACAACCCCAGCTGGTCGCAGCTTCCGTCTTATGCGGGCTTTTACAGCGTAAGCGTCACCGCTCGGGGCGTGACCGATACCGATTCCAACGACTTGACATTAAATGCCAAGGTCCTTATGAACATTCGCAGCGGCATGAGCTTATCTTTTCTTTATGAGGGAATTGAATACTATAACCTTTCATCTCAAATAGACATAAAAGATTATATAGAAATCCAAGAATCAAACCATGGGGGGCTTCCTCAGAGTATAGAAAGCTATAATATCGGTTATGAATGGACACACTATTTTGATTCGGTAAGAAGTGCTGGCGATTATCCGATAAGGTTCTTTCTTGTGGATTCGCTATCCCAAGAGATTCCATACATAAAATACAGGACATTAGATCAAGCAAATGACAGCAATTTAATGAATTTTGTGATAAGAAGGCGTGCGCTTTTATTGGATAGGGCGATTTTTGAGGGCGGCAGTTTGATTTCCGGAGCTCTTGCTTTAGAGAACGAAAAGCGCTATGACGGAACGCCGAGCGCCGAAGATTTGGGCAGGCTATACTCTATTGGTCAAGACTTAGATAAGTACGATTATCTAATTGAGAGCACCAAGATTACTTTGGGAGCTGAGCAAGGAGGACTGCTGGCTGAAGATTTGGATGACATGAAAAGCAATAGTTATATTTTCAATGCCGATTGGGTGACATTTACAGATTCCTGCTTTATAAACGAATACGGCAGTCCCGACGGCAGCCTTAGCCCAAAGAACCAATATGGCGAATTCATATACGACAAGTCTATTCTCTTTAGATTCTCTTTGAATGAAAATGTAGTGCCGCAACTTAGAAGCTATTATATCGTGGTATCTGACGGCGAAGGCGGGTATGTAGGCAGCCCTGCCGCGCCTTATGCGGAAATTGTTCTTCCCGAGGCAAGAATTTTGCCGTCCGATGTGACAATCAACATAAATGCCCATACCGCGCAATATGGTTTCAGAATAAATGAGCTGAACTATCAACTGGCGACAAGCCAATCAGGTGTGGGTGCGGGAAGAATAGGGATTATCTATTCGGGGAATCTTATGGGGAAAACCATAGGATTTTATCAACAAGGAAGCGCCGATATACAAATTGATGTCAAAATAGGCAGCGTCTTTAGAGAGGGCATAGACGACCCTATGCTGGTGGATTTTATAGGCAAAAGTATATCCGATACTGAATTAAGGCTAAAGAACTATAACAGATACACCCCCTTGGTTGGATCTTACTATCACTATGTCCATATATACTATCATGGCGAAAAGATAGAAGTTCAAAACTTTGAAGATACATATCTTTGCGGTGAAGTCAATATCATCTTCAAAGCGAATTCTTTAGATGTCACCCCAATACAGCTTAACATTCCTACGGGACTTGAAATAGAACCCACAAAGGTATATGACGGGCTTTTGCAAGCAAACCATTCCGAATACACTTTCGATGACCAATGGATTACTGATATTTACTATATCGATGCCATGCAGATTGAATACGATGCTGCAGATTACTTAAACATTAGAGTAAGACCTGTTTTTAATTCTGCGAATGCGGGCTCGGGAAAGACAATAACCGTATCCTTTGTTATGGAGCTTATCCAGCCCGGCACAAGCGCAGACTACCTTATAAATCAATACCTGCCTCCCTCAAGTTATGAGATTCATGATGCCGTCATACATAAAAAACAAATTAAGTTTAATTTTGATATGACGAATTCTCAAGAGGCGCCCTTGATTCACCCCGAACTATTCCCCGACGGACGGATGTTGATTTTTGAAAAGGCGTTTAAATCCTCTCTTCCCATTATCAGACAGATACTGTTTGATCCCGTTTATGATCCTGAAGGCAATGTGATTATGGAAGAGTACTATATGCTCAAGCCCCAATTGGACGAAATGGGCAATGTAGTATATGATTTTTATGGCAATGTCGTATATATAGAGGATACTACACGAAAATACACCCGTCCCAAAAGCAACTCGAACTTTATTCTTAACGAAAACCCGTATATTGAGGGATACCAGCCCTCAGGCTTTGAATGGGCAAGCGCCATAGACTTGTATTACTATTGCTTTGAAGAATTGTATCCCCCGGGACACGAAAAAGCGGGAAGACAAAAGAGCATTGAAGTCACGCATTTTTATTTTAATCCAAACACAGGCGAATATGAGCTTGTCATTATCAATGAAGCCACACCCGGCGCTGTAAGAAGAGAAATCAACGAATATACACCCCCTGCCGTCAACCCCGGCATCACAATAAACCTTAAGGCTTTTGACTGTGAAAATTATGAATTTGTTCCCGACGACCAATATAGGATAGCCTTTTTGCAGATTAATAAAGAAATCCCTGAATGGGATTTTAGCCCCAACCGCAATGTCACCTATAACGGACGCCGCCATTCCAGTATGTTAGAGGACCAAGACGACGACAGTTATCAAGACTTTTTACAAATAAATCTATATGGTCATCAAGATTGGGAAGAAATAATAGGCGAAAACGGTCTGGGAATCAACATCAATGTTTTGGAATACTGCCCTTATTGGGAATCGCAGACACTACCGATATCTGAATACGGCTATCAAGAACAAATCCGCCTTATTACGCTTGCGGGAAATTATCTGATAGAAGTGTCTTTGCCCGAAACGTCAAATTGTCAAGCATCTCAACCCGAGCTCATATATCTGACCATATCGCCGGCAGTTCTCAATGTGTACCTGAGTCCCTCAAAGAAAGTATTTGGAGAACCAAACCCTCCCGATACCCCCATGCCTTACAAGGAAGACACTCAAGACACTTCCCAATGGGGCTGGCGTATGTATAGCTCAAACTATCAACAGTTCTTCTGTACGGTATTGTATCAAGGCTTTTTGAACCAAGACACTCCCGACAATATGAGCTTTGGCGTATTCGAGCATGTAAAAATTTATTATGGGAATATAGTCGAGACAGAAGAGCACCCCGCTTGGCCAGGAGAATATAGCATATTTGCCATGGACGGTGCGGCTCACAATTATAGCTTTAATCTATCCCCTACATATGATGCGATTTTTACTATTATACCCGTCAAAGCCGTCATACAAGTGACCAAAGAAGAAATAGATGTCATATACGACCCCGATAAGACCGCTTGGGCAATGCAAGAAGAGGGCGAAGAGCCTAATCCGTTGGCGGCTTTTATCTATACGGCCATAGACGATTCCGTGGTACAAAGCGCGGTTGTAGGCTGGTGTCCTATTGACGGAGATTTTGATATATCCCGTCATATCTTTTATAGGAAAAATGAGCTTGGGGAATATATTTTGGACGAAAACGGCGAAAGAATTCCCGAATTCAAACCCGTCATAGTCAAAGTGGGTGGAGAATGGATACCCGATGACAACGAAGAAATAGAAGAGTATGAACAAAAAATAGATGTAAGACCGCCCAAAGATTATTTGAACGCTAAAAATGTGGGACAATATGCCATTATGCTTTACGCAAACCCCAACCCCGACTATTATTACGCGCCTACATCCAAGTTTATTACTTTTAGGATTGGCTATGCTGAGACACAAGTCACCGTAGCCGACGAAACGATTGTTCAAATATATGACGGGAATATCTTTAGGATAAACGGTATAAACAACGACCTGAACAATTTTTCTATCAACAATCCCGAAATAGGGGTATATATCCAAGTCGAAATGAAAAACGCCTTGGGCGAATATGAAATCATCCTAACCAGACGGCTGTTTGATAACAGTATGGACACCAGAATTGTAAACGCTGGTGAATATAGGGTGACTTTCACCTTGGAATACGAACAGGGAGCAATACAGAACTATCATTATGATGAAAATGCCGAATACCTATTGTTTATTGAGATTCTGCCTGCGCAGGTTTCTTTGGAATTCGAGATTGAGCAATTTGTTGAAGAATGGTATTATAACGGCTTGCCGTATGAGGTATTGGACCCTCAAGCCAGTCCGCCCGACGCACAGGGCGTCAGATATATCGCTGTGCCCCATGTGCCCTTGTCGTCTATGATAATTGAAATCTATAAATATCAAGACGACGGCGAAGGCGGTTATATCGAAGGCACTCAGCAGAGGGTCTATACGGGAGCGGTGAACGCCGGATACTATCTCTTTAGAATAAAGGCAAGCGGAGAGGGCACTGAAAACTATACCGATTCAGAATGGGTGGAACAAGTATTCAGAATACAAAAAACCTTGGTATTGGTGGGCATAAGAGGAAAAGAGATTCCGCCCGAAGAACAACACCTATACCCTGATTTAGACAGATATCCGCTTGAAAAAACTTATGGCGACGAAAACCCGCAAGATAAGTTGGAAATCTTTTATGAGGGTTGGCAGAACCAAGAAGATCCCAACAATCCGTCTAAGATTCCCGCAGGGTTTGTTAAGCCCAATATAGAGTGGGGTGAATTAAATAAAGAATCCGAAGTAGACCGCTATTACATAATAGCCAGCGGAACATACGCCGATAACTACGAATTTGCTTATTATGAGGCAAGTTTTTATGTTGTTAGAAAGAATGCCGAAATTTTGGTCAATCCGAATTATACGACTGTCGTATATACGGGAACGGAGCAGCAGAACTCACCTCATTTCATGAATTTGTTAGGTCCTGACCCCTATGAGGGAGAGATACCTTTCGCCTTTTCTATGAATTATAATATCTCCGCAGCAAACTTCCATGTCGTATTGGTCGCAAAAATGGTGTATGACGAGTCAACAGGGGATTATATCCGTGACGAAAGCGTGACCGAATGCGTGGATGTGGGCGAATACATATTCCGAGTAAGCGCAAATCAAACCAAGAACTATACCGCGGCAGAACCAGAAGAGCATGTCTTTGTGGTGCAAAAAGCTATGCTGACGGCAAGGTTAAGAGACGCCCAAATAACCTACGGCGAGCAGTATCCCGCATTTGAATTGACATATGAAGGATACTTGGGCAAGGATATTGTTCCCAATCCTCCGGTATTCAAAATCTATGAGGACGGAAGCACGGAGCATATATCCGGTCATCGGACTTTAGAGGCGCTTCTTAACCTTATGCATCCCGTATTGAATATCCCTCAAAACGCCATAGATTTCAATCCTATGGGATATGAAGTATCGCTGGAGGGCGGAAGCGCGGATAACTATTGGATAAATGTCGACATAACCGCCAATCTTTTTATTGATAAAAAAGAGATTACCGCAAGCGGGGCGGATAGGATAATAAAACCGTATGACCGCACCGTGGAGGCCAATCAGTTCGTTCAGACAAGGCATTATAAGTTTGAGGGCGTCATTCACCACTACCTTAAGGACAGTATGGATGTCGTCTTGTTATCTTCATTCTTTGCGACATTTACCAGTCCTGAAGTCGGCAAGCACAATGTGGTCTTTGAGGAATTGGAAATTGATAATTTGAATTATAGACTTGCCAACGGACGCTTTGAGTGCGAGGGAGAAATCACCAAAATAACTCTCAATATCTCCTTGTTATCTGAAGAATTTGTTTATGACGCTGAGCCCAAAACGCTTACTCCCGTCGTTACGGGACTTGAGGGCGATGTGGTAAATTATACCTTAACATATCGAGGAACGGGCACTACTTCCTATGGTCCAACAGAGCAGCCTCCTACTACTGCAGGAACATACAGGGTCACCGTCACCACAAATGACCCGAACTATGTGAGCAGGAATCTGGAGGCGGATATGATAATCCGAAAGGCTGAAGTCGAAATAAAGATAAACGGCGACCTTGTACAGACATACGGCAGTGTAACGGGCGTTTCGGGCAGGGCGCATGGTCTTAAGGGATATACTCAAACCGTACCTGTGCGGTACTTTGACCAAAACGGTCAAGAAGTAAATATCACCACCGCCGACGCCGGGGTTTATACTGCGAAAGCTATTTATAACGCGACGGCGAACTATCACGCTGCGGAAGAGATAGAATACCTTTCCATAAATCCGGCGACTATACCCGTCACTTTGGAAAAGATGAATGACTATATCTATGACGGCGCTATGAAAAGGGCGACGGCGAGTTATTATGACATAAATGGCATGCCCCAATACGCCGATATAAAATATGCCCTTGTCGAGGACGGCAAAGAGACCTTCATAAATGTGGACAATCAAGGCGGTGTCATAAGCTCAATAGCGCCTAAAAACGCCGGCATATACATTTATTATGCGGTCAGCCCGAGCAAAAATTATCTCTTCAGCGGAAATATAAGCGGTTTGTTTGAGATAACCCCGCGTCCTGTCAATATCATTGTCAATGATATTGTTATTGACCAAGGGGATAGGCCCAGCTATTCGTTCACAATAGAGAATATCCCCGCCGGGCAAAGCATCAACGACTTTGAGACCAAGCCGATAATAAAATATTTTGATTTGGATATAGAACAGTTTGTTGAGGGGTGGCCGGAAACTCCGGGAATTTATAGGATAAGACCTGAGGGGGCAAAAAGCGTAAATTATATCATCAGCTATAGCGAGGGCACTCTTGTGGTCAACGCCGTTAAGCTTGTGGCGAATACATCCTATACCGAAGGGCTTGAACTGCAAGGCTCTTTCAGCCCCGACAGCTCCTTGAATGTCAGGGTCATTCAGAGTGGCTCTTTAAGCAAGGTGAGCGCCACATATAATGTTTTCAAATTGACAAATCAAGATTATAAAAATACAACACTGAGCGAAATTTATCAGATATCCTTAATGCAAGGCACTGTGGAAGACGACAATATAACCGTAAGGTTGTTGTTAAGCGGCGCTTTAAGAGGACAAGACAGCTATAAGATTGCGCATATCAGAGAAGACGGCAGCGTAATGATTATTGAGGACGGCGTAGTAGACGGCGAATACTTAGTGTTCACGGTCAGCGAGCTGGGCAACTTCAGTATCATTGTGGAAGAGGATAAGTCCAAAGATAATATTTGGATATATCTGACTATCGGCATAGCTTTGGCAGCGATATTTATAGCGATTATAATAATAAAGAAAAGAGCTTAAATTATTGAGGTGGCTATGACTTTATTAAGGCAAGACAAACATGTGTTAGCGGTTGGGATAATCGTTCTTATTCTATGTTCAATTCTTTTATTGGGCTGGGGAGGGCTTGTAATGGAAAAAGCTTATGCCCAAACCAAGACTGATGTAATCATTGAACTTGAAGAGGGATACGAGCTGTCATACAAGATGGGCGATTATCTTGCGGACGGTCACCCTGACGCCCAATTATTTGGAGTCTTGAAGATTTCAGACGCTCAAACATTGGCGCCCATAGGCGATATCGACAGTACAGATATTACTATTACAAATCAGACAAGCATACTCAATGCGGGAACCTATCAATTGATTTTTTCAATTGAACATGAAGATTATCAAATTTGGTCTAAACAACCCGTTGTTGAACTCAATATCCAAAAAGCAGAGCTCTCTCCCGAAAGCCATAGGTTTATTGGCATAAATCCCATTAAGACATACGATTCTACAGTGGATATGAAAGGCTATGAAATGATTGTTTTCATAGACGGAAACTATGAAAGCGCCCTTGATTTCTTAGCCCAAAATATTGAGACAGAATATAGTATCTCTTATCAAGACAGCGTTGCTTTTCTTGAAAGCAATACGGCATTTTGCCAAAACGGAGACGCTTATCTTATTATAAGAATAGATTATGAACGGGCTTTAACAAGCTTGTTTTTAAGTCTTGAAAACAATGGTCAAAAAGCCAATGAGGTATTGGACGGCTTTATGGAAAACATTGAGTCGTGGCTAAGCGGAAGTTTTGATTTTGAAATTTTTGTCGCTGAACAAATTAAGAATTTGTACTTTACCGATTTGGGAGAGCTGATAGAGCTTGAGGGGGCGGGGTATGTTTATGGACGTTATCTGACCAAACATGCCGAATCGGAAAAATCATATGAGATTTATTTTGAGGAATTTGTTCACTCCAACTATCAATTTGATGATGATTCCGTTACTGGTCAAGACGGGTTTGTGGACAAGGCTGTTTTGGCACTTCAATTTGCTGAGATAACAGGCACTTATGGAGAGCCTTTGCCGGATTCCTATCAAGTCGATTTCTTAACCCAAGACTTTTTCTATCAGATGACGGGATTGTATCCCGCCCAAGTGGACGGAATTTATTTTACGCTTCCTCATATTGTGCGTGGAACCTATGACTATGCGACCTTTCAAAACCATTTATATTACCATAAACTCCTTACTGATTTCTATCCAAACGACATAAGCGAAGTCACAGAATTCTATAATGACGAAAGATTCGTTATGCCATTTCAGCTTCAAGATATCGGCATTGAGTACCCCGATCCGCTTAATGTGTATCTTTCACTTGATATGATAGCGCAGGGGCGTACCAAATATCCGCTGATGCCTTTGCAAGAAATTGATAATTATAGAATTGTCGACCCCACCAATTTATACAATCCCGAAAATGTCATGGGCCTGAATATCATGCCTCTTTTTTCTCTATTTGCTAAAGATTTGAATATAGACGGGATCGATATAGAATTTCATAAGGAATATAACAGCCTTGCCGACGCTTCGGTGACGGCTCAAGCGAACATCACTGATTTTATCATCGGGCAAGATGCACTTTTTGAACTCATTGTCAAGGCGAAGTTTTTGGCGCCAGATATGAGTGAACAGCCCAATGCCTATAATGACTTATTTATCGGAGACTTGGAAATCGAACTTAAGCCCGTGTATGGTCAAGGCGGTTTTACTGATGACGAGCTTGACTTGATGACCTATAACTATAATATAGTAATTGAGAGCTTTTTGGATAAGTTAAACACATATTCGTTGGATACGGTCTTAGAGGTGTATATAAACTCCTTGGCTGAATGGATTTCTTATGACGAATATTTATCTGACCATAGCGGGGAAGGAATTATTGATTATAGACTTGCGGGCATAAATGAGGATGTAATAAAAATCAATCCTACCCAAATGACTATCTCCCCCGTTCCCAATCAGCAGATGATTTATGGCAACGATATTATGCTGGGATTTGAGTATCTATATCAAAACTTTTATCAAGACAACCCCGAAAGCATATTTAAGGTGTATTATAAATTGGAATATGAAAGCGGAGATTCGGTCTATGAGGGCTTAAACAGCGAGCCCACCCAGCTTTTGCCACAATTCACATATTATTTGATAATCGAGTCTTGGGAAGTTATAGACAGCGAATGGGAGAATTATTTCGGCTTAAACTACAATATTGAGATATCTTCAGACCGTATGCCTTTTGAGGTGATAAAAGGGCAATTGAGCTTTGAGGTTGCGGACGCTGAAAAATTTTATGGGGACTTGGACCCTGAATTTAGTTTCAAGTCTATATCGGGAGCGCGTGACAGCGATATAGATTCTTTAATAAGTCTATTGGCGAGGACGGCGGATACCAGCCTGTTTGAGAATGTGGGAGAGTATATTGAGATTGAGCTGAACACACATCCGTATTATGACTTTGCTCTGGCGGCAAACGGACAGCTTGTTATTTCTAAGAGGACGGTGCTTATCGAGCCTATTGAGTTTGAAGTGGAATACGGTGTGGCGGACTATTATACCAAACAGTTCACCGTCACCAAGGGCTATACCGTGGGCGGTTTTCCCGCTTTTCCAAGTCAGACTTTTGAAATCGATGTCTTGCATAACTGTCTTTTGTACGACTTGAATTGCTCAGATTCTTATTCACACAGCGTTTTGGACGCTCAACTTATCGGAACTCATTCGGAGAATTTGCATGCCGAACTCATAAATGGAGACAATAAGATAAAAATCATACCCAAAGAGATTCAAGCGGACTTGTCTGTTCAAGGCGGCGACAATACGGCGTACTTAAGATTATTAAAGACATACGACAATGAAGCTTTGCGCTTTAGCCTTAAAGACCCTGAATTTGATTATGGTCTGGACTTGATTGGAGAATATGACCCCTTGACGCCTTATCAAAGGGCAGTCAATGCCGCAAATGTGGATATCGAATTGCCTTATGGCGAAAAAATATTCTATGCGGATATTGCAGGCTATCAAGATTTTTCCGAAGAAGACGCTTATCAGACGGTAAGAGTAGGGTATAAGAAGATATTTATTGAATATATAGTGATTGCCTCTAAAATAAGCGGTTTTGCCGAACAAAGACCTGACCAAAATTATATCTTTGTGGTGCCCAGCGAATGCAGGGGAGAAATCACTCAAAGAGATTTCCAAGTGAACACCAAGCCTTTAGGCTCCGAGTCATATATAAAAACATATGATGGCATGCCCTACCGTCTCCCGTTTTCGTCCAGCATGACAGGGCAGGGGCTTTTGAGCGGTCATTATATTCTGCCTTCTTCGTTATGGTTTGAGAGCGTAAGCGCGAGTGTGGGACGCAATATTGCATTGACGGCGGTTACTTCAGAGCTTATTATTTTGGACCAAGATGAACATGATGTGACTGAAAACTATAACTTGGCGACAACCGACTTCAACCAAGCTGATATAGAAAAGAGGATAATAAATGTAAGCATTGAGGGCGGAAATATCCAATACGGCTATGACGGAACAAGGATTTATATCGACTTGTCAAGCGGTATGGTTTATAGGCATATCCCCGACGGCGAAGATACCCCTGTTTTGGAATATTCTTTGATCTTTACTTATAGTTATAACAACTATAATCAAGAGAATTCTCTTGAAACTGTGTTTGTGGAAGACCATATTGTATTTGGTTCATTTATTACCGCACACTCAAACGCCGGAACGAATATCCCATTAAATATTGTTCATGAGGTTATACGCATATTGGACGGTGAAGACATCGATTATGCGGAAAACTATACCTTAGTCTCCACAATAGGGGCAAATGTGCAAAAAAGACCGATTTTAATAGATATCTTCCCGCTTGAAGAGCCCGAATATATCTATGAAACCACATATAACGGCGAAATAGTGATGATTGAGGTCTCTTCTGATTTTGAGCCCTCTATGATAGTGGACGGAAGTCTTGTGGAAGGGCATTCGCTCTGGGGATATAGGGGAACAGCCGATCCCGATGTGCGTTTAATCGATATGCAAGCCGCGCCCAAGGACTTTTCCACAAACTATGATTTGACAGTAACCGACCCTTCGCTCAATAACTTGACGGCGAATTATCAAATAGATTTTGTCAATAGAAAAGCAATAATCTATCCCATAACTTTGACTATTGACATATATAATGACACCAGTTTCCCCAAAGAAAAGCACTATGACGGCATGCCGTTTGATATAGAAGTCACCGACGAAATGGATATTGAAAACAAATTGATTGACGGCGAAAAAATCAGCGGGGGATTGCTCTCCACATGGGACGAGCTTAGCCAAAGCTGGGACGCCAATGTATATACCTTAAATGAATATGGCGAAATTGTATATGACGAATTTGGAGACTATATTCCCAAAGAGTTGAGAATCTTCTTGGATATTTATATTACAAAGGCGGACGGAGCGGACAGTTCAAACAATTATCAAATAGCTTTACAAAACAATTATGTCAAGATTTTGCCTAAGCTTGTGGATATCGTTATGCAAAACCAATACTCCATGCAAGCGGTCTATAAAGGAGAGGTCCACGCTTTTCCGATTACGGATGCTATGGTTACCGAACATAATCAGCCTCTTGTCAACGGCTTGGTGGGTCTGCATACGGTATCGCAAGATTCCCAGCCTTTGCTGGCGTCAGAGATTAACGCAGGAGAAAACATTGAGATAATATACCCTGTCGATCAGATATATATCCAAGACGAAGTGGGAAGTGCGCTGGCAACTCATAACTATTCCTTTAATTACTTAGAGGCTTATATAGATATCCTCAAAAGACCTATTCAAATCGATGTCAGTCTTTCAGAATATGACTTGTTTAAGACATACGATACTTTTGAATATAGAATTGAATTGAACAACAGTATGGACGCCGACAAAGACACCCTTGAAGCGGGTCTTGTCCGTACTGTAGATTTTATGCATAATCTTACGGGAAATGCTTATACACAAGACGAATTTGTAGCAAGCCAAAAACCGCTTCTATATGAAAATGTCAAAATCTTACACAATTCATCTGAAGATGTTACTGATAACTATGATATATCCTTCGCCTATGTCACAGTCGCCATAAATAAAAAGGTCGTGGATATAAACTTAAATGTTGAGCTTGAGGACGGCTGGCTCAAAAAAGTTTATGACGAACAAAAGCTTGAAGTCATACTGACTCCTAATATGCTGACTGGACTTGAAGGAATGGACTATTTGGGGGACGGCAGCTTTGTCAGAACAAATGGGGTTGACTTTGGAATTTATGACATGGGACTGCAAGGTGAAGCACAAATAATAATAAATAGAGAGGGCGTGGAAGGAAACCTTGCATCCAATTATAGCTTCGTATATCCGTTTGACGGCGGAAAGGTGGAGATTCAAAAACGCAATATTACAATAAGCGTACGACATTCGGATTTGTGGCATAGAGATGAATATTTGATAAGCGGTCTTAATGGTATGTATTTTGATAACTATTTTACCGTGGACTTTAGGAATTATTATATTGATTTGTTTGACAATGACACAAACGGTCTGGGGTTTGAGCTGGTGGCGGGACATTTCTTTGCAGACGGAAGCAGAATAACCTCTGACAAAAATGTGGGAGAGCGTATCTTGCTTGAAGACTATCAGAACGCCTTGATATTCAACTCCGCTGAAGATGATGTGACCGACAACTATGACATAAGCTATGAAGATAGCTATTTTGAAATTTATAAGAGAAAGATATTCCTTGATGTCGCCCGAGACCAAACAGGCGACACAAGCGCATATGATGAAAACAATTCTTTCATAAAGCCCTATGATAGGCGTGTGTTTGAGATAGGGCTTCATACTCAAATGTCTATTGAGAAAGAGGAATATCCTTTGATAGTCCAAGGTCACACAATTGTGGGCGGTTCCCTTGTGTCCGAGGATAGTTTTGTATCCAGAAACGCACTTAATGAAGTTATATCAAAACCTTTGATTTGGGGTTCCGATATTGTTATATTGGATAACCAAGGAGAGGTTGTCACGAACAATTATGATATTGATTTTGAAACAACCGAACAGAATTTTGAACAAAGATTTGTAACAATCTTGCCCCAAACAATAGTAATAGATATTTTGAAAGGAGTGCCTCCTCATACAAAACCCTATGACGGTCAGCCTTTCCAACTGACAATAATTAATTCAATGGTAGTTGACTTATACGAAACTGACGGAAAACTGGTCAGTGGTTTTATGGGAGACCTTAACCAAAGCGGAGTGCTTATAAATAGAGATATAATACGCCCCTCAAGCGGTTATCTTATCACACAAACCCCCGATGTTGCTTTTGATGAGGGCAATGTCACGCACAAACCCTTGGTGGTCGGAAAAGATATCGTCATAGAGAATCCCAACCAAGAAGATGTGACGGTAAACTATGATATCCACTATTATCAGAATGTATACAACCTTGGCACATGGTATAATATTGTTGACCGATATCCCGACTATGAGACTCATTTGCCGGTAGCGGTCATTACGCTAAAAGATTTGACTTTGACTTTAATTAATTATTCGCATAGCGACGAATACAAGACGAAAATTCAAAAATATTATGACGGACAGCCTCTTGATATTCTTGTGGGCTTTCAAAACGGCGAAGTACTGTTGGAAGACGGTGCAATCATTAATGACAATCTTTCCGACCTGGTATCTTTGTCTGGGCTTGTTTCGGGTGAATACGCATGTTATAGGCTCTATACCTCGGACGGCAATGTGGCGCAATACAAGAATTGGAATTATCAAGCAGTAGAGATTCTCAACAAAGACGGTGAAAGCAGTCTTACGAACTATAACCTAAGATATCAAAGGGAGAGCTTTGCTCAAATCCGCCCAAGGCAAATCGTCGTGGATGTAAATACAGGCGCAGAAATGCCCAAACATGTATACGATGCTGATTATTACAGAGTGGAACTGACAAACGATATGATTGTCAAGAACGCTGATAATAATAGAGTACTTGATATATTTGACAGTTTGGGGCTTCTGGAGGGGCATAACATTACTTCCGGCATAAGGCGGAGCGAATCGCGGGATGTGGGAATACATAGATTGGTGCCCGACACTTTGATTACAATTTATAACCAATTAGGGCAGGATGTGACCAATCAATATATTATTTTTGACGGACAAAACCAGCTTGTGGAAATTATTCCCGCCCAGCTCATAATAGACCTTGACCACAATCCCGAAATCCAAAGGCAGAAAGTATATGACGGACAGCCGTTTGTTATACCGCTTAATTATCCCAATATCGTCCAAGGGCTAAAGTCACCAGACCACTATGTGGCGCAAGGGCTTATAACCACGCTTGACAAGTCGGCGGGCGAGGACAAGCAAACCGTTTGCGATTTTGAAACGATAATCATTAATCAAGAACAGACGGGAATTCACTTGGATGTGACCAGAAACTATGAGTTTGTATATGTGCCCCGAACACTGACAATTCTTCAAAAGGGCATAAGAATCTTTAATCATAGCCCTTATTATAAGTCTTACAACAATACCACTACCATTAATCTGCAAGAAAAGCATTACAGATTTGGAGAAGGGGACATTATTCCCGGCGATATTGTGAAACTCATAAGCTACAACGCGGAGTTTTCCAGCCCCATGCCGGGCGGAACGGGCGAAACAATCACCGTGTCTGACTGCGTGATAGATAACGAAAACTATTATCTTATAGAAAAATCATTTACTATCACCGGGCACATTGTTGAATATACGCCTCAAGTAAGCGTAGAGGATAACAAACCCATTGAGGGCACTAAAGGCGTGATATTTGTTTATGATTCTTTGCCCAAAACTGCGACCTATACGGTGAGCGGTCTTGACGGCGTCAATGTAAAGCATTCAGTAAAATATCAGGTTTTCGGCGCACCCGAAGGGGAATACATGACATCGTTGCCCACAGAGGCTGGGCTTTACAAAATGATTCTCGAAACTCAGGACGAGGACTATCCATACTGGCAAGGCGATGTAATAATGATACAAATAAACCCCGCGGAGGTCAATATTACTTTCTTAGGCTCCCAAAATCAAATTTATGGCGCTGTGACCGATATCACCGCAAGGGCTCAAGGTGCGGGAGGCTTGAACCAGTCCATACAAATCGATATCGTTCCTAATGCAACGGGATACACATATCCCGAAGCGGGAGAATATACGATACACGCCTCTTTCAATACAGAACTCAACAACCCCAACTATCTGCCCCGAGAAGTGCAAATTCCTTTGACAATCCAAAAAAGGACAATAACGGTAGAGTACGGCGAGAGCGACTTTGTATATGACGGCACATATAAGACCGTCCAAGTCAGCATCAGGAGCGGAGAAATCCTTCCTCAAGACTTGGAGACAGTAACCGACAATAGTCTTATCGTAACTTATTCTCCCCAGTCCGTAAAATCGGCTGGAGAATATCAAATGAATGTGGACATAGACAGCAACAATTATCAAATAACCAATAACAGCCACTCCTTTGTGATAGCAAAAAAAGACCTCATCATAATGGCGCTAATTAATTCTTCAACCCGAGCCATTTTAAACGAAGGGGATAAGTTTGTGGCGACTATTGAGTATAGCGGCTTTGTGTCGGGAGAGAACCGTGAATACCTGCAAAAACCCGCATTTTTGCCCTATGTGCCCAAAACGGCGATTACTGAAATGGAAATTATGCCTTTTGGGGCGGAGAGCCAAAACTATCGATTTGAGTATGTCCCCGCTTACATAACGATAATCCCAAGAAAGGTCAGCGAGATAGAGTCCTCAAACGGTCTTGCCGTTGTATTGGGAGAATTCGGTTCGTATACCACCTTAAATGCGAAATTAATCGAGGCGAATATATCAAATCCTGACTTCTATTTACTAAATGAGAAATTGAAAAACAGCTTCTCCGGCACCGACTTCTTAAGCGAATATAAGGCGGAGCTTGCATACAGGCTTCAGTTGGGCGGGGAAGAGCCGATAGGCAGCACGCAGATAAAGTTAAGGCTGCCTGCAAATATGCAGTCCAAGAAAAATCTTGTAGTGGTTCATTTTGGCGAGGGGGGCAGCTATGAGCTCTTGCCCGCATATCGTGAAGGAGAGTTCTTGGTCTTAAACGCTGACGGCTTAGGCGACTTAGTGATTATGGCGTCCAAGCCCGGACTCAACAGAACGACCACAATACTACTGTTTATTGCTCCTGTGGCTTTGTTCGGACTTGTGCTGTTGTTCTATATGCTCTTTAGGCGAAAATACGACTGACGCCCAGAATTCAGGTAATCTTTGAAAAGGGGAAAGCGTATATACTTTTCCCTTTTAATTTCATCTTAAATTAAGCTTAATTAATCTTGTATATAAAAAAGAATTATGGTAAACTTTATATGTTAATTTTTTTATAAAAGGAGCATTACGAAATGAAACTGTCTAAGGAAAGAATAGAAAAAACCGTTGATTATATTTGTGACGGCATTAAGGATGTGATTGTCAATTTTGGCAAAAGAGACCCCGGCAGCGACGGCGAGAGAAAGGCGCAAGAACATTTTGCCGAAGAGCTTCGCAAATATTCAGACCATGTGACCATAGAAGACTTTAAGGTCAATCCTCATTCTTTCATGGGCTGGATTCCAATAACGGTTACGCTGATACTTATCGCTTATGTAATTTCTTTCTTTATTCCCTTTTTGGCGCTGATTTTAGTAGTAATCGGTGCTATTCCCATGATTTCTCAATTTGTATTGTACAAACAGCTTTTAGACCCGCTTTTTCCCGAAAAAGTGTCCTGCAATGTCATGGCTGTTAAGAAACCCAAAGGCGAAGTCAAAAGAAGAATAGTATTCAATGGTCATACCGACGCTACATGGGAATGGACTTATAACTATAAATATGGCTTTTTGGGATTCACTTTGATGTTTTTGACCTCTATTATTGGAGTAGTGTATTTTGTGGCGTACATAATCACCACTATTATTATTCAAGGAGCGGGAGTTATTTCCATAAACGGAACTCCGCTGATTATGGGGCTGGTATGCCTTGTGTTTGTGCCTTTTTGGATAGGAATGTATTGGTTCTCAAATACCAAAGAAGTTGTTGACGGCGCAAACGACAACCTCACGGCATGCCTTATGTCTATGGCGGTGCTCAAGACTTTGAAAGAGGAAAATATAGAATTTGAGAATACTGAGGTATGCGCACTTTTGACGGGCTCTGAAGAAGCCGGTCTTAGAGGAGCAAAGGCTTTTGCAAAAGCCCATAAGGACGATTTCAACGATTGTGAGACTATCTTCATCCCCATGGAGACCTTAAGGGAGATAGAACACCTGACAATATACACCAAAGACTTGAACGGCTTGGTCAAGGCAGATAAAGATGTAGCGGCGCTTATCAAAAAAGCGGCTCAAAATATAGGCATAGATATTCCTTACGGCACGGTGACTGTGGGATCAACGGACGCGGCAGCGCTTTGTCAAGGGGGTTTGAAAGCTTGCTGTCTTGCGGCGCTTGACCATAATTTGAAAGATTATTACCACACCAGAAGAGACTCCTATGACAACCTTGACAAAGAGTGTTTGGGCGTGGTATATGATATCGTTATGGAAACCCTCGACCTATACGACAAGGAAGGTCTGAGCGGGGTTGCGGAAAAATAATTTCTTAAACTAATTGATAGTTTATTTTCAAAAGATAAATAGATTTTAGGGAGAAGCTATGCTCAAACAAAAAATAAGGAAGTTCTATAAAAGAAGAAAAACGCTGTTTATTGTCTTGTTATGCGTGGTTCTTCTTTTTACATCCGCATTGGGGCTGTTTTTGTCAAGCGGCATTCCCAAAGTTCAGCCCGTTGAGTCATATGACGGCGACAACAGTTACATAACCTTTGATGACAAAACCCGGATTGCCGCCCATAGGGCGGGCAGGGGGATAGCACCCGAAAATACGCTTATGGCGGTTGAAAAATGCCTATCTTCGCCAAACTTCAGAACTGACATACTCGAAATCGACCTTAGAATAACTTCTGACGAAAAGCTTGTGTTGCTGCATGACGATACTTTCGACCGTACAAGCAACGCAAAAGAGCATTTTGGACATCGAAAAGTATATCCTTATGAAAAGACTTATGGAGAGCTTAAAGAGCTTAATTTGGGCGAAAATTTTGAAGACCCCGACGGGAATTTTCCTTATAGGGGTTTGAGGGGAGAGGATATTCCATATAACCTAAAGGTGATTTCATTTTTGGAATTATTAGAGATTTTGAGGTCAGAACCATACAAAAATTATGACATTAAGTACATAATAGAAATAAAAGACAAAGGCGATTTGGGAAGACGGGCGATGGATCTTCTCTATGAAATGTTGGAAGAATATGATATCATAGATAAGACCATTATCGGAACATTCAACCAAAGCGTAATCGACCATATCGACGAGAACTATCCGCTTATCACAAGATCGGCAAGCATGAGCGAGGTCTTGGACTTTTATTTCAGCTGTGTCTTTAATGTGGATATCAGCTCAAAAAACTATAAGTTTAAGGTCTTGCAGATACCTTATAAACAGTTCGGCATAAACTTCGGGAAAAAGAGCATAGTCGACTATGCTCATCATTATGGAATAGCTTTGCAGTATTGGACGGTAAACAAGGAAAGGCACTTGAAACATCTTGTAAATATAGGGGCGGACGCCGTCATAACCGATTTCCCAGATTTAGCATATGAAATTATCAATAGAAAATAGGAGGGCATTATGTTAGATAAATTTAAATTTAAGATTTGGTACAAACTCAATGGACAAAACTTGAGTTCAGAAAAGACCGATTGTGAGCATTATGAGATGAAGTGGAACTATACGAATAACAACAGGCTAACACTCTCAATTCTGCCCAAGACCCCGATAGAGCTTATTAGGACAAGCCTTGTCTATGACTATAAGTATAAGGACTCTTCGAAGGTCTTTGTCAACGGCTATCAGTCATGGTCCACATCCCGCGAATACAGAAAAGGGGATATGCAAAAAGGTCTTATGGGCTTGGCGAAATATTCACCGATAAAGAAAATAGCCGCTCTTTTCGGGGACTATACATTTGTGGAATATCCCAAAAGAGCGGGCGTGTTCCACAGCTTCACATACGGCTATGTAAAGAACGGAGACGAACTTTATTTCATAGGTTCGCTGACCGAAAGACAGGGCTTTACTATCATATGGTATGACATGAACGAAAACACGCTCTCTATTGACAAAGATGTGGAAGGCGTAATCATTGAGAATGAGTATGCGCTGTATGATATCTATACGGCGGAGGGCGGATATAATGAGGTCTTTGACAAGTACTTTATCGCTATGAATATCAAAAAGCCCAAAAAGAAGTTCATGTGCGGTTACACATCTTGGTACAATTATTTTGGAAAAATAACCGAAAAGATAATTCTTAGGGACTTGGAGGGTATGTCCTCTCTTGGCGACAAAGCCGATATATTTCAGATTGATGACGGATATCAGTCGGCGGTGGGGGACTGGACCATTGTCGACAAAGAAAAATTTCCCAGCGGCATGAAATACATCGCCGATAAGATTCACTCAAACGGCTACTTGGCGGGAATATGGCTTGCGCCTTTCAACGCCCAAAGGACTTCCAAAGTTGCCAATGAGCATGTGGATTGGCTGGTCAAAGACAAATCGGGAAAGCCTGCTTTAGGAAACTTTGGATGGGGCGGAGCTTATATCATAGATTTTTATAACAAGGAAGCCGCCGAATATATCAAATCGTTCTTCCATACCGTAGTTAGGGAATGGGGCTATGATATGGTCAAACTGGATTTTCTATACAGCGAATGCCTGCACCCCAGATACAACAAGTCCAGAGGTCAGATTATGTGCGAAGCAATGGATTTCTTGAGAGAATGCGTAGGGGAGGATAAATTCATACTTGGATGCGGAGTGCCCTTAGGTCCGTGTTTTGGCGTCGTAGACTTTTGCAGAATAAGCTGTGATGTGGACTTAAGCTTTATGGATAAGTTCTATATCAAACACGCCAACCAAGAGATAGTCCGTACCAGAATGGCGATAAACAACACAATATTCCGCCGTCACTTAAACGGCAGAGCTTTTGTCAACGACCCCGATGTCTTCTTCTTAAGGGAAAACGATTTAACGGATAAAGACCCGCTTTTCTTGAAAAGAGGCAGGCTTAAGTTCACATGGGAGCAAAAGAAACTTCTTGCAAAAATCAACAATATGTGCGGGAGCGTATTGTTCGTCTCTGACAACATAGGGGATTTTGAAAAGGAACAGCTTGATGTTCTGAAAGATGCGTTTAAGCCTACCAAACTTCAAGTTTTGGATGCCGAATATGTGTCTGAAGATGATATTGTGATAACTTATATGGACAATAAGGAAATGTATAGGCTGGAGTTTAATATCAAAGACGGAAAGAGTAAAACAGTTAAAGTTAAGTAATAAAAAGACTCATTGCCTTTTGATAAAAACATTTTCTTAATGAGAAGTGATATTGCCCTTTAGAGTGGATACGCTCTAAGGGGCATTGTATTTTTGTGATTAGAAAAACATCGAATAATCATAATAAGCCTTAAGTCCATTTAGAGCTTGTCGGTAGCAATATTAAAAGAAATTTTGTCTTTTGGCACATCTTTTGATAAAGAAAAGAGGCTGCCTAATATAAGAAAAAACACCACAAAATCTAACCCACATAATAAACCCAAACCCAATTTAGAGCTTGTTAGCAGCAATAACAAAGGGATTTGTCTTTCGCAAAGGAATATAGTATTCGAATCAAATAAAATCTCCCACAACCAAACCTTAAAATAAAATTTAAGCCCATAAAGAGTCTGTCAGCAGTAACAACAAAGGCAAAAGAATTTGTTAGTGCGTGTTATGGAACGCTTTCAAACGGAAGCGGAACAAAAAACAAATAAACTATAAAAGAGAATGAATTTTCAGCGTGTCAACATATACTAGTTATATGTCGCAAAAATCTATAATTACATTAGCCATTGACAATGACGGCGCCAAACAATATCTGCAAGATAGTTTAGAGTATAGGGGTATTAAATATGTATATGACAGCAATAAATTAAGGGCAAAGTTTGAATTGGAATGCGAAGCCGATGCGGCAAGGGCAATCGCCGCAGAGATAATTTTATACTTTTTCAAATTTGAGGAAATCTATAAACAGCTAAAGAAATGTGCCATAAAAAACATGTGCTTTTATGCCTATATAGGCTCTATACTTAGCATTGACTTTGAACAAGAGAAAGCCCGCTTAATCAAGGATATGCAAAAAATGGGTTCTACCATAAGCGTGGACGGATTTTATAATTTTTGTTCAGAACAGATGAGGAACAATTGGAAAAGCCTTTCCCAGCTTGCTTATAAGCTCTATAACCAATGCGAAAGCGAAGAGGATGTATTCGAATTGACCTCGTTTATGTTGAGTGTGGACGGTGAGGGCTGTTCGATTATTGTTATAGAAAGCTGCCGTCCTGTTAAGATTATGAAAAATAGGGTAAGGGTGCCGCTTCTAAATATCTTTAACAAAGTGGAATTTAATGTTATCGCCACTATCTTAAGCCACCGCCCCACAAATATTATCGTATTGAGACCCGACGAAATGGAGCCCGCCTTAATGGACGCCATACATTCTCTTGGAGAGTAGCCAAGAATTAGAAGAGCTTTTTTGAACTTCCGAAGTCGTTTGACAAGATTTAATATTTTTGCTAACATACATAGAGAACTGTCTATATGAGTGAAGGAATGTAATGCAATACGGATTTGACGAATACGCAATAATTTTTAAGGCGATGAGCGACGAAACACGACTTAAAATATTGGCAATGCTCACAAAGGGCGCAACTTGCGCCTGTCATATTTTAGAGGAATTTCATTTTACACAGCCAACGCTTTCATATCACATGAAACAATTGACCGACAGCGGACTGGTCGTTGCAAATAAAAAGAAAAAGTGGGTTTATTATTCGATAAACAAAGAGCGGATGAACTTATTACATGAATATATATCCAAGCTAATCGAACCAAATACCGAATTATTGTGATGTAGAGAAAAAACTGCAATATAATAGCATTAAGGAATAATAGTTTATAAACATCTTAAAACAAGCAAGGAGGCAAAAATGGCGGATAAGGAAAAAATAAGAGGATATATTAGAACGCAGTACACAAAGGTTGCGAAGCGTGAAGTTCAATCCTGTTGTAGTGGCGGGTGTGGATGCAGTGATACTTCGGCGGATATTGGTGAGATTACAAAGAGACTTGGATATAGCGAACAAGATTTCTACGATGCGCCCTATGAATCAAATATGGGCTTAGGCTGTGGGAATCCTGTGGCGATAGCATCGCTCAAAGAGGGAGAAATTGTACTTGATTTAGGGAGTGGCGGCGGTTTTGATTGCTTTATAGCAAGAAAGAGGGTAGGCGAAACAGGTCATGTTATCGGCGTGGATATGACGCATGATATGATTTCACTTGCAAGAAAAAACGCTGAGAAAAGCGGATACAAAAATGTTGAGTTTCGCTTGGGAGAGATAGAGTATTTGCCCGTTGCCGACAATAGCGTTGATGTAATAATATCAAATTGCGTTATCAATCTTTCGGTCAATAAAGAACAGGTTTTTCGAGAAGCATACAGAGTGTTAAAAGCAGGCGGCAGAGTTTCGTTTTCGGATGTCGTTGCTAAGGCAGAACTGCCCGAAAAAGTTAAAAGTGATTTAGATGCGATTGCAAATTGTATTGGCGGTGCGGAACATACTGACGCTATAAGAAAAATGCTGGAGCAAGCGGGATTTAAAGATATAAAGATAACTCTCAACAATTTAACCTTTAAAGACAACCATAAACAGATCACTGAGTCTTTAGACGACGCTAATCTTGATGACTATGTTGCTTCCGCAATAATAGAGGCAAGAAAGCCAGATTACTGTTGCAGTGGCAAGTGTTGAACAGCAATAAATCAATTATAATAAAACGAGCGACTTTACAAGGTCGCTTTTTTAATACCGAAAAACAAGGAAAATGATACTTAATGGCAATAGAAATCGCAAGGTCGCTTGCTGAGATAGATAGACCAACTACCAACTTTGTCATAAATGTATTGTAAACCTACATTGAACTATTTTTATCTTCTTATGTCTATTGACACCTTTTTCTTTTAATAATATAATAATAATGTATAATAATAATCATTTTAGGTTATTAGGAATAAATATTTAAGTATAGGCAAAGGAGTTCGCCCCGTATGAAGAAAATTAGTGTTGCGTTTATATTAATAGTGGTCTTGACCTTTTCACTTTTGATTATGACATCTTGCGGCGAAAATATCTCCGACTCCGAGGGCATTGAAGTAGTGCTAAGAATGGGAGAGGACGACAAAGGTCAGATAGCCGTTATTAACAGTCAAAGCGAACTCCCCGACCCCCAAAAAGAAGGATATGAATTCAAGGGCTGGTTTTTAGATAAAGATTTTCAGATGCCGTTAAAGAACGATAGCCTTAAGACTATAAAAAAAGACGGGGCGATTGCCCTTTTCGCTCAATTCGAACCAGTTAATTTTAATATTGAATACCAATTAAACGGCGGCGTGAACAATGTACAGAATGTCTTTACATACACTATTCATGACGATATAACCTTATACGAGCCCACAAAGAATGTCGAGGGCTTGGAATACGAGTTCAAAGGCTGGTATGACAATAGGATGTTCACAGGCGAGAAAATCACCCAGATTCCCAGAGGAAGCGTGGGTGATAAGACTTTTTATGCCCTATGGACGCCTTATGATATCGTTTATCATTTGAATGGCGGAGTGAATGATGCCGCCAATCCCTTAGTTTATGACGGCTCCCAAGACATAGTGCTTAACAACCCCGTCAAGGTAGGCTATACTTTTGAGGGCTGGTTTGACAATGCTGAATTTAATGGCGAACCCGTATCAGTCATTCCGGCGGGAAGCTCAAGGGATAGGGAATTTTTTGCCAAATGGACGCTTAGAAGCTATCAGATAACTTATCAGCTGGACGGCGGGCAAAACCATGAAGAAAATCCCCTTTCATATCATATCAATATGAGTGCAGAGCTTTATGAGGCATACAAGCGTGGGTATTTGTTCATGGGTTGGTATGACAACGCCGAACTTCAAGGGGATGAGGTCATATCGATAGAAGAAGGCACCTTTGGCGATATGACCCTATATGCCGCTTGGCAGCCGATAGAATATGAAATAAATTATATACTCTATGGCGGAGAGAATCCTTCGAATCCTTCGTATTATACGATTGAAGACGAGATTATATTAGACCCCGCCATAAGAGCGGGATATGACTTTACGGGCTGGTATGACGCTTTCAACAATCTTGTTGAGAAGATAGAAAGGGGAAGCGACTGGACAGTCACGCTTTATGCAAGGTGGCAGCCGATAGCCTACGGCATAAATTATATCTTGGACGGCGGAGACAATCATTTAGCCAACCCCAATACATATACGGTTGAATCCTCCATACAACTGCGCCCCGCCCAAAAGAACGGCTATATCTTTAAGGGCTGGTATGACAATGCTGACTATGAGGGTGATGAGATAATATCTTTGCCCTTGGCAGAACCCCGTGAAGTAAACCTTTATGCGAAGTTTCTTATAGCATATGAAATATTATATTACTTGAACGGCGGGGAATTTACGGACAGTGTTATTCAGCAATTTACCGAAGAAGATTCTTTTGTGTTGCCCATACCAACAAAAGGCGGGTATGACTTTGAGGGCTGGTATGACAATGCGGACTATGAGGGCGATAAAATCATTGAGATAGAAAGAACTGCTCAAGATATCTTGGTATATGCCAAGTATACACCCATAACCTATGGCGTTACATACCATTATAACGGCGGAGAATTCGTCGAAAATCCTCAAACCTATACGATTGAAGACGATATTGTTTTGAATATTCCCCAAAAAGATGGCTATGACTTCACAGGCTGGTATCTTAACGACGAACTGACGGGGGAGAGCGTCCAAAAGCTTGGCGGACGCATAGGGGACTTGGAGCTTTATGCAGCTTGGAGCCCTGCCGAATACGATATCAATTATGTTGTCAACGGCGATTTCGCGTATTATAATCCCAACCCTCAAACCTATACGATAGAGGACGAGGTTGTGTTCCAAGTACCGTCCATAATAGGGTATCGTTTTGACAAATGGTACGCCGACAGCGAAATGAGCGTTCCCATTGAGCTTATACCTGAGGGAACTACTGGGGATATCACTGTTTATGGGGCTTTTTATAAACTGTATCCCATAACTTACATTATCGAAGAGGGCGGCTTTAATCATCCCGCCAATCCTACCGAATTCACTATCTTAGACGAGATAGAGTTGAACCCCGCATCCAAAAACGGTTATAGGTTTATGGGCTGGTACTCAAACGGCGACTTTGTGGGCGATAAAGTCCAAGTCATAAAAGAAAGGCAAGAGCCCATAACTCTTTATGCCAAGTTTTTAGTTGAGTACAGTATTATTTATAACTACAACCAGCATGAGGGCGGTGAGAATCATCCCGAAAACCCAGCCACTATCGTATCTGAAGAGTCTGTGGTTTTGCATGACCCTGTTAGGAACGGATATTTGTTTTTGGGCTGGTATGACAGTGACCTTTATCTAAATCAAATCACAGTTCTTCCCGAGGGGACTACAAGCAGTGTGGCGGTTTATGCCAAATGGGAAATAATCGTGTATACCATAAATTATGGGCTGGACGGCGGAGAGAATCACTCCATAAACCCCGATACTTATACGGTCAATGATTCGGTCAGCCTCATGTCCCCCACAAAGGACGGATATTTGTTTACGGGCTGGTTTTATGACCAAGAGTTCAGCATTGGACCGATTTCGACGATACCGCGCGGAAGTACGGGAAACATAGATGTCTATGCAAGATTTTTGAAGATTTACTCCATAGAATATGACCCGAACGGCGGCATTAACAGCGAATTCAACCCCATAGCCTATACTGTTGACGACGAGCTGGTTCTCTATCCCGCTGAAAGAACGGGATATGACTTTGTAGGCTGGGAATATAACGGTGAAATAATAGATACGATAAGCGGACTTGCGGGCAATATCCTGCTTAAAGCAGTTTGGGATATCACACACTATGTCATAACCTATAATACTTATGGGGGAACGGTCCTTGACCCCTTGAGCTATACTATTCTGGACGAAATCATTTTCGTAGGTGCGGAAAAAGAGCACTATGTCTTTGACGGCTGGTACTTTGACCCCGACTTTGAGGGGGAAGCCGTTGAAAAAATAGAAGCGGGCAGCGTAGGGGATATTGAGCTATACGCCAAATATTCCTTGTTTGAGTATCCCATAGTCTATCATCTTAACGGCGGAAAGAACAATGAGAACAATCCTCAAACCTATAATATTACCGACGAGATAGTCTTTAGAGCCCCGCAAAAAAATGAATTTAAGTTTTTGGGCTGGTATGAAGAGCCTGAATATGAGAATTTAATAGCGGGTATTGGCGTTGGTTCCTATGGTGAGCTGCATATTTATGCGCGATGGGAAATAAAGACTTACAGCATAATCTACAACTCACTTTTTGACGGCGAGAATCACCCCAACAACCCATCCACTTACACCACCGAAGACGAATTTGAGTTCTTACCTGCCCAAAGGGAAGAGTATATGTTTGGCGGATGGTATCTTGTGGATACCGCAGGAATGAGTGACCAGCAATTAAAAGCCCTGAATATTCATCCCGTCAGTGAAGTCAAGAAAAATACTGTGGGAAATATTATACTTTTCGCAAGGTGGCTTTCTGATACTTACGAAATTGAGTATGTGTTGGAAAGCGGAGCTGTGAACAATCAAAACAACCCATACTCTTACACAAGAGACGATAGGGTGGTCTTTTATCCCGCCACCAAGTCGCAATATACCTTTATTGGGTGGTACGACAACCCCGATTATGTTGGAGAACCTATTTGGGAGCTTCCCAAGGGAACTTTTGGCAATAAGACCTTTTATGCCCGTTTTTCCTTTACATATTATGTGACATATCAGCTCTATGGCGGAACATATGCCCAAGCTGTGGAGACATATACCGTGCTGTCCGACAATATAGAATTGGGAGTGCCGATAAAGCCCGGATTTATATTCAAGGGCTGGTATACCAATTCAAGCTTTACGGGCGATATTCAAACGCATATCATAACATCTGACGCCGAAGACAAAGTATACCATGCAAGATTTTTGCAGGAGTTTGAGATCTTTTATGTGCTTTATTCGGGCTTCAACCATGAGGACAATCCATTGGTCTGCACAGAAGAGGACTCTTTTGAGCTTAAAGATGCATATAGACCAAACTATATCTTTATGGGTTGGTATGAAAGCCCCGCCTTTAGCGGCGAACCCATAACCTATGTACCGTCGGGCGTCAGCCAAAACTTGACTTTTTATGCCAAATTCCTTTTTAGAAACGAATTGAATTATTTCTTGAACGGCGGAGTAAATCATCCTTTGAATCCCTCTTATTTCACCGAAGAAGACGAGATAACCCTGCTTGAGCCCGCAAGAGAGGGATATTCCTTTGAGGGCTGGTATAACAACATCAATTTCATAGGAACGCCAATCACCCAAGTGGGAAGTGATTCGTCTGGAATCAGAAACCTATATGCCAAATGGCAAATTGTTGAATACACGATAACTTATTTCCTTAACGGCGGATACCCGAGCGGGAATCCCAATCCGAATTCATACAATATAGACACCGGCGGAATACAGCTTTTGGACGCCCAAAAGGACTATTACCAATTCGTAGGCTGGTACGATAACGCCGAATTCATGGGACAGAAAATAACAAATATCCCTCCCAACTCCACTGGGGATATGACGCTATATGCCAAATGGCAGCCCATAGTTTATACCATAACCTATATGAATGTTTCGGAGGGCGAAAACCATATCGATAATCCCGACAGCTTTACCGTTGAGAGTCCTGAAATTGTGTTTCAAGCTCCGACCAAGCAAGGCGCAATATTTGAGAATTGGTACAACAACGCAGCTTTTTCCGGTTCGCCGATTACGGCTTTGCCTGCGGGAAGTTCTGGTGACAGGATATACTATGCAAAATGGACCTTTATACCTTATCATATCGTATATCATCTTGACGCCGGAACACAAAATCATCCCGCCAATCCCAATACATATACGGTTGAAGAAATCGTGACGCTGGGCGCGCCTATAAAGGGCTATCACACCTTTTTGGGATGGTACAGAAACCCGGCGTTTACCGGCGATGTTATAGAGACTACTCAGGGCTTAATCGGCAATATAGACCTTTATGCAAGGTTCGCCCCCACCTACTATATAAACTATCATCTAAACGGTGGCATAAACCATTTGGAGAATCCCAATTCTTTCACGGAATTTTCAGATACCATTGTCCTAAAAGACCCGTCAAAAGACTATTATATATTCGATGGGTGGTACGAGCAAAGCGACTTTGGCGAACGCATTTATGATATACCCACGGGAACAAAAACCGACATCCATATTTATGCCAAGTGGCAACCCATAGTTTATAACATAGCTTATCACCTTAACGGCGGAGAGCCTGCCAGCAATCCCGTCACCTATACCTTTGAGACCGACAATATCTTTCTACAAGCCCCAATAAGGGACGGTTATGAGTTCGGAGGCTGGTATTTGAGTCCTGACTTTGAGGGAACACCGATAGCGGCAATTACAATCGGAAGCCATGGTGATATAGAACTGTATGCCCAATGGACTTTGATAGATTATTTGATAAATTACTACAATCTCTTGGACGGTGTAAACAGTCCTCTTAATCCCGCAAGCTATAACGCCCAAACGGGATTGGTGGAACTATACGCTGCGGAAAGGGATGACTATGACTTTATGGGCTGGTATGACAACCAAATGTTTGAGGGAGAGCCCATGGAGCATATTGAGTCCAGCCTTTTGGCGGACATAGATTTATACGCTAAATGGACGCCGACTGAATACCTTATTGTTTATCATCTTTTTGGCGGAACAAACCATATAGATAACCCTGAAACCTATAATGTTGAGAATGTATATGAATTATATAACCCGCAGAGAGAGCACTTTGTCTTTCTCAACTGGTATGCAAATCAATACTTTACCGGAGAGCCGCTTACGCGCATAGAAAATAGAAGCGGTACATTAAACCTATACGCCAAATGGCAGGCGATAGAATTCAATATTGTGTATAACTTTGGGGACGGCAAAAACCATTTGGACAATCCCTTGAAATATACCGTCGAGGACCAAGTGGTCTTAAAGCCCGCAACGAAGGCGAACTATAACTTTATGGGCTGGTACTTGAATCCCGAGTTTGAGGGCGAGCCCATAGCCGTTATTGACGGCTGGGGGGATATCGAACTCTTTGCCAAATTCTTGTTCTCCTATAAAATTACTTATCACCTAAACGGTGGAGAGAATGCTCTCAATCCCTCATCTTACACAGTGGAAGACTATATTATCCTTGAGGACGCCCAAAAACCCTCTCATATCTTTACGGGCTGGTATGATAACCCCGAATTAGAGGGCGAGCCTATAACCGTAATAACAGGCGAGGGAGATATTGAGCTTTATGCGGGATTTGAAAGAGTGTATACGATAACTTATGAGCTTAACGGCGGACAAAATCATCCTGACAACCCTTCATATTTTACTGAAGAAATGGAGATAGAGCTTGGACCCCCAGTTCGCAGCGGTTATATCTTTATGGGTTGGTATTTGAGCCCCGATTTTTCGGGAGAGCCCATAAGAATTATAAGCGGACGGCAAGAAAACTTGACTTTGTACGCTTGGTGGGGAGAATGGGGGCACTATATGAGCTATGGCGAATATCCCCAAACACTGCTTGAAGATGACGCTATAATAGATGCATTAAATAACGGCTTAGGGGATATAACAGAACAAGGTTATTATTCCTATCTCGGCAAAGAATACGCTAAAGTAATCGCCGATAAAAACGTGAATGGATACATTATTGGTCAAACTTATTATTTCATAGTCGAGCCTATAAAATGGCGTATCGTTAACAATGAAAATGGAATATTGACGCTGGTCAGCGACTTAATACTTGATGCCAAGAGTTTTCATAGCGAATATCAGACAGATTGGCAAATCGTGGACGGCAAACTCAACAATTGGGCGGAGAGCGACATACGAGTGTGGCTAAATAGCGAATTTTATAGTCAAGCGTTTTATAGCAATGATTATTATATATTGGAACAAGCCACTTCACAAAGCGACAACCCCATTTATAACATTTCTTCTATGGGCGCGGGCGGAGATAAGGTAAGGCTCTTATCTATTGAGGATGTCACAAATTATGGGTACGGTTTTGTGGAAGATTTATATGCCTTGGACCAAAATAGAGTCGCCAAAAACAGCGACTATGCCTTAATAAACGGTGCCTATGCGGACGGGGATAATAATGGCGCATGGTGGCTGTATACCCCGGGAAGCAACAAGCGGTATACTTCGTTTGTCGGTCCTGACGGCATAGTCTATGCCAATGGAAACAACATGACCTTGTCAAGTTATGGCGTTAGGGCGGCAATCGTTATAGATGCCCGCGGAAGGGATTGAGATTCTTCATTTTATGCCCGAAAAAACCCATTTACTAACAGAAGCGGACTTTGACAACAAAATCCTTCTGTGCTATTATTAATCGTGATTTATTAACTTGGAAACGGAGGATATATGGTTAGATACGACTCAACGGATATTAAGGTTTTAGAAGGACTTGAAGCGGTTAGATTAAGACCCGGCATGTATATCGGCTCAACCGGCGAAAAAGGCCTTCACCATATTCTTTGGGAGATTATCGACAATTCGGTCGACGAAATAGCAAATCAATACGGCAATACTATTGAGGTTATTATCAATAAAGACGGTTCAGCCGTCGTGGAAGATAACGGAAGAGGAATTCCCATAGATATTCATCCCGTTTATAAAGTGACTGGTCTTGAATTGGTGTTCACCAAACTGCATGCGGGCGGAAAGTTCGACAACAGCGAATACGCTTATAGCGGCGGACTTCATGGGGTGGGCGCCAGCGTGACGAATGCACTTTCAGAATGGATGGATGTAGAGGTCTATCGCAATAAGAAAGCCTATAAGATGAGCTTTCATTCCCCTGAAATAAATGGAAAGATTGTTAGCGGGGCGATAAAAACCCCTTTGCAAGAGCTGGGAGCGACTAAAAAGACGGGCACAAAGGTCACCTTCATGCCAGACAAGCGTGTCTTCAAAAAGGCGGAATTTGATGCCGAGACGATAACCAACCGCTTGAGAGAGCTGGCTTTTTTGAACAATTCCATTAAATTTGTGTTCACCGATAAGAGGCAGGAAGATTTTGAGACCGTTGAATTTTATTATGAAAACGGACTTGTGGATTTTATCGATTATGTAAACGAATGTAACGACGCAGCCAAAAATAAAATAATTTTTATTGAGGGCGAAGTCGATAAATTCTTATTAAAAGCAGCTTTCCAGCATACCAAGACCTATTCAGAAAATATTTATTCCTTTGTCAATAACATACCCACAATCGAGGGCGGTTTCCATGAAACAGGCTTTAAAGCTGCCTTGACCAAAACCATGAATGATTTCGCGAGAAAGCATAACTACCTAAAAGCCAAAGACCCAAACCTTTTGGGCGAGGATTATAGAGAGGGTTTGACGGCGGTTATATCAATAAAAATGCAAAATCCCCAATTTGAGGGACAGACCAAGTCCAAATTGGGCAACCCCGAAGTAAAAAATTATGTGGAGAGTATTGTCAACGAAAAGCTGGAAGAGTTTCTTTCGCGTCCGCGTAGTAAGTCAATCGGGGAATTTATTGTCAAGCAGGCTATCGAGGCGGGCAAGGCAAGGGTAGCAGCTCAAAAAGCCAAACAGCAGCAGAGACAGAAAAACGCCATGGTGGGAGCTTCTCTTGTTGGGAAATATGCCGCTTGCACTGGAAAGAACCCCGAACTCAACGAACTTTTTATTGTTGAGGGAGATTCGGCGGGAGGAAGCGCCAAGCAGGGTAGAGATAGGAGGTTTCAAGCTATCCTGCCGCTTAGGGGGAAACCCTTAAACATTATGAAAGTCACAAAGAAAGAGCGGATTTATGAAAACGAGGAAATAAAGACCATAATTGCCGCCATAGGAACTGATACTGAAGAAGATTTTGATATCACAAATTTAAGATATGGCAAAATAATCATACTGTCGGACGCCGACCAAGACGGATTTCATATAAGGTCGCTGCTTTTGTCTATGTTTTATAACCTTACAAGAGAGCTTATCAGAGAGGGAAAGATTTATGTGGGGATGCCGCCGCTGTATAAAATAGAAAAGAAAGGCGTTGTGAAATACGCTTATAGCGACAAGGAGCTTGACGAGATAGTGCAGGAGTTGAAATCAAACTATACGATACAAAGATATAAGGGCTTAGGAGAGATGAACGCTGAACAGCTTTGGGAGACAACCATGAACCCCAAAACAAGGACGCTTGTCAAGGTCAACCTTGACGACGCCAAAGAGGCGGCGAAAATGATAAACACTTTTATGAACGACGACTCACAGACAAGAAAGAATTATATATTCAAGCATGCAAACTTTAATAAGATAGACGAATTTGCGGCTAAGTATGGAGGGTAAATAAATGCGTGCAAAAGATACAGCCACAGAAGAAGTATTTGAAGAAAGAATAATCGAAAGACCTTTGGCAAAGGCGATTCATGACTACATGATGCCATATGCCGAATATATAATACTGGACAGAGCGCTGCCCAGGGTAGAAGACGGACTAAAGCCCGTTCAAAGGCGTATTTTGTATTCCATGTATGAAATGAAGCTTAGACCCGACGGACCTTATAAAAAGTCCGCAAGGGTGGTTGGTGACTGTCTTGGAAAATATCATCCACATGGCGACACTTCTATATATCAAGCTATGGTCAATATGGCTCAAGACTTTTCTATGAGGAATACGCTGGTAAAAGGTCATGGAAACTTCGGCTCAATAGACGGCGACAGAGCCGCTGCTATGAGGTATACCGAAGTAAAGCTTGAACCCTTGGCTTACGAATTGCTTAGAGACCTTGAAAAGGATACCGTCAAGTGGGTCAAAAACTTTGACGATACCTTGGAAGAGCCTGAAGTACTGCCCGGACGCTTCCCCAACCTATTAGTAAACGGGGCTACCGGCATAGCTATTGGACTTTCAACTAAGATTCCACCCCACAACTTGACCGAAGTTATTGAGGGTGCTATTGCGCTTATCGACAATCCCAATATAAGCCTTAATGAGATGATGACCATAATCAAAGGTCCAGATTTCCCCGGCGGAGGATATATAGAACGGGGCAATCTGGAAGAGGTCTATTCAACGGGTAAAGGTCAGATTCCCATGGCGGCAAGACACGATATCGAGGTGGAGAACGGGAAACAGCAAATAGTAATAACCGAACTTCCCTACAATGTTAATAAGGCAGAAATTCAGCAAAAAATACTGAATTTAAGAGATACTTTGACCGCCAAAAAAGGAAAAAGCGAAAACATCCTTGGCGGTATCACCGAGATTTTAGACGAGTCTGACAAGAATGGCATTAGGATAGTAATCAAGCTTAAAAAAGGCGAGGACGCAAAAAAAATCGTTGAGTTTCTCTATGATAAGACTGATTTAAGGTGCAATTTTAATTGCAATATGATAGCTATTGCAGACGGAAAGCCAAGACAAATGGGGCTTATTGAGATACTTCGCTATTATATTAAGCACCAAAAGGAAGTAGTATATAACAGAACAAGATATGACTTAAATATCGCCAAGAAAAGGGAGCATATTCTGGACGGATTTATTCTTGTTCTTCCACATATCGACGAGGTCATAGCTTTGATTAAGAACTCAAATTCACGCACTGAAGCCAAGATAAACCTTAGAAGAAGGTTTGAGCTTTCGGAAAATCAAGCGGACGCCATACTTGACTTAAAGCTTGCCAGCCTTACCAAAATGGAAATCAATAAGCTTGAAAAGGAGCTTGTGGAGATTAAGGCACAAATTAAGAGCTTTGAAAAGATAATCAATTCCGCAAAAGAGCTTTCAAGAGTTGTCAAAAAAGAACTCAATGAAATAAAGGAAAAATACAAGACCAAGAGACTTACTCTTATTGTGGACAATATCAATGACACTATTGTGGACCCATGCGAGGCAGCGCTTTCGCCCGGGAAGTGCGGATATGTGGTCATAGGGGTTGAGGGCGATATAAAGTTTCTCAATCAAAGGCAGTATATGAGCGTGCATAAGGACGCCGAATCTTCGGGATATGACGGGCTTGCCAAGCATATTGCCTTTGTGGACAAAAATCAGACCGCCCTTGTCTTTTCCAATAAGGGGAACTGTTATAAACTCAAAACTGAGGATATACTTGAAAGCAAATGGACGGATAAAGGTCTTCCCATGTCTGAGATGTTTCCAGATGCCGCTATGGACGAAAAAGCTGTCGTCACTATGATAACCGACAACGGTATTGACCCCAAAGACGAGGTCTATATCTTTACCAAAAAAGGAATGGTGAAAAAGAGCCTGTTTGGCGATTATATAGTAAATAAAGACAGCTATCAAGTGGCTATCCTAAAAGAAGACGATGAAGTAATCAATGTAGAAAAGAAATCCGACTTTGCGACGATAATTTTCGTTACACAAAAGGGAATGTGTGTCAATACCAGTATAGACGAATATCCTTTGCAGGGCAGAAAGGCGTCTGGTGTTATTGGTATCAGCCTTAACGAAGGCGACAGCGTTTTATTTGCGGGGCAATGCGAGGGCGAGCCCTCTTTTGAAGAGGGTATAGACCCGCTTGGCGAACTCTTGCTTGTAGCGAACAATAGCTATGCCAAAAGGGTCATTATCTCATATATTGATACTATGAAGAGAAATAGAAAGGGCGTCAAGGTCATTGATTTGGCAAAAACTAAAAAGAGCAGACTTGTTTTCGCAGGCGTGGTTACGGAACCCTATGATTTAGTTTTGGTAGACCAAAATAAAGCTTTCAAGGTAGTCAATTCAGAAGATATTATGATAGAGGCAAGGACCACCAAAGGAAAACCCCAAGTCAAAGACGGGGAAATAACCCTTGCCGTAAGACAGACAGAAGACGATGCCATATATTAATATTATTTTTAGTAAAGTGTCATACAATACTTATGATATTGACAAAGACTTATATTAAATATATAATTAGTTTAATAAATAGAAGGAGCACCATATGAAAAAAACTTTTACTATTCTGTTTTTAATAGCTTTAATCGGCGCTTTGGTATTCACTTTCGCAGCGTGCGACAAAGACCCCGAAGAGCCAAGTATCGATAGATTTGAGATAGAGGACCTTACTCTTACTGAGGGCGACACATTCAAAAAAGAAAATGTAAAAATCACCGCTTACAAGTCAGACGGGGAGACGGCAAGCGTTCAGAACAATTTGGAATTTGATTTATCCGAGCTTGAAGATGTGTTGGACGACGACAACAAGCTTTCAGATGATTCGGCAGGCGAATATACCGTGCCCGTTTATCATTTGGAAGAGTATATCGGCGACCTCAAAGTTATTGTAAAAGTCAGAAGATAGGAAGGGCAAATGTTATTATCAAAGCTTGTTGGAGAAAGAACAAAGGAAAACCCGTCGGATGCGACAATAAGAAGTCACGCTCTCTTGGTTAGAGCAGGATTTATTAAGCTTGTAGCAAACGGCATATGGGCGTTGGCTATGCCCGCCAGAAGAATATGCAAAAAGATAGAGAACATTATTAGAGAAGAAATGGACGCCGTAGAGGGGCAGGAAGTCAGTTTTCCTGTCGTCATGCCAAGGGAATTGTGGGAAGAGTCGGGAAGATACTCTTCTATCGGCGACGAAATGGTCCGTTTCAAAGACCGCAACCAAAAAGACTTGGTGCTTGGTATGACACATGAAGAAGCGGCGGTTTATTTGTGTAGAAATTGGGTGTCCAGCTATCAGCAGCTTCCCTTTATGATTTATCAGCTTCAGACAAAGTTCAGGGATGAGGCACGCTCAAGAGGCGGATTGATACGGGTTAGAGAGTTTGTGATGAAAGACGCCTATTCTTTCCATATGTCCCAAGAGGGCTTGGAAGAATATTATCAAAGGATGTATGACGCTTACAGCCGAATCTTCAAAAGAATAGGCATGAAAAAAGTCGCCGTCGTCAAGTCCGATTCTGGCATGATGGGAGGCAACATCGCTCATGAATATATGCTTTTGACGCCGTCGGGCGAAGATACGATAGTCCTTTGTTCTTCATGCGACTATAAGGCGAATATAGAAATAGCCGCAAGCGTCAGAGAACCGAATAGAGACGATATAAGCTCTGAGCTTGAAGAGGTCTTTACCGCAGATAAAATCCAAATCGACGAGGTGTCGGAGCTATTAAAAGTCCCCGCACACAAGACGATAAAAGCGGTGACCTATGAAAACAGATACAGCGGTGAAATAATTGTGGCTTTCATTAGGGGTGACCTTGAAATAAATGAAGCGAAACTTAAAAAACTTGTTGGAAAGGATATCGTACCTGCAAGCTTACAAGACAGTCAAGACGTATTCGCCGGCAATATAGGTCCTATTGGGCTTACGGACAAGGTCAAGGTCTTTTTTGACACTTCCTTAAAAGAAGCTAACAATATGGTGGGCGGAGCGAACAAGCCCGAATATCATATTACGGGAATAGATGTGTCAAGAGACCTTAAAGGCGTGAGATTTGACGACATCTCCAAAGTTCGGGAAAATGAAAAATGCCCTGTTTGCGGACATGAACTAAACTTAGAAAACGGCATAGAAGTTGGGAATATCTTTCAGTTAGGCGATAAGTACACCAAAGGCATGAATATGACAGTCCTCAACCGTGAGGGAAAGGCACAGCATCCTATTATGGGCTGTTATGGAATCGGTATAGGAAGGGCTTTAAGTTCTGTTGCGGAAGAGTCAAACGACGAATACGGTCTTATATGGCCGATGAGTATCGCACCTTGGCATGTCTATTTGTGCCCCTTAAGGCTTGACGACCCGTTAGTCAAAGAAAACGCCTATAAGCTGTATAGAGAACTGGAAGAACAGGGCGTAGAAGTCTTATTTGATGATAGAGACACTTCTGCTGGCGTGAAATTCTCAGATTGCGACCTTATGGGGATACCCTTAAGGGTTGTGATAAGCCCGCGTTCGCTAAAGAACAACCAAGCAGAGGTTCAGTCCCGAACAAAAGATTTTAATAAGAACATTAACTTGTCAGATGTAACAAGCGAAATAAAGAAAATAATTTCAAATTCTATCCTATAAGGAGGATATTATGAAAAAAGCCGTAATGATAATTATAACGCTATTGCTGATTATGACCTTATTCGCCGCTTGCGACGGTAACGGCAATGAGCCACCGAATAACGAAAATGGCAATAATGGTGGAAATGACAGTTGGAAGCCGATAGAGCGTGAAGATGCCAATGCGATGTTTACCAGACTGTTAAGAGGTGTGAAAGAATCAGTCGATAATATCTCAAAAGGCAAAGTTAATGATATGAATCCTCTCTTTTCCATAGATTCAAGGGCAAAAGTAAAAGTCAATGACTTAACTCTTTGGATGGACTTCAAAATGAATTATAATCTCCAAAATCCGGACGATTTAAGGATGGGCATTGAGGTTCTCAACGAAGAGCAGGATGCCGTGGTCTTGGGAATTTATTTTTATAAAGAATATTTATACATAAAAATGGCGGACGGAGAGGCGGGAGAACTCAAATATCCTTTAGATACATCGATAATTCAGACATTCTTCCCATTAGAAATGAATACCTTTGATATAAAACACTACTCCACCGTTCTCACTTCTTTGATAAGAATAAACGGCGACATCACGGGAAGAACCAGAATGTACGGGCATATCGCTGAATACGAATACCGTTTTGAAGTCAATCTTGCCAACACCCTTGAAAGGCTTGTGTCCACAATGTCTCCGGGCGGAATACTGCAAGAATTTGATTCAGAAACGCTTTCATTGATTATCCAAAGAATAATGGGCGTATCCTTTGAAGACATTTCCAACGGCAATATACCCGAATCCTCGATAATAATCGAATTTTCCTTATCTGACGACAAATTGACATCTTTTAAGGCGGACCTCTTAGTGGATCAGGAAGGAGAAAGCAAGAATGTGCTTTTCGGCGGTGATGTGATAAATATGACCTTTGACCTTGAAAAACTTGTTATCAAAAGAGGTGGAGCGGGGTCAATAGAGAATTTCGTAAGCATTCCTTTCTTTGCCAATAACGAGCATGTATCTTATCCCCTTTATGGCGACCAAAGTTTTGGAATTCAATTAAATATTACCCAAAAGGGCGAGGAAGAAGAGGAAGACCAAGACTATATCATTACTGGAGAGGTCAAACTTGATCTTGAAGAAATAATAAGCAATGAACTGCTGTTCGAAATCAAGGACACTGACGGCAATAAGCTATGGGGAGCTTATATTTACAGAAATATGTTCTATATATATAACTCCACACAGGGTGACTTCCAAAAAGTAATTGAATTCCCCATTGATATAATGGATATCTATGAAAAGATACGCGAAGGGAATATCCAAGAAGACGATACTCCAATTGAGAAAAAAGATGTAATGGAATATGTAGCGTACTTTGTCGGAGCGTTGAGATTCCATGAACAGAAGTTGTCCTTTAGGATAGACAGAGATTTTTATGATATGTTGCTTCCCAATTTCGAGGAATTCTTTACCTATGCAGACGAGGTGCTGGAGGATATAGACCTTATACAAGAGCTTGAAGAGGCAGACTGTTCAGGAATTATAGACTATCTTATGGAGAATACCTTTGAGGTGTATATAGCCTTAAGCGAAGACGCCGAAAGCTTTATATACATCGTGGAAGGGGATATCCAATTCCCTGACGGGGTAGAGGGCATACAAGAAGAAAATGACGATTAAAATTTTTAATCTCAAATGAATGAAAATAGTCGGCAAATCTCTGCCGACTATTTTTTTATAAACCATATCAAGACAAAATGTTTATATCAATAAATCATTCATATCATACTTGCCGCAAGGCTGTTTAACTAAGAAAAGGGCGGCTTTGATACTGCCTCTTGCGAAGATAGTCTTGCTCTCGGCTTCATGGGAGAGCTTGATTATTTCATTATTCATAAAAAATGAAATCTCATGTTTGCCCACAACGCTGCCGCCTCTCACTGCGTGAATGCCCACTTCCTTTTTGGGTCTCTTGCCCACAATGCCTTCTCTTCCATAGATAAATTCGGTTGAGGGAAGTTCTTCATTGACGGTGTTGGCAAGCATAATGGCGGTGCCGCTGGGGGAATCTGCTTTTTGATTGTGGTGAGTTTCCACTATCTCAATATCCGCAATATCGCCGATAGCGCGCGCAGTTTTTTTGACAAGCTGCATAAGTATATTCACGCCAAGAGACATGTTCCCCGATTGGAATATAGGTATTGTCTTTGACGCCTCGTCAATGAGCGCCTGTTCTTCTTCATTAAAGCCGGTAGTCGCCACTACGGCGGGGATTTTGTTCTTTACGGCGTAGGGGATGTAGTCGTATACGGCGTTATGCGAAGAAAAATCAATGATACAATCTATCTTTTTGTCCACTTCCAAGCAGTTCTTATATACGGGTATATCATAAGGATTTTCCAAAAGATACTTGTCCACGCCGCAGCACGGTATCGCTTGTTTTTCTTCTCTTAGGCAATTATAGACGGTTTTGCCCATAGCTCCGCCTATTCCATAGATAAGTATATTCATAAGTATTCTTACTCCTTAATTTGTATGCCGAATTCCTTCATGGTCTTTTTAAGATAGTCCACTTTTTGCATTTTGGTCATGGGAAGTCTCATATAGTCGTCGCAAAGCCCCATGAGGTTAGCAGCTGTTTTTACGGGAATGGGATTGACTTCGCAAAAAAGAGCTTTTACCAACTCCGTCATGTCCAATTGCATTTGAAGAGATTTTTTGATATCGCCCGCAAAGAAAGCCTTTGCCAATTCCGATACATATTCGGGTATGATATTGGATGCAACCGAAATCACGCCTATTCCGCCAACGGCAAAGCAGGGGTGTATCAAGCCGTCCTCTCCGCTCATAAGGTCAATCTTATCGCCGCAAAGTCTTCTTATTTCCATCATCTGGCTGACGCTTCCCGACGCTTCTTTGATTGCCGAAATATTCTTATAGCCTGCAAGACGGCTTACTGTTTCGGGAAGCATATTCAGCCCAGTCCTACCAGGCACATTATAGAGTATAATGGGTATATTTATGCTGTCCGCAATAGCTTTATAGTGCTCAATTAAGCCGTTTTGGGTAGCCTTATTATAGTATGGGGTTACCACAAGTACGCCGTCTGCGCCAAGCTCCTGGGCTTCAATGGAGTAGCCAATGGCGGTGTGGGTGTTGTTGCTCCCCGTTCCCGCAATAACGGGAATTCGTTTGTTTACTTTTTTTATGGCGAATTTCAAAACAGCGGTTCGTTCGGCGTGGGTCATAGTTGTGGGCTCGCCTGTGGTTCCGTTGATAATCAAGGCGTCTACGCCAGCCTTTAACTGCATATCTATAAGTCTATCTAAGGCTTCAAAATCCAGCTTGTCATCTTTGAAAGGCGTGATTAAAGCTGTGCCTACTCCAGTGAAAATACTCATAATTTTTACCTCCTTATTTGCTGTCAGCTTGTATTAGATACTCTAAAATCTGAACGGCATTTGTTGCCGCGCCTTTTCTGATGTTGTCCGCCACCACCCAGATATTGCATCCTGATTCAACAGTATCGTCAAGCCTTATTCTGCCCACAAAGACATCGTCCTTGTCTTCGGCGTAAATGGGCATGGGATACAAGTTCTGCTTGGGGTCATCAATGACAGTGATACCTTTTTGGGCAATAAGGCATTCTCTTATGCCCTCAAGCGTGCAAGGCTTTTTGAACTCGATATTTATGGATTCGCTGTGTCCATGGAATACGGGCACCCTAACCGTCGTGGCTGTGACTTTTATGTTTGAGTCTCCAAGAATCTTTTGAGTCTCAAAAATCATTTTTTGTTCTTCTTTTGTGTAACCGTTGTCAAGAAAAACATCTATATGAGGAAGCACATTGCCATAGATAGGATAGGGGAATTTCTTAAGCTGATCGGGATCGGTTACTCTGTTTTCCAAATCGCTGTATCCCGTCATGCCTGCTCCGCTGACCGCTTGATAAGTGGAATATACTACTCTTTTTATGGTATATTTGTCGTGCAAGGGCTTTAGGGCGACCACAGCTTGAATGGTGGAGCAGTTGGGGTTAGCTATAATGCCTTTGTTCTTTAAGCTGTCTGAAGCGTTGACTTCGGGCACAACAAGGGGGACTTCAGGGTCTGTTCTCCATTGGCTGGAGTTGTCAATAACCACGCATCCATTTTTTACAAATATTGGCGCAAATTCCTTGGAGGTGGCTCCGCCCGCCGAGAATAGGGCAAAATCAAGGTCCTTGCCGACTATGTTCTCTTCTTTCAGCTCTATTATTATATGGTCTTTTCCCAGAAAATTGACAACCTTGCCCGCAGACCTTTTGGAAGCGTATAGATAATAATTTTTTACGGGGAGATTCCTTTCGCTAAGCACCTGCAAGAACTTTGTTCCTACCATTCCAGTAGCTCCTACTATCGCAACATTGTAACTTCTCATATAGCCTCCGTTTTTCTAAATTGTTTATAAAAATAGCGGTATTGTCATAAACACCGCTAAACTCTCAATAAATTGGTTCAGGTATCTGCCGACTAGCGCTTCACCAATTTTGGTGACAGTGTCAGAGGATTTCTCCCAAGACCCCAACACACAGCCTTAACAAGAATCAGCTGAATGTTTCGGCGGTTATGCCCTTTGGGCTTTTTTCGTTCTTGTGACGCTCGGGTCTATCCCGATAAAAAAGCTTACTAATGCTAACCGCTCCTCTATCCGCAGTGTTTGAATAAATAATATCACTCATTCCACTATATGTCAAGGTATTTTATATGGTTACCATAACAAGCTTAAACTCTGCTTTTTGCTTTTTGGTGTGACAATCAAAAAGGGCATTAAGATGTTTTTTTGAAAATTGAAAAAGCATTGAGAAAAGACATATTAAAAGCGTCTATTCTTTAGTTTTGGGCAGAGAGTGAAATAAGCTGTCGAAAGGAAAAAGAATTTGGTAGCTTATTGCGGTATTTGTGTTTGCTTTTTATAGTACGTTCAGATAAATTTAAGGTAAATGTTTGAAACTATAATAGTAAAATAGTAAATTTTTTGAGTAAAATCAAAGTCTTAAAATAAGCTTAAACATTAATTTGACTTTCTTTTACTCTTAATTTACAATATATAGATATGTGAGGAGGAGCCATGGACAATTTTAAGATTAATATGAACAAACAAATCAGCAAAATTATGTCCAATGACACCTTTGCGGTCATGCTTTTTGCACCCGCAGGGACAGGAAAGACAGATTTTTTGACGGAACTGAGCAACCGCTATAAAACTGTATTTTGGTTTAATGCTCTTACTGACAATGTGGAGTCTTTCAGCCTATGCCTCGCCGAAAAGATTTTTAGAAACAACCCCGACATGATGAGGAAGGTAAGACAAATAAGGTATTGCGAATCTTCAATCAACAATGAAATAGTAATTATTACTGCGATACTTCAGTATATTTCCACAATAAAGGGGAATTGCCTTTTGGTCTTTGAGAGAATGGAAAGACTGCCTAAAAACTTCGACTATTCCTTAATCGAAAGGTTAATAAAGCACTGTCCAAAGAATTTGAAGATTGTCATCTCTTCTGACTCATTCATTAATTTTGACTATAACAGATTTGAGCCCATGTATCCAATACTCATAGATGAGAATATACTTGGGCAGAAACCCCCCAGACCCGATTTTGACGCCTACATAGAGGAGTTTGACGACGAGCAAAAGGCTTTTTTGGTGTATGTGGCGGACTTGGACTATTTAGATAAAGATTTTTTGAACACTTTTTATCCGCAAGGCGTGGATATGTTGGAAAGGCTTTGTTGCAAAGAGCGTTTTGTGGCGACAAGGGACATCAAGTTTTATAGAATGAATACGCTTTTAAGGAACTGGCTTTTCAAACAAAAGCAAAGATATTCCGCTCATCTGAAGAAATTTTCAGACATTGACGTTCGCCAAAGGCTGGGGGATTACTTATTAAAAGAAGAAAAATATTATGAAGCCTTTAAGATTTTCCATAAAGCTGGCTTTCTTGATAAGATTGAGACAAGCCTTAAGGGAATCGTTAAGAACAAAAGCCTAAGGCTTGAATTATACAGTTACAGCAAATATTATGAAAATGAAATCTTAGAATGCGTGAAGGATTGCCTATATTATAGGCTCTATCTTGCTTTTTATGCTTATGTGCATAAGAACTATGAGCTATGCTATATGGCGGCGAAAGAGCTTGCAGATGAATTCAAAGAGGACAAGGACGCCCGTCTGTGCTGTCATTCCTTGATGCTTAAGAGCAAAACAAGAATGGGGAAGTTCAAAGAGGCTTATGAGCTTTTGAAAGAGCTTAAGCCGATATATGAACACAACATTTCCGACTATGAGGAAATAGTGAGCCTGATGCCGATAATTTATCGCGAGCTGGATATGCCGATTGACTTCAATGAAGTAAACAAACTTGAGAACACTTTGGACGAGAAGCCCGAAAACAAAGCGGCTTTATGGTATCCCAAAGTAAAACAGGCAATCAGCGAAGCTTATTTTGATACGGGCAACTATAAAAAGGCAATGCAAATAACCAGACGCATAAAAGAAGTCATACCTTTTTATGTCATTCCCCATAAGCTGATTATGTTCTATTACTATTCGGGGGATATTGAATCAGCCTATAATATCGCCAATTCGGCTTTGAGGTTTGCAATTAAACACGATATCACAAGGGACTTGTCCATGTTATATACTGCGCTTGCCAATATCGATATGTTTTATGGCAGAGTCAAGGACGCCCTTGAAAAATTCGACAAGGCAGTATCTTTAGATAAAGAAAACAGCTATACGAAATTCTATAATATCTCACAAAGATGCATGGCGTACGCCAGATACGGCGATATGAATTATGCCAAAGAGGTATCACACATCTATTTGAAATACTGCGAGAAATACGCTCCGCAATATGCGAATATGATGCTTTGTGCGCTTGCTTTCAGCTATTATAAGCTTAAAAACTATGAACAGGCGTATTTTTACGCTACCAAGTGCGTCACCCAATCCAAATCGAGGTCTATATTCTGGCTTAGCGGAATGGCGATAGCCACATCTTATTTGTTGGAGAGAAACGACTTGAAAGACGCTCACAACCTTGTGAAAAACATCCTGAAGTCAAGCTACATATACGGCATGGAAACTATGGTGGCGGACAGCATTGATATTTTTGAGAACCTGCTCAATTTTGCTCACAACAACTATATTGAAACCGAGTATGTGGAAAGGATAAGGGCAATGGTAAAGAAAAAAGAGAGCATGAAGCAAGTCAACCACAACTTACGAATTAGGTTCTTTGGCTCTACCGTCGTTTATTCGGGAAATACAGAAATACAATGGAAGACCAAAAAGGCAAAGGAACTGTTTTTACACTATATACTGGCGGGCAAAGACGGCATTGACAGAAATATAATAATAGAAAATCTTTGGAAAGACTATGTCTATGAGTCTGCCATTAACAACTTAAAGACCACCAACAATATCATTAGAAAGACCTTGGAAAGCAACGATGTGGATTTTGAGCTTAGCTATATCAACAGCAAATATATTCTGCATATCAATAATGTGGTCAACGATTATGACGAATTCCGGAACATGATAGAACTGTATAAGATTGAGGAGAATTTAGAGAATAAAAAGACAATTATGAATAAGCTCATAGACAAATTTAGAGAGGGGTTTGCCGTGGAGATAAAGAATCAAGACTTCAATAGGCATAGAGATTACATATTGCAAGAGATGATTATTATGCTTTTGCAGTTGATATCCGATTTGAAAAAGAAAGAGGACTTTATTGAGGCTAAAAAATATCTGACTTACTTAAAACAAATAGACACCACCAACGACTATAAAAAGCTGACGGAAGAGATAAATTCGCTTTTGTCTTAAAGAGAAACAAGACGGGCGGTATATTAATCGCACTTTTTTTATAAAAGACTTTCTTTTTCGTCTTGGGTAAAGTCTTTTGGAACGACGGCTATCGTCTTATAATTTTTATAATCCACCATTCCCGTCATGCCGCCTTTCTGCCGCTTGACATTTTTTCTTAAGGTATAGTCTACATCCGCTTTGCTGGACGCACGCGCTTGTGAATAATACGCACACAGTTCTGCAGCCCTGACAAGCACTCCTTGGGGCGGGTTGGGGCTTTTTATAACGGCGTGGGCACCGTGGTAGCCCTTAGTGTGCATCCATATATCGTTTGAAGAGGCTATCTCAAAAGTCACATTGTCGTTTTGGATGTTATTTTTGCCTAAATATACGCTTATTCCCTCGATTACTATATGAAACGGTTTGGATGGACGCTCTTTTTGCTTTTTACGGGCAGGTTCTTTGATATTAGAAAGAGCCAAAAGCTCGTTTTGAATTTCCTTATACTCTTCCTTATTGGTAGAATTTTGCAAAGCCGCTTCTATCGATAGGACATATTCCTTTTGTTTCTGGATTTCTTTTAACTGCTGTGCGGCTATTTCTCCACCTTTATTGAGCTTTCGATACTTCTTAAAATATGCTTGAGCGTTTTGGTTGGGGTATAATTTCTTATCAAGCGGAATCTTTACTTTTTTATTGTCATAATAGCTTTCGCATTCCAAAAATTCGTCGCCTTTCTTTATACGGTGGAGATTGGATAAAATCAGCTCACCCCATATCTTATAGGTATGTGAGTCTTTGCTCTCTTCAAGTTTTTTAACACAATCCAAAGCCCTTTTTTCTAATTTGCTCTTTAGCCTTTTCAGCGTCTTTACAAGCTCTTTTGTATCCGCTTGTTTGCGGTTTTCGGCGTTGCGCGTGGTATAGAATATGTCCATGCATTCGTTAAGCGTCTGATAATGAACATATGTTCCTTTTGAGGATATATATGGGGTTATATAAAAGTCTTTTGGCTTATTGTCCTTGTCATATAACAGACAAGGCTTAAAAAGAGAAGTGCCATAGATGTTGAAAAAAGCGTCGATTGCCTCAAAAGGGGATTGGTCTTTTCGGGCTAATATCTCTTTGGCTGTATCTTTAGCGATGCCTCCAATATTTTTCATAAGAAAACTTATGTCGATATCATCATTATTGTCAATAAGTTCTTTCAAGCTTTCCTTGTCGTTAAGGCTAATTTTGTTTTGAGGCGGAGGGGAGTACTTAAGGTTGGGAAGAGTGGGGTTTTGAGATTTTTCAAGAGGCACGCGTTTTATGGCGTCAATTATTGTAAAATCCTCTTTTGTGAGTATAATATTGGAATATCTTCCCATAAGCTCGCAAAGAAGATAAGAGTTTGCTTCGTATCCCAATTCGTTTTTGTTTGAGATAAGAATTTTTACAATACGGTCGTTATTGAGAAGGGAAATATTTTGAATTTTACCTCCCGTCAGCCATTTTCTTAATAGCATGCAAAATTTTGGCGCGCTTAGGGGATTTTGTTTTTTTTGTTTAGTCAATCTGATGTTGGGGAAATTGGCGTTAGCGCTTATTGCCAAAGTATGGCGCTTATTAGCCTTTATCCCAAGAAAAATCTCATCTCGTTCAGGCTGTGAAATTCTCTCTATCTTACCGCCGCCAACCAAAGTTTTTAGTTCTTGAACGGCTGTGTTAAGCGTAATCGCATCTAATGGCATAGCATAATTATACTTTTATTAATCGTTATAGTCAAATTGATTTTCCCTTTGATTAAATTGACATAAAGCCAAAAATAGGTAATAATAATCCTATGGCAAAAGTGAAAAAAATATCCCGCAAAGGAATTTTATATCGAAAAATAAAAAAAGGCGAAGATGTGGTCGCATTTGAGAATAGACCTTTTGAGGATATTTTGGACTATATCTATGCGGATTCAAAAAATACCTTATCCCTTACTTTTATAGATAAAAAAAAGAGGAGAAATACCCTAAAGATAGAGAAAAACGACTTTGAGACTATGGGATTGGAGTTTGACGAATCGATAAGCATCAAGCCTAAGATCTGCCACAATAAGTGTATATTTTGCTTTGTTGACCAATTGCCCAAAGGCATGAGGAATACCCTATATGTAAAGGACGACGACTATCGCTTGTCTTTTGTTAGCGGGAATTATATCACCCTTACGAACTTAACTGACAAGGACATGGAGCGGATAATAAGCTATAAGCTCTCTCCGCTTTATATATCCGTCCATTCCACTGACGAAGACATAAGGAAAAAGATGCTTGGCATAAAAAAAGCTCAACCCATCCTTGATACGATAAAAAAGCTTGTCCAAAACGATATAAAGCTGCATACACAGATTGTGCTTGTTCCGGATGTCAACGATATTTGTCTTGAAAATACGATTGAAGAACTCAAAAATGCCCAAGTAGAGACTGTCGCCGTTGTGCCGGTAGGATTGACAAAGCATAGACAAGGGCTTTTTGATATAAAGAGAGTGGATAAAAAGCTTGCCCGAAAAACGATTGGAATTGTTGAAAGACTATATGACAAGTATCCTTTCTTTTGTTACGCTTCCGACGAGATGTACCAAATAGCCGAACTGCCCGTTAAGGACTATGGGTATTATGGCGGTTTTGAGCAGATAGAAAACGGAGTCGGGCTTATTGCGAAATTTTTATATGAGATAGAGCTTGGTTTGCAAGATGCTCCGAACAGCCTTAATAAAAGCGTTGCGGTACTGACCGGAATGGGCGGACAGGCATCCATGCAAAAAGCAAAAGAAATGATTAAAAAGCGTATAAAAGGATTGGAGATAAACATATACACCATAAAAAACAGATTCTTTGGCGAGAGCGTGACGGTTAGCGGGCTTGTGACGGGGCGGGATATTATAAAAGAGCTTGAAAAAAAGGATGTCCAAGGCGACTATATAATCATTCCTTCGGTTATGCTTAAAGAATTGAAAAAGGTGTTTTTGGACGGTGTAAGCGTGAGACAGCTTGAAAAAAGCTTAAAGAAAAAAATTGTAGTAAGTCCTGTGGACGGGGAATGTTTTGTAAATGCGATAAAAAACGGAGCGAATAAATGGTGAAACCTTTAGTGGCGATTGTGGGAAGACCCAATGTGGGGAAGTCCACATTCTTTAATAGAATAACGGGAAAGAGAATAAGCATAGTCGAAGATACCCCAGGTGTGACAAGGGATAGGGTGTACGCCGACACAGATTGGCGTGGCTGTAATTTCACCGTCGTGGATACCGGCGGTATTGAGATTCACAGCGAGGACGAGATGTGGATGCATATAAAAAAACAAGCGGAAATAGCTGTGGACTTGGCGGATGTCATAGTTTTTATGGCGGACGGCAGACAAGGCATCACGAATGATGACTTCGATGTGGCGAATCTCTTAAGAAAATCCAATAAGCCCATTGTGCTTGCGGTCAATAAATTAGACAACCCCAAATCCCTGAATCATTTTGACTTCTATCAGCTAGGGCTGGGAGACCCTGTCCCCATATCAGCCGAGCAAGGCATAAACATAGGGGATTTATTGGACGAGATAGTAAAACATTTTGATAAATGGCATGATAGTGAAGAGCAAGAGGACGATACGATAAAAATCGCCGTTGTGGGAAAGCCCAACGCCGGAAAGTCATCCCTTGTCAATAAAATTTTAGGATATGACAGAGCCATTGTCACGGATATTGCGGGAACTACGAGAGACGCCATAGACACTCCCTTTAAGGTAGGGGATAAGAACTATGTGATAATAGATACCGCAGGCTTAAGGCGGAAAAGCAAAGTGCTTGACGATGTGGAGTACTATGCCAATATAAGAAGCGTCGACGCCATAAGAAGAGCGGATGTTGTGTGTGTAGTCATAGACGCAAGCCAAGAAATAAGCGAACAAGATGTTCGGATTTGCGGACTGGCGCACGACAGCAAAAAGCCTTCGATTATTGTTATGAACAAATGGGACACCATTGAAAAAGACACATACACCATAAATAAGTATAATGATGAGCTTAAGGAGAAACTTAAGTTTATGGATTATTTTGTGTCGGTATATATTAGCGCACTTACTGGAAAAAGAGTGCCCGTAGTTTTGGAAGAAATCAATAAAGTGTATGAAAGGGCGTACCAGAGAGTGGCGACTGGTATCCTAAACGAGATTATTCATGACGCTATCGCCATGAATGAACCTCCTACAAAAAATGGCAAAAAATTAAAGATTTATTATGCCTCACAAGTGGAAGTGTGTCCTCCGTCTTTTGTCTTGTTTGTCAATGACCCCGCAATCATTCATTTTTCCTATAAGAGATATTTGGAGAACGCTTTAAGAAAAGCCATTGACTTTAGAGGCGTGCCGATAAGGATAATGTTGAGAAACAATAAGGACTATTAAAAAGGAGTGAATATTTATGCGAAAAATAAGCCATGGGGAAGCTTTGGCTCTCTTGCAAAAAGAGCTTGAAAGGTACAATGCATTCAAAAAGATGAACTTAAATTTGGATATGTCAAGGGGAAAGCCTTGCAAGGAACAGCTTGAACTGTCTAATGGAATTTTTGATGTCTTGACCTCAAAGACACAGGACTTTGGCAGTCCCGATTATAGAAATTATGGGCTTTTGGACGGCATCCCCGAAGCCAAAAAGTTCTTCGCCGACCTATGCGAAGTTAGCGAGGACGAAATTATGGTTCTTGGCAACGCCAGCTTGAATATTATGTATGACAATATTCAAAGGGGAATGCAGTTTGGAGTGCTGGATAATCCGCCAATGAACAAGCAAAAAAACCTCAAATGGCTGTGCCCTGTTCCGGGTTATGACAGACATTTCGCTATTACACAGTTGTTTGGCTTTGAGATGATAAACATTCCCATGAAAGAGGGCGGTCCTGATATGGACTTGGTGGAAGAGCTTGTCAAAGACGAAAGCGTAAAAGGAATCTGGTGCGTGCCCAAGTACTCAAATCCGCAAGGCATCGTCTATTCAGATGAGACGGTAAGGAGGTTCGCAAACCTTAAACCAGCGGCAAATGATTTCAGAATCTATTGGGACAACGCCTATATGATACACCATCTTGGCGAGGATACTCCTTTGTTAAATCTTCTTAATGAGGCAAAAAAGGTCAATAATCAAGACATTGTATATATGTTCGGCTCAACTTCTAAGATTACTTTTGCGGGAGGCGGAGTGTCGTATTTTGCCGCCAGTAAAAGGAATATTGACAGCCTTAAGATACCTATGTCTAAACAAAGCATTGGTCCGGATAAATTGAATCAGCTAAGGCATATCCGTTTTTTTAAGGATAAAGAGGGTTTATTAGAACATATGAAAAAGCATGCACAAATCCTTAAGCCCAAGTTTGATACGGTGAACAATATCTTTTCAGAGGAACTTTCGGACTATGCCCGATGGATAAATCCTTCTGGCGGTTATTTCATCAGCTGTGATTTAAGCGAGGGCACGGCGAAAAGGACGATAGAGCTTGCAAATCAAGCGGGAGTCAAGTTCACACCGGCGGGCGCTACATTTCCGTATGGTCTTGACCCAAAGGATTCCAATATCCGTGTAGCCCCCACCATGCCGCCCATAAGTGAGCTGGAAACGGCGATGCGGGTATTCGCATGTTCGGCTAAAATCGCATATTTTGAAAAAGCGGCGTCTTTAATTTAAGATAAGGAATTTTTTTATCTGATAAAAAGAAGGCTCTTACGGGTCTTCTTTTTTTGTTATCAAGCGTCTTTATGAGTTTTTGTGGCGAATAAACTACTTTCTTAAAGCATAAATTTTATTAAATACATTTATGGAGGCTGTATATGGTAAATTTTGATATATACAATGATATAGCGAAGAGAACGGGAGGGGATATTTATTTAGGAGTTGTCGGTCCAGTCAGAACGGGCAAATCCACATTTATAAAAAAGTTTATGGAACTGTTGGTTTTAGACTGCATAGAAGATAAAAACAAGCGGGCAAGAGCCATAGACGAACTTCCCCAATCCGCTGACGGAAAAACTATTATGACAACCGAGCCAAAATTCGTCCCAAATGAGGCGGTCACTTTGATGCTTGACGAGGACATAAAAGCAAATATCAGGCTTATTGACTGTGTGGGATACCTTATCGAAGACGCCATAGGGCATAAAGAAGGGGACAAGGTAAGATTGGTCAGAACCCCTTGGTCGGAAGCGGAGCTTCCTTTTCAGCAAGCGGCGGAATTGGGTACGGAAAAGGTGATAAGAGACCATTCTACGCTGGGCATAGTGGTCACCACAGACGGAAGCATTACGGACATAGGCAGGGCAAAATACGTGGAAGCTGAAGAGAGGGTGGTCAACGAGCTCAAAAATATCGGAAAGCCTTTTGTAATAATCTTAAACAGCGTTCATCCGAACGACAGCGATACCGTCAAGCTAAAAGAGAGCTTGGAAGATAGGTATTCGGTGCCTGTGATAGCAAGCAATGTCAATAAAATAACAAAAGACGAGCTGGCTATGATTATGGCGAATATCTTGCTTGAATTCCCGCTTCGCAGGGTAGATGTAAGACTTCCAAGATGGATGAGAGCTTTGGGCGCGAAGCATAGATTGATTAGGGAAATTCTTGAATTGATGAGCGACGAGCTTCAAAACATTAAGAAAATGCGTGACTATAAGAGGTTTAGGGATGTGTTCGCATCAAATGAGGCATTGCAAAAGGATGTGGATATCATAGTGGACAGTGCCAGCGGTATAGTCAATGTGGGTTGCAAGGCGGTGAATGACTTATATTTCAAAGTGCTCAGTCAAATATGCGGTGACGATGTGGACGACGATTATAAGCTCTTGGCGTATGTCAAAAAGCTGGCAAGCTCTTATCGGGACTATGAGGTCATCCGTGAAGCTATGGAAAAAGTCAAAGAATTCGGATACGGCGTGGTCAATCCTACGATTGAGGATATGCAGCTTGAGGAACCCGAACTTTTAGCAAGGGGAACCCAATTCGGCATTAAGCTTAAAGCTTCCGCACCGTCTTATCATATCATAAGAGTGGATGTGGAGACCGAAATAAGCCCAATAATTGGTTCGCAACAGCAGAGCGAAGACCTTGTGAATTATTTATTGGGAGAGTTTGAAAATAATAAGAAAGGCATATGGGATACAAATATGTTTGGCAAATCTTTGAATTCGCTTGTCAAAGAGGACTTGACAAACAAGCTCAACAGCATGCCCCAAGACGCTCAGAACAAATTGAGAAAGACCATGTGCAGAATAGTAAATGAAGGAAGAGGCGGCGTGCTTTGTATCTTGTTATAGAACATTTTCTTATAATGCGACATATAATATAATTGCTAATAAGGGATAGGACTTAAGCGACTATCCCTTTTTTATAAGAGGAGATATGCTAAAGGAAATCGGTTATAACAGAGAAGCGGTGAGAAAGTACGCAAAACAATGGGCTTTCAAGAGAAATCCCGCCTATTTGGACTTTTCAAACCTTGGCGGAGATTGTACGAATTTCGCCTCCCAATGCATCTTTGCGGGCTGTGAAGTCATGAATTATACGCCGATATACGGTTGGTATTATCAGTCGGCTGACAATAAGTCGCCCTCATGGACGGGCGTGAAATTCCTTTATAATTTCTTGACCTCCAACAAGGGGCAAGGCCCTTATGGCAGAGAGTGTGACATATATGAGGTTAAGACGGGGGATATTGTGCAATTGGGAAGTGTTTCAAGCGGATTTTATCATTCGCCCGTAGTGTGCGGATTTTTTAACGACGAAATTTTGGTCTCAGCACATTCTCTTGATGTCTATAACAGACCTTTGTCGACCTATACTTATGAACTCGTTAGATTTATACATATAGAGGGAGCAAGAATAAAGATTTAGTCCCAGATAGCCTCGCCAAATAGAGCAAGGCTTATTTTTTCCTTTAATTCCTCAATGCCTTGTCCTGTCTTTACGCTTATGGTTATGATATTCTCGGTGTCGGGAAGTGTTTCGGGGGCTTTCAAATCTATCTTGTTAATAACAGTTATGGCGGGGATATTATCCGCCCCTATGGATTTAAGGACATCTTTAACGACATGATATTCCTTTATGAGATTTGGGGAAGCGCCGTCTGCAACAATAAGGATAAGGTCAGCGTACTGCGTCTCTTCAAGAGTGCTTTTGAAAGCGTCTATGAATTCATGAGGAAGTCTGGAAATGAATCCGACGGTGTCCACAAGAATAAACTCTTTTTGCGGTGCAAGCCATAGTCTTCTGCTCACTGGGTCAAGAGTGGCGAAAAGCTTGTTTTCCACCAATACATCGGCTTTGGTAAGCGTATTCATAAGCGTAGACTTTCCGGCGTTTGTGTAGCCGACAATGGAGACGACTTTCGCCATGGACTTTTGTCTTCTCTCCCGCCTAAGTCTTCTTTCACGCGTGATTTTCTCTATTTTTTCTTCTAAATCCCTAATTTCGCGTCTAATTGTCCTTCTGTCAAGTTCCAGTTGCTGTTCACCGCCGCCCCGTCTTGCGCCGCCTCCGCCCGCTCCTCCTCCGCCTTGGCGGGATAGAACAAGCCCTTGTCCCAACACCCTTGGAAGGCTGTGCTTTTTTTGAGCAAGCTCCACTTGCAGTTTTCCCTCATTGGATACGGCGTGCATGGCAAATATCTGCAAAATAAGCTCGGAACGGTCCATGATATCTACTCCCAGTCTGTCTTCAAGGTTTTTGAACTGTCGCGGGGTTAGGTCATTATCGAAAATCACGGTTTTTGCCTCAAGGTTTTGGACAAATTCAGCAAGCTCCTTTAATTTGCCTTTGCCAATATGATAGTTTATGTCGGGATAGTCACGGCGCTGGCTCATTTGGGCAACCACAGTATACCCTGCGGTTTGGGCAAGCAAGGCAAGCTCATCAAGAGGATTTTCTTTGTTAGATTTGGTTACACAAACCAGTATCGCATTTGAATTTTCCATATTCACCTAATTTGTATTATAACAAATAATATTGTTTTGCTCAAAAGAAAAGCTTTACAAATATAGATTAAGTAATTATAATTCTTATATATTCTAAAAAGAGGTGATTATTATGAAAAGAAATATGCAGACAATTATTTGGGGAGTGGCGCTGATACTTATAGGTATCATTATTATTTTGAATATGGCGAATGTCATTCAAGTCAGTCTTTGGAGTTATATCTTTGGGCTTGTGCTAATCTTCGCCGGCATAAGCTCTATTATAAATTCAAAAAAGAATATGTTCGGATATTTCCTTATTCTTTTGGGGCTGTTTATAATTTTAAGAAAGGCGCTGAGCTGGGATTTCAACCTGCTGTATATCATTCCAATAATACTAATTATTGCAGGAATAAGCTTTTTAATAAATGTGGTGTCGTCTGGAAATCACAAGGTGTCGGGGAATGTCTTTGTGGTTTTTTCAGGAAGAGAGGACAATACAGTTCCAGTAGACTATCAGGGCAGTAATATCACTTGTATTTTTGGCGGTTATGGGCTGGACTTAAGAGACCATAAATTCGTCAACGATTTGAGCTTCAATATCTTCACTATGTTCGGGGGAACGGAAATTATTGTGCCTGAGAATGTAAATATCGTGGTCAAGCCCACGGCTATTTTCGGCGGTGTAGGCAATGTTACGAGGAATTCCCAAGACAACGAGTTTACTATCTATGTGAATGCGCTTTGTCTTTTTGGCGGTGTGGAAGTACTCAATTATAAAAAGCAAAGATAATATAAATAAAAGCCTTTTCCTAATGCTGGGAAAAGGCTTTTTTATGAAAAAAGCGTAAACGGGTTCAAACAAGCTCTTTTTTCAATTTTTCGATTATCCTTGCTTCAAGTCGGGATATCTGCACTTGAGAAACGCCAAGTTCCCTTGCGATTTCACTTTGAGTCTTGTCTCTGTAATATCTCAAATAGATTATCTTTTTATCCCGTTCGTCAAGGTTCTTGATAAGGTCTTTGATTATTATCTTATCAATTTCGTCGTCTTGACAGCCTTTTGCGGAGAGGCGATCAATCAGACTCAAGCCGTCCTCGTCGTTTTCGGTATATAACGATACGGGGTATTTCGAACTGTCAAGAGTAAAGACCACATCTTGTTCGCCGATATCAAATTCTTCGGCTATTTCGCTAATTGTGGGGTCTTTTTGGTGTATGTGGCGGTACTCTTCAATAAAAGCGTTTATTTTTTGGCTTTGTGCCTTTATCGAACGGCTGACCTTTATTGCTCCGTCGTCTCGAATAAATCTTTTTATCTCCCCCGCAATCATGGGTACGGCGTATGTGGAGAATCTGACTCCAAAGCTGGTGTCAAAATTGTTTATCGCTTTAATAAGCCCCAAAGTGCCAAGCTGTATCAGGTCGTCATATTCAATTTGCTTGTTCTTATATCGTCTGACAATGCTTTTTATTAAGGGAAGGTTATGATAGAGCAAAAGGGTCTTTGCCTCGTCACTGCCATTCTGAGCTTCTTTGATAAGTTGTAGGGTTTCTTCGTTTTGCAGCATATTATTTTAGCCTTTTTGTCATAGTAACCGTCGTTCCACCGCCTAATTCTGATTGGACATCCAGACTGTCCATAAATGATTTCATGATAGTAAATCCCAATCCGCTTCTCTCGTCGGATTCTTTAGATGTGGTATAAAAATCGGTCAAAGCCTCTTTGACATCGGGAATGCCTTTGCCGTTATCCGATATAGTAACTTTGAGCAGGTCATCCGATAATTCCGCCTCAATAAGAATTTGCCCGTTTGCCATATTTTCATACCCATGTATTATGCAATTTGTGACAGCTTCAGATACGGCGGTTTTTATGTCGTTTATCTTTTCCACGGTAGGGTCGCATGAAACGCAGAACGCCGCCACAACACTTCTTGCAAAGCTCTCATTTTCGGCAATTGCATCGAATTTTAAGCTCATATTGTTATTCATCATTTCACCTCTTGTTCTATTAAAGGAATAATGCTATAAAGTCCGCTGACTCTTAATACCTTATCTATTTGCGGTGACGGACTAAAAAAATATAATTGTTTGTTTTTGTTCTTTAATTTTTTATAAAGCCCCATAATAAGCCCTACGCCTGCGCTGTCCATGAAATCCATGCCTTTCATGTCTAAAACCATTCTTTTGATTTTGGGCATATCTGCATATTTGTTGAGTTGATTTTTTAAGTCGCTTGCTTTATAGTGGTCCAAATCGCCTCTTAACTTGATATATATCGTGCTATTGACTGTTTTTGCGCTTATCAACATAAGAATTTTGTCCTCCGCTAGAAAAACATTATAGAGTATATTTCCAAGCGTATTATTAGAGATGCTTGTTCTTATTGACTTATTTTGTCAAATCGCTGTAATAATGACTGGAGACTTAAGTGAAGCAAAAATTTTATCTAAATTATTGAAAAACATTTGACATAGTTTTGCTTATAATGTATATTATATAAAGTCACTTGGGTATTCCAACGGGGTGTGGCGCAGTTTGGTAGCGCACATGGTTTGGGACCATGGGGTCGGGAGTTCGAATCTCTTCACCCCGACCAGAAAAAAAGCAAGGGCCTTTAGCTCAGTTGGTTAGAGCAATCGGCTCATAACCGATCGGTCCGCGGTTCGAGTCCGTGAAGGCCCACCAAAAGAAAACCTTGCATCTTTATATAAATTTTCAAAAAGTGGTCCGGTAGTTCAGTTGGTTAGAATGCCAGCCTGTCACGCTGGAGGTCGAGGGTTCGAGCCCCTTCCGGATCGCCAAAAACTGCCTTGGTAGCTCAGTTGGTAGAGCAGAGGACTGAAAATCCTCGTGTCGGTGGTTCGATTCCGCCCCAAGGCACCAGCAAGTTTATCTCTGCTGGCTTAGCTCAATTAGGCAGAGCAGCTGATTTGTAATCAGCAGGTTGATGGTTCGATTCCATTAGCCAGCTCCACTTGGAAGGATTCCCGAGCGGCCAAAGGGAGCAGACTGTAAATCTGCCGTCAGCGACTTCGATGGTTCGAATCCATCTCCTTCCACCAAATACGCCCGTTTTCCATATGGAGAATGGGCGTTTTTGCGTTAAAAACATTGGTTTTTTTTGCCATTTTCAGACATCTCCAACCTTGAATACCGCAAACACAGATCGCGTTCTTAGGCATACCAAGATGTATACCAAGATTTCAAACGATTAAAATAAATAAAAACCACCTGTCAAGTCTACAAGAAACAGATCTAAGAATGTTGATAATAGTGCGGTAAAGATAGGAGGAAATATTTATAGAGCATATATCAATGATGATGGCAAATTTGAAATCAAACAGTAGTAGCGGGATGTATATTTAAGCCTCGTATGTTAAAAATAAATATGGAAGTGATATTATGAGAAAAGAAATAGTACAAAAGGAAGAGATATGCTTCCCCAATAAAAGGTACGAGGAAATAAAGTTCGATGGAAAACAAAGAATATCTGAAGACTGTTAGAAAAGAAATGCCCAAGTCCAAGCATGCTTTGACTATGGTTCGGGCGTTTTTGACTGGGGGGTTGATATGCGTGATAGGGCAGGCGATTTTTGATACATTGAAGTACTTCATGCCCCTTGTTGTGGAGGAAATGATTCATCAATATACCATAACTATTCTTATCTTAATAACTGGCATTCTTACGGGCATAGGCGTGTATGACAAAATCGGGAAGTTTGGCGGCGCAGGGTCTATTATCCCAATTACGGGATTTGCCAATTCCGTTGTCGCCCCCGCCATAGAGCATAAGAGAGAGGGCTATATTTTGGGACTGTGTGCCAATATGTTCACAATAGCCGGTCCGGTCATAGTCTTAGGCATTGCGGCTTCGGTTATTGTAGGGATTTTGGCTATGATATTTCCGGGGTTGTTTTTGAGATAATGAGAAACCAGACCATTTACTTCAAAAATAATGATGTGGGTATTTTGGAGACGGCTACGATTGCAGGACCTAAAGAGGGTGAAGGTCCTTTGGGGAGGTATTTTCATAATGTCCTAAAAGACGACTTGCTTAAACAAAAGAGCTATGAAAAAGCCGAAACCAAAATTCATATATCTGTTATAAAAAACATTCTCAATAAGACCAAGCTTACGCCCCGTGATATCGACTGTGTGTTCGCTGGGGATATTCTTGATGAAATGATAGTATCAAGCTTCGCCATGAGGGAATTTGACATTCCCTTTATCGGTGTCTATAACGCTTGTGCAAGCTTTGGGGAGGCTTTGATAAACGCTTCTTGCATGCTGGATTCGGGGTATATGAACAGAGTCATTTGTTCCACCTCAAGCCATTTTTCAACGGCGGAAAGACAATATAGATTTCCCTTAGAGCTGGGCAACCAAAGGACTCCGCTTTCACAATGGACAGTCACGGGTGCGGGATGTACCTTGCTTGAAAAAAATAAAAACCTGCCCGTAAAAATAACATGTGCGACCATTGGCAAAGTTGTGGATTTCGGAGTTAGGGATGTAAACGATATGGGGGCGGCAATGACTCCCGCCGCTATGGATACTCTTATTACGCATTTTGAAAATACGAAAAGAAAGCCCGATTATTATGACATGATACTGACGGGTGATTTGGGAGACGCCGCTTCAAGACTTTTGAAAAAGCTGATAAAGAGACAGGGTTATGACTTGGATGAAAATTATAACGACTGCGGCGTGCTGATTTATAATAGGGAAGCCCAGCAAGTGGGGCAAGGCGGCAGTGGAACAGCTTGCTCTAACCTTGTCTTTAATGCCTATATCTATGACAAAATGCTGCAAGGGGATTTGAAGAGAGTGCTTCTTGTGCCTACGGGGGCGCTGATTAGCAAAACTTCTACCCTTCAAGGCGAAACAATGCCGGGGATCGCCCATGCTATTTGTTTGGAGGCGGTATGAATATATTTTTGTTGTATTTGCAGGTTTTTGTGGTGGGGGGGACATTCTGTCTGATAGGGCAGATTCTTATTAATACGACCAAGCTCACATCTGCAAGGATACTTGTAATATTTTTGCTTTTGGGCGTGGTTTTGGAAGCGGCAAGGCTCTATCAGCCCATAAAGGAATTTGGTCAAGCGGGGGCAACCGTCCCGATAATCGGGTTCGGCGCTAATCTTGCAAGAGGGGCTATCAAAGGCGCTTTGGAAAGAGGTTTTATTGGAGCGATGACCGGCGGAGTGCAATCGGCGGCGGCAGGGCTTGCGGGGGTTATTGCCATAGGCTTTGCTGTAGCGGTATTCTCTAAGGCAAGGACAAAAAAATAGCGTTGAACCACAGTTGATAATCGCTTGCCGATAATGTATAATAATCCTATGAAAAAATTGTTGACAAAAGCCGATTGCGTGCTTATAAAAAATCCATCCAATCTCTTTTATTTCTCCAAATACCAAAACCAAGACGCCATAATTATATTTTGCGGGAATAAGAAGTACTATCTCACCGATTTAAGATACCTTGACGAAGCCGAAGAAGTTTTGACTGGTTTTGAAATAGTAGACATAAAGCGAGATGGTATTGGAACGATAAAGGATATACTTGAAAAGAATAAATGTAAAACTCTGGGCATAGAAGACGATATACCTTTGAGTTTTTATAATCAATTGTGTAATAATTTAGATTTTATAGAGCTTAAAGACATAAGCGGAGAAATAAGAAGTATACGGGCAATAAAGAACGATGAAGAACTTGAAAAAATCTCCGTAGCCCAAAAAATAACGGATAAGACCTTTATTGATTTGCTTGGCTATATTAAAGAGGGCGTTACAGAAAGGGAGCTTAAGCATATTTTGGAAGACTTGATTTATAAAAACGGCGGGGAAGATACAGCATTTGATACGATTGTCGCCTTTGGGGCTCATACCGCAAGACCGCATGCCCATATCACAGACCAAAAGCTCAGGAAAAATCAGCTGATAAAGCTGGACTTTGGCGCAAAATATCAAGGGTACTGTTCGGATATGACAAGAACAATAGCTTTTGGCGCGCCCGATAATGAGCAAAAAGAAATTTATCAAACCGTTCTCTCCGCCCAGATGACAGCTTTAGAATACGCAAAGACGGGAATGGCGGCGAAAGATTTATATCACAAGGCAAACGAATATTTTATTGAAAAAGGTTTGGAAAAGTACTTTTTGCATTCATTGGGGCACGGCGTGGGGGTGAATGTGCATGAAACGCCAACCATTTCGCCAAAAAGCCAAGATATTCTAAAAGAAAACATGGCGATAACCATTGAGCCTGGGCTATATATCGCAAAAAAATTTGGCGTGAGAATAGAAGATATGATAGTATTTAAGAAAGAACGGGTTATTAACTTGACAAATAGTCAAAAAGAATTGATAATTATTTAGTAAAAATTATTTTTGGAGGACAGTATGGGATTTATTACTGCGGGAGATTTTAAGAAAGGTATTACTTTTGTTATGGACGACACCGTTCAAGTCATTGTTGATTTTCAGCATGTCAAGCCGGGGAAAGGCGCTGCTTTTGTAAGGACAAAGATAAAGAATATAATGACAGGCGGCATTATCGAAAAAACCTTTAATCCAAACGAGAAATTTGAGACGGCTCATATCGAGAGAAAGAAGATGGAATATAGCTATAACGACGGCGACTTGTATTACTTCATGGACCAAGAAACCTATGATATGGTACCCATATCCAAGGATATGGTAGACGAAGCCTTGAAGTTCATAAAAGAAAACATGGTTTGTGAAATCGCTTTCTTTAGAGGCATTCCCTTTTCGGTCACTCCCGAAAACTTTGTGGAACTGGAAGTTGTCGACTGCGAGCCCGGCATACCCGGAGCCACCGCTCAACCCGGCACAAAGCAAGCCACCTTGGAGACGGGATTCACTCTGCAAGTGCCTTTATTCGTAAACAAGGGTGACAAAATTAGAGTGGACACCAGAAGCGGAGAATACATGTCGAGGATTTAGTCTTTTTGCCAAAATCATAAATACATAAGCCCTTAACTATATTATATAGTTAAGGGTTTTTTTATGGAAAAACTGCTGGGCGACAAGCTGTGCCAAAGGCTATATTCTTTTGTTGACAAGTCCTGTCTGACGGAGATTAGGATAAGGTTGGGAAAGGAAATTGTGCTGAAGAATATCAGGGGAAAGGTTTTGACGGGCATAATCGCGGACGAAAAGCTCTTGACGAATATTATGGACATCGCCACAAACTTTTCAATGTATTCTTATGAGGACGAGTTGAAAAGGGGGTTTGTATATTATAAGGACGGCATAAGAATAGGCGTGGGCGGTCAAGCCTCAATCAGGGACGAGGGCATGGGCGCTTTCAAAAAAATATCGTCCTTGTGCATACGCATACCTCATGAGATAAAGGGATGCAGTGAGAAAGTAAAGTTTCTTTATGAAAATTATAACAATACTTTGATAGTGGCTCCGCCGGGGTGCGGAAAGACCACTTTGATAAGAGACCTCACAAGAGTTCTTGCAAGAAGCCATGATGTACTGGTTATCGACGAGAGATACGAGTTCGGGGGGCTTTCGGGAAAGCTGGATATCGGAAAGATGTCCGACCTTATTCAGGGCGTGCCCAAACATCTTTGCTTTGAGGGTGCGATAAGGGCGCTTAGTCCTGAAATCATAGTGTGCGATGAGATATTCGGGCAAAGAGACGCCGAAGTGGTGAAAAAGACCGTAGGAGCAGGGGTGAAAATCCTTGCCGGGATACATTCGGATAGCTTTGAGAATGTGGAAAAGCTGGGGCTGAGGTTTGAGTGCTATTTTGATAATTTTATTGTACTTTCGTCTAATCCGCAGGTAGGAAGCATAAAATCAATAATAAGGAAATAAGTAAATGAATCTATTGGCGGGAGTCCTTATTTTTGTCGCATGCGTTTATAGCGGGCTGGGTATTGACAATTATTATAAGAGCAAAGTCACGGCATTAAAGGAATTTCTGTCATTTATTAATTTTACTTTATCCGAAATCAGCTTCTTAAAAACTAACATACTTGAGCTTATAAAAAAATACGACCGACTGTATCCCTCAAAATTGAGCAAAGCTTTGGTTACGATAGAAAATCCCGTAGCGGTGGAAGCTGAAGAAGTAAACATTTATTCCTTAAATGAAAGAGAAAAGTCCTTGATACTTTGCTTTATTCGGGATATCACAAGACTGAACACAGCAGGGCATAAGGCATATATAGAGGACTATAAACATAAAGTCAATAAAATAACAAGCGAAGTCCAAAAACAACGTGACACAAAAGGCAATCTTGCCAAAAAGCTTGCTCCGCTTCTGGGACTTGGCATAATGATTGTAATAATGTAGGAGAAAAAGCTTAAATGAGTATTGATATTATTTTTAGGATAGCCGGAGTGGGCTTAATCACCGCAGTAATAAATAATATCCTTGAAAAGAGCGAAAAGAAAGAAATCGCCACTTTGGTCACATTGGCGGGATTGGTTATTGTGCTATTAATGGTCATAGAGATGATAGGGGGCTTGTTTGATACCCTGAGAGCCATATTCCGACTTTATTAACAAAAATATGGATATCTTTAAGTACATAGCCATAGGTTTCATCGGTATGGTAATGGTGGTCACCGTTAAGAATATCAAGCCCGAGTATTCTATATATATTGCGCTTGCCACCGGCGTAATAATTCTTATTTCCTTATCTGAAACCATTATGGAAGCGGTGAATACATTTTCTCAGATAGCGGACAAGTCTGGTCTTTCAACGGGCGTTTTCAACGCCATATTGAGAATAATAGGAATCGGCTACATAACCGAATATTCGGCTTCTCTTTGCGAGGACAACGACTGTTCAAGCATTGCCAAAAAAATTCAATTCGCAGGAAAGGTAGCGATTTTTGTTATGGCAATGCCAATATTGTCTGGGATTATTGATATTGTGGGCGGTCTGTTATGAAAAAAAGGCTTGCCTATATCTTACTTCTTATATTATCGATAATTTCTTTTCTTACCACAAACCTACAACCTACGGCATACGCTAACAAAGAAAAAGAAGAACAGAATATCGAAGACGAAGTTGATAAGAGATTAAACGACTTAAATTTGAACGAGTTTGAAAAGTTTTTTAACGAACTGCAAAACGAGAGCCTGAAGACCTTTGGAAGAAGCGTAAAGCAGATGATTTCAGATGTCATATACAACAAACAGCCTTTTAATATGGCGACGATTTATGACAGCTTGCTGAAAGCTTTTTTTAATCAGCTTGTAAAAACCGCGCCCATGGTTATGACAATCCTTATCATAGCCATACTCTTGGGGGTTTTTAAGGGGTTGAGTTCGGGCTTTTCCAAGGCTCAAACCCAAAAGATGATTTATATCGCATGTTATGGTGCGATACTATCCATACTTTCTATCGCTTTGGGTTCAATAGTCGTGGATGTCAAAAACACCATTAATGATATGGATACGCTTATGGGAATAGTCTTTCCCATACTTATTACTCTTACGGCGGCTTTGGGCGGAGCGGGGAGCGTCGCTGTATATCAGCCTATGATGGCGGTCTTGACGACGGTAATCTTGAAGATAATCAATATTTTCATAATGCCTTTGTTTATGGCGAGTGTTATATTCGGTATGGTGGGAAACCTTAGCAGTAATGTAAAGCTTGAAAAATTGACAGCCGCCACAAAATCTATTGCGGAATGGAGTTTGGGCATAATTTTCAGCTTGTTTGTGGCTGTCTTGACGGCGCAGGGAGTGACGGGAGCGGCGTTTGACAGCGTCAGCGTGAAATCTGCCAAATTCGCCCTTTCAAGTTATGTGCCCATTCTTGGCGGATACTTATCCGAGGGCTTTGACCTTGTCATGGCAAGCTGTGTCTTAATAAAAAATGCGCTTGGCTTGTGTAGCATAATTATTTTAATGTTTATCGTCTTTGTGCCAGTAATAAAAATATTGGTGCTTATGTTCTCATTAAGGCTTGCTGCAGCGATTATCGAGCCGATATCGGATGAAAAGATTGCTTCGCTTCTCTATACTACATCAAAAAATCTGGTCACTTTGATAGTCATACTCTTGGGTTTTGCTTTTATGTTTTTTGTAATGGTCATGCTGATAATTCTGACATGCAACTTCGGGGTGATTTAATGGAAAAGTGGATTATGTCAATCGTGGGGGTGGTCATCCTTACGGCGCTATTCGAACTCTTTATGGTGGAGGGCGAGACTAAAAAATATATTAAAGGAATACTCAGCGTAATAGTAATAATAGTCATCATATCCCCCTTGCCCAACCTTTTGAAAAAAGACTATTCGGCGGATGTCTTTAATCAAGAGATATATGATGAAAGGGTTTATAAAAAAGATGACGGCTTCTTATATAGATTGGCAAGAGCCAAGTATGACGAGGCGGAGACCAGCTTGGTTCATGTCCTGAAAGAAAAGGGGCTAGACAACGTTGAAATAACGATAAATATTCACTTAAACGGTGATATTGTGGAAATTTCGAATGTCGTGGTATCTATTGAAAATGCTGTCATATCAGAAAACCTAAAGAATATAAATATTAATGAAATGATTTGCGATACGGTAGCACAGGCGGTTCAAATACCCCGCCATAAAGTAATAATCTATGGCGAAATTTATTGAAAAGCTAAAAGCGTTGTACGCCAAGCTTAAGAAAATAAAAAATATAGAGATAATAATCGCCGTGGTGTTTATTGCCTTAGCGCTGATACTGTATTCGGCACTTACTTCGCCGAAAAAACCTGCCAAAGAAAACGATGTCTATGACAAGCAAAGGGACATGATAGAAGAAATGGAATCAGATCTTTGCCGCATACTCTCACAGATAAGCGGAGCGGGGAGGGTGGAGGTCATGATAACATACAGCGGTTCGGTGGAAAAGCTTATAGCCAATACCAAAAGCACGCATGTCAACACTACCAACAATAACGGCAGCATAACGACATCCACTTCTACTGTTACCGAAACGCCGATACTTGTATCAGGAGACGGCTCTTCAAAACCTTATGTACTCAAAGAGATAATGCCGACTGTTACCGGCGTTGTGGTAGTATCAGAAGGCGCAAGAGACCCCAGAGTCAGATTGGAAATATTGAGAGCCGTGCAGACTTTGTTAAATATCAGCGCAAACAATATAGAAGTTTTTGCGATGAAATAAATAAAAAAAATGATTGGAGGCAATTTTATGAAGACCAACAAAAAGAAAATAATAGTATTAATATCGCTTGTGGTGCTGCTGGTGGCGACGGGCGTCTTGAACTACTTTCTAAATCTTAACAACGCTCCCAAGGATGATGACGATATCGTAGCGCCTACTTTCTTCGCTTCATACAGAGAAGACAGAGAGACGACAAGAGCCGAAGAAATCCTATACCTTGACAGCATTATTACATCAGCGGAAGCAGATGAAGAGACCATAGCCCAAGCACAGCAAAAGAAACTCGCTCTTTGCGACATTATGGAAACTGAACTTATACTGGAGGGGCTAATAAAGGCAAAGGGTTTTGAGGACTGTGTGGTGACCATAAGCACCGAAAATGTCAATGTGGTGGTTAAAAAAGAGGAATTGACACAAGAACAGGCAGCTCAGATACTGCATATAATCGTGTCTGAAACCGATTTTGAGTCTCCCAATGTCATTTTGATACCTTACGCTTAAAGAAAAAATTAAATAATAAATGAAACTAAAAAAGCCATGGGGGAGTCCTCTATGGCTTTAAGTGCTTTTATTCCAATTCGTCCAATGTCTTTTCAAAGCCTTGTATGAAATGCTCTAAAAAATAATCAATCTCAAGCATATCCATTTGTTTAAGGTCTTCAAAGATTGTTTTCTTTGCCTTTACGAATTCGGAATTGCCAAACTTTATCTCCTCAATACACTTTATGTACGCCGCCAGTTTATCGGCGGCTTTTACTATCTTTTCGACAAAAGGGCCGGGGGTTATTAGGATTTTCTCAAACTGTGCTTGAAAAACCTCCGGGAGCATCTTGATAAGCTTTTTGTTGGCAATCTCTTCAAGGTTCTTGTAGGCACTGTTGATATCGGCGTTGAAATACTTTATGGGTGTGGGCAAGTCTCCAGTGATGACTTCGCTTGCTTCGTGATATACGGCGTAGATAACAACATCGCCGACATTAACATTCCCGCCATAAATGGTGTTATGGATGACGGCGAGCATATGGGCAAGCTGTGCCACCTGTTCGCTGTGCTCCATGATGTTTTCTTTCATGGCGGAGCGCATAAGGCTCCACCTTTCTATGTACTTCATTCTATTCAAGTATGCGAAAAAGTTGTAATTTTTCATAGAATGATTATAACACAAGAAGATTATTTTGAAAAGTTAAAAAAAGAGATATTTTTGGTTCATTTAATTGTAAAATGCAGTTTTCTTAATGTATAATCTTAAAAAAGGATTTATGAGTTGCGATAACTGGAAAAAGAATGTAATTGTCTTTTTAGCAAGCCAAAACATATCCCTTATTGGCTCTATCCTTGTACAATATGCCATAAGCTGGTATATAGTCTTACAGACACAGTCAGGCTTAATGGTGTCTATTTCCATACTATGCGGTTTTCTTCCTACCTTTTTGGTATCTCCTTTTGCTGGCGTATGGGCAGACCGTTTTAATAAAAAAATGATTATCGTCATAGCAGACAGCGCAATAGCCCTATCAACGCTATTGCTTGCAGTGATATTTATGCTGGGACTGGGCGAGATTTGGCTTCTATTTATAGTGTCGATAATCAGGTCCTTGGGCGGAGGGGTGCAGACGCCGACAATAAACGCTTTAATACCGCATATCATCCCGTCGGATAAACTCATGAAAATCAACGGCGCAAACAACAGTCTTCAGTCCATAGTCTCTCTTGTCAGCCCAATGCTTAGCGGTGTACTTTTGAGCGTATCAACAATAGAATATATACTTTTTATAGATGTGTTTACGGCGCTGGTCGCGGTCACGCTTCTTATCTGCTTTGTAAAAACCGATTTTGAAAAGAGCGAGGAAAAACAAAAAGTCCGTTATTTCCATGATTTAATAGAGGGCATAAAGTATATCCTAAGCCACAAATTCATAAGGATTTTTTTCATATACAGCGCCTTATTCTTTTTGCTTAGCAGTCCTCTTATGTTCTTGACGCCTCTGCAAGTCGCCAGAAGTTTCGGGGAAGAGGTGTGGCGGCTTACGACTATCGAAGTGGCATTCTCTTTGGGTATGATACTTGGCGGAGTTTTGATAACTTTGTGGGGCGGTTTCAAAAGAAAAATGCACACCGCAGTTATGGCAAGTTTCTTTGTTGCGGCGTCTACTTTAGCTTTGGGTATCGTGCCGTCCTTTTGGCTGTATTCGGGCATAATGGTTGTTATCGGAGTTGCCATTCCCGTATTCAGCACCCCAATTATGGTATTATTACAGAAAAATATTGAGCCTACCTATATGGGCAGGGTTTTCGGCGTGTTGAGTATGCTTACAAGCCTAATAACGCCGTTGTCCATGCTGGGATACGGACCTTTGGCGGATTATGTTAAGATAGAATGGATTTTGATTGTGACCGGGGTTTTACTGATAGCTTTTTGTTTTGCTATGGTCGGCAATAAGACAATAATGACATTTGAAAAGAAAGGTCAGGAAAGCCCATTAAACGATTCCTTAACTTAAAAATATTTATATAGAAAGGTTATCTATCGATAAGGTTTAGAATTATTGGTATAGCTGTTGAATGTTGTCTCCCATAAGCAAGGCAAGCACAGCTTTTTGGGCGTGGAGACGGTTTTCCGCCTCGTCGAACACAACGCTCATTTCTCCGTCTAAAATATCTTCCGTCACCTCTTCGCCTCTATGTGCGGGCAGACAGTGCATTGTTATGGCGTCGGGCTTTGCCATTCTATATATATCCATATTCAGCTGATAGGGCATAAGAGCCATTTCTTTTTCCTTAGTTTTTTGTTGACCCATGCTGAAAAACACATCGGTATACAACACATCACTATCTTTGACGCCTTCGGGGATATTGTCAGTGACCGTTATGTCCCCGCCCAAGTCCAGACAATACTTTGTAATCTCAGGGTTGGGCCGATAGCCTTTTGGACACACGGCGGCAAACTTGATTCCCAGCTTGGCGCTTATTATCATAAGGCTGTGGGCAACATTATTGCCGTCGCCAAGATAAGCGATTTTTACTCCAGATATCTTTCTTTTATGTTCATAAAGGGTAAGGATGTCCGCAAGCGCCTGACATGGATGATAGTCATCAGTAAGCCCGTTGATTACGGGGATTGAACCATGCTTGGCAAGCGCCTCTGCGTCACTTTGCAAAAAGGTCCTTATCATAATTCCGCTAAGACCCATACGGCTTATTACTTTGGCGGTATCCTCTATCGTTTCGCTTCTGCCCAGTTGAATATCGTTTGTGGATAGGAAAAGGGAGTCTCCGCCCAGCTGTTTCATCCCCATAAAAAACGATACCCTTGTCCTTGTGGAGGACTTGGCAAAAATCATAGCCAAAATCTTGCCTTTAAGTATTTCATGCTTGATGCCTTGCTTGTACTCTTTTTTTAATTTGAGCGCAAGGTGCAGTATCTCATAAATCTCTTCCTTTGAATAGTCTTTTAATGTCAATAGGTGTTTGTTGTTCAATTTTCCTTTTGGGACATAATTTTCAAATTTCATTTTCCGCCTCTCTTCTTACGCCGTATTTGTTTAATGGCAGTATATCTTCCTTGCTTATGCCTGTAAATGCGAAAATCACGGCGTTGGCTGTGTCTAAGCTTGTGATACATGGGATATTAAATTCCATAGCCGTTCTTCTCACCCTAAAGCCGGGTCTAAGTTTATCTTTTCCAATAGTCGCCGTCGTGATAAACATATCTATGTCGTTTTTTTCCCTAAGTCTTTTGATTAAGTCGGCTTTTTTGACAAGCTGACAGTTTAGGTTGTTCTTTTGAAAATATTCATAGGTCTTATCGGTGGCGAGTATTTTATAATTTCTTCTAATAAGCGCTCTGGCTATCTGCAAACCCTCCGTCTTGTCACGATCGGCAAGCGAAAACAGCACATTCCCGATAGGGGGCATGACAATACCGCTTGCTGTAAGCGATTTTTTAAGCGCCGCCTTATAATTGGTATCCGTCGCCATGACTTCGCCGGTGGACTTCATTTCAGGGGATAGGGATATATCGACAGTTCTCAATTTAGAGAAGCTAAATACAGGGGTTTTGACAGTAATATAAGGCGAGGGGGGCACTAATCCCGTCTTATAGCCAAGCTCTTCAAGCGTTCTTCCAAGCATAACTTGAGTCGCCAAGTTGACCATAGGTATGGCGGTGACTTTGGTAAGTATCGGGACAGTTCGGCTGGCTCTGGGATTGACTTCTATCACATAGATATTCATATCTCTGTCAAGCACAAATTGTATGTTGAAAAGTCCTTTAATATTCAGTTCTCTTCCAAGCTTAATGGTATAGTCTATTATTTTTTCCTTGACTTTTGTCAAGAGGTTTTGGGTAGGGTATACCGAAATGCTGTCACCGCTATGAACGCCCGCTCTTTCAATATGTTCCATAATTCCGGGAATGACCACCGTTTCTCCGTCCGAAATGGCGTCCACTTCAAGCTCTTTGCCGACAATGTACTTATCAATCAATATGGCGTGTTCGTTTTCCAGAGCTATTGCCATATCCATATATTCATTTAGGTGCTGTTCATTATGAACGATTTCCATAGCTCTTCCGCCCAAAACATAGCTTGGTCTGACTAAGACGGGGTATCCTAATTCTTTCGCGACCTTTCGGGCGTCTTCTTTATTAAAAACGGTTTGCCCAAGGGGCATAGCGATGTCAAGCTTGTTCAAAACCTCAATAAACCTGTCACGGCTTTCCGCACGGTCTATGTCGTCCGCCGTTGTTCCAAGCACATTGACTCCAGCGTCCGAGAGTCTTTTTGCCAAGTTGATAGCCGTCTGACCGCCAAATTGCACAATAACGCCATAGGGGTTTTCTCTTTCTATGATATCCATGACGCATTCAAAGCTTAAAGGCTCAAAAAAGAGCTTGTCGCTGGTGTCGAAGTCTGTGGATACGGTTTCGGGATTGCTGTTTATGATAATCGATTCCACGCCCATTTGCTTAAGTGCCTTTACCGAATGGACGCTGCAATAGTCAAACTCTATGCCCTGACCTATGCGGATAGGACCGCTTCCAAGCACAATGACTTTCTTCTTATCGGATACCTTTAATTCGTCATATTTTTCATAGCATGAATAATAATACGGCGTGACGGCGTCGAATTCGCCTGCGCAGGTGTCCACCATTTTGAAAGCGGGTCTTATGCCGAAAGCCTTTCTTTTCTTAACGATTATGGACTTGTCACAGCCTATGAGATTGGCGATATAGGCGTCTCCAAAACCAAGATATTTGGAATATCTCATCAAATCTTCGTCAAGTTCGTCCGCTGTTATAGCCTTAAGCTTTTTGGCTGTGTCCACGATATTCTTTAGTTTGCCCAAAAAGAACCTGTCGATTTTGGTCATTCCGTATATGCTGTCAATGCTGAAGCCCCGCCACATCGCCTCGCTGATAACAAATATCCTTTCGTCGTCGGGTGTGGTCATGGATCGGATAAGCTCTTCATCGGTGAATTTTTTTATGGATTCCATCCCAATTTGATAATTGAGCTTGATATCCAAGGAGTCTATTGCTTTCAAAAGGCTTTCTTCAAAGCATCTTCCTATCGCCATAACTTCGCCTGTGGCTTTCATCTGCGTTCCCAAGAGTCTATCCGCAGTGTTGAACTTGTCAAAGGGCCATCTGGGAACCTTGGTGACCACATAGTCAAGAGAGGGCTCAAAAAATGAATAGGTCGAACCTGTGACATTGTTTTTTATCTCATCAAGAGTAAAGCCGACGGCGATTTTGGCGGCTATGCGTGCTATGGGATAGCCCGTCGCCTTGCTGGCAAGCGCAGAAGAACGGCTGACACGGGGGTTTACTTCAATGACCACATACTCATAGCTTTCGGGATTGAGCGCAAACTGTACATTGCATCCGCCCTCAATGTTCAAGGCTTTTATTATTTTTATGGAGGCGGACCTTAACATCTTGTATTCCTTGTCGGAAAGAGTCTGGCTGGGTGCGACTACTATGCTGTCGCCTGTATGAATTCCGACGGGGTCGAAGTTCTCCATATTGCATACCACGATACAGTTATCCGCCTTGTCTCTTATGACCTCGTATTCTATTTCTTTCCAGCCTGCCACAGACTGTTCCAAGATAACTTGTTTTATTATGCTGTTTTTTAAGCCTTTGAGTACAATTTCATTAAATTCATCTTGATTGTGGGCAATGCCTCCGCCCGTTCCGCCAAGCGTGAAAGCGGGTCTTATAATAATAGGGAAGCCGTTCTCCAAGGCAAAATCCTTGGCTTCCTCTAAGGAATTGACTATTGCGCTCCTGGGCACATTTTCGCCGATTTTGTTCATAAGGTCCCTAAAGAGCTTTCTATCTTCTGCTTGCTGTATTGAGGAAAGTCTTGTACCCAATAGTTCTACATTGTATTTGTCAAGAATGCCCGCCTCAGAAAGGCTTATCGCCATATTGAGCCCGGTCTGTCCACCAAGGGTGGGAAGAAGTCCGTCAGGTCTTTCTTTTTCTATTATTTTTGTCACGGTATTGAGCTCAATGGGCTCTATATAAATGACATCGGCGGTGGTCATATCCGTCATAATGGTGGCGGGGTTGCTGTTTACTAAAATAACATGGTAACCCTCTTCTTTAAGGGCTTTGCACGCTTGTGTTCCCGAATAGTCGAACTCCGCCGCCTGACCTATGACAATGGGCCCACTTCCAATGACCATGATTTTTTTCAGGTCTGTCCTTTTAGGCATTCTTATACTCCTTGAGTATTTGGGTAAGTTTGTCGTACATAAAGTCTATCTCTTCTTTTTGGATAATAAGAGGAGGAAGAAGTCTTAAGGTGTTCTTGCCAGCGGTAGAAGTCACCACGCCTTTATTCAAAAGCTCTTTCAAAACCGCTTTGGCTGAAATCTTTTCTTCAAATTCAATTCCGACCATAAGTCCCAGACCCCGAATTTCCTTGACGAAGTCCGAAAGCTCCAAATTCTTTAATTTATGCATAAGATAATCGGATACTTCCAAAATATGCTTTTTATATCTTGGCTTTTGCAGTTCGGTAACGACCGCAAGGGCAGCCTTGCACGCCAAGGGGTTTGAGCCGTATGTCGTGCCATGGTCACCCACTTCTATAACATTCGCAAGCTCTTCGGTGATAAGGCATGCACCGATTGGGAATCCGCCGCCAAGCCCTTTGGCAAGGGTGATGATATCGGGCTGTATCCTATAATGTTCATAACCGTACATCTTGCCCGTTCTCATAATACCCGTCTGAACTTCGTCTATAATAAGAAGCTGTCCGTTTTGTTTGGTCAATTTTCTTGCTTGAGTCATATACTCCTTTGTCGCAGGGTTGACTCCGCCCTCGCCTTGAACGCATTCCACCATAAACGCTCCCACTTCGGGGTCAGATAGGGCGTTCTTTAAGGCTTTTGTATCGTTAAAGGGAACATATACGAACCAGTCGGGCATGGGAGAAAAGGGCTTATAAAACTTTTCTTGCCCAGTGGCGGTGACCGTGGCGATAGTCCTGCCGTGAAAGGAATTCAAACAGGTCACTATCTTATATCTGCCTTTATTTTGAGAATTAAAGAATTTTTTTGCTACTTTCAAAGCAGCTTCGTTGCTTTCTGCTCCGCTATTGGTAAAAAAACCCTTTGAAAAATGTGTGTTCTTGATAAGTTTTTCAGCAAGCTGTCCTCTTGGCTCGGTATAATAATAATTGCTGGCTATCATAAGTTTTTGGGACTGCTGTTTGATTGCCTTTGTCAGCTTTTTATGGTTGTGTCCAAGCGAACATACAGCTATTCCCGCAAGAAAGTCAACATATTCCTTTCCCTCGATGTCATATAGCTTTGAACCCTCGCCTCTGTCAAATACGACTTCAAAAGGAGCGTATGTGCCAAGAATAAATTCGTTGTCTTTTTTGATGATGTCTTGTGATTTGTACATTAAAAAACCTCTTAATATTTTCTTCATATTATATACCATAATGAATATTTATGCAAATAATTATCTTGCAAATACTATTTAATAATGTATAATGAATTATATGAAAAAAATTGTATTAAAGAACTTAAGACAGCAGTACACTTATGGTGCGGTTGGTATTCAAGAGCTATCCATTGAGCTTGACGATAGAGAGACGGTTGCAGTTCTGGGCGGAAGAGAAGCCGGCAAGACTTCGCTTCTTAAATGTATTGCTGGACTTGCCCCCCAAACGGGCGGTGAGATTTATATCAACAGCCGATTGGTGAATAGCGCCAAGCCTAAGGACAGGGATGTTTTAATGGTTTATGAAGACGGCGGTTTTTTTGAGAGAAGAACGGTTTTCTATAACCTAAGCTATCCCTTAAAAATTAGAAAACTGGATAAGAATGACATAACAAATAGAGTGGTTGATATAAGCAAAAAAATGGGCTTTGAATACCTTCTTGACTATAAAATCTATACGCTGACTCTGTCCGAAAGACTAAGGGTGATGATAGCCAGAGCCTTGCTTCGGGAAGCAAGCGTATATCTTTTTGACGACCCGTTTAAGAATGTTCAGCCTTATTTAAGGAGAAAGCTTTTTAACGAACTGTATCCCTACATCAAAAACATCAATGCTCCCAAGATTTTTGCGACCTCTTCCGCCGATGAGGCCAAAACCGTAGCGGACAAGATTGTCATATTGAACTATGGTTTTGTGACGGACATGGGAAAGGCTGAAGATATCATAAAAAATCCAAATTGCCTTTTGGCTTATAGGTATATGTATGGTGATACATCTAATATTGTAAAGACCAAAATCCAGCAAGAAGAAGACGCTGTCTTTATTGAAATTTTAGGGCAGAGGATAAATATAGAAAAAGATAAATTGCTTAACCCAATTTATATAGGGAAGGAAGTCCTGGTCTGTTTTCTGCTTAAAGAAAACGATAAGGGCTTAAAAGCTCACAAAGAATATATCGAATATGTAAATGACTTCAAGGTTCTACATGGTAAAATAGCGTATACCGATGTGAAATTCTATATAGACCGCGAGAAAGACGAATACTTTGCTTTGATAGACCAAGACACCTTAAAGATATTTGATATAAACAGCCAAAGAAATATCTATTTTTAGTTGACAATTTTGGCGTATAGGATATAAGATAGTAGTAAGATAACCTGAATCGATGATTTTTATCAGAGAGTAAGCTTATTGGTCACAAGAGAAATATTAAACGGTATTTTGGGTATGACTGTATTTTAGCCGCTCTTTGATAAAAGGGCGGCTTTTTTGATTTATTAGGAGGTCGAAAATGACAAGAATAGGCGTTATTGGAATTGTTGTGGAGGGAGATAGGACTGTCTCTATTGAACTGCAAAAGATATTAAGCGACTTTAATCAAATAATAATCGGCAGAATGGGAGTGCCCGACCAGAGTAGCGACATCTCCGCCATAAGTCTTATTGTCAAAGGAAAAAACGAGGAAATAAACGCTCTCAGCGGAAGAATAGGACGGCTTAGGAATGTAAAAGTCAAATCCGCCCTTACTTCAGTTGAAATTCAAGGAGGTAACGAATGAAAAAAGTATTTATTTTTCTATTATTAATCGTATTATCAGCGGTTATATTCGTATCTTGTAACCAAGACCAAGGGGTCACTATCAATGTGGTTATGCCCGACGGTGCTCCCGCTCTTGTCATGGCAAAAGCTATTTATGACAAATTCAGTTATGAGGGATACGATATCAATTTTGAGATTGTGGCTGGCGCTCCAAACATTCAGGCTGCAATGTTTTCCGGAGACGCGGATATAGCCGTTTTACCCTCTAATATGGCGGCAAACCTCTATAACGGCGGCATAGATATAAAACTTCTCAGTACGAATGTGTTTGGTCTTTTGTATCTTGTTTCCAATCAGCCTTTTGAAGATATCAACAGTCTGAAAGGCAAGGTAGTATACAACTTGGGGCAGGGCAATACGCCGGATTTTGTTTTCAAATATGTATTGGAACTCAATGATATCGAATATGTGGAACAAGACACGCCCGTACAAGGCAAAGTAGCGCTTAGGTACGCGGCGAACGCCCAAAACCTTATCTCAATGATGGTGGCGGGACAGGCTGACTATGCTGTTTTGGGAGAGCCTCAAGTCTCTCAAGCTTTGGCAGTGACACAGGATAGCGACAATCCGTTTGAGATAGTCTTGAATTTGCAAGAAGAATGGACGGACGGATATCCGCAAGTGGCGACGGTCGCCAAAAACAGCGTCATACAAAATCACGCCGATATGCTTGACGCACTATTAGAGGTCGTAAAAGACAATGTGGAATGGGTCGTGAAAAACGCCGACAAGGCGGTCGCTGCGCTTCAAGAGCATGGCAGTAATATAAGCGGTTTCAGCTCTCAGACTATTATCAGATGCAATATCGGCTTTGTGCCGTCACAAGAGGCGAAAGAGGGGATTGAGGAATATTTTGAGGTTATGCACGAATTCAACCCTAATTTTATCGGCAAAAAGATGCCTGACAACGGTTTTTATAGATAATGAAAAATGCGGTGAAAAACTATCTAAATATCATTTATCCTTTGCTGTCTTTAGGGATATTTATCCTTGCATGGTATGTGGCGGCAAGGATAATTGATGTTGAAATAATTCTGCCCACGCCCGCCCGCAGTCTATCTCGATTAGGCGAAATCTTTATCACAGCGGACTTTTGGGCGGCGGTATCCAATACCTTAATAAGAGTTTTGATAAGCTTCTCCATATCCTTAGGACTGGCGATTGTGTTTTCGGTCCTTTCAGCGCTTTTCAAACCCGTATATTATCTTTTGTCGCCGCTTGTGATTATCACAAGAGCCGTACCCACAATGAGCGTGATACTGTTAAGCTTGATATGGTTCTCCTCTGCGATAACACCTATGTTTATTGCGTTTTTGATTATCTTTCCCATGCTCTATGCCAGCTTTTATTCGGCGGTTTCGAACATAGACAAAGACCTTATCGAGATGTCAAAAGTATATAATGTCTCAAAAAAAGATATGGCGGTAAAATTTTTTGTCCCTTATATTATGCCCAGCTTTTTAGATTCCATAAGAAGCGCCATATCGTTGAATGTAAAACTTGTGATTGCGGCGGAAGTGCTTGCTCAGACAAGGGACAGCATGGGGGTTATGATGCAAAGGTCATCAATATTTTTGGATACCCCCACGCTTATGGCTTGGACAATAGCGGCGATTGTGTTGAGCTATCTTTTTGAGCTTTTGGTCAAGACAACAAAAACTCTCACGGTGAGGTGGCAAAGATGAAACTAATAGACATCAATAAGAGTTATGGCAGCCTTGCCGTTTTGAAAAATTTCTCATTAGAGTTTGAAGAAAACAAGATATGCTGTTTGCTTGGTCCGTCAGGGTGCGGAAAGACTACTATTCTCAATATTATAAGCTCCCTTGTCGAGTATGAGGGTATTGTCAAAAGGGAGAGAGGCAACATTAGCTATATCTTTCAAGATCAAAGACTTTTGCCAAATCTGACAGTAGAAAAAAACTTGGAATATGTGCTTTTATCAACGGGAATGAACAAAAGTGAAAGAATGGAAAAAATTGACAAAGTCTTAGCCTTAATGGAGCTTAAGGACAAAAAAAAGAGCTATCCTTATCAGCTTAGCGGCGGCATGCTCCAAAGGACGGCTATGGCAAGGGCTTTTATCTATCCGTCCAATTTGCTGCTCATGGACGAACCTTTTAAGGGGCTGGATATATCCCTTAAGAAAAGACTTATAGATGAATTTCTAAAATTGTGGTCAAGAGACAAAAGAACGGTGGTTTTTGTTACCCACGATATAGACGAGGCATTGCTTATCGCAGACAGAATAGTACTGCTTAGTGACAAAGCGGAAATTATTCTTGACGAAAAGGTAAACCAAAGTCACAACAACAGGAACCTAAACAGCGACAATTTAATAAAAATTCGAAAATCCATATATAAAAACTTTGTCTAAAACTGTAAGTCGGGCACCAGCGCCCGACTTACCTTTTTGATGCGGCTTAATTATTTTTAGCCGCTTTTTGATGTGGTTAATATTTTTTATTTCCCACATTTTTAGTACATTATAATATAACCAAAACTCAATTTCAATAACAAATTTTGTCTTATTTTATTAATAAAACACTTAATTTGACTTGTTTTATATCCCGAAAAAAGGTTAAGATTTTTTAATCAATTTTGATTAGCTTCAAATGTTCTTTTAGTATTTTTATTGAAGACTCAACTGCTTCAGGGGAAGTACCGCCTTTGAACTTTCTTTGTTCGACAAGGGTATTTATGGATATCTTTTGATAAATATCCTCTTCAACAAGAATAGAGAACTTTTTTAGTTCGCTTAAGGGCATTTCCTCAATGGTAGTATCTTGTTTTATGCAATGATTTACTAATTTTCCTGTTATTTGGTAGGCTTCACGAAAAGGCACTCCTTTTTTTGTCAAGTAGTCGGCAAAATCTGTGGCGTTGGAGTGTCCTCTTTTGGCGGACTTAAGCATTCTCTCCTTGTTAAAGGTCGCTGTACTTAGCATTTTATTAAAGATTTTTATGCTTTTCAATAAGATTTCTTCGCTGGAAAAGAAAAGCTCCTTGTCCTCTTGCAAATCCTTATTATAGGCAAGAGGAAGTGCTTTTAATACGGCAAGAATAGAAGTGAGGTTGCCTAACGCTCTTGCGGATTTTCCTCTTGTGAGCTCCGCCATATCGGGATTTTTCTTTTGTGGCATAATACTTGAACCCGTGCTGAAAGAGTCGGACAGCTCTATAAAGCGGTATTCGTCAGACGCCCAAGTTATGACCTCTTCAGCAAGCTTGGAAAGGTGAATCATTGTCAGCGCAGTGTTATAAATGAAGTCAGCGACAAAATCCCTGTCGCTTACGGCGTCCATGGCGTTTAAGGTCAGCCTTGAAAAGCCAAGCTCTTTTGCTGTAAATTCTCTATCGATAGGGTAGGTAGTGCCGCTCAAAGCTCCAGAGCCCAAGGGGCATTCGTCCAAAATATCATAAGCGTTGTTGAACTTTTTTAAATCCCTAAAGAACATGTTGGCGTACGCCATAAGATGAAAAGCAAGCGTTATGGGTTGTGCCTTTTGCATATGAGTAAAGCCCGGCATATAAGTATATATGTTTTTTTGGGCGATATCTATAAGAGTTTGAATAAAAGAGACAAGCTCCTTTTTTATAGCATTTATGCTGTCTTTGGCATAAAGCCTAAGGTCTGTCGCCACTTGGTCGTTGCGGCTTCTTGCGGTGTGGAGCTTTTTTCCCGCTTCGCCGATGCGCTTAGTTAGTTCTTGTTCCACAAACATATGGATATCTTCGGCGTCTTGAATAATAAGCGCCCCTTTTTGGACATCTTCAAGTATCTCATTAAGACCGTCTATTATCTTGTCGGCGTCCTCTGTCGGGATAATTCCACATTTGCCAAGCATTTTGGCATGGGCGGCGCTTGCCAAGATATCCTGCCCATACATTTTTTTATCCACGGGAAGGGATGAGTTGAATTCGTCGGCTAATTCGTCTATATCCTTATCAAACCGTGCTTTCCATATTTTAGACATTTTTGTCTCCGTTTAGTTTTTTATTAATTTTTCCTTATAGTCGTTTATTTTCATTGCCCTGACTTTTAATGGAAGACCAAAGAGCTTAATAAATCCTTGACTGTCCTTTTGGTCATACACTTCGTCTTCACCAAATGTGGCGATATCAATATCATGCAGGGAATAGGGGCTCTTTTTCTTGGCGACAACGCAGTTTCCTTTATAAAGTTTCATAACAACGGTTCCGCTGACCGTTCTCTGAGTTTCGTTTACAAAAGCCATTATTGAATCCATAAGAGGGGTATACCAATTCCCGTCATATGCAAGCTCGGCGAATTTATTGGCGACTATTTCCTTGAAGTGGGAAGTATTTCTGTCAAGGCATATCTCTTCAAGCTCCTTATGCGCATTCATAAGAATAGTTCCGCCTGGCGTCTCATAAACGCCTCTTGATTTCATGCCTACAAGACGGTTTTCGACCATATCTGTAATGCCCACAGCGTTTCTGGCGCCTATCTCATTAAGTTTTGTTAAAAGGTCCACGGCGTCCAGCTCTTCACCGTTGAGCTTGACGGGAATTCCTTTTTCAAATTCGATCTCTACATATTCGGGTTTGTCGGGCGCTTGTTCAGGAGTCTTGCATATCATGAGCAAGTTGTCTTTTTTCTCGTTCCACGGGTCTTCCAAATCCTGTCCCTCATGCGACAGGTGAAGCAGATTTCTATCCATGGAATAAGACCTTTCTTTGGTTACGGGAATGGGTATTCCTTTAGAGTTTGCATAATCTATCGCTTCTTCCCTTGATTTTATATTCCAGTCCCGCCACGGGGCGATTATTTTAAGCTTTGGATTCAAAGCCATGATTGTTAGTTCAAATCTAACTTGGTCATTGCCCTTGCCCGTACAGCCGTGGCATATGGCGTCGGCATTCTCTTTTTCGGCGATTTCGACAAGCCTTTTTGCTATAATGGGTCTTGCTATGGAAGTGCCCAAAAGGTATTTGCCTTCGTATAAAGCCCCTGCCTTTATGAGAGGGAACACAGCTTCTTTAACAAACTCTTCCTTTAAGTCCTCTATATAAATCTTGCTGGCTCCGCTTTTTATGGCTTTTTCCCTAAGCGGAGAAAGCTCCTCGCCTTGTCCCACATCCGCCGCCATGGCAATAACTTCGCAGTTCTCATAATTCTCTTTCAACCATGGAATAATAATCGATGTATCCAATCCCCCCGAATACGCAAGCACAACCTTCATTTTGAACTCCTTTTTTCTCCTATTTTTTCTGATATTATACAACTTTATGAATATATATACAAGCGAATGAACTAATTTTTAAAATATGAAACTCTAATAGTAAGTAAAAATCCTTTAAGATTTCTAAAAATTCACGATTTTATTTAGTTTTTTATGAAATAGATAGAAAAAAAGTCCTAAAAATGGAACATATTATGAATAAAAATGAATTACTATTGAAAAAACTTTATTTTTTTGGTATAATTTGGAAAAACACTATTGACAAATGTTAAGTTCTATGATATTTTATTATTAGGAACTTATATACCATACCAATTAGTTATAGGTTTCTAAATTAAGGGCTTAGTCCCGAAGCTCTGACTCACTTAACATTTGTTAGGTGAGTCATTCTTTTATAGGAGGTAAATTATGAAGTATAAGTATAGGATAGGTCTGGATATAGGTATTGATTCTGTCGGTTGGGCTGCTTTAGAGCATGATCATGAAGAAAACCCTATTAAGATTATTAATCTTGGAACAAGAATCTTTTCGGCAGCTGAGAATCCCAAAGATGGAAAAACGCTGACCCAATTGAGAAGGGAAGCTAGAGGAGCAAGAAGGCGCTTAAGAAGAAGGGCGCATAGAATTGATAGAGTTAAAAGATTATTCTTAAAGTATGGCTTATTGAAAGAAGAAGAATTAAATTCCCTCTATGATAAAGAAAATTTGATGCCAACTCCAGACTATCCCTTTGGTTTTGATGTCTACAAAGCGAGATATTTGGCTTTAGAAAAGAAAATTGGAAATCAGGATTTAGCAAGAATCTTAATTTGCATAGCCAAAAGAAGAGGGTTTAAGTCCAATAGAAAAAGTGACATCATACAGGATAAGGAAGGAAAAGAATTATTGAAAGCTCTTGAAAAGAACAAGGCATATAGAATAGAAAATGGATATAGAACAGTTGGGGAAATGTTCTATAAAGACCCCCGTTTTCAAGAACAATTTTATAGCGATAAAAGACAAAGCTTTTTAAGTAGACCTCTTATAAGAAATAGTGAAAACGATTATTCCAAAACAATTCTTCTGGAAGAGAATGTTGAAGAAGTTAAGACAATCTTTGAAAGACAAAGTGAACTAGGGAATCAGCTTCCTCAAGAGTTTTGTGAGGAATATATCAATATTTTAACTTCAAGAAGAGCTTTTGACGAAGGTCCAGGCGAACCCAGCAAATATAGAGGTACCTTTAAGGTAGGGAATTGCACTTTTGAAAAAGATGAATTAAGGGCAAGCAAGGGTTGTTATACATTTGAATATTTCAGGGCCTTGAATAATATAAACCATATTAAAATAAGTTTAAGATACGGGAAAATAGGAGAACCGTTGACAGAGGATCAAAGAATAAAGCTTATTGAAAAAATTAAATCTGTAAAAAGCTTTACATACGCTCAAGCGAGGAACCTTTTAGGTCTTACAGAAGAAGCCCAATTTAGCAATTTAAATTACGGTGTATATGATAGAAAGAAAAAGGAATATAAAGATCCAGAGAAAGCGGCCATAAGCAACTTTGAGAATAGTGCAAAAATAAAAAAGGTAATTCGTGACGCCTCAATTGAAGAGCTTGACGCCATTGCTATGGTCTTAGCATTTAACAAGAGCGATGAGAAAATTAAGAACGCTTTAATTGAAAAAACCTTAATAAGACCATTCTCCGAAGAACAAATAAGCTTATTGCAAGACATAAAATTTGAAAAATTTGGCCATTTGTCATTAAAAGCTATGAGAAAGATAAACGAACAAATGGAAAAATACGGATATACTTATGATAAGGCATGTGAGGCTGCGGGATATGATTTTAGAGCGCAAAAAATGGGGAATAAAACCAAATTCCTCAACACTAAAGAGGTATACGAACAGGTAATGGATATTCCTAATCCCGTTGTCAGAAGGAGCGTTTCTCAAACAATAAAGGTACTTAATGCGATTATTAGGGAATATGGTTCGCCTCAAGCGATTATGATTGAATTATCACGAGAAATGGCAAAGAGCTTTGAAGAGAGAAATGAAATAAGGAGAATGCAAGAGGAAAACAGGGAATATAATGAGAGTATTAAAAAAGCTGTAAGAGAAATAAAGCCTAATGCTGTAGGTATTGATTTTTTGAAATGGAAACTTTTCTTGGAACAACAAGGTATATGTGCATATTCGTTAAAGAAGATAGACCCGAGCAGAGTATTTGAAGAGGGCTATACAGAAGTAGACCATATAATACCTTATAGCAGAAGCAGTAACAATAGCAATGTCAATAAAGTTCTTGTTTTTAAGACGGAAAATCAAGCAAAAAAGAACATGACTCCATACGAATACTACAAGTCAATTGGAAGAGATTTTTCTGAACTTGAAGCGTTTGCTGAGAATTATATAAAGAACAAAAAGAAAAAAAGTTATTTGTTAAATAAAAACTTTACCGAGCAAGACGCTTTAGCGATGCAAGAGAGAGCACTTGCTGACACCAGATATATTACTAAATTGATAAAAAATCTTATAAGAGACAATCTCTATTTTGAAGAATCCAAAAAGTTTAGAAAGAGCCCAGTGAATCCCGTTAACGGAAGCGTGACATCATTTTTAAGGACGCGTTGGGGGTTAAGTAAAATAAGAGAAAAAGGAGATTTGCATCATGCTCAAGACGCTGTTGTAATAGCCTGTACAACGAGAAGCATGATAAAAAAAGTAACTACATTCTTTCAAAAATTAGAGAACCCTTATGCTAAAGAATTCATAGATTTTGAGACTGGTGAAATATTAACTAGGGAAGAATTTTTTGATCGTTATTCTGAGAAGTTTCCTTCTCCGTATCCAAACTTTAGAAAAGAGTTAATAATAAGGTTGTTCGGAGACCCGTTAAAAGAATGTTATATAGATGAATTAATAAAATCGGGTTATACTCATGAGGATATAAGGGGAATAAATAGGGTATTTGTCAGTAGAATGGCAAAATATAAGAAAAAAGGCAAAATCTTCGAAGATAAAATTTATAGCGCTAAATATAAGAATACCGAAGGTGTATATGTAATAAGAACGGATATAAAAAATATTAAATTGGATAAAAATGGAGAAATAGAAGGCTATTTTAAAAAAGAAAGTGATTGGCCTACATATAACGCACTAAAGAAGCGATTAATAGAGCACAATGGTGACGCAAAGAAGGCATTTATTGAACCGATTTATAAACCAAAAAAAGACGGCACGTCTGGAAACATTATCCGTAAAGTAAAAATAGAACATAAGAAGTCCTTGCAAGAATTAAAAAACCATAATAAAAGCAGTGCAGCCAATGATTCACAAATAAGAGTGGATATTTTCAAAAAAGACAATAAATTCTATATGGTTCCCGTTTATGTTTTAGACTATTATAAGAATAGATTGCCTAATAAAGCTATAAAAGCAAATAAACCTTATGAAGAATGGCCGGAAATAGATGAAAATTATCAATTCTGTTTCAGTCTGTATCCGTATGAGCTTGTCTATGCTCGAAAAGATAAGGGCTTTAATATGAAAAGCGTTGCTAACAAACTCAATAAAGACAAAAAAACAGAAAAGATTACTATTAAAGAAGAGTATTTATATTATGTTAGTATAAATAGAAGAAATGGTGCATCAAGTGTTTGTAATCATGATAATAGTTTTATAGGAGAAGTGTGTTTCATGGGATTTGACGAATTAAAAAAATGTCATATCGACTTATTGGGAAGGGTTAGAATAATCGATAAATATGAAAAGAGAAAACCTTTAAGGTAAAAATTAAAAAGGGAAAAGGATGCCGTATATTAATATGCTTGTCTCTAACCCTGCTAAAATTACTATTAAAAACAATAAGCTTGTCGTTAGAGGCGAGAAAGAGATTAAATTACCAATTGAGGATATAAATTCATTGCTTATTGAGAGTAGAGAATGCCTTATATCCTCTTTTGCTTTAAGCAAACTTATTGAAAAGAAATGTGTTATTTATGTGTGCGACGATAAGCATATACCGAGCGGTTATCTTATTCCGTATAACTCATATTACAGAAAGCTGTCCACTTTACAAAAACAAATTAATATTCCAAAACCTTTGAAAAAGAGATTATGGCAAAAGATTGTTATACAAAAAATAAAGAATCAAGCCAAGGTCTTAGAATATCAAAATAGACTTCAAGCGGATAAGTTAATTGAGCTCAGCAAAAAAGTACAATCAAACGATAAGACAAATGTCGAAGCTCTTGCTGCAAATATCTATTTCAGATCTCTTTATGGCGACGAATTCTCAAGGACGCAAAATATTTTAATAAACTCAATTCTCAATTATGGTTATACAATAATTAGAGGTTTAATAGCTCGTAATATCGCTATTGTAGGGTTTGAACCATGTATTGGAATATTTCATTCAAATAACTTCAATCCATTTAATCTTGCTGACGATTTGATAGAGCCTTTCCGACCCGTAGTGGATTTATTCTCTTGCAGCATCGATTATGGTATACAAAAAGAGCTTACTTCAAATATTAAAAGGCAAATATACAACCTATTAAATTGCGATGTAACAATAAACAATCAAAAGTATGCTTTGTCTTATGCTGTCGAAATAATGGTATCCAGTTTGTTAAAGAGTATCTCAAGCAATCAAGATCTTTTATTATTACCCGATATATTGCCATTAAAGGTACACAGGTATGAGTAGATTTATGAGAATATTTGTTTTTTTTGATTTACCTGTCAAAACAATGAGCCAAAGAAGAAAAGCTACAAGGTTTAGAAACGACCTATTAAAGGAAGGTTTTTATATGATGCAATATTCAGTTTATGTAAGAGTATGTCACAATATAGAAAGTTGTTATAAATATATGTCTCGAGTGAAGAAAATGGCACCAAAAGTAGGTTGTATAAGGATTCTTCCTATTACAGAAAAACAACATCAAGATATGGTAATTGTAACTGGGAAAAGAAAAGAAGAAGAAAAGGAAGTAAGAGAATACCAATTATCGTTTTTCTAAAAAAGAGTCAAATTTCCCAAATAAATCTTCTTTTTATAACCGAAAAAACAAAAAAATAGAATGAAGATTAATGAGAAAATACTTAAAAAAAGTACGATTTTTTATGAGAATCGTACTTTTTTTAGGCAATATTGCCGTGATTTAGTTTCCTCTATTATACCATACCAATTAATTATAGGGAACTAAATCATAGCTATGATGATATAGCTACGAGTGATTATTATACCATACCAATTAATTATAGGGAACTAAATCAAATTCACGCTTGACAACAACATCAATTCGATTATACCATACCAATTAATTATAGGGAACTAAATCTCACTATCGCAAGTTATGAAGTTCTTGGCAATTATACCATACCAATTAATTATAGGGAACTAAATCTGCGCGGGTGTGTGTTCTACTTTATTTACTATTATACCATACCAATTAATTATAGGGAACTAAATCCCGTAGGTTGCGACCTCCTCCCATTTCTGGGATTATACCATACCAATTAATTATAGGGAACTAAATCTTTCTCAATGCGCTTGCTTGTACCGCC